>WBZM01000077.1_pt1 | contig 165470 bp, 124 predicted proteins | sample 5204271 | NCBI WGS metagenome assembly WBZM01 (sample SAMN12344346, study PRJNA552823) | activated sludge metagenome | biome: Activated sludge suspended growth; feature: Nitrification reactor; material: Wastewater; isolation source: activated sludge from nitrification reactor of wastewater... | reverse complement strand
GACCCTGGCGGAGAGGGCGGGATTCGAACCCGCGACCCCTTGCGAGGTACACGATTTCCAATCGTGCGCACTAGACCGGACTATGCGACCTCTCCGAATCGACGGCAATTATACCCAATCGTTCGTCGCCTGCCCACTCTAGTAACCCACGGCCGCGCCGTCATTGCGCGGTTCCGCGCCGCCGACGAGGACGCCACTATCGGCGTCGCGCAGAATGACCTGACCGCCACCATAGTGAACGGCCGCGCCCAGCGGCCAGAGGGCGTGCCCGCGTCGCGCCAGTTCGTCGCGCACCGCCGCGCTGATACCCGGTTCCAGCGCCACCTCGCGCCCCTCCAGCCAGTTAAAGCGCGGCGCATCGAGGGCCGCCTGCGGGTCCATGCCGAAATCGATCAGATTGACGCCCACCTGGAGGTGTCCTTGCGGCTGCATGAAGCCGCCCATCACGCCGAAGCTGGCCCACGGCCGACCGTCGTGGGTGATGAAGCCGGGGATGATGGTGTGATAGGGCCGGCGGCCGGGGGCGGCCTCGTTGGGGTGGCCGCGTTCCAGGCTGAAGTTAGCGCCGCGATTCTGCAGCTGCACGCCCGTGTCGGCCGCCGTAATGCCGCTGCCAAAGCCCATATATAGGCTCTGAATCCAGCTGACCATGTTGCCGGCCGCGTCGGCGACGGTCAGATAGACGGTGTCACCGTCGCGAGGCGGGTGGCCTGGCTCCGGCAAGAGGGCGCGATCTTTGGCAATGAGCGCCCGCCGCTCGCGAGCGTAGCGCTGGCTCAGCAGGCCGGACACGGGCACATCGACGCGCCGTGGATCGCCGATGTAGGCGTGGGCATCGGCAAAGGCCAGCTTCATGGCCTCGATGAGGACGTGGTAGTAGTCGGCTGAGCCGTAGACCATATCGTCCAGGCCGAACCCGCGGGCGATGTTGAGCGCCAACAGAGCCGCCAGCCCTTGCCCGTTGGGCGGAATCTCGTGGAAGGCGTAGCCGTCACCATAGGCCACAGCGATCGGCTCGACCCACTCGGCGCGATAGGCGGCCAGGTCGTCGGCCGTCATCACGCCACCGTCGGCGCGCACGGCCGCAGCCATGCGCTCGGCGATGGCGCCGGTGTAGAAGGTATCGTAGCCCTCGCTGGCGATCGTGCGCAGCGTGGCGGCGAATTCGGGATTGCGGAAGCGTTCCGCCACGCGCGGGGCACGCCCGCCAGGCAGCCAGACGCGGCGCGAATCGGGCAAGCGCGTTAGCAGCTCCACCGAGCGCTGCCAGGCGGCGGCAATGCCGGGACTGACGGGGTAACCATTGGTGGCGTAGTCGATGGGCCGGGCCAGCAGCGTGTCCAGCCCACGCGTGCCGAAGCGTTCCAGCGCCAGTTGCCAGCCACGCAGCGCCCCAGGCACGGTGACAGGCAGGCCACCGCGGGTCGGGAAGGTTGTGTGGCCGCGGCTGCGCACAAGCTCGGCCGTCAGGCCGGCCGGAGCCGGGCCGCTGGCATTCAGCCCGAACAGCCGCCCCTCGGCCGCCGACCAGATGAGCGCAAAGGCATCGCCGCCGATGCCGGTTGAACACGGCTCGACCACACAGAGTGTCGCCACGGCGGCCACAGCCGCGTCGATGGCGTTGCCGCCGTCTTGCAGCGCCGCCAGGCCGGCCTGTGCCGCTAACGGCTGGCTGGTGGCCACCAGGCCGTTGCCGGCGACGACGGGCGCGCGCCGCGAGGGAAAGTGCATGTCGCTGAATAGCAGAGTCATGATCCGCTCGTCAATGCTTGCCTCGCCCGCGTCAGGCCGTCCAGCCGCTGTCCTTTGGCGTTGACCCAATGGACCCGATAGCGCCGGGAGAGGTCGTCGAGGAGCCGCCACAGGTCACCGTTGGCCACTGGCTGACCGTCTCGCTTCTGCCAGCCGCCGCGCTTCCAACCCTCCAGCCAACGCGTGACCCCCTGGTAGAGGTAGTCAGATGTGGTGAAGAGCTGGGCGGCGCTGCCGGGCGGCAACAGCAGCAGCCCTTCGATGGCGGCGCGCAGCTCCATGCGGTTGTTGGTCGTCTTCGGGTCGCCGCCGGCGGCCGTCTCCCAGTGGTCACCATCCTCCAGCGCCACCGCCCATGCGCCGGGGCCGGGATTGCCGTGGCAGGACGCGCGCAGGTAAAGACGGGGCACGCCGGCCTCGAGATCGACCCGCGGGGTGATGGCCAGCCGCGCCTCGCGGGCCAGTTGGTCAACGCGCTCATTGTCCGGCTCGCCGCTGTGCCCCTGCACCCAATGCCAGTCGATCTCATGCCGGCTGGTCAGCGCCTGTAACTCACGCCACAAGTCGGCGTTGGGGATAGCCTGGCCATTTTCCTTGACCCAGCCGGCGGCGTGCCACTTGGCCACGCCCTTGATGATGCCCCGGCGCAAGTACTGCGAGTCGGTGTGGAACGACACACGACACGGCCGCTTCAGCGCCCCCAGGGCGGCGATGGCCGCCTGAAGCTCCATGCGGTTGTTGGTTGTCTTTGGGTCGTTGCCGGTCAGCACGCGCTCGCGCTCGCCAGCGCGCAGGATGGCCGCCCAACCGCCGATACCCGGGTTGGGGTCCGCCCCACCGTCGCTGTAGATCGTGATCTCGTCCATCGGCAGTGCGGTCTCAGCCACGGCGCACAAGCGGGCCGCGGCGCATCACTTGCCCAACGCCGCCAGCATGTCAGCCACACTGGTGAACTTGACGCGCGGCCGGCCTTGCTCCTTGCCCCGGCTCAGTTCCAGCGTGTTCAGCCGTTGCCAATCGGCAAAAGTGACCACCTCCGGCTGCCGGTCGCGCACCAGCGCCTCGACCGCCGCGGCTGCCGGCTGCGTTGGCGACAACACGCGCCCCGCGCGGGCGTCGGCGATCATGTTGTCAACCGTCTCGGCCGCGTCGGGCTTGTTGGTGCCAATAACTCCCGTCGGCCCGCGCTTGATCCACCCAGTGGTGTACTGGCCCAGCAGCGGTTCGTGCGTCGCCGGGTCGAGCACACGCCCACCCGCGTTGGGAATGACGCCCCAACTGTCGTTGAAGGGCACGCCCGGCAGGGGCACGCCACGATAGCCAATCGAGCGAAAGACAAGGCCGACGTCCAGCGTTTCGAACTGGTCAGTGGGCTTCGACCGCAGCGAACCGGCGTCGGTGGCATAGAGAACATTGTGCACGAGCCGCATCTGCTTGACGTGACCATTCTCGTCGCCGATCAGCTCCACCGGCGACACGAGGAAGCGCAAGATCAACTGCTTCGCCTTGCCCGTCGGCTTATGGTGCGACAACTCCTGGATGATCTCGACCTTGCGTAGTTCGGCCCGGTCGGCTCCGGCCAGCGAAGCCTGGCTAAGCGGGTCCAGTTCGGCCTCCTCCGGTGGGACGGTGGTATCGCAATCGGCCAGTTCGCCCAGTTCCTTGACTTCGGGCGCGCTGAAGGCTGCCTGGGCTGGGCCGCGCCGGCCGAGAATGTGGACCTCGCGCACGCGGCTTTCGCGCAACTGCTCCAGAGCGTAGTCGGCGATGTCGGTCTTCATCAGCTCATCGGGCGTGCGGCATAGAATGCGAGCCACGTCAATGGCCACATTGCCGACGCCGATCACGGCGACGCTCTCCTGGCTCAGGTCAAACACACAGTCACGGTAGTCGGGATGGCCATTGTACCAGGCCACGAACTCCGTCGCCGGGTGGCTGCCGATGAGGTCATCGCCGGGGATGTCTAACGGCCGGTCGGTCTGCGCGCCGGTAGAATAGATGATCTGATGGTAGTAGTTTTTCAGATCATCGACGCTTATATCACGGCCCAGCTCGACATTGCCAAAGAAGCGAAAGCGCGGATTGGCGGCGATACGGTCAAAGGCGGCCGTCACGGACTTGATCTTCTGGTGGTCGGGGGCCACGCCGTTGCGCACCAGCCCAAACGGCGTCGGCAGCCGGTCGAACAGATCGACCTCGATAACCAGATCGGTTTCCTTAAACAGGCGCTCGGCGGCATAGAATCCGGCCGGCCCGGCGCCGATAATGGCGACGCGCAACGGCTGCGCGGCCGATCCAAGTGAGGACATGGGCACTTACTCTCCTTCGGCGATAATTTGCGTTTCCAGCGTGTCGATCTGGCCCTGATAGGCGTCGCGCTGGGTCTTTAGCACATCGCCAATCGAGATGATGCCGATCAGCCGGCCCTCATCGACGATAGGCAGATGGCGGAAGCGCTTTTCGAGCATCGTGTGGGCCACGGCCAGCACGTCGTCCTGAGGCATGCCGACGACCACCTTACGGGTCATGATGTCGCCCACGACACGGGCGAACAGGCCTTCGTCTTCGGCCGCTGCCCGTGTGATGTCGCGTTCGCTCAGAATGCCCACCAGGCGGCCGTCTTCGTCGGTGACGACGACCGCGCCAATGCGATGCTGTACCAGAAGGGCCACGGCCTCGCGGACTAACTTGTCCGGTCCGATGGTGATGACTCTCCCGCCCTTAGTTGCCAGGATATTACGTACTTTCATATGGACTTGTTCCTCCCGCAGCGGTCTAGGCGCCAGGCGTTGCCTAACGTGTAACACAAAAAGGCGCAAAGGGGTAGCCTTTGCGCCTTTGGAAGTGTCCCTTACGGGGCTAGGGAAATCACTTGAGCGTCTGGCAGGCCGGGCAACTGCCGTCCGGCCGGATGATGGCGTAGCCCGCCTGCGGGTCGCCGGTCAGGTCGAAGTTGGTGAAGTCGACGTTGAAGACGATCATCATCTGCACACGCCCACTGCCAATCGACAAGTCACGCGCCTCACGCAGCCATTGAGCTTGCTCCTGTACCGACGTGCCCGACGCCCAGGCAAAGTTGGCCGGCAGGCCGCTGAAGCCCTCGCCCGACAGGTAGCCAAGCTCGGTGAAGCACAACTGCCGCGCTCCGCCAAATGTGTTGTAGTAGAGGTCCACCATCGGCTGGTAATACCAGCTATAGTGCGACCCACCCGGATGGCCGGTGGATACTGTCGGCGAAGTCGCGCCGGAGTTGTGATGGACGCCGATGCAGTCGGCGTAGCTGGCCGCGCCGGCGGCCCGCATGCCGGCGATGTAGCGGTTGTCGGCCCAGGCGTTCGTGCCATTGTCGAAGCCGGTCGGTGCTGGCGCGCCAGAGATGACCATCACATTCGGATTGATGCTCTTGATGCCCTGGTAGGCGGGGGCGAGCATGTTGTTGACGTAGGACGTCGGGTCGATCTGCCCGGCCGGCCACTCGAAGTCGATGTTCTGCTCGTTCCAGACCTCGATCGCGTCCGGGCTGAGGGCGGCCAGGTCGCGCATGAACTGGGTCAGGGCAGCGAAATCGATGCTGTTGGCCGTTGGGTAAGGCGTCATGCCGGTCACGGAGATCAGCACTTTAAAGCCGGCGGCTTTGGCATCGTTGATGGTGGCCGTCAGGTCCGCGGCCGAATCACCGGCCGTCCACTTGTATTGGAACTTGACCCAGGTCATGTTCGCGTCCTTCATGGCCTGCTGATTGGCAAAGGTCTGCGTCTGCCCGCCGAAGGCGAAGCCACTAGGCGGCGGCGACGGTGGCAGCGGCGGTGGCGTCATCGTCGGTCCGGGCGGCACGACCGGCGGCACGGGGCCAGCGCCGGGGATGACCAACACCTGACCGACGAAGATCAGGTCGGGGTTGACAATGTTGTTGGCCTGAACCAGCACCTGCACCGTCGTGCCAAAGCGCGCAGCGATGCGCGTCAGGGTATCACCGGGCTGGACGACGTAGGTCGTACCGGGGGTCGATGTCGGCGGGGGCGGTTGCGGCGTCACCGGCCCGGGCGGTTCGGCCGTTGGCGGCACCGTCGTCGGCGCGCCGGGAACCTCCAGCACCTGGCCGACATAAATCAGGTTCGGGTTGGGAATATTGTTGGCCCGGACGATGGCATCGACCGTTGTGCCAAATCGGCCCGAGATGCCCCAGAGGGTATCGCCCCGCTGGACGACGTAGGTGGCGGCCGACACAACAACAACGGTGACGAGCATCAACACGATGACCGCCACGCCCGCAATAAGCCGCGACTTCTTCATGGCTTCACTCCTTCGCTCACTATCAAAGGCCTCTCAGAAACATTATAGATATAACATTACATAACCGCAAGCATTTTTTACATGACCTGGCGCAGCCTCCTGTGCCACATGTCCTGCATGTGCCACATGTCCTGCATGTTCTTCATGTGCCACATGCATCATGCCCGATTTGCTGGTAGCATAGCTATGCAGTGTGCGTGAATTCCTGCCTCAGGTGAGACGATATGACGAGTGGTGATGTAACGGCGGGCTACCATCCGCCCGGTGACGGCCTGCAGTTTCATGAATCGGTACTGACGACCATTGGCAACACGCCGCTGGTACGGCTCAACGCTGTTACCGGCGGCAGCGATGCGCTGGTGCTGGCCAAGCTGGAGTACTTTAATCCCGGCGGTTCGGTCAAGGACCGCATCGGCTGGCCCATTGTCGAAGATGCCGAGCGCGACGGCCGCCTGCGTCCCGGCGGCACCATCGTCGAGGCCACTTCGGGCAACACCGGCGTCGGCCTGGCCATCGCCGCGGCGCTGAAGGGCTACCGCTGCATCTTCGTCATGCCCGACAAGATGTCGCAAGAGAAAATTCTGCTGCTACGGGCCTTCGGGGCGCGCGTCATCGTTACGCCGACAGCGGTGGAACCGGACGACCCACGCAGTTACTACTCCGTCGCCCGGCGACTAGTCGAGGAAACACCCAACGCCATCCTGGCCAATCAGTATCACAACCCGATCAATCCCCAGGCCCACTACGACATGACCGGCCCGGAGATATGGGCGCAGACGGGCGGCCGCATCACCCACTTTATCGCCGGCATGGGCACGGGCGGCACCATCACCGGCATTGGCCGCTATCTGAAAGAGCGCAACCCGGCCGTCCAGATCATCGGCGTCGACCCCATCGGCTCGGTTCTCTACGAGCTGCACCGCTCCGGCCGCTACACGCAGGCCGAAGGCTACAAGGTAGAAGGCATCGGCGAGGACTTCCTGCCCGGCACGACCGATCTGAGCATCATCGACGAGATCGTCCAGGTGAACGACCGCGAGAGCCTGCTAATGACCCGCCGGCTGGTGCGCGAGGAAGGCATCTTTGGCGGCGGCTCATGCGGCGCGGCCGTGGTGGGCGCTCTCAGGTATGTCCAGCAGCATCACCTCGGCCCAGAAGCCGTCGTCGTGGTCATTCTGCCCGACTCCGGCTCGCGCTACCTCAGCAAAATCTTCGACGATGACTGGATGCGCGAGAACGGCTTTCTGGACCAGGTCTGGAGCGACTTCCGCGCGGGCGACATCCAGGAGCGCAAGGGCAGCGGCCAGCTCTACACCGCCCGCAACAGCGACAGAATTCGCGACGTGGTCGCCATGATGAAAGAGTATAATGTCTCGCAGCTACCCGTGGTCAATGGCGACGGCCGCCTGCGCGGTTTGGTCAGCGAGATTGACCTTCTGAACCATATGCTCCAGGTCGACCACGTCCATCAGGCCGATGAGACCATCGCCGAGATGATCGACGCCGACGTGCCAGTCGTCGGGCCAAACACCCGCTTGGAGACGCTGATGAACCTGATCAGCAATCACCCGGCCGTGGTCATCGTCGCCGACGATCGCGTCGCCGGCATCCTAACCAAGATCGATATCCTCGACTTCCTGTCGTCGCAAATGAGATAGTGATGGACGCGCACGAACAGATTCACGACACGGCCGCCCGGCTGCGCCAGAACATCCAGCGGGTCATCGTCGGCAAGGACGAGATCATCGATCTGGCCCTCATCGCCATGCTCTGCGAGGGGCATCTGTTACTCGAAGACGTGCCCGGCACAGGCAAGACGACGCTGGCCAAGACCATCGCCGCCTCCCTGGGCTGCACCTTTCGCCGCGTCCAGTTCACGCCTGACCTGCTGCCGTCAGACCTGACGGGCATCTACTACTTCAATCAGCGCACATCGGACTTCGAGTTCCGCCCCGGCCCGGTCATGGCCCAAATTGTGCTGGCCGACGAGATCAACCGGGCCACGCCGCGCACCCAATCGGCCCTGCTGGAGGCCATGCAGGAGCGGCAGGTGACGGTCGATATTGCCACCCATGCCCTGCCGCGGCCGTTCATGGTCATGGCCACGCAGAACCCCATTGAGCTGGAAGGCACCTTCCCCCTGCCCGAGGCGCAACTGGACCGCTTCCTGATGAAAATCGCCCTGGGCTATCCCGACGCCGCTGGCGAGAGCGCCATGCTGTTGCGCTTCGAGCGCGAGGACCCGTTGGACACGCTGACCAGCGTCGTCGGCCCGGAGGACATTCTGGCCATGCAGGTGGGTGTCCGGCGCGTGCGCGTCGAGGAATCGGTGCGGCAATACGTCGTCGCCGTCTGCCGGGCAACGCGCGCCCACGACGACATCCTGCTGGGGGCCAGCCCACGGGCGACAATGGCCCTGTACCGGGCCTGCCAGGCGCGCGCGGCTATCACCGGCCGTGACTTCGTCATCCCCGATGATGTCAAAGCTATGTCCGCCCACGTGCTGACCCACCGTCTGGTCGTCAACCCACAAACACGGCTACGCGGCCGCATGCCTGAAGATGTCGTCCGCGAGGTCGTGGCCACTGTGCCGGTACCCGTCGAGGCCGCCTGACCCAGCCATGCCCCAAAGCCTGGACGATCTACACCTCATCAGCCGCGAGAACCAGCGCGAAGCCATGCGCCGGGCGCGACAAGAGTTGATGCTGGCCGCCGTCAGCGGCAAGGTCGCCGGTATGGGCGATGCGGCCCGCGCCCGGGGCATGGTCGTACGCGAGCGCGAGAACAGCATTTTCAGCGACGTCTGGCTGCCGCTGGCGCTGCTCTTCATCGTCATCGGCCTGCTGGCCGGGCGCAACGCGGGTCTCATCGCCCTGGGGCTGGTGCTGCTGTTCATCGTCGGCGTCAGCACGCTGTGGAAGAACCTTTCCCTGCTGGGCGTCAGCTACGAGCGCGCCTTCGACCGGACGCGCGTCTTCCCTGGCGAGCCAGTCGTCATGACCGTCACCATCCAAAACGACAAGCTGCTGCCTCTGACATGGCTGCGCTTTCGCGATAGCCTGCCCGTGACTCCGGTGGGCGACACACCCTCCCCAGCGGGCGACCTGGCCGGCAACTATACGCTACAGAGCGTCTTTTCCATGCAGAGCCACGAGCGCGTCGAGCGGCTGGTCACACTCCGCTTCCCGTTACGTGGCTACTACAAGATTGGCCCCGTCACCTATGAGTCGGGCGACATCTTTACCCTCTTTACTCTGGAACGCGAACACAGGTACATCGACACGCTGGTTATCTATCCGCAGATCTGGCCGCTGGAAGAGCTGGGCCTGCCGCCCAAGGAGCCGTTTGGCGAGTTACGCGTGCGCCAGAGCCTCTTCACCGACCCCATCCGCACCCGCGGCATCCGCGACTACCAGCCCCAAGACCGCTTCCGCGATGTCCACTGGAAGGCTACGGCCCGGCGCGGCCACTTACAGACCAAGGTCTATGACCCATCGACGGGTATGACCATGGTCGTCTTTCTGAACGTGGCCACCTTTGCCCGCCACTGGATGGGCTTCGACCCCGATCTGCTGGAGCGCGCCGTCAGCGTCGCCGCGTCGGTCTGCAACTACGGCGTCCAGCAGGGCTGGGGCGTCGGCCTCTACGCCAACGGCGCGGTGCCCAACTCCGACCAGCCCATTCGTGTGCCGCCCGGCCGCGCGCCCGACCAGCTGGCCAACGTCCTGGAGGCGTTGGCCGCGGTGACGGAGTTTGCCACCGGGGCCATTGACATGATGATGCTGCGCGCCAGCCCACAATTGCCCTGGGCGGCGACGCTCGTCCTCGTCACCGCCGTCGTCACCGATGAGATCCTCCTTGCCCTGGCACGGCTGCACGAAGCCGGTCGCCGCGTTGTGCTGATCGCCCTCAGCGACGATCCGCCACCACGGCTTGCCGGGCTGCGCGGCGGGGGTATCGTCGTCTACCACATCCCCTCATCGACGCCCGCCTTTCACGCCGGTCACCGCAACGCCACAGCGACCGAAGCCGCGCTCAGCCGCATCCCCACGCCGGAGCCGGTGCAACTGGAGCTGGAGACCATCGAATGAGCGGCGCGCCGGCCGTCGTCCGCCGCACGCTGGTGGCCCCGGCGACCACGGCCTGGGGCTTCATGCGCCACGAGTTGCTGTTTCTCAGCTTTGCGCTGATGGAGACGGCCCTCCTGACGCCGGTCGTCCTGGTGGTGCTGGGCTGGGCGCGCTATTGGTCGGCCGGTCTGGTGCTACTGTGGCTGCTGTTGCTGATGCTGCTGCCGCTCAATCTCACCCGCCTCATGGGCCTGTTGCACATCAGCCTGCGCCGCCAACAGCGCGCGCAGATGGTCGTTCTGCTGCTGGCTGTCGTGCTTAGCTGGCGTCAGTTACTCTACACACCGGCCGGGCCGCTCGACTTCAGCTGGCTGGGCCAGTTTGCAACCAATCTGGCCGACAGCGAGAGCCTTGTCTGGGCGCGCGACCTGTCGGTCTTCGTCGTCACGCTCCTGGTGTGGTGGCGGGGGGTGCGCCTGGCCATTCGCCAGCCGGAGATCAATAACGCCGGCTTGCGCCTGCGGCTGGGCGGTCTCATTTTCGCGCCGCTAGTGGTCTGGTTCAGTGGCCGTTTCCTCAACACCAGCGTCGTCCCCTTTCTGCTGCTCTTCTTTCTGGCCGCGCTGACGGCCGTGGCCCTTGTCCGCGCCGAGAACATCGAGCAGGAGCAGCGCGGCACAGCGGCGACGCTCAACGCGCGCTGGTTCGCCGTCGTCGCCGGCGCCGCCGCGGCCATCGTCCTCATTGCCGGCGCAGCGGCGACCTTTCTGAGCGGCAATTCGCTTGTCGCTGTCGTTAGCTGGCTGTCACCGCTGTGGCGTGCGCTGCAATTCGGCGCCATCGTCGTTGGTGAGGTGCTGTTCAAGCTGACCCTGCCTTTCTTGCAACTGCTGGCCACCCTGACGGAGGTGCTGGGGCGCGTGCTGGTGGTCATCATGGGCCAGGTGGCCGCCGGCTTGCAGCAATTGGGCTTTCTGACGCAGACGGACGCGGCGCTCACGCCGACGCCGACACCAGAGGCGACCGGCCCTCTCGGTGAGCTGGCCGGCAAGGGCCTGACGGTCTTCCTGATGCTGGCGGCCATCGTCGTCATCGGGCTGGCACTGGCACGCGTTTACCAGCGCTCGGTTGTGGCGGCACGCGCCTCCGCGCCCAGTCGCGCCCGGGCGGGGGCCGACAAGGAGCCTGGCCTGGCCGAGCGCCTGCTGGAGCGGTTGGGGCTGCTGCGCGGCTGGCGCGCGGCGGCCTCCATTCGTCGCATCTACCGGCTCATGTGCCGGGCGGCGGGGGCGGCTGGCTACCCGCGCCTGGAAGCGGAGACGCCCTACGAGTACCTGCCCACCCTCGGCCGCGTCTGGCCCGACTACCTGCCGGAAGCGCGTCTCATCACCGAGAGCTTCATCCGCGTGCGCTACGGCGAAGTGCCGGAGTCGCCGGAGGAGCTAGAACAGATCCGCGCCGCCTGGCGACGGCTGGAAGCGGCCGAACCGCTCCGCCGCGACAGTGCGCCCGAACCCCCGGCGACACTCACCAAACGCACGTAAAGACGTTCTGATAAGACATCTCCCCACCGTCTCAGCAAGCGGAACGTCTCCGTCCGACCCGATCAGTCTCCCATAGCGCTGTTCAGCGCTGGCGACTCGGCCAGCAGTTCGTCTCTCCGGCCGTTACTCTCGCCGCTTTCCTGCCGGGCCACGGCTGCGGCCATGAAGGCGGCGAACAGAGGATGGGGGCGGTTGGGCCGGCTCTTGAACTCCGGATGGAACTGGCTGCCAAGCATGAAGGGATGGTCGCGCAGTTCGGCGATCTCCACCAGGCGGCCGTTGGGCGACAGACCGCTAAACACCATTCCCGCCTCGCCCAACACCTCGCGATAGGCGTTATTGAACTCCCAGCGATGGCGGTGGCGCTCAGAGATCATCTCCGTGCCGTAGGCGGCATAGGCTCGTGAGCCAGGTAGCAGTCGCGCCGGATAAGCGCCCAGCCGCATCGTGCCGCCCATGTCGGTCAATTCGTGCTGGTCGGGCATGAGGCTGATGACCGGGTGCTCGCAGTTGAGATCGAACTCAGTACTATTGGCCTCGTCCGTGCCCAGCACGCTGCGAGCCAGCTCAATGCACATGACCTGCATCCCCAGACAGAGACCCAGGTAGGGGATGTTGCGCTCGCGTGCCCAGCGCGCGGTCATGATCTTGCCCTCGATACCCCGCTCGCCAAAGCCGCCGGGCACGACGACGCCGCTAACATCCTCCAGTTGCTCCCACCCTTTGCCCTTCTCCAGATCGCCGGAATGCACCCAGGCCATCTCCACCTGCCGGTTGGCGGCGATGCCGGCATGGTGCAGGGCCTCGCGCACGCTCATGTAGGCGTCGTGCAATTCGACGTATTTGCCCACCAGGCCGATGCGGATGATCGGTTTCGGCCGCCGCATCTCCTCAATGAGCGCCTCCCACTCGCGCAAATCGGGGACCATCTTGGCCTTCAGGCGCAGCCGCTCCAGAACAAACTCCGCCAGGTGCGTCTCTTCCAGTTCCAGGGGAATATTATAGAGAATGTCGCTGGTCTCAGCCGGAATGACGGCCTCGCGCGGCACGTCACAGTAGAGGGAGATCTTGTTCAGGTGTTCGTCGGGAATAGGATGGTCAGCGCGGGCGATGATCACGTCGGGCTGGATGCCCCGGCCGCGCAACTCGGCCACGCTGTGCTGCGTCGGCTTCGTCTTCAATTCGTTGCTTGCCTTCAGGTGGGGCAGGAAGGTGACGTGGACGTAGAGCGTGTTGTCGCGGCCAACGTCGGAGCGCATCTGCCGCAGCGCTTCCAGAAAATGGACGCTCTCGTTGTCGCCCACTGTGCCACCCACCTCGACGAGGACGATCTCCGCCCCGCTGCGTTCAGCCACGGCGTACATGTAGCGCTTGATCTCGTTGGTGATGTGGGGGATGACCTGAACGGTGCTGCCCAGATAGTCGCCCCGCCGCTCGCGGGCGATGACTTCCGAGTAGACGCGGCCGGTGGTGAAGTTGGAGGCCTGGTTGAGATTGACATCGATGAAGCGCTCATAGTGGCCCAGGTCGAGATCGGTCTCCGCGCCATCGTCGGTGACGAAGACTTCGCCGTGCTGATAGGGCGACATCGTGCCCGGATCGTAGTTGATATAGGGATCGAGCTTCTGCGCCGTGACGCTGAAGCCGCGGGCCTTCAGCAGACGGCCAAGTGCCGCGGCCGTGACACCCTTGCCCACCGAACTGACCACACCACCGGTAAAGAAGATATACTTGGTCATCGCAACTCCCTGAAACGCGGGTGGGGCATGTCAACTTGGCTGACATGCCCCACCGGATTCAACTGGGGTCGGCCGCGGCCAGCCCTACTATGCTATACGAAACAATACCGCCCATACGGCCCTCTCGTCGCGGAAAGGCGGAGCATAGCACAGCGGCCGCGGCGACGCAAGGACGGGCTGGGGCGGATCATCACTGGCAGTCATTCGGAGGAAAAGCCACTATGTTCGATTTCACTGGTAAGGTCGTCCTGATCACCGGCTCGTCGCGCGGCATCGGCCGGGCCATCGCCACGGAGTTCGCCGCCTGCGGGGCGCGCGTCGCCGTCCACTATCACCGCAACCGCACCGCGGCCGAGGATACGCTGGCCGCCCTGTCCGGCGGCCCGCATCTGCTCGTCAGCGGCGACGTAGCGGACGCCGACGCCGTCGCCGCGATGGTCGATGCCGTCGTCGCCCAGGCCGGGCGCATTGACATTCTCGTGAACAACGCCGCCATTTACGAAGACCATCCGCTGGCCGAAGTGGACTACGATACGTGGACGACCAGCTGGCGGCGGGTGATCGACACCAACGTCATCGGCGCGGCCAATGCCAGCTACTGCGCCGCCCGGCACATGATCCGCCAGGGGGGCGGCCGCATCGTCAACGTTTCCTCGCGCGGCGCTTTCCGCGGCGAGCCGACCGGCCCGGCCTACGGAGCCAGCAAAGCGGCGCTGAATGCCATGAGCCAGTCGCTGGCCAAGCATCTCGCGCCCTATAACATCTCCGTCGGCGTCGTCGCCCCCGGCTTTGTGGAAACGGAAATGGCCCGCGAGGCGCTGACGGGCCAGAGCGGCGTGGACATCCGCGCCCAGAGTCCGTTTAACCGTGTGGCCCGGCCAGAGGAGGTGGCCTACGCCGTGCTCTTCCTGGCTTCCGAGCCGGCCGCGTTCATGACCGGCACGATCATCGACGTCAACGGCGCGTCGTATTTGCGGACGTGATGCGGGCGCGGCTCAGTGTCACCACAGCCACGCCAGCCACCACCAGCACCCCGCCCACAAGGCTGAGCGGGGAAGGCGTCTCGTTGAACAGCGCCAAAGACCAGAGGATGGTCGCCACCCGGCTGAGCGTCAGGATGATGGTGTGGATGCTCATCGGCATCCGCCGCAGCGAGAGGTAGTAGAGCGCGCGGCTGATGACGACATCGGTCGTCGCGGCGACGGCGGCCAGCAGCCACACTGTCCTGCCGGGCCAGACGAACGCGCCGCGCGCCGTGGCGAAGACGAACAGGAAGGCGGCCGTGGTGGCAATGCGCCACAGGAAGAAGCTGCCGAAGTCAATGCCCTCGCCGTGGCGCTTGACGATGGCCGTGTGCAGTGCATAGAGGAAGGTCGAAATCAGCACCAGCAGCGAGCCGAGGCGCAGGAATTCGCCTGGCTGAAAACCGATGACGAAAGCACCGCCGATGGCCAGCGCCGCGCCCAGCAGTTCGGCCGGCCGCAGCCGCTCCCGCAGCCAGAACGCGCCCAGCGCCAGCGTGAACAGCACCGAGGTCTTGCCCAGCAGTGAGGCCGTGCCGGGATCGATGAAGGCCACGGCGGTGTAATTGATGACCGTTGAGGCGGCCACCATCAGGCCAATGGCCGTGAAAAAGCGCCAGTGTCGCCATAGCACGCCCACGTGGATGCCGCCGCGCAACGCCTGGAACGCCCCCACCTCGACGGTGGCCATGCCCAGCAGCAGGAACGCCGACATCTCCGGCGGCAGATGGGGCAGCAACGCCCGCGCAAAGACGAAGTGCAAGCTATCGACGAGGAGCAGCCCGGCGAAGAGAAGCGGCGTGTTGGTCGGCCCAGCCGGCGTCGGGGGCGATGCAGGTGTTTCGGTCATAGGCGACCGCGAGCGTCATCAGCCGGACGTTGACTCTTGGGCGGACGCTGAGCGAGTCGAGAGTGTAGCGTTGCGGCGGCGGGCGGTCAATCGCGGCGCGGCGCGGACGATGTCGGCGGCAACGCGCATCGCCCCCAGCGTGACCCCGGCCGTCGACTGGCCCGGAAAAACGGAATCGCCCACCAGCCAGAGGTTGTCCAGGCCGGTTTGCGGCCCGCGGGCGGCGAAAATCGACATCTGGGCGAAGCCGCCGACCATACCCAGCGGCCGGCGGGTATAGAATTGGAACGTCACCGGCGTGCCCGTCAGTTGCAGCCGAATCGCCCCGCGCAGACCGGGGATGGCCCGCTCGGCGGCAGCGATCAGCCGTTCGGCATACGCCTCGCGCCGCGCCAGGTAGGCGCTCTCGTCCGGCCCCTGCCGCAGCTCCCACCACGCGGCCACCTCCGTGTGTGTCGAGAGCGTCATCGCGCGCATGCCCGCCGGCGCGCGCGCCTCGTCGGCAGCGTCGGCCAGCGACAGGAAAACGGAGTTGCCCTCGCCCAGCGGCCGGGCCGCATCGACAACGACCTGATGGTGGTCGGGCAGGCCCGGCGGCAGCGCGGCAGCATCCAGGCCCAGATAGAGCGTGAACGCGCCCCAGGTCGGCCGCAGGCGAGCCACGTCGTTCCGCAAGGCCGGCGGCGCGTCCGGCCCCAGCAGATCGCGCAAGGCCCACGGGGTCACGTTGGCGATGACCACATCGGCTGTCAGGCTTAGCCCCCGTCGCGTGTGGACGACGGCACGCCGGCCGCGCCCCGCCTCGATGCGTTCGACGTGCTGCCGGTAGTGTACCTCGCCGCCGTTGGCGCGAATCCAGGCCACTAATGTGCTCGCCAGCGCGCCGATGCCGCCGTGGACGTGGTTGACACCGCGACGTGGCAGGTCGAGGGCGGCGCTACCGTAGAGCGCCCCGGCGTGGGCGGCCGTGGTCTGCGCGGAGATGAGCAGTTGAGCGTCCAGGAAGAGACGCAGCAGCGGGTCGCCGTCGCGAACGAGGTCGGCCACGGTACTATGTAGATAGGGTAGCGCGCCCAGCGTGGCCGGCCGCAGCGCCAGCCCCAGCGTCAGCAGATCGGCCGGCGACCGTGGTGGCCAGGGAAAGGGCCGCGACGAAATGTCCCAGGCAATGTCGGCCAGCCGCTCTTGCCGGCGCCAGAACGGCTCGCTGGCCGGGAAGGCGCGCTGCCTCTCCGCCTGCCACGCCGCCGGGTCAGCCCACTGCGTCACGTCGCGGCCGTCCGGCAGATGCACGACCCAGGCGGGATCGACGGGTGAAATGGGCCATTCCAGCCCCAGCGACTCAGCCATGCGAGCATGTGGCCCGCCGGCCGAGAAGCCGCCCGCCAGCGTCGCCCCGGCGTCGAAGCGATAGCCCTTGTGGTAGAACGTGCCCGCGCTGCCGCCTGGGTAGATATGGGCCTCGAGCACGACGACCTCATAGCCGGCGCGCAGCAGCAGCGCCGCCGTGGTTAGTCCACCGATGCCCGCGCCAACGATGACCGCTCGCGGGGTTGTCATCAATGCCCTCCGCCCCCGCGTCCCGCTTGCCCCTCGGCCAACAGGCGGGCGACACCGCGACGGGTCAGCAGCTGGCGCGCCGTGAAGAGGTAGAGCAATCCCGGTCGGGCGAAGAGTAGCCGGCTGAGCAGGCCGCGCGCCCCGCGGTCGTGGCTGTAAACGACATGGTCGTCGACGCGCGTCTGCGTGGGATTGAGCGCGGTAAAACGGTGCGTGTGCTGCCAGGCGCGCAGCGGGCCACGCACCTGTGTATCGGTGAAGCCGTTGGGACCAACGTCGCTGTGGACGGCCTCCCAACGCAGGGGCAGCGGCCCAAACCATAACGTGAAATCGGCCCGCGAGCCGTCGGCCAGCGGCTCGAAGCGATGGACGCGGGCGATGATGGGCAAGGGCGTCAGCTCTTGCAGCACGCGCGTGTCACGGTGGAAGGCGGCGACGGCCGCAACGGGCGCATCGACGGTGAAACTATGCTTGAATTCGGGCACGTTATGCTCCCTAAACCAGGTCGAGTGTGCCCGTATGGCCCTCGTCGTAGGCAGCCAGGATGCGAGCGGCAACCTTTGACGGCGGCGCGGCATCCCTGGGCATGCGCAGCGGCACCTTGTCCCATAGCGGTGTGGCCACGGCCGACGGCCGCACAACCGTCACGCGCCGCGGCCGCTGCTCCTTGCGCAGCGCCTCGGCAAAGGCCTCCAGCCCTGCCTTGGCCGCGCCATAGGCCGACAGGCCAGGCAGTCGCAGCCGCTCGCTGATCGCGCCGACGAACATCAGGTGCGCGTTGGGCGCCAGCAACGGCAGGCTGTAGTGACTGGTCAGATAGGCGCCGGTCAGGTTGGCCGACAGGATGCGATTCCACACTGCCGGGTCCATGTCCTCCACCGGCGCGGCCGTGATGTCACCGGCACAGTAGATCCATAGATCGATGTCGCTGACCTCCAGGCCCGCGGCCCGGACGGCGCGCTGCACGCTGAAGGCGTCGGCCACATCGGCCGACAGCGAACAGGCGACAATGTCGCGCAGTGCCTCCTCGTCGCGGCTCACGGCGACGACTGTCCAGTTGCGTTCGTTCATGGCATCCACCAGAGCGCGGCCGATGCCACCCCCCGCGCCCCAAATCATGGCTGTTGTCATAGCGTCTCGTTTGTTTGATCGGATTCATTGAGCAAGATTGATTGGACTTATCCTAGCACATTGTCGATGTTTTGTCAATGTTTCGCGCAGTTTCAGGGGCTTGTTGTCAGGTCGTGGCCCAATGTCAGAGGATGCTGAGAAGGTGGGCGTTTTCGTCCGGGCCTTTTGTTGCTGGGCCTATAATCTCCCAACGATGTTCGCACGACGTAAAGGCTGTCTTGGCCTCATTATTGCTATCTTGGTGTTGATCGCCGTCCCCTTGCTCTGGCGCGAAGCGATCAAGAGCCACTATCGAACGGCGATTTATAGCCGCGCCGAAAGCCCCACTCGCCCCGTGGCCATCGTCTTCGGCGCGGCCGTCTATAACGGCCGCCTCAGCACCGTGCTACGCGACCGTGTCGATACGGCCATCGATCTCTATTTGGACGGCCAAATTGAGCGCATGATCATGAGCGGGGGCCAGGTCGCAGTTCATCGGGACGAACCGGCGGCGATGAAAGCCTATGCTGTCGCGCGAGGAGTCGATCCGGCGGCGATCATCACCGACCACGGCGGCCAGCGCACCTACGACACCTGCTATCGGGCGCGCTACGCCTTCGACGTGCGCAACGCCATCCTGGTGACGCAGGCGTTCCACCTGCCACGGGCGCTGCTGACCTGCGACGGGCTGGGGGTGAGCGCCATCGGCGTGATTGCCGACCAACAACCCTACCGGAGCGCGCGCTGGTATGAGATGCGCGAGACAGTGGCCACGGTCGTCGCCGCCTGGGATGTCTTCCGCCGCCAGCCGCCGGCACTCATCGAGACGGCCGGGCAGCGCAGCGACTGGGCCATGCAGTTGGCCGACGACGACTAGAGCCGCGCCACCAGCGCCGCAGCCGCCGCCCAACCCGACAGCGCCGCGCCCTCGACCCGCGGGCCGCCGAATGCATCGCCGGCGAAGACCAGCGGCACATCCAGCCCACTCACCCAACACCGCTCCGGCCGGACAACCAACGGCACGGCATCGGGCCAGCGCACCAGTTCCCCCGCCCCTATCTCCGCGCCGGGAGCCAGCCAGGGTCTCACTTCATCCGCCAACCAGGCCAGCGTTGCGTCGGCGGTGTCGTTCCAGTGAGCCGCGCTGGCAACCCGACCGGCATGGACGGTCAGAATGCATTCGTCGGGCGAGATGCCCTTGCGCTGATTGTCGGCGATCCAGCTGATTGGCCCCGCCGGCCGTTGCAGCGCGCCCGGTTCGGGCAAGCGCGTCGCCCCGTCGATGGCAAAAAGACCACAGAGGCAGGGGGCAAACGCGATCGCCGCCAGCGCCGCGCGGTCGTCAATCGGCAGAGCCACACCGCCCGCGCTCAGCAACGGCAACGCCTGGGGGGCCGGCGGCGTCAATAGCAGCGCTCGCGCCTCGTAGACCTCGCCCCCGTCCGTCCTGGCTTGCCAACGGTCGCCCGCCCGCGTTATCGCGGCGACTCTGACCGACGGCCGCACGTCCAGACCGGCGGCCAGACGCGCCGCCAACGCGCCAAAGCCGTCGCGGGCCGCATAACGTGGATAGCGCTCAGAGGGCGTCGTCACCAAGGAGCCGTCGGACCAGCCGTGCGACCACGCGTCGATCAGCCCGTCCGCCAGCCACGCGGCCACTTGCCGCCTGAATTCGGGCGAACGGGCTGTGAAGAACTGCGCGCCGGTGTCGGCCCGGCCCGCGCCGAGGGCGCGTGTAGCCAGGCGGCCGCCGGGCTGCTCGCCCGCATCCACGACGACCACGCGCTGGCCAGCATCGCGCAAGACTCGCGCCGCCATCAGGCCGGCCATTCCCGCGCCGACAACGAGAACATCCAGCATCATCGCCGCCGCACGTAGACCAGACCCAGCAGCCCGCCCAGCACCACGGCCGCGCCCAGGAACAGCCACGAGGCAATAGAAGGCGCACCAGTGGTTGCCGCCGGAGTGACTGCGGCCGTCGGGGGAGGAGTTGGGCTGGCCGTAGGCGACGCCGTGGGTGTCGGCGGGACGGCCGTGGCCGTCGGCAAAGGCGTCGGCGTCTCCGTCGGCGTCGGCGTCAGCGACGGCGTGGGTGTGGGCGTCAGCGACGGGGTTGGCGTCGCCGACAGGGCCATGCGCGTCAGGCGCACATTGGGCGTCGTCGTTGGCGTCAGCGTGGCCAGGACGGCCGCCGTGGCGTCGATGGTCGGCACGGTTGCCGGCCGGGTCTTCAGGTCGCTCTCGACGATGAAGACGGGCGGCCCGCCGATATCGCAGTCCGGAGCACAGCGCGCCCCGCCCAGCCGCACCCGGTAGAAGCCATTCAGCGCGCGCAGCGGCTCCTCCTGCCCCGTGGCCGACACCAGCAACGCCTCATCGGCCAACGCCGGAACCCGCACGGTGACGGCAACACCGCGCCTGGCCCACAGCACGCGAGTCATCCCTTCCGGCCGTCGGAAGGTGAAGCTGTAGAAGTCGCGCGTCTGCTGTCGCCCGACGGGATAAGTGAAGCCGCTCAAGTAGCGCACCGTCGTCTCGTAAGCATCAAACGCCGGGCGACGCGAACCATCCGGCCGCAGGATGCCGAACGACTCGCCGCCGGGTGGCAAGTGGATGTCCAGCAGCTTGTAGATGCCCACCCGCGACACCTGCGCCCCATAGGCCAACGCGTGAGCCTGCACGATGTACCAGGCCTGCTGCTCCAGATCGACCTGGAAGCTCGGCCGCTCCACCGGCCAGAGCGGGTCGAGGTTGGGCGAGGCGTTGGTCTCGTTAATCCAGATGGGCTTGCGCAGACCATAACGGGCCTGGATGGCCCACGTCTCCTCAACCAGCTCCTCGACCGTCTCGACGCGGAAATAGATGTGCAGGGTGACGACATCGAAGTAAGTGTTGTTCTTGGCCGCGTCCGGGTCGGCCGTGGCCACGCGCAGGAACTTGGCCAACCATTGCGGGTCATGCCAGTACGACCAGCCGGCCAGGTGGATGACCGATCGTGGGTCCTCCTCCTTGGCCACCAGGTAGGCGACCTTGAGGAGTTGGAAGTAATCGGCCGGCGTGCCGCTAAACTCATGGCCATAGACGCCGGAGTTGATCTCCGGCTCGTTCCAGACAATCCAGTGATGGACGCCGCGCGGCGCGTAGTACTGCACCACTTTGCGCACGTAGCCCGCCCAGAGATTGCCGGCGTCGTCCACGGGCAAATAGAGGCCGCGGGGCACACCGGAGAACGGCTCGCCGTCGGTGGCCCAGGCGGGCGTGTTCTTCAACAGGCCCATGACCATGCGATCCTGCGCCTGCGCCTCATCCAGCCACTCCTCCAGCACGTGGAGGGTGTTCCAATCGTCCGGGCCGGTGGGCTGGATTTCGTTCCAGTAGAAGAGAATGCGGTCCCAGCCAACGTTCAGCTCGGCCGCTTCCTCCGGCTGCCAGAAGGACTCGATCACCCCGAAGCGCGGATCGACGGGCGACCGCTCCTCGGCCTGCGCCGACAGCGACAGTGCCGCCAACAGAGCTAACAATACGAGGGCGAACAGCAATAGTCGCCCGTAGGTCTTATGCTTCATGCTTCGATGCCGTCAATCATCCGTGTATGCGAAATACCAAAACGGCTATTATAATCCCCTTGGAGAGACTACACCAATGGATACACCCGCTACCCCACCCATCCGCCTGCGCCCGGCGCAGGAGGCCATCCTGGCCTATCGTTCGGGGCGCATGGCCGTCAGCGCCGTGCCCGGCAGCGGCAAGACGTTCACGCTGTCGCTACTGGCGGCGCAACTGATCGCCGACGGCCGTATCGACGTCGACAACGGCCAGCAAGTGCTCATTGTCACCTTCCTCAACTCCAGCGTCGATACCTTCCGGGCGCGCATCCGTCGCCGCCTGCTGGAGATGGGCCGGCCCGACACCGGCTTCGACGTGCGCACCCTGCACAGCCTGGCCCTGGAGATCGTCCGCTGGGGCAGCGACCTGCTGAGCGATGATCTGGTTGTGCTCGACGAGGGCCAGAGCCGGCAATTTCTCGACGCCGCGGTCGATGGCTGGATCAACGACAATGCCCGCCTGTGGGAGGCGTTCCTGCCCGACTATGGCCGCGAGTATAGCCCGCAGATGATCGCCCGCTGGCGCGACATTACGGCGACGACTGCCGCGGCTTTCATCCGCGAGGCCAAGAACGAACGCTACCGTCCCGATGCCATCTTCACCACCATCCGCGCCCAGGCAGAGGAAGCGGCCGGCGAGGACACGCCCAACCCCGCCCGCTCACCGCTGATGCACATGATGGCCGGCATCTACGGCCGCTACCAGACGGCGCTGGCCCGGCAGGGCGGGCTGGACTACGATGACCTCATCTGGCTGGCCGCCGACCGATTGGAGCACGAACCCGATCTGGCGGCCAATCTGCGTGGGCGCTGGCCGGTCGTCCTCGAAGACGAGGCGCAAGACAGCGTGCCGTTGCAAGAGACGTTGCTGGAGTTGCTGACCGGCCCGGAAGGCAACTGGGTGCGCGTGGGCGACCCCAACCAGGCCGTCACCAGCACTTTCACCGCCGCCCACCCGCGCTTTTTCTCGCGCTTCATCGACCGGCCGGACGTGACGGCGCGGACGCTGCCCAACAGCGGCCGCTCCGCCCCACTCATCATCGGCGCGGCCAACGCCATCCTCAACTGGACGATCGACAACCACCCCGTACCCGAGGTGCGCGCCAATGCCTTCCGGCGGCAGGACATCCTGCCCACGCCGCCGGGCGACGCGCAGCCCAACCCGCCGGACAGCGAGGCGGATGTGCGCATCCGCGTCTACCGCCACCGCGAGGAGGAGGAACTGCCCACCGTGGCCCGGCTGGCTTTCGAGTATGCCGGGGAGCACCCAGAGCAGACGTTGGCCATCCTTGTGCCGACCCACCAGGCGGGTTACGCCATCGCCCACCACCTGGACGCGCTCGGCGCCGACTACGACAACCTGTTGCGCGGCAGCGGCCGTGAGCGCGAGGTGGCGGCCGCGCTCCACGCCGTTCTGGCCGTACTGGCCAACCCGCTGGACACGCGCGCGCTGCAATCGGCCCACAACGGCCTGTCGGAATTGCGCGAATCGGGGCCTTACTATGACCCCTACCCCGACGACAGCGAACAGATCGAGCGCTTCCGCGCGCTGTTGCGCAGCGTCCATCGGCCGGAGACGCTTCTCTTTCCGCGCGAGGGCGAGGAGCTTGTCGAGGCGCTGCCGGCCGGCGTGGCCACCGAGGAGGATGTGGCTCGCCTGGAGCGGCTGGCCGATTTCCTGCGGGCCAATTTCGACCTGCGTACCCTGCCGATCGATGACCTGGCGTTGGCCCTGGCCGATGCACTCTTTGCCAATGACGGCGGGGGCGAACCGGCCGAAGATGCGGCGGCCCATGAGCTAGACCTGGCCATCGCCTACCAGATTGCTGCCCAACTGCGCATGTGGCGCGAGGCGCAGCCAGAGTGGCGACTGCCCGAGCTGGTGGCCCAGCTCCAGATGGTCGCCTCCGGCCGTCGCTCGCTCAACATCATGCGCGGCGCTGGACAAGGCTACGAGCCGGCCCCCGGCCGCATCTCATTGGCTACGCAGCACAGCAGCAAAGGGCTGGAGTGGGATGCTGTCTTCCTGATGGGCATTGACGGCATGTGGATTCCCGGCAGTCTGGAAGCGCCCTTTCTGGGCGTCCACGACTTTCTGGGTGGCGACCCCAACGCCGAAGCCACGGCGCAACTGCGCTACCTGATGGGCGCGGAGACGGGCCTGCACCCTAACCGTACGGCCACCGAGTCCGCCCACATTGAGGTCATCTGCGAGCGCCTGCGGCTGCTCTACGTCGGCATCACCCGCGCCCGCCGCTTCCTGCAAATCAGCCGCAGCCGCACCACCCGCCGCGGCCGCAGCGAACAGGAGTCAGAGCCGGCGACGGTGCTGGGGGTGTTGTATCGCTACTTGCAGGGACCGGCCGAGAGCTAACCCTCCTCTTCCAACCCGCAGTCGTGCGTCCAGTGATAACCGTCATGGGCGATCAACTCATCGGCCTCCGCCGGCCCCCACGTGCCCGACTCATAGAAGTATAGCGGTGGAGCGTATTGCGTCTGCCAGCTTTCCAGGATGGGGTCGATAAGCTGCCACGATCGCTCGATGGCATCGCTGCGCGTGAAAAGCGAGGCATCGCCCTTGATGACATCCAGCAGCAGTCGCTCATACGCTTCCGGAATGGTCAACGCGCCGAATGACTCCTCGTACTGGAAGGACATATCCACCGTGCGCATCTCCGCCGGTGTGTCCGGGACCTTGGCCTGGAAAGAGAAGTGGATGCCCTCGTCGGGCTGGATGCAGATAGATAGCCGGTTGGGCGCGGGTTTGGTTCCGGCCGGCATGGGGAACATGATGTGCGGCGGCCGCTTGAAGTAGATGGTGATCTCGGTCACTTTGGCCGCCAGCGCCTTGCCGGAGCGGATGTAGAAGGGCACGCCTTGCCAGCGCCAGTTATCGATGTAGAAGCGCATGGCCGCATACGTCGGCGTCGTCGAGCCGGGGGCGACACCGGGTGTGTCGCGGTAGGTGCGGTATTGGCCGCGGACCGTGCTCGCGCTGACGTCCTGCGGCCGGATCGGCCGGATGGCGCTGAGCACTTTGGCCTTCTCGTTGCGCAGCGCCTCGGCATCGAAGGACGCCGGCGGCTCGAAGGCGACGAACGTCAGCAGCTGCATGACGTGGTTCTGCATCATGTCGCGCACAACGCCGACCTTGTCGTAGAACTCCGCCCGGTGACCAACATCGACCGTCTCAGCGGCCGTGATCTGCACGTGGTCGATGTAGTTGCGATTCCAGACCGGCTCGTAGAGCGTGTTGGCGAAGCGAAAGACGAGCAAGTTCTGCACCGTCTCCTTGCCCAGGTAGTGGTCGATGCGGTAGATCTGCGACTCGTCCAGGACGCGATGGATGGCGCAGTTGAGTTCGCGGGCCGAGACCAGGTCCTGGCCAAAGGGCTTCTCGATGACGACGCGCCGCCAGCCGTGGTTCTGGTGGACCATGTCAGCCGCGCCGAGGTTGGCCACCGCCTGCTCATACAGGTTAGGCGCGACAGACAGGTAGTAGAGGCGGTTGCCTATCCGACCGTCTTCCCACTCGCACAGCATCCGGTCGACGCCCTGAAGCTGCTCAAAGTCGGTCAGATCGCCTCGGAAGTAGCAAACGTTGGCGGCAAATTTGGCCCATAGCTTGGTGTCATAGCTCGCCTTGGCAAACTCCTTCACACCGGCCTCGACATGGTCGCGGAAGGCGTCGTCACTATACTCTGTGCGCGACACGCCGACGATGCGTGTGTTCTTCGGCAAGCGCCCTTTGCGATACAGATCGTAGAGAGAAGGCATCAACTTGCGCAGGGTCAGGTCGCCCGACGCACCGAATATGACAATTGCGTTCGATTCATCCATTTCGCTCGGCCTCCAGCTGGCGCCGTCTTCATGAGCGCCGTTGCTTGCGCCTCTAGACTCAGTCTGAGGAATCGGTATAATGTAGCCGATGAGCTGGGTGGAGTCCACTCAACCCGGCCCGTAATGCGGTAGCACCTTACGCAATCGATGAATACTTCCCGGTTCGAAGCGGAAAAGGCGATCGTTAACACGGTGTCTTATGTAGACGTATTCGACTACCCATTGACGCCGGCCGAAATCCAACGCTACCTCATTCGCCTCCGCCTTACACAAGCTGAAATCGAGCGCCTCTTGCACCAGGGCAACCTGGTGCCGGAACTCCTTAGCCAGCGCGACGGCCTGTACATGCTGCCCGGCCGCGAGGATGTGACCGAGATGCGCCAGCGCCGCCAGAACGCTTCGCGGCAGTTGTGGCCGGCCGCCGTCACCTATGGCCGCCTCATCGCCGGGATGCCCTTCGTGCGCCTTGTCGCCGTCACTGGCTCTCTGGCGGTCAATAACCTCGACCGCGGCGGCGACATCGACTACCTCGTCGTCACGGCCAACGATCATCTGTGGGTTTCGCGCGCGTTCGTGCTGCTCATTGTCCGCTGGGCCGCCCGGCGGGGGCACGAGGTCTGCCCCAACTACTTCCTGAGCGAGCGGGCCTTGCGTCTGAGCGACCGCAATCTCTACACCGCCCATGAGATTACCCAGATGGTGCCGCTCTATGGCCGTCGCGTCTACGACGCGCTGCGCCGGGCCAACGACTGGACACGCGAATATCTGCCCAACGCCATCGGCCCACCGGCGACGCTGCAGGACGCGGAAACCCATCTGCGCCGCCTGGGTCCCTCGCCCCAGCGCCGTCTGCTGGAGGCCACGTTGGCCACACCGCCCGGCGTGCGACTGGACCGCTGGGAGATGCGGCGCAAGATCGACAAGTTTGGGCGTATTTATCAGGGTTGGCAGGAGTCGGATTTTTCGCCGGATACATGCAAGGGTCACTTTCGGGGTCATCAGCAGCGGATTGCCTCCGCCTATGCCCGGCGCGCCCTGGCGTCCGGCGAGCGGATAGGCCTGGGATAACATGGTCGATATCCTCTTTGGTCAATCGTACTACCTGCGATTTGACCCGAAGCTCTGGGCGGCACAGCAGCCCTACCCGCCGCTAGGCACGCTCTACGCCGCGGCCGTCATGCGCCGGGCCGGCTACTCTGTGACGCTGTTCGACGCCATGCTGGCCGAGTCAGAAGCGGAATGGGCCGCGGCGCTTGACACCCACCGGCCGCGCTTTGCCGTGATCTACGAGGACAACTTCAACTACCTGTCGAAGATGTGCCTGCTGCGAATGCGCCAGGCGGCCTTCACCATGACGGCCATGGCCGCGGGCCGCGGCTGCACCGTGATCATCGCCGGCTCCGACGCCAGCGACCACAGCGCCGCCTACCTGCGCGCTGGGGCGCACTACGTTCTGTTGGGCGAGGGCGAGGAGACGTTGGCGGAGCTACTCGACCAGCTGACGGGCCGGACGACGACACCGCTGAGCGACATCCGCGGCCTGGCCTATCTCGACGATGACCGGCCGCGCGCCAATCCACGCCGCGCCCCCATCGACGACCTCGATGCCCTGCCATTTCCCGCCTGGGACCTCGTCGATGTCGAGCGCTACAGACGCCTCTGGCGGATGCGCCACGGCCGCTACTCGATGAACCTGGTCACCACGCGCGGCTGCCCTTACCACTGCAACTGGTGTGCCAAGCCCATCTGGGGCCAGCGCTACCACTCGCGCAGCCCGGAGTGCGTTGCCGAGGAGATGCGCTGGCTAAAGGAGACCTATCGACCCGACCATATCTGGTTTGCCGACGACATCGTCGGCCTGAAGCCCGGCTGGTGGACGCAGTTCGCCGACGCCGTGGCCGCGCGCCAGGCGCAATTGCCGTTCAAGTGCCTCAGCCGCGCCGACCTGATCATGCGCAGCGAGGCGGATGTGCTTGCCCTGGCCCGCGCCGGGGCCGAGATCGTCTGGATGGGCGCGGAGTCGGGTTCACAGCGCATCCTCAACGCTATGGAGAAGGGCACCACCGTGGCGCAAATCCGCGACGCCAGCCAACGGCTGCACGCGGCCGGCGTGCGCGTCGGCTTCTTCCTGCAATTCGGCTACCCTGGCGAGACGCGCGCCGACATCGAGGCCACGCTCCAGATCGTGCGCGATTGTCGCCCGGACGACATCGGCATGTCGGTCTCCTATCCCCTGCCGGGCACGAAGTTCTACGGGAACGTGCGCGCCCAGTTGAGCGATAAGCAGAACTGGATCGATTCGTCCGACCTGGACATGCTGTATCAAGGCCCCTTCAGCAGCGACTTCTACCGCCAGTTGCACGTGGTGCTGCATAAAGAGTTCCGTGCCCGGCGCGCGCTGGATGAGGCACGCCGCGTAGCCACGCGGCCGGGTCAGTGGCGGCCGGGCCACGTGCGCGCCCTGGGCGGGGCCATCGTTCGCCTGGCGACGCTGCCGGCGGCACGCGCCCGGCTGGACCAGCTAGCGGCCGCGCCTGTGGCGGCCATCCAGCCGGCCATCCCCATGCCTCTCGAAGAGGCCGCCCGCCCCACCCCGCAACCGGAATGAGCCAGCCCCCTCTGCCCGGCAGCCACAGCCAGGCCCACTACGACAACGTCGCTGAGGCCTTCTCGCGCAAGTCGGCCATCTATGATGCCTTTGGCGAAAATCACGCCAACATGGCCCGCATGCGCGCCAAGTTCTACGCCCACATCGAGGCGGTCATGCCGCCCGGCGGCCGGCTGCTGGAAATCAACGCCGGCACGGGCCAGGATGCCGTGGCCCTGGTGGAACGCGGCTTTCACGTCCACGCCACCGACTTCGCCCCCGGCATGGTCGCCGCCATCAGCGAGAAGATCGCTGAGCATGGACTGGGCGAGCGGCTGTCAGTGCAGGCGCTATCGTTCACCGATCTGGATCGGCTGACGGCCGAGCCGTTTGACGGCCTCTATTCCAATTCGGGTGGGCTGAACTGCATCGCTGACCTGACCGTCGTCACGCGGCAGCTACCCCGCCTGCTGCGGCCGGGCGCGCGCGTCACCTGGGTCATCATGCCGCGCATCTGCCCTTGGGAGCTGGCCGTCATCCCCAAGGACCCACGCGTGGGCACGCGCCGCCTGCGTCCCGGCGGCACAATGGCCCATGTCGAAGGCGTCTACTTCATGACCTACTACTTCAGTGCGCGGGCCGTGCGGCGGGCGTTCGGCCCGCGCTTCCGGCCACTGCGACAGGAGGGGCTGTCGGTCTTCACGCCGACGGCCGACAACAAGACCTTCGCCGTCAACCACCCGCAACTCTTTGCCCGATTGACGCAGCTCGACGACGCCCTCGCGCCGCGACCGCCCTTCAACGGTTGGGGCGATTTCTTCATCCTGACGATGGAGTTCCTGGGCTAGGCCGCGCCTTACGCCTGAATGGAACACGAATGATACGGATGAGGCGGATGCTCGCGGAGAGAAGTGGCTGTTATCCGCGCCGATCCGTCGTAGCCTCGTCCCTACGGACACTGCGGGCCGGCTGGCTGGGGCGCATCGGGCTTAGCTCATTCTGGCTGCTGGCGGCGCGCATCCTGGGGCAAGGGCTGGGGCTGCTGTTCACCGCGCTGTTGGCGCGGGCGCTGGGCAAAGAGGGTCTGGGGCAGTTCGCCTTCCTCTCGGCCGTGCTCTTCGTCGGCAACGCGGCCACGACCTTCGGCCTCGACACCGTGTTACTACGCGAAGTAGCCACGGCTCGGCGCGACACAGGCGCGCCGCCCGACACAGCCAACACCATTGGCGCTGTCCTGCTGATCCAATTGGCTCTGTCCGGCGCGTTCATCGCCTTGCTTTGGCTCGTCATGCCGCGACTGCCCAATCAGACCGCGGCGACGCTGCCCGCGCTGAGACTTGTGTCGCTGGCGCTGGTCCCTCTGGCCTTTTCGACGGTCTACAGCGCCCTGCTGCGCGCCCACGAGCGCATGGCCTATTACATGGCCTTTACGCTGGTCGTGGCCACGGGCCTGGCGTTGGGCGGACTGGCCATCTGGGCGGCGGACGGCGGGCTGACGGCCGCCGCGGCCGTCGTCGTGCTGGCCCAGAGCGCGGGTGCACTGGCCGCGGCCGGGCTGGCGCGCGCCGTGCTGCCAGGCGTCGGGCGACGCTGGGCCTGGCCGCTGGCCGCGACAGTCCGGCGTGTGGCCCAGTTGGGCGCGGGGCTGGCGGCGCTCATGGTACTGTCGATCCTCTACCAGCGCAGCGGCGTCCTGCTGCTGTCGCTGTTGGCCGACGATGCCGCCGCCGGAGCCTACAGCGCCGCCGCGCGCGTCCTGGAGGCGCTGAAGATATTGCCGGCAGCTTTCTTCGGGGCCATGTTCCCCATCATGGTCCAGGGGCGCGGCGACAGCGACGCCCAACGGGCCTTCGGCCGGGCCTTTGCCGCGCTGATGGTGCTGGTCATCCTCCTGTCCACGGCCACTGGCGCGGCGGCTGGGCCGCTGCTGGCGCTGCTCTTCGGCCCCGGCTATGAGGCCGCCGTCACGCCGCTGCGGGTCATGGTCTGGAGCCTGCCGGCGACGCTGCTGGCCTTTCGCCTGTCGTTTGAGCTGGTCGTGGCCGGGCGCGACCGGGCCGCGGCGGCGTCGATGGGCCTGACCCTGCTCGTCGGCGGTGGGCTGACGGCGGGGCTGATCGGTCGCTGGTCGTTGACGGGCGCGGCCGTGGGGTTGGTGGCTGGCGAGTTGGCGCAGGTCGTCGTCTTGCTGGCGCTGCGCCGTCTCAGCCGCCCGGCCGTCGCGGGGGCAACCCGATGAACCCCGCCATCGCCGTGCCCGCCTTCAATCGCCCGGCTTCGCTGGAGCGGCTGCTGCGTTCAGTGGCCGCGGCCGACATCACGGCCGGCACGCCGCTGCTGATCTCCATCGATTGCCTGGCAACCGAGAGCCACGCCACGGCCAATGCTGCCACGCGGGCCGTGGCGCGCGCCTTTCGCTGGCCCCACGGCCCGCTGGAGATCGTCGTCCAGCCCGCGCCGCTGGGATTGGTGGGTAATGTCTTCTTCTGCGGCGCGGCGGCCGAGGTCTATGGCGCGGCCGTCCTGCTGGAGGACGATCTGCTCGTCTCGGCGCGTTTTCACGCCTATTCGCGGCAGGCCCTGGCCGTCTATGGCGACGATGGGCGGCTGGCCGGCGTGTCTCTCAATAGCCCATGGTCTAACGGCTTCACCCATCAGCCCTTTGTCCCCCTGCTCGACGACGGTGACGTGTACTTCCTGCAACTGAGTACGCCCCAGGGCCAGGTCTACACCGCCGCGCAGTGGGCCGCCTTCCGGGCCTGGCTCGCCGCCGCCGGGCCGGAGACGGGCGCGGCCGGTGTGCACGATCTCTTCGCGGCCTTCCCGGCCGACGACTGGCTGGGCATGAAGGCGCGTTATCTGGTGGACACCGATCGATATTATGTCTACCCACGCGAGTCGCTAACGACCAACTACGGCGAGCCGGGGACCCACTTCACGCAGACAACGAACTACTTCCAGGTGGCGCTGCAAGATCGGCGGCGCGACTTTCGTTGCCTGCCGTTTGACGACGCCGTCAGTGTCTACGACGGCTTCTACGAGCTGCTGCCGGAGCGGCTGAACCGGGTGACCGATCGCCTGCGCGGACACGACTATGTGGTCGATCTCTACGCCAGCAAACCGGCGCGCCGGCTGACGGCCGAGTACGTCCTGACCACGCGCCCCTGTCGCGCCGCCGAAATGAGCTTCGGCCGCGCCCTGTGGCCGCTGGAGGCCAACGTGATCGCCGGCGTGCCCGGTCGGGGGATCAGTCTGGCGCGGCGGGAAGACGTGCTGATGAGCGCCGGCGCGGCTCTGGCCGCGCAGCACGCCAACGACGCCTACTTTGCCCGCTACCGGCAGCCAGGGCGGCGACGGCGTTGGCGCGCGGCGTGGGCCTGCCGGCGCTATCGCCGCTGGCTGGGCTAGCCTTCGCCGAACATGTCCAGCACGTCGGCCACGAGGTCGTAGCGGCCAAAGGCGGGCATGAAGTAGAAGCCCTGGACGTGCGGCCGCAGCGTCGCCGCGATCTCGCGGGCGATGTGGACGCCCTCGGCCTGGGGCTTGTCGGTCAGCCGCATCCGCTCGCGCATCGCCTCGGGGATGATGATGCCCGGCACTTCGTTGTGGAGGAACTCGGCGTTGCGGCTATTGTAAAGCGGCTTGATCCCGGCCAGGATGGGCGGCGGCGGCTCGCCGTAGGCGCGCTCATAGGCCGCCAGAAAGGCCAGCGCCGCCTCAGGATCGAAGACCGGCTGCGTCAGGGCGAAGTCCGCGCCGTGCTCGACCTTCTTGCGCAGCAGGCGCAACTCCGCGTCAATGTCCTTGGGCGTCAGGCTGAGCGCGCAGCCGACGACGAACGAGGTCGGCTGGTCGATCGACAGCCCGGCCTTGTCCAGCCCTTGATTGAATTGCTTCTTAATCAGCTCAATCAGGCCGGTGGGCACGATGTCGTAGGAATCCATCGCTTCGGGATAGTCGCCGATACGCGTGGGGTCGCCCATGGCCACAAAGAGATTGCGGATGCCCATGGCGTGCGCGGCCAGCAAATCGCCCTGGATGCGCAGCAGATTCCGGCCGCGCGTGGGGAAGTGGAGCACAGCTTCCAGGCCAACGTCCTTCTGCACCAGATAGGCCGCCGCCCAGGCGCTCATGCGCATCCGCGCCAGCGGGCTATCGGCGATGTTGAGGAAGTTGGCTCCCGCTTCGCGCAGCATGCGCGCGCCGGCCAGTAGCCGCTCGGCGGCCACGCCTTTGGGCGGGTCCATCTCCACCGTCAGAACCAGCTGTCCGCCGTCCAGATGCTGAGCCAGGCGTGTCCGCTCGCCACCCACGGCGACGCGCCGCTCTGTCCGGCCGACGACGCGCACTTCGGGCATGCTAAGCGCGCTGTCGCCAGGCGTGTCCAGGGCCTGGCGCATGGCACTGATGTGGGCCGCTGTCGTGCCGCAGCAGCCGCCAATGAGGCTGACACCGGCATCGACAAAGGCGCGGGCGTAGTCGGCGAAGTAGTCGGGCGTGGCCGGATACATCACCCGGCCACCGGCCATCTGCTCTGGCCAGCCGGCGTTGGGCGCGGCCGAAACGGGCACGTCGGGAGCCAGTTGGCGGACGATACCGATGAGGCGCAAGACCTGGGCCGGCCCGCCGCTGCAGTTAATGCCAACCGCGTCAACATCCAGCCCGGCCAGGTGCGTGGCCAGCGCTTCGGGCGGGTAGCCCAGGAACGTCCGATCGTCGCGCGTGAAGGTCATCTGGGTGATGACTGGCAGCTCCGGAGCGACCGACCGCACCGCCCGCACCGCGGCCTCAATCTCCTTGATATCCGACATCGTCTCGATGATGATCAGATCGACGCCGGCCGGCGGCGCCTCAACCAGGGCCACGATTTGCTCGCGGAAGGCGGCCTCGGCCTCCACCGCGGTCACGCGGCCGAGCGGCGCCAGGCGCACGCCCAGCGGCCCAATCGACCCGGCCAGCAGCACGTCGCGGAACGACCCGGCGATCACCCGCCGGGCAATGGCCACGGCGGCCTGGTTGATCTCGGCTACCTGGTGTTGCAAGCCGTGCTCGCTTAGCTTGTAGGGGTTAGCGCCGAAGGTGTTGGTCTCGATCATGTCGGAGCCGGCGTCGATGTAGCCGCGATGAATTTCGGCCACCAGCGCCGGGTTGGTCAGGTTCACGGCATCGAAGGATTGATCGATGGGGATACCGCGGCCGTGCAGGACTGTGCCGAAGGCCCCGTCCATCAGCACCGGGCCTTGCTCAAGTCGTTGTTTAAATTCCTGGCGATTCATTGGGGGAGATTGTACCCCATCACTGGCCGAAAAGACTCTCGATGAGGGGCACGGCCGTCTCCGGCCGTAGCAACAGCACCGACGCGCCGCCGGGCGTCCGGTAGCTGCTGACATAGTCGTAATCCAGCACTTCATTGCGGATATTGCCGGACGGAATCTCGCCAATCGTCTTGGCCAGGCGCAGCATCTGCTCCAGGCTCAAGTCGGTGCGGATGCCCCCCTCCACCTCGCGGTAGAGCGCCGGCGCGCGCAGCAACATCTCGCCCACACCCAGCTTCAACGCCTGCTGGCGGGCTGCAAAGAGCACCTGCTGTTGGCGGTAGGCACGGTTGAAGTCTGTGTCGCCGTGGCGCGTGCGCGCATACTTCAGGGCCAGCGCCCCGTCGAAGTGCTGCAAACCGGCCGGAATGTAGAGCGGATCGTAGCCGTAGTTCATGTCCGGGTATTCCGGGTCGTTGATCTCGTAGGGCACATCGACATCGATGCCGCCGAGCAGGTCGATGCTACGGACAAAGCTGTTGAAGTCCACCAGAACGAAATGGTGGACGGGAATATTGAGGTTATAGGACACCGTCTGCATGGCCAGGGCCGCGCCGTCGAGATAGTCGCCGTCACGCGCGCCCAGCACCAGAGCCGTGTTGATGCGGTCCTCGCTGAAGCCGGGAATCTGCACGTAAAGGTCGCGCGGGATCGACAGGATGACGGCCGAATCTGTCTGCGGATCAACCGACAGGATCATCATCGTATCGGTGCGCGAGATGAAGCCTTCGCCCGGCCGCCGGTCAATCCCCATCAGCAGAATGTTGACGCGCGTGTCGCCTTCCCAGGCGGCCACGGTCGGCGCGGCAGGCGTCGGCGTCGCCACCACGCCCCCAGCACTCACCTGCGCCGGCGGCAGGTTGCCGCCCACAGGCGACAGCCCGCCCTCCGCGCCGGCAGCATCAACCGACGCCGCTGGCCGGCTCATCAGGTGTTGGACGGTCAGATAGGCAAAGAATAGCACCGCCACCGCCGAAAAGACGAAGGCGGCCGATAGCAGGGCGCTCAACCAGCCCGGCAATAAAGGCTGTCTGTACAAATCTACACTCCCGACCCAGATGTATCTGGGTACACATGAACCCATCGCGTCGCTAAGTATAGCCCTATAACGCCTTACCTACCCACAGTGTTCCCGCCGCAAAGCCAACGATTGCTCTACACCCATAGGGCTTTGCCAAAGTCGTCTAGCGACCATTGACCTAACAGGCAAACGTCCAGTCGTTCTCTGGGGCTAGTCCTATTCGTGGCCGCTTACCTGGCAGGTCGGTGCGCCTGGGATGACTTTGGAAAAGCCCTGTCTACACCCACCACCGACTAGACTTTTTATGATGTTTGTGATAAAAATAGGCAGATCGACCTTGACCGTGGCGTTGGATATCGAGTACAGTACCGTGGCTGCCGGGCAACACACTCCGCCGCTCCCGACCGCCGCTCAGGTATAACCACTATGGCAATCGACCGCTTTGGCAGAAACATCAACTACCTGCGTATCTCTCTGACCGACCGCTGCAATCTGCGCTGCGTCTACTGCATGCCGGAAGATATGACCTTCCGGCCGCGCGCTGAACTGTTGCAGGATGATGAAATCATGCGTCTGGTGCGTCTGTTCACCGACATCGGCTTCCACAAGTTCCGCCTGACGGGCGGCGAGCCAACGGTGCGCGCCAACGTCGTCGATCTGGTGCGGCAGATGGCAGCGACGCCGGGCGTGGACAAGATCGCCATGACCACCAACGGGCTGCTGCTGGATCGTCTGGCGCGGCCGCTCGCCGAAGCGGGCTTGCAGCGCGTCAACATCAGCATCGATACGCTCGACCCCGACCGTTTCAAGAAGTTGACCCGCTGGGGGCGCGTAGAAGAAGTCTGGGCGGGCATCCACGCCGCTGAGGCGGCCGGGTTGGAAATCAAGCTCAACGCGGTCATCGTCCGCAATTACAACGACCGCGAGGATCTGGTCGATCTGGCCCGTCTGACGTTGCGCCAGCCCTGGCAAGTGCGCTTCATCGAGATGATGCCCTTCGGCGACGTGGCCGGCTTCCAACGGGCCGGCGTGGTCAGCGAGGACGAGTTGCGAGCCACCATCGCCGCCCACCTGGGGCCGCTGCGGCCGGTCAACGACGGCCAACTTGACGGCGAGGCCAGCCTCTACCAGCTGGACGGCGCGCCCGGCACGATCGGCTTCATCAGCTCGGTCACCCATCCATTCTGCGCCTCGTGTAACCGGGCGCGACTCACGGCCGATGGGCGGTTGCGCCTCTGCCTGCTGCGCGAGAAAGAAGTCGACCTGCTGACGCCCATGCGCGCCGGGGCCGACGACGAGGCCATGCGCACGATCATCACCGGCGGCATCTGGTGGAAGCCGTGGGGGCATGGCCTGGCCGAAGACGTGATCCCGCTGAATCGCGTGATGTCGGAGATCGGCGGCTAAGGCTCCGCGCCGTCATTCCGACGCGCTCGTCGTCCCCATCGGCGGAGCGAAACGACCCAGCGGCGCGTCGTCAATGCCCCAACTCTGTTGGATGAGGTAAAGCGGCCGTCCCTTGACCTCGTCATAAATCCGCCCCAGATACTCGCCAATAATCCCGAGAGAGATGAGCTGCACGCTGCCCAGGAAAAGCACAGCCACCAGCGTCGTCGCCTGGCCCAACAGCGGCTCGTGTGGCCCCAGCAAGCGCACCAGCACCACGGCCAGGATGGCCACGGCGCTAATGGCAGCCATGACAAAGCCCAGGATCGTCGCCAGTTGCAGAGGAAAGTATGAAAAGCTGGTGATGGCGTCCAGGGCGAAGGGCAGCATCTTCTTAACGCTGGTGAACTTCGCCTCACCGGCGTAGCGCGCCTCGCGATGGTACTCCACGCCAATCTGCCGAAACCCGACCCAGGGAACCATGCCGCGTAGAAAGCGATTGCGCTCGTTCATACCGCGCAGCGCGTTGATGACGCGGCGGTCCATCAACCGGAAGTCGCCCGTATCCAGGGGGATGTTGATGCTGGTGATGCGGTGGATGAGGCGGTAGAACAGCTTGGCCGTGGTGACCTTGAACCACGTCTCGCCCTCGCGACTGGTGCGGACGCCATAAACGACGTCATAGCCCGCGCGCCACTGGGCCAACATGGCCGGGTAGACCTCCGGCGGGTCCTGCAAATCCGCGTCGGTCAGGATGACGGCGTCGCCGCGCGCGTAATCCAGGCCGGCCGTGGCCGCGATCTGAAAGCCAAAGTTGCGCGAGAAGCTCAGCCCCTTCACGCGCGGGTCTTTGGCGTGCAGCCGGGCGATGACATCGGCCGAGCGATCGCGGCTGCCGTCGTTCACCAGCACCAGCTCCCATGTTTCCCCCGCGTCATCCAGCGCGGCACGGACGCGCTCATAAAGCGCATCTAGTACCCCTTCTTCGTTGTACACTGGTGCAACGATTGAGATCAGCTCGTTTCGTTCTTCTGCCCCCAAGTCAAACCTCAAGTCCTACTAGCAAGCCCACGTGGTCGGACGGATAGATCGTCTCGTCATCGGGTGCGGGCTTGTCCAGAAAAATCGCCGCGCTCTTCACTTTATACACGGCCGGCGAGACAAAGACGTAATCGAGACAGGCGGCCCAGTCCGTCGGCGGGCGCGCCAAATTGGTCGGAAAGGTCGCCAGCGGGTCGTAGCCTTTGACCTCGGCGTAGGCCGAGCGGTACGACTGGCGCATGAAGGCGATGGCCGGGCCGTTGGGCGTTTCGTTGAAGTCACCGGCGATGATTTGCAGCGGTACGCGCCGCTTGTCATTGAGCCAACCCACCAGCACCATGGCTTGCTCCAACCGGGCGTCGCGGTCGGCGGCTACATGATGCAGGTGGACGCTGACAAAGTCAAGCGATTGCCGCCGCGAGCCAGCCGCCCCCGCGGGCAACTCGACATTCACGCGCACAGCGATGCGGCCGTCGAACCCTAACGGCAGAACGTCATGGTAAATCACTGGCAAGCGCGTCAGCACGCCGACACCCTCCAAGCTATGGCGAACGCTGGCGCGGCGGGCCTGGATAACCCGGTAGGGCTGGCTGGATTTGCCAGTCAGGCGGATGTTGATCTGTCGCGCCAGCCAGGTGGCCTGGCCGATGGTCAGACTGATCTCCTGCAAGGCGACGATGTCCGGTTGAACATCCATCAGCTGGCCAACCATCAGGTGGCGGCGCGCCAGCCAGCGATCGGCGCGGTTGCGCAGGTTGATGGTGGCGACAGTGAAGGCGAACATGCCGCGAGGGGTTTGTCTCAGTCCAGGGCGATCTCGAACGTGCCGGCGGGCACGGCCGTCTGGACGACCTCAGACCCGTTGTGCAGGGCCAGCGTCAGTGGCGCATCCGTACGCACGCGCACCAGGTTGCCAATGCTCGTCAGGTCCAGCGCGCCCTCGTTGCCCAGAGGTAGCTGCCGCACACCATACTCTTCCACCCCCTGAAGGTGGCGTCGCCATGTCACCTGGCGCAGCGGCCAATCGACGCGCACGCCAACGACATTCTCCAGCATCATGGCGATGACGGCCGCTGCCGTCTGGCCAGCAGCGTCCTCCTCGGCTGGGTCGCCGGGGCTGAGGTCTTCGGGCGCGTAGTGGCTCCACAGGTGGCCAGTCGTCTCTAACAACTGCCCCACGGCATCGACGTGGTTCAGCGCCAGCTTATGGGCCAGGGCATGTTGCTCGTGTAGGCCCAGCCCGCGCAGGACCATGTAGGTCAGCGCCGGCCAGACGCCGCCGCGCCAGCCGTTGCCGGTGCGAGCGTTATAGCTATCGCTATCGGCGGCCATGCTGGGCAGCACATAGGGCGTGCGGAAGGACCAGGTATCGCGCAAATGCTGGACGAATGGCGTCAACCGTTCCCTGGGCACCAGATGGCTATCGAGCAAAGCCCAGTAAGCGGCGATGCTGCGCACCTCGCTGAAGCTACCGTCGGGGCCAACATCCTGATAGAAAGTCTGCTCCTCGTTCCACAGAGCGGCGTTGAAGCGCTGAATCAACGTCACACGCTCGGCGGCAACCTCGTCGGCCAGCGCCTGCTCGCCCAATAGAACGGCCATCCGCTCCAACAGTGAGGCGTTCAGCACCGCCTGCGCCGAGGCATCGACCCACGTCCAGTGGGCGTGGTGGGTGCGGCCGCCGGGCACGCGCGGCTGGTTGGTCAGGCCGCTGCTGTGGGCCGTGGCCCAGTAGAGGCCACTGGGCCAGGTGCGATTGGCGCGGCACCAGCGATGATAGGCCATCAGGGGCCAAAAGGCGTCGGCGATGCGCGAGGCATCGCCAGTCAGCCGGAAGCGTCGCCACTCAGCCCAGGCCAGTATGGCCGGGCCGGTGCTGTTCGGCTCGTAGGGCTGGTGGAAGTCGCGGCCGTCATTCGGGTCGAGGGCGCGACAGATAAAGCCGGTGTCGTGCTGGCGGGCGTAGAAGTTATCGAGTGGCTCGATCAGGGCCGTCGAACCGGGCACATAGCCGGCCAGTTGGCCCACGAAGGCGGCCGCCGCCAGCTCGACGGGCTGGCCGACGGCCGGCTGCAGGTAAGGAGCAATCAGGCGCGAACCGGCGGCCGGTGGGCGCAAGCTCGCCCACAGGCTCTCCCAGGCCACCCAGTAGAGCCGCTCCCAAGCGGGCCGATGGGGCAGAAGAGGCACAGGCAGGCGCGGCTGTACGTCGGCAAAGGCGGGCAACGGCAGCCGTGGCCGCGCGTCGCCGCGAAAGGGATTGCGTTCCGCCAACGGCTCGGCCGGTAACTGGAACCCGTATGTCATAGCCTGCGCCTCTCTGCCAATTGTTAAACACAATCACTGGGTAATGGGCTGGTCTAGCGCAGCTTGCTAGGGCTGAATCTCCTCGATCGTGATGTGGGCGATGACATCGCCGGCCGGCGCGTTGGGGTTGCGCGACGGATCGCGTGGGGTGATGGCCTCCACGACATCCATGCCCTCGATGACCCGGCCAAAGATGGTGTAGGAGCCATCCAGCTGGCTGACATCGCCATAGGTGATATACCACTGGCTGCCGTTGGTGTTCGCGCCGGCGTTGGCCATGGCGACGATGCCCTTCTCATTGTGAGACAGACTGCGGTCGATCTCGTTGGGAATCGTGTAGCCGGGGCCGCCGCGGCCGGTAGCGCTGGGGTCGCCCGTCTGGGCCACGAAGCCGGGCAGCACGCGGTGGAACGTCACGCCGTCGAACCAGCCCTCGCGCGCCAGGAAGACAAAGCTATTGACCGTCTGCGGGGCCGACTTGGGCAGCAACTCAATGGTGAAGAGGCCGCCGTTGGCCATCTCGACATGGGCCAGATAGCGGGCGTCGGTGTTGATCGTCATCGGCGGCGCGGTCTTATATTGGCGCGCGGCCAGTTCTCGCAATTTGATTTCGTCGTTCACAAAGACCTCCCAGGTCTCAAAATCGCGCGGCAGCCCCTCGCCGGGGAGGATCTGCCCATTAACAATGGCCGACGGCGTCCCGGGCAGCCCCAGGGCCGTGGCTTCGCTTTCCAGACCAGACACATACGCGGCGAAGTCGCCGTTGTCCAGCGCGGCCGCAAAGGTGTCGCCATCCAATCCCAGCTCGATGGCCAGATCGATGAAGAACTGGCGCGCCTTGGCCGTGTCCAGGGCGGACCATTCGCTCTGGCGCTCGAACAGGGCATCGTGGTACTCCCAGAACTTGCCCTGCGCGCCGGCCGCCTCGGCCGCCTCGGCCGACTTCTGGGCGTTGGGGTGGATGCTGGTCAGCGGGAAATGCCGGTAAATGATTTGAACGTCATCGGGGTAAGCGTCTGCCAGACGCTTTAGCAGGGGGGCGAACCCTGCGCAGCCCGGTCACTGGAAGTCGCCGTACTCAATAATCGTGACGGCCGGGTCTGCCAGATCGCCCAGCTTCCAGTCTCGCTCACGGGCCAACGTGGGGTCGTCGGCATTGGCAGTCGGGGCGGCGCTCCCGGTCGCGGTCGGGGCGATGTCCTCACCCGGCTCGGCCACCGCCGTCGGATTGCCGAGTTGGGCCACGCCGGAGCTACAAGCGACCAGCAGCCACAACAGGGGAATGAGCAACCATCCAAAACGTCTCATCGTCGGCGCTCCTTCATGCGGGCCATGTGGCCCGCCACTATGATAGGCGCAGAGGCCGCCCTCGCCCACTCGCGGCAGCGTAGGCATGTCTCTCGCCCATAAAGTATGGTAGGGGCGGGTCTGAGACCCGCCCCCCTACAAACACACGTTTGGGTAGGGGCGGGTCTGAGACCCATCCCTACACGCACACGCCCGTGTAGGGGCGGGTCTCAGACCCGCCCCTACACGCACGCGTTACGCTTGTCCGTGAACGACAGGCTCAGGCCTAGCGGCGCGGCGGCCGTCCGCCCCGATCGCTGCCGCGACGGTCACCGCCGCGGTCACGCCCGCCGCCGTTGCTGCGCGGGCCGCTACTGCTCTTGCGAGCAGCGTCCTGGGAACGAGCCTCTTCCAGGCTCCAACCTTCCAGCACGGCCCGTCGTGACAGGCGAATCTTGCCTTCCGGGCTGACTTCGGTCACCATGACCATGACCTCGTCGCCCATGCGCACGGCATCCTCGACCCTTTGCAGGTGCTCGGAGGCCAGCTGGGAAATGTGGACCATCCCGTCCTGGCCAGGCGTCAACTCGACAAAGGCGCCAAAGTCGGTGATACGCACGATCTTGCCGGTGAAAACCTCGCCCGGCTCCGGATCGTGCGACAGGGCGTGGATGCGCTCCAGCGCCGCTTCGGCCTTCAGGCCATCGACGCCGGCGACGAAGACCGTGCCGTCGTCCTGGATATCGACCGAGACCTCGAATTCTTCTTCCAGGCCGCGGATGGTCGCCCCACCCTTGCCGATGATAGCACCGATCTTCTCCGGATCGACCTTGATGGTCAGCATCCGCGGCGCATAGGCGCTGAGCTGCTCGCGCGGCGCGGCGATGGTGGCCAGCATGTTGTCCAGAATTTGGAGACGGCCGACGCGCGCCTGCTCCAGCGCCCGCGACATGGTGTTCATGTCCAGGCCACTGATCTTGATGTCCATTTGCAAGGCGGTGATACCGTCGCTCGTGCCGGCGACTTTGAAGTCCATGTCGCCGAGGTGGTCTTCCATGCCCTGGATGTCAGTCAGGACGGCGTACTTATTGCCGTCCGTCACCAGGCCCATGGCCACGCCGGCAACCGGCCGCTTGATGGGCACGCCGCAGTCCATCAACGCCAGGCTGGAAGCGCAGACGCTGGCCTGGCTGGTGCTGCCGTTGGACGACAACACCTCGGAGACGACGCGGATGGTGTAGGGGAACTCCTCTTCCGAGGGGATCATCGGCAGCAGAGCGTTCTCGGCCAGCGCGCCGTGGCCGATCTCGCGCCGACGCGGGCCACGCATCGGCCACGTCTCGCCGGTGGAGAAGGGCGGGAAGTTGTAGTGGTGCATGTAGCGGCGGCTGTCTTCGGGCGACAGGCCATCGAGCTTCTGGGCCTCACGAGGTGTGCCCAGGGCGACGATAGAGAGCACCTGCGTCTGGCCGCGCTGGAACAGGCCAGAGCCGTGGGCGCGGGGGCTAAGGCCCACTTCCGAAGAGAGCGGCCGAATGGTCGTGTAGTCGCGGCCGTCCGGGCGGATGCCTTCGTAGAGGATGCGATGGCGCACGGCCTTCTTGATTTCGTCGGCAAAGACTTCGCGCACGGCCTTGGGGTCAGTGGTCTCGTCCTCGGCCAGGAAGCTGTTGACGACCTCGTCGCGCAGGGCATCGAGGGCCTCGTTGCGGTCCTCGCGCTCTGTCGTGGCGGCGATGACGTCGGCAATTCGGCCGCCGATACGCCCCTTGACCGCCTCGGCCAAGGCCGCATCGGGCGCGGCGATGGTCGGCTCGCGCTTCTCCTTGCCCACGGCGGCGCGCATCTCGTCCAGCAGTTGGATGATGGGCTGCAACGCCTGGTGGCCGAAAGCCAGCGCCTTGACCATCAGCTCTTCGGGCACTTCGTTGGCCGCGGCCTCGACCATGATGATGGCGTCGCGCGTGCCGGCGATGCGCAGGTCGAGTTGGCTGTCAACCATCTCGGGAATCGTCGGGTCAGCGACAAACTCGCCGTCAATGTAGCCGACGCGCACCGCGCCGATCGGCCCGTCCCAGGGCGCGTCAGAGATGGTCAGGGCCGCGCTGGCGGCATTGACCGACATGATGTCGAGATGGTGGATGCTGTCAGACGACAGCGTGGTGACGACGATCTGCACCTCATTGCGCATGCCGTCGGGGAACAGCGGTCGTAGCGGCCGGTCGGTCAGACGCGAGGTCAGCACGGCATCGGTGGTCGGCTTGCCTTCGCGGCGGAAAAAGCCGCCGGGGATGCGGCCCGCAGCGTACATCTTCTCTTCGAAGTCGACGCTGAGCGGGAAGAAGTCCAGTCCTTCGCGGATGTTCTTCGACATCGTGGCCGTGGCCAGCAACAGCGATTCGCCCACCTGTAAGGTGACGGCTCCGCCGGCCTGTTCGGCCAGCTTGCCCGTAGCGATCGTGAGCTTGTGGCGGCCCACTGTGGTTGAAAATACAGATTCTGAGTTCATTCTACTTTCCTTCAAAGGATACTAAGGCAGGAATCCAACCCGCCTATAGTCAGGGGGGCAATCAGCGCCGCAGGTCATCGGTAACGTCAAACAGGCCGTCTGAAGCGACGGCCGCTTGGCGTGCGAATGCGCTGTGCGTGATGATGATCAATCCCGCTGCCAAATACGGGGAGCAGAACGAGGGTTAGGGACTGGGGATTGGCTCTTACCGCCACCGATTGGGGTAAGTGACAATACCCAATTCCTAAACCCTACCGATTGTCTGCTCCTAATAAAAGGGCGAAGAACCCTTCGCCCTTCTCAAACCAATAACCATAAATTTAGCGACGCAGACCAAGCCGGCCCAGGATGACGCGATAACGGTCGGGGTGTTCCTGGCGCAAATAGGCCAACATGCGGCGGCGCTTGCCGACCAGCTTGAGCAGCCCACGGCGCGAGCTTTCGTCATGCTTGTGGGTGTTCAGATGTTCCTGAAGCTGGCGAATGCGTTTGTCCATCAGCGCGATCTGCACCTCTGGCGAACCAGTGTCGCCGTCGTGCGTCGCAAAGTTGTCGATCAACTCGGCTTTCTCTGCCACAGTCAAGGGCATGTCAATTATCCTCCATACTTCTGTGCGTTTGTATGCTAAGCAGCCGGAAAGCCGTCGTGCCGATTAACGTCGGACCTTCCCGCCCAGAGAGTATTATAGCGGGCGCAGACAGATTGGCAAGGCCGGCCGCGCCGCCGGTGGCCAACACTCAGCTTACTGCTGGCGTTCAGTCTCCGGCGTCGGTGGCTCCCCCAGGTATTCGAACCAGGCCTTTTTAGCACAGGCGTAGTGGGTGTCGGCCTCCACAAGGTCCATGTAGGCGACGATGGTCTTCTCGAAGCGGGTGCGTAGCGGCTCGCTGGCAATGCCACCATCGGCGTTGAACGCTTGCTGCGCCTGCGCCAGCGAGAACATGTCGGGGTAGACGCGCGCCCCCAGGTGTTCCAAGGGCACACGCAGCGACCACAGGCCCCGATTGCCGCCGACCATCGACGGCGAGGCCGATAGCAGCAACCCATGGCGGGCATTGAAGGGCTGCGGCTGGAAGCGCGAAACCCAGTCGATTAGATTCTTCAACGCCCCAGGGAACGAAGCGTTGTACTCCGGCGAGGCGATCACGAAGGCATCGGTCTTCATGAGCCGATCGTAGAAGACCTGCGCACCCGTTGGAAAGCCCTCGCTATCCTGCACGTCCTGATCGAAAGAAGGGCTATCGAAATCGCTCATGAAGGCGAAATCGACCGTACCCGCGTGCTCCTCAATCACGTCGGCCGCCAGGCGCGCCAGTCGCGTGTTGAGTGACCCCGTCCGCAGCGATGCCGAGAACACCAAAAAGCTGATCGGCTCGCGCGGCGCGGTCTGCCCCTTCCCATCTATTGGATTGTCCACCTTCTCTCCTTGCTTTGAAGCTAGGCGACCAGCAATTCGGCCGCCACCCCTACCTCGGTCAACATCCCCCCAATTTCTGCCCGATAGTTGGCGTTCATGATGATCACGAAGTCGGGCTGCAGGGCGGCCAGTTCGGCCGGGGCGACGATACGCTGCCCTGTGCCGGCGACGTACTTACCCTGCTTACGCGGATTGATATCGACGACGGCGACGATTTCCTCGCCCGCGCCGGTGGCGTTCAGGAAAGTCACGCCCTTGGAGCCGGCCCCCCAGATCACGCCGCGCTGGCCGGCCGCGGCCAGCCCCCGTAGCCGCGCTCGCCATTCATCGCGCTTGGCGGCGTAGTTAGCGGCGAACGCGCGGGCGTCGGCCGTCAGGGCCAACAGATCATCCGCGCCGATGGGGGCGCTGCCGGTGTCGGCGTGGCCGTTGTCCCTGGGCGCGGCTGTGCCGGCCGCTTGCCCACCGTCGTCCGGCGTCGCCTCAATGGTCAGGAATTGTCCACCGAAGACTTCGTTGACCGCCAGCACACGGAAGCCGTGCTGCCGGAACAGGTGGGCCAGCGAGGACGGGCTGTAATAGGAGCAGTGCTCGTAGATAACATCCCAAATGCCGCCGCGCCGCAGCGTCCACAGAGCGTTGGGCACCTCGAAGAAGACGATCGACTGCTGCTCACCAACTGCGCGTCGCACCTGCTCCAGGAAGGCGTCGGGGTCCTCGATGTGCTCCAGCACGTGGCGGCAAACGATCAGGTCAGCCCGCTGGTCAATGTATTTCTCGGTGTAGAAGTCCTCCACGAAGGTGACGTTGGGGGCCGTATAGCCCGGTTCGGGCACATAGCTGGGGTCATACCCCCAGCCGCGATTGCCGCTCAGGGCGCAGAGCATGATCAGGAAGTCGCCCTTGCCCGCGCCGATCTCGACGATGTCCTTGCCATAGAGATTGTACTTCTCGACCAGCCCATTGGCCAGGGCCGTGGCGTACTCCTGAAAGTGAGGCGAGAAGTGGAGCGAGTTCTCGTAGTCCTGAGTGTACTCCATCAGTGCGGCGTTGAAAGCGGGGTTGTAGGTGTGGCCGCAGGCGGGCAGATAGGTCAGGCGAATGTCGCCGCGCGGCGCATTCAGGGCCGCCGCGCGCGTCGGCCAGAGCACATTGCAGTGCACGGGCACATTCGCCATGTCGATGAGCGGGATGCGCTCGGATTCGGGGCAAACAGGTTGATTCATCGGTTGTTCCGTTTGTGGTCTTGCGTCTGGCCGGGCGGGCTTGTTGAGCCGTTGCCTAGAGGGTCACGATCTCCGGCGTCAGGCCCATGGCGTTCAGGTCCGCGCCGATCTCGTCCCGGTAGATCGGGTTCATAATGACGACGACATCCGGCCGGTAGTCGCGCAGGAAAGCGGGAGCGACGATCTCCTGGCCCGTGCCGGCCATGAACGTGCCCGTCTTGATGGGGTTGATGTCTACAGCATAGGCGATGTCGGCCGCTGCTTCGCCCAGCGTTGTCAGGAAGGCCACGCCCTTGGAGCCGCCACCCCACAGGACAACGCGCTTGCCCGCGTCCCGCCACGCTGCCAGCAGCGCCCGCCACTCGGCGCGTTTGGCCTCGTAACGTTCGACGAAGCTATCCACCATGGCCAGCGTCTCGGCCGGGCTTTCTTCGCCCGGCAGGGGCGTAGCATCGGGCGTGCCGGCCGCGGGGCGGGCCTCGATCATCAGGTACTGATCGTCGTAGGCCGTCCACAGGTCGCGCACCTCGAAGCCCGCCCGACGGAACAGCCGCGCCAGCGAACCCTTGGTGAAGTAGGAGCAGTGCTCGTAGTAGATGTCCCAGAAGGCCAAGTCGCAGAGCACGTACTGGGCATTGGGAATCTGGAAGAAGACAACGGTGTCGCTGCGGTCGCCGATGGAGCGGCGCACGGTGGCCATAAATGCGCCCACGGCGGGGATATGCTCCAGCGTCATCTTGCAGCAGATGAAGTCGGCGCGGTAGTCGGTGTACTTCTCGGAGTAGAAGTCGGGGATAAAGGTCAGCCGGTCGGCCGCGGGGCTGGGGTGGCGGCCGGGCACATAGGCCGGGTCGAAGCCGACGCCGCGGTTATCGCCCATCTCAGCCAGCATGGTGATGAAGTCACCCTTGTCACAGCCGATCTCGATGATGTCCTTATCGCGCAGGTCGTAGCGGTCGATGAGGTCCTGAGCCAGAGCGCGGTGGAACTTATTGAACGTTGGCGAGTAGCCCTGCGTGGCCTCATAGGCGGCCGTGTACTGGGTCAACGCCTCATCGAAGGCCGTGTTGGCGATGAAGCCACAGGCCGGGCAGACGCCCAGGGCGATGTCGCCGCGCTGGAAGCCGACGGCCTCCGCCCGCGTGCCCACCAGCAGCACGCTGTTCACCGGAACGCCGGCGACTTCGTAGAAAATGGGCATACGCTCGTGCCCACAGCTGGGGCAGGTATGAACAATACTATGCATCTTGGAAACCTCTAACGCTTGGTCGTCGCAAAGTGCGCATCCTTCGATGCGCTCCGCCACGGCCCGCATCATCAGAGGCGGGCCGTGCGATGGGAAATGCGCTCTACTCGCGTTAATCCTCGCCCAGTCTCAGCACCGCCATGAAAGCCTCCTGCGGCACTTCGACGTTGCCGATCATCTTCATGCGCTTCTTACCCTTCTTCTGCTTCTCCAGCAGCTTCTTTTTCCGGGTAATATCGCCTCCATAGCATTTTGCCAACACATCCTTGCGTAGCGCCTTAACGTTGGCGCGACTGATGACGCGTTTGCTCGTGGCCGCCTGAATGGGCACTTCGAACAACTGGCGAGGGATGAGGTCTTTCAGTTCAGAGACCAACCGCTGGCCGCGGTGGTAGGCGTGGTCGGCATGGACAATCATGGCCAGCGCGTCGACTGGCTGCTTGGCGACCAGCACTTCCAGCTTAACCAGGTCGGAGGCGCGGTAACCGTCGAATTCATAGTCCATCGAAGCATAACCGCGCGTGCTGCTCTTGAGCTTGTCGTAGAAGTCGACGATCATTTCCGCCAAAGGCAGATAGTAGTGCAGCACCACCCGACCGGGCGCTGGATGCTCCTGCTTGATGAACTCGCCGCGCCGCTTGCGGGCCAGGTCCATGACGACACCGTAGAACTCCTCCGGAGCGAAGATCTGCACGTGCATCCACGGCTCGCGGATCTCGGCGATGGTCGTTTCGTCGGGCAGGTCGGCCGGGCTTTCGATGAAACGCACCTCGTTGGTGCCGAGCATGACGACTTCGTATTCCACGCTCGGCGCGGTGGCCACCAGGTCCAGGTCGTACTCGCGCTCCAGTCGTTCCTGAACGATCTCCATATGGAACAATCCCAGGAAACCGCAGCGGAAGCCGAAATTGAGCGCGTTCGATGTCTCCGGCTCGAACACAAGAGCGGCGTCGTTGAGTTGCAACCGCTCCAACGCCTCCTTCAGCAGCGGGTAATCCTCGCCCTCACTGGGGTACAGCCCGGCATAGACCATCGGCTTGACCGTCTTGTAGCCGTGCAGAGGTTCGACCGCCGGTTTGTCACGCAAAGTGATCGTGTCGCCGACGCGGCACTCGCGCACGGTTTTCAGGCCGGTGGCGATATAGCCAACTTCGCCCGCGACCAACTCCTCCACAGGCACCATGCCGGGACTGAAGATGCCGATCTCGATCGGCTCGACGCTGACCTCATTGGACATCATCTTGATGGTCTGGCGATGGCGTATCGAACCCTCGAAGACGCGTACATAGGCGACGACGCCCTTGTAACTGTCGTAGTGCGAATCGAAGACCAGCGCGCGAAAGGGCGCGTCGCGGTCACCCGACGGCGGCGGGATCTTCCGGACGACCGCTTCCAGCACGGCGAGGATATTCGTGCCCATCTTGGCGCTGATGGGAATAACTTCCTCAGCCGGGAAGCCGGTGACGTTCTCGATCTCCTCGGCTACGTCTTCCGGCGAGGCCGCGGGCAGGTCGATCTTGTTGACAACGGGCAGCAGTTCCAGGTTGGCCTCGACCGCCATGTAGAGATTGGCCAGCGTCTGCGCCTCGACGCCCTGGGTCGCATCGACCACGAGAATGGCGCCCTCGCAGCTTTGCAGCGCCCGGCTGACCTCGTAGGCGAAGTCCACGTGGCCGGGCGTGTCGATGAGGTTCATCTCATAGGTCTCGCCGTCCTCGGCGCGGTAGTTCATGCGCACGGCCGAGGCCTTGATGGTGACGCCCTTCTCGCGCTCAATGTCCATGGTATCGAGCACTTGCTCCTGCATCTCGCGGTCGGAAATAGTCCCCGTCGCTTGCAGCAACCGATCGGCCAGAGTGGACTTGCCGTGGTCAATGTGGGCGATAATACAGAAATTACGGATTCGGCTTTGCTCCATAGGCGCAAGTATAGCAGAATGGGCCGGCACAGGTAGACTGGCGGTTCAGCACGGTCGCATCCTGGCGCGACCCAACCCAAGAGGAAAGCTATGACCCATGACCCAAACCCGACACCCCCGACACCCGACCCCTCCTTCGAGGTCATCACCCCCACCGGCCGCCACCGGGTGATGGTCCCGGAGCTGCACCGGCTGCCGGAGCGAGAGCTGCCCGACAGCACCATTGTCAGCACTGGCCACGGTGCCAGCGGGCCATTTGCCCTCCTGGGCACCACGCTGCGCGATGTCATCGAGCAGTACGCGCCCGGCGAGTGGGCCGCGGCCGAGGTCGTCAGCGCCGACGGCTTCGCCACACGCGTGACGGCCGGCGAGTGGCAGGCCGATACGTCACGGCCCATCCTGCTGGCCTACAAGATCGACGGGCGGCCGATGAGCCGCGAGGAGGGGCTGGTGCGCCTCATCGTTCCCACAGAAACGGACGAAGCTCTGCGCCAGGTCAAGTGGGTGGCTGAGATTCGCTTGCTGTAGGGCGGGTTGGCAACCCGCCTCTTTTCTCAAGTACGGCCAAAGTGTAGGGCGGCTTGCCAACCCGCCTCTTTTCTCAAGTACGGCCAAAGTGTAGGGCGGTTTGCCAACCCGCCTCTTTTCTCAAGTACGACCAAAGTGTAGGGCGGCTTGCCAACCCGCCTCTTTTCTCAAGTACGACCAAAGTGTAGGGCGGGTTGGCAACCCGCCTCTTTAGAGGGAAATCCACATAAAAAGAGAGCTTTCAGTCGTAGTTTGCCGGGCGAGTTGAGATAGTTGAGCGAGAAGGCGGTACAGGTCCTGAGAGGTTCCACCGTCGGCAATCCACTCGTCTGTATCGGCCCAGGCTGTGGCGAATTGCGCAAGCCTATCATCATTGGCCACAGCCAGGGTGGAAACGATTGATTGTGGTACAGGCAATACCCAAGGCCCATCCTCGTCGCCGTTGGTGCTAGCGTCGAGCGCGCCAACAAGCTCAACGAAGTTCGTTGACTGTTCCATCCTTCCTTGAAGGTGCGCGAGTTTCACATGGTCAATGCGCCTGGCTTGAACTGTTGGCAGAGTAGTCGCCGGCCCGCGCGAGACATCAAGTTGGTTGAGTTGGTCTGGTGTGGCCAGGAAAAAATCGCTGAGTATCCCACGTCTAACTTCCTCAGGTCAATTGAATAAGTCATCTATGAGTTTAGTCGAGTCCGCTGGCGTGCCGGATGGCCGCAACCAGGCCAAATACTCCACGTTACCGTCCGTGCCTTGGATTGAGGAAGGCGTCAGCCCGGCCACGCCCCAACCGTTCGTCGCCGCCCAGCCGAGGACATCTTCCAGCACCCGCCGCCGCACGGCCGGGTCGCGGACGATGCCGCCCTTGCCGACCGACTCCGGCCCGGCCTCGAACTGCGGCTTGATGAGGGCGACGACGTCGGCCGCCGGGGCCAGCCAGCGGGCGACGGCCGGCAGAATGAGGCGCAACGAGATGAAAGACACGTCGATGGTCACCAGCGCAACCGGCTCCGGCAGCGATTCCAGATAGCGGGCGTTTGTCCGCTCCAACACGACGACACGCGGGTCCTGGCGCAGCTTCCATTCGAGTTGCCCCTGGCCGACATCGATGGCGAAGACGCGCGCCGCGCCGCGTTGCAGCAGCACGTCGGTGAAGCCGCCGGTGCACGCGCCCACGTCGGCACAGACGCGCCCGGCCACGGCTACGCCAAAGGTATCGAGCGCCCCGGCCAGCTTGAAGCCGCCGCGACTGACGTAGGGCATGGGCGCGGTCAGCTCAATGGCCGCGTCGAGGGGCACGGGCGTGCCGGCCTTGTCGACGCGCTCGCCGTTGACGCGCACCTCGCCGGCCATAATCATGGCTCGCGCCCGCGCCCGGGTCTCGATCAGACCGCGGTCGACGAGGAGCTTGTCGAGGCGTTCCTTGCCCTTGCTCATAGTCGCCGGTCTGGTCAGGCCGCGGCCGCCTCAGCCGTCAGGCGCGTCTCCCAATCGGCCAGCGCGTCGGCCAGCGATTGGCGCAGGGGGATCGTCGGCTGCCAGCCCGTGTCGGCGGCGATCTTGGCGTTGCTGCCAAAGAGACAGGGCGTGTCCGACGGGTTCAGACGCGCCGCGTCGGTCTGCACGTCCACGGTCACACCGGCCAGGTCGATGAGCGTCTCCAGCAGGCGGCGCACGCTGACCGAACGGCCGGAGCAGATGAGATAGGCCTCGCCCGGCCGGCCGGCCTCGGCCAGGCGCAGATAGGCCGCGGCCACGTCGCGCACATCGGTGAAGTCGCGCTCCGGGTCCAGGTTGCCGACGCGCATGACCGCGTCCTGACGGCCCAGACGGATGGCCGCCAGTTGGGCGACAAAGTCGGGCACAACAAAACCACGCGCCTGGCGCGGGCCGATGTGGTTGAACGGCCGCGCCTCGATGACCGGCAGCCCATAGCGTGCCCAGTAGACGCGGGCCAGCTCGCCGGCGGCCAGCTTGCTGACGCCGTAGGGGTGACGCGGGTGCGGGACGGTCGCCTCGGTCAGCGGCATCGCCTCGCGCCCCAACACGCCGTAGATTTCGGCGCTGGTGACGATGACCACGCGCGGCCGGCCATACTCGGCCGCGGCCCGCAGGATGTTGGCCGTGCCGCCGGCATTAACGGCCATCGTCTGCGCCGGCGCATCCCAGGAGCGCGCCGGGTAGGCCTGCCCGGCCAGGTGGAAGACGACATCGGGCCGGGCGTCGGCCAACGCGGCGATCATGGCCGCGGGATCGAGCAGGTCGCCGGCCACGGGCCGGACGCGCGGGTGGTCGGGCAATTCCTGGTGGCTGGTGGCGGCATGGACGAGCGCGGCCACTTCGTGGCCGCCGGCCAGCAAGCGCTCGACAAGATGGGATCCGGCAAATCCCGTCGCCCCAGTGATGAATACACGCATAGCCACTCCAAAGCTCCGCGTCGCGGGCGCGGAGGTGATTGGCCCATTATAGCCCCCTTGACCGAATACCCACATCCCGATTATGAGTCGCCGGCCAACGCGCTTGGAAGGCGGCCGATCGTCTCTATAATGACCGGCGGCATGTTGAAACGCTTATCTCTTCCAGTTTGGCCCACGGCTTGGCGGTGGCCCACGGCTTGGCGGTGGCCCACGGCTTGGCGGGCGGGGCTATGCCTGGCGGCCGTGGCTGCGCTGGCGCTGTCTATCCGCCCGGCCGCGCCGGCCGAGATCGCCTTCGGCCCGCGCCAAGAGGTAGAAACCAGCGTCCCTTTTCTCGGCGTCCACACGCGCCTGACCGACGAGGTCGAGCCGTGGAAGATCCAGTACACTCTCCAACTGGTGCGTCAAATGGGCGCGCCGTGGATCGTCGAGTTCTTCCCCTGGGCTTACTATCAGTCTGAGGACGGCAGCATCGCCTGGAACCACCCCGATCAGGTCGTCGGCCACGCCGAGGCCAACGGGCTGCATGTCATCGCCCGGTTGGGCTATACGCCGGCGTGGGCGCGGCCGCCGGATACGCCGCTGACCTACCTCGACGCCGGCGCCTACGACGACTTCGCCGCCTTTGCGGCCGCCTTCGCCGCCCGCTATCGCGGCCGGGTGGATGCCCTCATCGTCGGCAACGAGCCGAACCTGAGCTTCGAATGGGGCTACCGCGCCACCGCGCCCAAGGATTATGTCGACTTGCTGCGCGCTGTCTATCCGGCCGTCAAGTCGGCTAACCCGGACATACTGGTGCTGGCCGGGGCGCTGGCCCCCAATCTGGAGCCGCCGGGGTCGCCCTGGGCCATGAACGACCTCGACTATCTGCGCGGCATGTACGCCGCCGGCGCGGCCAACTTCTTCGACGGGCTGGCCGCCCACGCATATGGCCTGACCTTCCCCGCCACGGCCGCGCCGGGGCCGGAACTGCTCAACTTCCGGCGCGTCGAGCTACTGCGCGACATCATGGTGGCCAACGGTGACGCCGCCACGCCCATCTACATCACCGAAGCGGGCTGGAACGACCACCCGCGTTGGACGATGGCCGTGCGCCCGGCGCAGCGCATCCAGTACACATTGGCCGCGCTCGACTATGCCGCCGCGCACTGGCCCTATGTGGAGGTTCTTGCCCTATGGGCCTTCCGCTACCCGGCGCCGGCGCGCAGCTACCCCGACTACTTCACCCTGGTGACACCCGAATTCGTGACCAAACCGCTCTACGACGCCCTGCGCGACTACAGCGGCAACGGGCGGGCGTCCGGCTCATGAGACGCGGCCTGCTCCTGCTCTGCGCTTTGCTGTTGCTGGCCGGCTGCCGGACGACGGAAGACACCTGGCCGCAGATCGAGGCGGCCGGCGTCCTGCGCGTGGGCATCGACCCGACGTTTCCACCCTTCGCCGCGGCCGACGGCCCGGAGGTGTGGGGGCTGGACGTAGACCTGGCACGGGCACTGGCCGCAGAAATGGGCCTGGAGCCACAGTTCACCTACTTTGGCTACGATGGCCTCTACGACGCGCTGAGTACGGGACAGGTCGATGTTCTCGTGTCAGCGCTGGTGGTCGCGCCGGAGCGCACGCGGGATGTGGCCTACACGGGCAGCTACTTTGATGCCGGCCAGGCACTGTTCGTGCCGTCCAGCTCGGCCGTCGCCGTCATGGCCGACCTCGACGGGCGGGTGCTGGCCGTGGAACTGGGCGCGCTGGGACATGTGGAGGCGCTCACGTGGCAAGAGCGTCTGCCGGCGCTGACCGTGGTGCCTTTCGGCAGCGCCGATGAGGCCCTCGATGCGGCGTCCACGGGGGCGGCGAGCGCCGGAGTGGCCGACGCGGCGCTCGTCGACAGCGTCAGCGGCCGGCTATACCTGCGCGAACACCCCGATAGTGGCCTGGTCCGGCTCGATCCGCCGGTGGCTTCGGAACCTTACGCCATAGCTGTGCGTATAGAGGATCGGACGCTCCATCGCCGTCTCAACGACGCTCTGGCCTCGTTGCAGCGCTCCGGTCAGTTAGCGGCAATGACAAGTCGCTGGTTGGGGCCGTGATCATGATTCATTTTTCGTGGAAGTTGGTCTGAAGTTGGCTATAATAAAGATGCGGCCCATTCCGACGTACAAGCTAGGAAGGACATTGCGTGATGTTTTCCCGGACTTATTCCGCCAGTAACCGTATTCTGCTGCCCCTTCTCCTGTTCGTCCTGTTGCTGGGCCTGGCCCCACGGGCGCTGGCGCAGACCAAGACCTTTCACTGGAGCGAGTGGGATATCGATGTCATTCTCCAGCCCGACGGCCGTATGGCCGTCACGGAGACGCAGACGCTGGATTTCGCCGGCGCGCCGTTTACTTTCGGCTTTCGCAGCATCCCCGTCGGCCGGACTGGCAACAATGACGGCATCAGCAACGTGATCGTCCGTGAGAACGGACGGACTTACACCCAGTCCTCTTCCAACGCGCCGGGGACGTTTGAGGTCATCGACCAGGGAGATGAGACGCGCATTAACTGGTATTTCGACCCCGCGCTGGGCGAGCACACCTACACCTTTAGCTACATCATCGATGGGGCGGTGCGTGTCGGCGCCGACGGAGAGGATGCGGGCGATCAGATCTTCTGGACGGTCATCCCCAGCGATGTGCCGGCCCGTGTCGATAGCAGCCGCACGACCATCACCCTGCCAGAGGGCGTCTATCCGCAGCGCTTCACCGGCACCGATGACTACCTCGTCCAGGCCACCATCGCCGGCTCCGCGACGTCCGACGTGGCCATCACCGTCAGCGATGACGAGCGGGTGATCACCTACCAGACACTGCGGCCGCTCATGCCCGGCGAAGCGCTGGACGTGCGTGTCCAGTTCCCCCACGGGCTGCTGACCATGCCCACGCCGGACTGGCAGGCGTCCGAACAGCGCGACGATGTTGTCGGCACGATTGTGCTGGCGCTATCGCTCCTGCTGCTGGTGGTGGGGCCGCTGAGTGTCGTGCTGCTGTGGTATCTGCGCGGCCGCGACCCGCATTTGGGCATCGTCGTCCCCGACTACGTCGCCGAGCCGCCCGACGCATTGCCGCCGGCCATGGTTGGCTCTCTCCTGGACGAGAAGGTGGATCTGAAGGACATCATGTCGATGCTCGTCGATCTGGCCCATCGCGGCTACCTGGTCATGGCCGAAGGTCAGAGAAAGAGTTACTCCTTCACCCGCACCGAGAAACCGGACAGCGACCTGCGCGACTTCGAGCGCACATTCCTGAGCAAGGTCTTCCGCGGCCAGGAGACGCGCACGCTCAGCAGCCTGAACAACAAATTCTATAGCGCCATCCCGCAGCTTCGCCAGCAGATCGATGAGGCCCTCATCAAGGAGGGCTACATGCCCCGTTCGCCGCAGAGCGTGCGGACGAGCTACACGGTTCTGGCTGTCTTCGTGTTAATCCTGGGCATCGCCAGCCTTTTCTTCGTCGGCTTTTTCTTGGGCAGTAACGCCGGGCTGGCCTGTTTCCCGATGCTGGCCATCGTGGGCACGGCCATCGCCCTCTTCATCGCCGCTCGCCACATGCCCCGGAAGACGGCCAAAGGCGCCGAGGCGTCTGCCAAGTGGAACGCCTTCCGTACCTACCTGAAGAACATTCACCAGTACGCCGATATGGAAAACGCCGGCGACATCTTCGAGAAGTACCTCGGCTACGCCGTCGCCTTCGGGCTAGAGCGGTCGTTCATCAATGCCTTCGCGAAGTCGCCAAACACGCCCATGCCAACGTGGTACATGCCCTATCCGACCGTTCTGCACTCGCCGATGGGCGGCGGGATGGGGCCGGTTCTGGGCAGCCCGCGGCCAAGCGGCGCGGGCAGCAGCGGCGGCGGCGTGCCCTCTCTGGGCGACATCTCCGGCGGGCTGACGGGTGGTCTGGCCGGCATGTCAGCCGGTCTGACACGGATGTTGAACAACACGTCCACGGCTATGCGCAGCACGCCGCCACCAGCCAACACAGGCAGCGGCGGCCATTTCGGCGGCGGCGGCGGCGGTTTCAGCGGTGGTTTCGGCGGCGGCTCGTCGGGTGGCGGCGGCAGCGCCGGTTTCGGATGAGACGGCCGCTAAGTCTGCCACGACCGCCAACAAGACCCTTGACAGGGGAGGTGTGAATGGGAAAGACGTTGGGGATCATTCTGATTATCGGCGGCATCGTCGTTGGGGCGATCGTCGTTGCCCTGATGCTCGTCTATCGCAACGAGGGCAGCCTGACTTCTGGCGCGGCTACACTGGGCATTACCCTGGGCCTGCTGGTGTTGTCACTGCCGCAACTGGGCTTCGGCGCGTATCTGCTGCTACGTGGTCAGCAGGAAGCGGTGGTGGCCGAGACGGCCGGCAAGCAGCGTCAGCTGCTGGGCATGGTCAAGGCGCGTGGCCAGGTGCAAATTTCTGATGTGGCCATCGAGCTGCGCACGTCACGCGACGAGTTACAGAAGATGCTCTACGAGTTAGTCAACATGGGCCTCTTTAGCGGCTATGTGAACTGGGCCGAGGGCACGCTCTATTCCAGCCAGGCCAGCGAATTGCGCCAGCTGGATCGCTGTAAGAACTGTGGCGGGCAACTGGAGCTGGCTGGCAAAGGCGTGATCCGCTGCCCCTATTGCGGCACGGAATACTTCCTGTCGTAGCGGCCGGCAACGCGCCCGACGGCGGCCGGCCCGGCGAGAAAAGGTGATGGCAGTGGCGCGGGCGCACAAGCCCGCGTCGCGCGAAAGGCGCGCAATGAAGGAGAAAAACATTGATGGATGAGATTCAAGATTTGTATCAGACGATCGGCGACGAGCGAGGGCCGCTCAGCAAGCTGCTCAGCAAGATCCCCGGCTTTAGGGGGTACATGGAGAAGAAGAGCCGCCGCGACGCGGACCAGTTGCTGCGCGATACGATCAGCGGCCGCCTGCAGCAGACGCGGCTTGATCTGGCCGATGTCCTGCGCACGCTTAGCCGCGATATCATCCTGGGCATCGAGTACGCCGAACCGATCGGCCGGGCCGATAACCAGTTGATGGGGCTGATCAACAAGATCAAGGATGCCCCGCAAGGCTATGCCGGCTTCTTCGACGCGGTCAAGGTCAAGGAAGACGACCTGGCCCGTCTGTACGCCTTCGACGAGCAGATGCTCACCCAGGCCGAGCAGATCGCCGCCGACGTGGCCGCGCTGCACAAGACGGTCGAGAACGGCCTGAACATCCATGACGCCATCGTCACCCTGACCAACAACTTGCGCGCGGCCAACGAGGCCTTCAACTCGCGCCAGGAAGTCCTGAACCAGGTTGGCGTCGATACCGTTACAAAGCAGAACTTTCAAGAGTAAACCACAGGAGGTCGATGAGCGATGCCTAAGATACTGGATCGTGTAGCTGTTGAAGGATGGGGACGCGATGAAGTCGTCCAGAAGTTTCCGCGCGGCGGGCTGGGCGACATCAAGCTCGGCTCGCAGCTGATTGTCAATCCCGGCGAGACGGCCGTCTTCGTCCGCGGCGGTGAGGCGTTGGGCACGTTTGAGCCGGGACGCTATACACTAACCTCAGAGAACATCCCCTTCCTGACCGACTTGCTGGAAAAGGGTCTGTTCGGCGGGGCCAATGTATTCACGGCCGATGTCTACTTCATCAAGACGACGGACATGACCCTCAAGTGGGGCACTGTCAACCCGATCATCGTCGAGCACCCACAGCGCATGCCCGGCGCCAGCGCCATCGTCGGCAACGGCACTTATGTCGTCAAGGTCAAGGAGCCGTGGCGCTTCCTGAACGCCATGGATGCCTTCCGCGAGAGCGTGATGCAGACCGACATCAAGCACCGCCTCGACCCGATGCTGGCCGTGATGATCGCCGACAAGATGAGCGAGTTGGCCATGGCCAAGAACCTCGGCCCGGCGCAGCTCCAGTCCTTCACCAAGGACCTTAACGACCTGCTCGTGGCCCTGCTGCAAGAGGAGTTCGACGCCATCGGCATGACGCTGGTGACCTTTGCCATCAACATGACGCTGCACCCCGACTCGCTCAAGGTCGTCACCAGCATGGGCTACGGCACGAGCTATGTCCAGAAGCAGCAGGCCGATGCCCTGATGGCCGCGGCCAGTAATCCGTCCGGCGGCGCGCTCAGCGAGGTTGGCTTTGGGGCCATGGGTATGGCCGCCATGCAGCAACAGCAGATGCAACAACAGCAGATGCAGCAGCAGTGGCTCCAGCAGCAGGCCGCCCAGGGCGGCGCGGCGCCCGCGGCCGGCACTGGTACTCCTGCCGGCGGCGCGCCCACGGGCGGCACGCCGGCGACCGGCCCCATGCCCGTGCCCGACGTGATGACGCCAGAGCAGGCGGCCGAGTTCCTGCAAGTGACGCCCAATGACATCATCGCCGCCATCGACGCCGGCGAACTGAAGGCCAAGAAGATCGGCGCGGCCTACCGTATCAGCAAGGCCAATCTGGAGGCCTATCTGGCCGGCTAGGCTGAACCTGACCGGCCCCAGTGCCGGCGAACAGCAGCGCCGGGACGGCCGCGATCGTCCCGGCGCTTTCTGTCGGCCGAGAGAGCAAGCCGGCGAGGTCTTGTCGCTCGCAACTCTTGGCCAAACGGCGGCGACAGCGTAAAGTAGAGGTCGTCGCTGCCACCGCGCGGCAGCCCACTCAGGAGTCACGATGTACAAGACGATCCTAGTCCCTCTGGATGGCTCGCCACTGGCGGAGACCATTCTGCCCCACGTCGAAGAGTTGGCCGGCCTGTGCGGCGCGTCGGTCATCTTCCTGAATGTCATCCAGCTGCCTCACATTATGGACAAGGGCACGACCTATGAGGGCCTGCCCCAGAAAACGGCCGCCGACGTCGATGCCCAGGAGGCCGAGGCGCGCCGCTACCTGGATGAGCTGACCGCGCGCAAGGCGGCCAAGGGCCTGCACGTGCGCGGGCAGGTGGAGTACGGGCCGATTGTGGCCACTATCTTGCGCGTGGCCGCCGAGGAGGCCGCCGATCTCATCGCCATGGCCAGCCACGGCCGCGGCGGCCTGACCGACGTGTATTACGGTAGCGTCGCTGCCGGCATCTTACAGCGCATCGACCGCCCGCTACTGATCGTCCGCGGCCAGAAGTAGCGCCGCGACGACATACACCCGTTGCGCCCAGGCCCGCCCCGCCCGGCACGCCTTCGCCTGACCCATGAATCAACCTACCTGGCTGCTCTCAGTCCATCACGACGGTTCCGAGCGCTATGTCTCCAAGCTCCACCCGCGCCTGGGCGAGACGGTGCGGCTGCGGCTGCGCGTCGCCCAGGACGCTCCCGTGCGCCGCGTCCTGCTGCGCAGTTTCCCCGACGGCGAGCAGGCGCTGACAGCCATGCAGACAGGCGCGGCCGAACCGCCCAGCCAGTGGTGGGAGGCAGACCTGCTCCTCGACGAGCCGCTGACTCACTACCGCTTCATCATCGAGGCGGCCGACGGCCTGTGGCACTACGGCGCGGCCGGCCCTTCGGCCCACGTCCCGCTCGACTATACCGACTTCCGCATTCTGGCTGACTATGATCCGCCTGGCTGGCCAATGGAATCGGTCTTCTACCAGATCTTCCCCGACCGCTTCGCCAATGGCGATCCCTCCACCGACCCGCGGCCGGAGGAATACGAATACCGCGGCCATCGCCCGGCCACCTACCCGTGGGGTGCGCCGCCACCGGCCGAGCAGCTCTTCCCGCTGGTCTTCTACGGCGGCGACCTGCCCGGCATCGAGTCGCGCCTGGGCTATCTGGCCGACCTGGGCGTCAATGCCCTCTACCTGAACCCGGTTTTCACGGCCCTGTCGAACCACAAGTATGACGTGGCCGACTACGATCATGTCGATCCCCACTTCGGCGGCGACGCGGCCCTCATCTCGCTGCGGCGGGCGCTGGATGCGCGCGACATGCGCTATGTGCTCGACATCGTGCCCAATCACTGCGGCTATTGGCACCCGTGGTTCCAGGCCGCGCAAGCCGACAGCAACGCCCCCGAAGCCGAGTTCTTCACCTTTCGCCGCCACCCAGATGACTATGCGACATGGCTTGGCGTCTGGACGCTGCCCAAGCTCAACTACCGGAGCGCCGAACTGCGACGACGTATCTACGATGCTCCCGACGCCGTCTTCCGCCGCTGGCTGCGGCCACCCTTCTCGGCCGACGGCTGGCGCGTGGATGTCGCCAACATGCTCGGCCGGCAGGGATCGACGCAACTCGGCCGCGAGATCAGCGCCGGCATCCGGCGCGCCGTGCGCCAGGCTCGGCCCGATGCCTACCTGATCGGCGAGAACTTCTTCGACGCCACCAACCAGTTGCAGGGCGACCAGTGGGATGGCGTGATGAACTACGGTGGCTTCACCCAGCCGCTGTGGTACTGGCTGCGCGGCTATGATCTCGGGGCACACGGCTTCGCCGACAAAGTGACCGGCCCCCACTGGCCCACTGAGGCGATGGCCACGAGTTGGCAGAGCCGACTGGCAACCATTCCCTGGGCTGTGGCTCTACAGCAGTACAACATCCTCGATAGTCATGACACACCTCGCATCCGCACCCTGGTGGACGGCAGCGACGCCCTGCACCGGCTGGCAGTGGCCGTATTGCTGACCTTCCCCGGCGTGCCCGGCCTCTACTATGGCGACGAGATCGGCATGACCGATGTGGCGCATCTCGGCGCGCGTGGCTGCATGGTCTGGGACGAGAGCCACTGGGACAAGCCTCTGCATGCCTATCATCGCGACCTCATCCACTTGCGCCGCCGCTCGTCGGCGCTGCAATGGGGCGGCTTCCAGCTGCTGCTCGTCGAGGAGGACACCATCGCCTACCAGCGCGACAGCGCCGGCGAGCGCATCCTTGTCTTCGCCCACCGTGGCGCGGAGCCACGCCCGGCCGGCGGCGTGCCCATTGCCCACGCCGGCGTGCCCGATGGCGCGCGCTTCGCCGACCCCCTGAGCGGCCTGGAAGTGGTTGTCGGCGAGGGCGCGCTGCTTCTGCCGCAACTGCCGCAGGGGGCGCTCATCTTGCAGCAGATCGCGCCATAGGATGATCGCTCGCCTCACTCCCACTCTGCTGACCCGCGCCTACAAACTACTCTACGGCCGCCTGGCCTGGAGCTATGACGCCGTTGCCTGGGCCGTCTCGCTGGGACAGTGGCGGGCGTGGGGCGCGGCCGCCCTGCCCTTTCTGACCGGGCCGCGGGTGCTGGAACTGGGCCACGGTCCGGGCCACATGCTCGTGACGCTGGCCGAACACGGCTTCGCGCCCGCCGGGCTGGACCTTTCGCCGCAGATGGGGCGGCTGGCAGCGCGGCGGCAACCGGCGGCCCGGCTGGTGCGCGGGCAAGCCCAGGCCGCGCCGTTCGCCGCCGGCAGCTTCGACGGCGCGCTGGCCACCTTCCCCACACCTTATATCGTCGCCCCAGCGACGGCCGCGGCCGTCTTCCGGCTGCTGCGGCCCGGCGGGCGGCTGGTCATTGTGCCAGAGGCGCGCCTGGGCGGCCGCGGCCCGCTGCCCACGCTCATCGACTGGCTCTACACCGCCACAGGCCAGCGCCAGCCGCCGCGCACGGACGAGGCCGGCGGCGCGCGTCTGGCCGGCTGGCAGGCGGCCCTGGCCCGGCCCGGCTTCGGGGTGTCGCTCCACGAGGTCGCCGTGGGCGAAAGCGTCGTCACCGTCATCGTCGCCGAGCGCCCGGCTGTCTGAGCGTCCTTGCGCCGATCTTCGCCCGGCTGGTACAATCGCCCCATGATCGAACCGCAACCGATGACCTCCGCCCCGGCCGCAGCCGAACAAGCCTCGGCCCCGACCCACGCCGGCCGCGGGGAAAAGCTGCTGCCCTTCCTCATCATGGCCGCCGTCCTTCTGGTAGACCAGGCCACCAAGTATCTGGTCGAGACCCGCCTGCCTCTCTACGGCACCTGGGTGCCCATCCCCGCTCTGGAGAACATCTTCCGCGTCGTCCATACGGCCAACACCGGTGCGGTCTTCGGCCTTTTCCAGGGCACGGGCATGTTCTTCGCCGCGCTGGCCGTGCTCGTCGCCGTTGCTATCGCCTACTTCAACATGACCCTGCCGGGTGGCCAATGGCTACTGCGCGTCGCGCTGGGCCTCCAGCTTGGCGGCGCGTTGGGCAACCTGACCGACCGCCTGCGTCAGGGGCATGTGACCGATTTCGTCGATACCGGCCCATGGTACATCTGGAATCTGGCCGATTTGGCCATCGTCAGCGGTGTCATCCTCTTCGGCATCACCTACTGGCGCGAGTTGCGCCGCGAGGAAGAGGCCAAGCGCGCGGCGGAGGCGGCCCTACCCGCCACCCATTCCACCGATCCGGTCGATGAATCGGCCAATCTTTAGCCCCGGGCCAACCCACCACATGGAAGATACCAATCGCCGGCTAGAACTGACCCTGGACGACATCGATGAGCGCCTCGACCGCGCTCTGACTGCGGCCGCGCCGGAACTGTCGCGCATGCAGTGGCAGCGGCTTATCCGCGAGGGGCTGGTGACCGTGGACGGCGAGCGCGCCCGGCCCAGCTATCGCATCCAGGGCGGCGAGCAACTGGTGGCGCTGGTGCCGGCGGTGGTCGAGGCATCGGTCCTCGCCGAGGACATCCCTCTGGATGTCCGCTATGAGGACAGCGACCTGATTGTCCTGAACAAGCCCGCGGGCATGGTCGTCCATCCCTCGCTGGGCCACGAAGCGGGGACGCTGGTCAACGCCCTGCTGGCCCACTGCCCCGATCTGGGCGGTGTCGGCGGCGAGCGGCGGCCGGGCATCGTCCACCGCCTGGACAAAGACACCAGCGGCCTTATCGTCGCCGCCAAACACGACCAGGCGCTGTGGTACTTGCAGAATCAGTTCAAGCAGCGCACGGTGACTAAGGTCTATCTGGCGCTCGTCAACGGCACGTTGCAGCCACCGGAGGCGCTCATCGACGCGCCCATCGGCCGCGACCCGCGTAGCCGGCAGAAGATGGCCGTGGTGTCCACCACCCGCGGCGACGCCCGCCCGGCGCAGACGGCCTTCCGCGCCCTGACCTACTACACCAACTACACCTATGTGGAATGCCGCCCCCACACTGGTCGCAAGCACCAGCTGCGCGTCCACCTGGCCTACATCGGCTTCCCCGTCGCCGGCGATCTTATCTACGGCCGGCGCAAAGACCCCCTCGGCCTGAAACGCCACTTCCTCCACGCCGCCGAACTGACCTTCCGCCGCCTCTCCGACGACGCCGTGGTGCACATCACCAGCGAGCTGCCCGAAGAGCTACAGACTGCCCTCGACCAACTGGCGTAAGAACGCAACGCGAGGACGCAAAAAGATCTTCGCGTCCTCGCGTTAACCGCTTTTTCTACAGGTCGATCTCGCCGCTGAGCAGCGCCACCAGCAACTGGATGCACCCCTCTACGTCGTCGCTATCGACGGTCTCGCTGGGGGAGTGGACGTAGCGGCAAGGGATGGAGATGCAGCCAGCAGCGCAACCGGGGCCAGCGATCTGCATCGATCGGGCGTCGGTCGATCCACCGTCAAGAACCTCCATCTGGTAGGCAATGCCCGCTTCCTCGGCGCGGCGACGCATCAGCCGCACCAGACCCGCGTGGGAGATCATGCCGCTGTCGCGCACCTTGATGGCCGGGCCGTCGCCCAGGCTGACGCTCATCGTCTTGGCCTCGGGCACATCGCCCGTCCGGGTCACATCCAGAGCGATGCCAACATCGGGCAGCAGGCGGTTGGCGGCCGCCTCCGCGCCGCGCGTGCCGACCTCTTCCTGGACGCTGAACACGAAAGTCACGTTATGGGGCAGGTCGGCCGGCAGCCGCCGTAGCGCCTCGATGGCCACATAGCAGCCGATGCGGTCGTCCATGCTCTTGGCTGTCAGACGGCGGCCAAGAGCCACGAAAGCGCGGTCGAAGTTGGCCGCGTCGCCCACGCGCACGGGGCAATCCTCGCGGCTCGTCGCGCCCACGTCGATAAAGTGCTTGTTCAGCGGCTGGATGGCGGAGCGATCATCGCTGTGATCCACGCCGATGACGCCGATCGTGCCGTCGGCGAAGCGCACGCGGTTGCCCAACAGCGTGTGGGCCATCACCCCGCCGATGTTGGTGAAGCGCAGAAAGCCCTGGGCGGTGATGTGGGTCACCATGATGCCGATTTCATCCATGTGGGCGGCAATCATCACCTTGAGCGCGCCGTCGGCGTCCGTGCCCGTGTGGACGAGCAGGTTCCCCATCGCATCGACACTGATGTTGCCGGCATGCGGTTCGACCAGGGGGCGGATGAGATCGCGGACGGCGTCCTCGAAACCGGACGGGCCATAGGCCTCCACGAGGGAGCGGAGCAGATCATTCATAATTTTAGTCCCTTTCTCTTTCACGCGCGCCGCACGATATCGGGCGTCAGGCCGCGCAAGGCAGCCTCGGCCAGGCGAACGACGCTGTCGTAGTCATCGAGGTTGATCATCATCGTCGGCGTGTGAGCGTAACGGCCGGGGATAGCCAGTGTGGCCACGGGGATGCCGGCCGCGCCCCGCTGGATGGCGCCGGTGTTGGTGCCGCCGCCGCCGGGCTGGCGAATCTGGTAGGCAATACCGTGGGCATCGGCCGTGCGCGTCAGATGGGCCACCAGGCGCGGGTCCTGGATGGTGCGCGCGTCCATGACATAGACGGACGCGCCTCGGCCCAGGGCCACGTTGGGGCTGACGTCGGCCTCGTCGGGCAGGTCATAGGCGGGCGTGCATTCCAGCACCAGCGCCGCGTCGGGCCGGGCGCTGTGGGCGGCGATCTTGGCCCCGCGCAGGCCGACCTCCTCCTGCACCGTGAAGGCCGCCACCAGGTCAAACGGGAAGCGCTCGCCGCGCAGCAGCTCGACCAAGGCCGCGCAGCCGGCGCGGTTGTCGAACGCCTTGCCGATGGCCGTCCGGCCGCCGGCGGCGTCATTTTCCTCGTAGGCGGTGACGAAGGCGGCATAGTCGCCGATCTTCACCCTGGCCGCCGCGCTGTCGCGGTTCTTCGCGCCAATGTCGATGCGCATGGCGTCGGCCTTAACCGTCTTGCCATATTCGCCCGACTTGAGCAAATGAACAGCCCGCGCGCCGATGACGCCGATCACCTTCTGCGGCCCTATCTGGACGACCTTGCCCAGCAACGCCCGGTTGTCGAAGCCGCCCACGGTCGCAAAGCGCAACATGCCGTTGCTCTCGATCTCGATGACCAGCAGACCGACTTCGTCCATATGGGCATCGACGAGGACGCGCATGTCCATCTCGCCCGTGCCCCGCTTCGTGGCCAGAAGGTTGCCCATGGCATCCACCGACCACTCATCAACGTGGTCGGCGATGAGATCGCGCAACAGCAGACGTACTTCTTTTTCGCCGCCGCTGACGCCGACTGCCTCCGTCAGTTGTTGCAGGAGTTGGTTCATTGGCCCCCATCCTTGCGGTTGTCCGGCCGCATCAGTTCCTCGCGCAGATCGGGCAGGAAGTCATCGTCCAGCCGCGCGACCATCTCCGCCAGCAGGCGGCCGGCGCGCTCCACATCAGCCATGTCGATCGTCTCCACCATCGTGTGCATGTAGCGCAGAGGAATCTCCACCAGACCGGTGGGAATGCCCTCGCGGGCAGTTTGCAAAGCGTAGGCGTCCGTGCCCCCGCCGCTGGCGTTGGCCTCCACGCTGGCGGACATTTCCAGCGCCTCGGCGGCGGCGCGCAATCCCCGGTAGACGGCGGTGTGGATCTCCGCCCCCAGGCCCAGCACAGGGCCGCTGCCCAGTTCCACCAGGTCGCCGTCGCTGGTCCCCGGCCCCTTGGCATGGGTCACATCAATGGCCACGGCGATGTCGGGGCGCTGGGCGTGGCCGCTGGTGTAGGCGCCGAGATAGGTGGTTTCCTCTTGGGCGGTGGCCACAGCGATCACGTCCCAGGTGTGGCGGCGCGTCTGAAGCTGCTCCAGGCAGAGCGTCAGGGCGACCAGCGAGGAGCGATTGTCCAGCGCCTTGCCGGCGACGCGGCCGTTCTGCAGCCGGCGCAATGGCTGGCGGAAGCTGACGAAGTCGCCCACCGACACTATCTCGCGCAAGCGGTCGATGGACAGGCCCACATCGAGAACGAGGTTGTCATAGGTGTAGGCCTGGCCGCGCGCCGGCGCTGGCAGCCGGCCGTCGGGCAGCCCGCCGAGGATACCTGTCAGCGCTTCGCGGCCGTGGACGACGGCCGTTTGCCCCATCAGATGGCGGCGATCAACCCCGCCGAGGTTGATCACGCGCAGGAAGCCGTAGCCGTCGTGCTCGACGATGTTGGTGACCATCAGCCCCAGCTCGTCGGCGTGGGCGGCCAGGAGGATGCGCGGCCGCGGCTCATCACCCGCGCCGCGCTTCACGGCGACGAGGCTGCCAACGCGGTCGATGGCCGTCTCATCGACCAGCGGTTGCCATAGCTCCTGAAGCGTGGCGGCGATGGCCCGTTCGTTGCCTGACGGCCCCGGCGTCTCGGTCAGGCGTTTTAGAAGGTCGAAAGTATCCATGAGTGCAAGTTATCCTTGTCCGATCAAGGGGTGGCCGTGGCCGTGGGGCTGGCCGAGGGATCGACGGTTGGTGTCTCGGTGGGCAGCACGTCGAAGTCCAGGGTCGGCGTGGCCGAGGGCGTCTCGGTCGGTGTCTCCGTGGCGGTGGGGGTCTCCGTCGGCGTCTCGGTCGGTGTGGGCGTCTCCGTGGGCGTCTCCGTCGGCGTCGGCGTCTCTGTGGGGGTCTCTGTCGGCGTCTCCGTGGGCGTCACGGTGGCCGTCGTCGTCAATGTCGGCGTGGGCGTGATAGAGGCCGTCACGGTCATTATGGGCGTGGGCGAACCGGGCGGCGTGGCGGACACGATGGACGGCGGCAGTCGCGTGGCCTCGGCGGTGGCGGTCAGCGTTTCGGGGGTGGCCGTCGGCAGGGGGGCTTGCCGGTTAGGGGCCCGCCCCAGAAGTGCGATGCCGGAGATGTAACAGGGAATGGTGAGCAAGATGATGCCGATCAGGATGACATAAGTCCGGCGACGCATATCCATGGGCAGTTATCATAGTAGACTGCCAGGCAAATGACAAATGACGCCACGGCTGCTATACTGTCCCAAAGGAGCAATCATCGCCAGGGGGCGGACGTATCGGCCCAAAATCGGCGTAGTGGAAGGCGAGGACCGCACCATGAGCACGCCCACCAACATCTGGGGAGCCGCCGTGCCCGGGCTAATGTTGCTCGGGCCATTTTCTCTTGGGTTGCTGCTTCTCCTCGCGGGCCTGCTCCTGCTCATCCTCTATCGCCTGCGCGCCCCGGCCGTCCTGCGCGGCATGGCGCGGCGGCAGTGGCTGACCTTCGGCGCTCTCTGCCTGGCGTCGCTCGCCCTCAGCCAGCTGCTACTCTTACGGCTGCCGTGGTCTGATGCCCTTCTTCGCCAGCATCCAGCAACGGCCTACCTGGCTCTCTTTGCCGCCGTCCCCGCCCTGCTGGCTGGGGCGGCGCTCAACGTCCCCGCGGCCATCGTCGTCGGCCTATTCGCCGGGCTGGGCCGCGCGGTTGGCCAGACCGGCTCGCCGGCCGACATCTTCGCCGCCGGGTTGGCGGCCGGGGCCTCAGCCTGGTTGATGCAGCAGAACTACACTGGCCGCCTCTTTCGGACCTTACGACGACCGGCGGTCGCCGGCGTCCTCGGCCGGCTGCTCTGGGCAGCGATTATCGTCCTGGATATTGTCGCCGCCACGACGCCGCCGGCGGGCTTTTTCGGCGCGCTCGACATGGGCCTGTTCCTGGGGGCGTTCGCGCTCGCGCCACTGGCGCTGGAGGGCCTGACTGGCGGCCTGCTCGTGGCCCTCGTCTTGTGGATCGTGCCTCATTGGCGACCGGCGCGCGGCCTGGTGCCGTCGCCACTCAGGCGTAGCCTGCAACGGCAGTTGACAGCGGCGTTCCTCTCGTTTGTGGCCGGGGTGCTGCTGATCAGCGCCCTGTTGGTGTTTCTGCTGTCGGCCCGCTTCGCCCGCCAGGCCATCGCCGGCCAGATGGCGGCCAGCACCGACGCCGTTGCCGTCCAGTTGGGCGCGCTGCAACATGACCTGGCCGCCACGCTGGCCGCGGGAGGAGCCGATCCGGCACTGGCCGCGGCCGACCCCGGTACGCGCTCGGCGGCGCTCGGTCGCCTGCGCCGCGCCACGCCGCAGTTCAGCCAGGTCGTCTACATCGCCAATGTCGACACCGTCACAAGCCTGACGGCGGCCGAGAGCGCCCTGGTGGGCGACGCGTTGGCCGTGGGCGAAGCGCGCTTCGGCGTGCTGGACGCGGCGGGCGAGCGGCGCGTCGGCCTGGCCCTGCCCCGCCCCGGCGGCGCGGGCAACGGGGCGGTGCTGGGCTATATCGCGCCCGCGGCGCTGAGCGCGGTCGTGACTGGCCTGCCGCCGACGAGCGGCGCGAGCGGCCTGGTTGTCGATGAGGCCGGGCGTGTTGTCCTTTCGGTCGGAGCCGGCGAACCGGCCGCCGGTTGGAGCGCGCCAGCAGCCGAGGAAAAAACGCTGACATTGGCGGGCGGCCGCGTCGTCTATAGCACGCGCGACGCCGACGGCGCGCGCCGGCTAATCTACTACACCCTCGTACCCCAGAGCGGCTGGCGCGTCGTTGCCGTCGTGCCGCAGGCGCGTGTTCTGCGCGCCGCGTTGGGCGTCATGGGGCCATTGGCGCTGCTGCTGGCCGTCCTCAGCGGTCTGTTCGTGGTCTACGTCGCCGGGCTGGGGCGCGGCATCGCCCGGCCGCTGAGTGAAATGAGCCAGGCGTCGCGGGCCATCGCCGGCGGCCGTGGCCTGGAGCGGCCGGTGCGCAGCCAACGCGAAGACGAAATCGGCCAGTTGAGTCTGGCCTTCTCGCAAATGCAGCGGGCCCTGCGCCAGCGCCTCGACGAGCTATCACTGCTGCTGGCCGTCAGCAACGACGTGGCCGCGACGGTGAATCTGGGCGAGGGCATGGCCGCCGTGCTGCAAGGCGTGCTACGCGGCACGGGCGCGGCCGGGGCACGGGCCGTCATCCGCAACCCCAACGGGCCGGCACCGCTGGTCTTTGCCGAAGGGCCGGCGGCCGAGGGAATGGCCCCGCTCGATCGCGCCGTCGTCCGGCGGATGCGCGCCGACGAGGAGCTGGGCCTGACCGCGCCGAACGAGGTCGCCGCCGAATTGGGGGTCGCGCCCGTGGCCGCGCTGTTCGCCCTGCCCTTGCGACTGGCGGGCGAGTATCAGGGCGCGCTCTACCTGGGCTATCGACAGCCGCACTACTTCGACAGCGACGAACGCAACCTGCTGCGCACGCTGGCCGGGCAGGCGTCGGTGCTGGTGCAAAACGCCTATCTGTTCGCCGCGGCCGAGGGCGGCCGCCGCCGCCTGGCCGCTGTGTTGGCCAGCACGCCCAACGCCGTCATCGTGACCGATCAGACCGACCGGGTGCTCCTGCTGAACCCGGCCATGGAGCGCGCCTTTGGGCAGCGCGCCGCAGACGCCGTGGGCCGCCCTGTGGCCGACGTGCTGGCCGGCAGCGAGGCGGGCCGGGCGCTGGCGCAGCGATTGACGACGGGTAAGGACATCGCGGCCGACAATCGGCTCGAGCTGGCCGCCGACGGCCGCGACTTCCTGGCCGGCGTTTCGACCGTCTCCATCAGCGACGGACAGGCCATCGGCCGCGTGGCCGTCTTGCAGGATATCACCGACTTGAAAGAGGTCGATCGGCTGAAATCGGAGTTCCTCGACGGCATCTCCCACGATCTGCGCAGCCCCCTGACCTATATGCGCAACTACGTCAGCCTGCTGCCGCTGCCGGACGACCCGGCGCTGGAGCAACAGTACCTCAACAAGATCGCCTCCGGCATCGACCGGATGTCGGCTCTGGTGGAGGGCTTGCTGGAGATGGCCAACCTGCGGGCGGGCACGCGACTGCAATTCGACCGCCTGGCCGTGGGCGAACTGCTGAGCGAGATCGCGGCGGAGTACGCCTCGCCGGCATGGACGCGCGGTGTCCGCCTGGTTGTGGAGGTTCCGCCCGACCTGCCCTCCGTGAGGGCCGACGCGGGGTTGCTGCGACGGGCGTTGACGAACTTTGTCACCAACGCGCTCAAGTACGCGCCGGAGAGCGGCCCTGTGCAGCTGCGAGCCGAGGCACGCGGCGATGAGGTCATCGTCAGCGTCATCGACCACGGCCCGGGCATTGCCGCGGCCGACCGGCCGCACCTGTTCCAGAAGTTCTATCGCGGTAGCCAGGGGGCGAACACCGAGCGGCCGGCCGGCTCTGGCCTGGGGCTGGCCATCGTCAAGTCGATCGCCGACCTGCACGGCGGCCGGGTGTGGTGCGAGAGTGAGCCGGATCGGGGCACGACCTTCTGTCTGGCCTTGCCCGCCTGGCCGGCGTCACCGGCCGCTCACCACCGCGAATCGTAGGTACGGTCTTCCTGGAAGCGCTCCCGGCCAAAGAGGCGCACGCCGATCCACATCATGGTCATCGTCGGGATCATCTGCGTGAAGGGGACAATCGATTCGACCGTGGCAAACCCTCGCAGCCCTTTCAAGCCTAACCGGTCGAGGACGACCCAGGCAATGGGCGCGGATAGAAAGTCGAGCGACAGGTCGAGCACGTCAAGGAAGACGACGACCAGGAAGGGCGTGTAGAGCAACGTCTCGGCCAGGCCCGCGTTGGGGGGCACGTGGACGCGACGAACCTGGACGATGATGATCACCAGCAAGATGAGTGCCAGGATGCCGGCCACGCCCATCACGCCTAATAATACCCAACCAAAATTACGCAAAAACTCTTCCATCTCAAAGCGCCTCACATGCGCTGGAGCGGCGGGCCAAGACGCGGCTCTCGCCGAGAGCTGCCCGCGCGCCGCATTGTTTTGTCAACCAACTGCTCTGAGGAGCTATGCCTGAGTGAAGAAGAGCAGGATCATGACGACGGAACCGATCAATTCGACAAGCGCGCTGAGGCCCCAGCCGGCGACGCCACCCAGCGTCGCCCGCCAGGCCGGCCGCCATGCGCCATGGCGCACATACTCAGCCACCAGTACGCCCACGCCATAGCCGACGATGGTCCCGAATATCGGCAACGGCAACAGGAAGGTGCCCAGTATTCCCCCGATCAGGCCAACGACCAGTGTCCGCCACGACGCGCCGGTTTTCCTGGCTCCCAATAGCGGTAACCAGAGGTCGGCCGTGCCGGTGACGATGGCGATGAGGGTGATGAGGGCAAAGACCCACGGGGAGAAGGTCGCAAAGCCATCAAACGGCCAGGCGTAGAACAACACGCCGGCCCAGACGATCAGCGTGCCGGGCAAGACGGGCAGAAATGAGCCAAGCACGCCGACGCCAAAGGCCAGCACCACGATGAGCAGGACAAAACTTTCGCCAAGTGCGTCTAGCATCGTAGGTCTATACGCAGCCGGGGGGCTGACGTTGCAGCCGATCGGCGGGGCGCATCATTACAGGCTACGGTAGGCATGGAGGAAGCGATCGAATACCCCGGCCAGATACGGCCGCAGACCCGCCATGGGGCCAACGTGCGAGTGCGCCAGGTCGGTCTCGCTAAGCTGGTTCAGTCGCTGCCAGAAGTATTTGCCGGGTATGTCATCGCTCCAGCGGGCGAAAAAGGGCAGCCAGGTCGTCAGCACATGGAGACAGCGCGCCGCGGGCACGGCGGCCCGAAAGCGCCGCGCCGAGAAGCGCTGGCCCATCTCGGCCGAAAGGGTCAGCAGGTAGGTGTCGATGGCCGTTTCTTCGAACAGCGGCGCGACCTCGCGCAACCGGATGTGCGGCCGGCCGTCCTCTTCGTCCTGGCTCTCCGGCAGGCGTTCGTAGAGCAACGGGAAGCGCTCCAGAAAGGCGATCAGGTCGAGCACGCCCGGCCCCTGCTGGACGGTTGACCAGTCGATGAGGTATTGCTCATCGAAGAGCGTCAGACGCCAATGGTTGGCATATGGCGCGCCGTGGAGCAACGTCCAAGGCAAATCATCCAGCGTCGCCAGCAGCGGCGCGGGGTCGTCGAGAAGATCGGCTACTGCGGCCAGGTGCCTCTCATCCAGCACGCCGGGCCAGCCGCCCAGGTCGCGCAGCACAATCAGCCCGTTGGCTGCTTCCAGGAACAGCGGCGCTAACCGCCCGGCGCGCCGAACGGCATGACGCGACAGGACGGCGCTGGGGCCGTCTTCGAACAGCGGCGGGCCGTCGCCCTGCAGCGCTTCCCAGGAGTAGGGGCCTTCCGGACGGTGGAGGAAGTGGGGAATAGCACCGATGCCGGTGATGTCCTTGTGCCAGTGCGCGGCATGAATGCGCGCCAGAGTGGCGATGATGGCATCGACATGCACGGGCAACCAGGTCGGCGGCGGGAAGTCGTCGGGCACGTCCTCCAGGATGACCCAGCTGGCATCGCCGTCCACGTGGGCATAGTGACAGGGCACAATGCCCGTGGCCGGCGGCTCGCCCAGCGCGTGGTAGAGAAGCGCCTCGGCAGCATTGGTCTGCTTGGCGATAAAGGTAATCGGGTCGGAGCAACCCTCCAGCGTCAGCACATAACGGCGCATACCGTGGGCGCGCTCGGCCCGCGCCCGGCCGGGCGAGACCAGCGCCGTATCCCACAACGGCTCGGCGGTGACGGCGGTGACAATGACGTCGGCCATTTCCGACGAACGGGACAAGAGAGCTGTCCAGGCGACCGGGTCGCGGCGCTGTAGCTGCATGACATCGACGGGCAGAGGTTCCATTGCGGCAAAAGTGTAGCCAAGATCGCCGGTCGTGGCAACACAGGCCAGCCATCGGATCGAGTGGGCGAGAACGCGGCCGGCGCGGATGGCCCCGCATCATCCATACGAAGTTATTCACCAGGGCGATTCTAAAGTCGTCTAGCGACCTGACCTGACAGGTGCGCGTCCAGTCGTTCTCTGGTGCAAGTACGATTCGTGGCTGCGCACCTGTCAGGTCGGTGCGCCTGGGGTGACTTTGGAAAAGCCCTGAGTTATTCACGATCATGCATGTCTTATTCGGCGGCACTATGCTATTCTTAGGCGCGATGGACTCACGACTCTCGCGCTGGTGCGATGGGCTGCTGGAAGCGGGTTGGCTGGTTGCCATTCTGGCCGTGCCCCTCTTCTTCAACATCCAATCCGAACGCGTCTTCGAGCCGGACAAGCTGGCGCTGCTGCGCTCAATTGTGCTGGTCATGGTCGCGGTCTGGCTGGTGGGTTTCATCGATCGGCGTGGCTGGCGCGACCTTGACAGGCTGCGGCCGGCGAACCCCGACGCCATCTGGCACCGGCCGCTGGTGTTGCCGGTCGTGGCTCTGGTCGTCGTCTATGTGCTGGCTACACTGTTTTCGGTCGCGCCGCGCGTCAGTTGGCTGGGTTCCTACCAGCGGCTGCAAGGCACGTACACCACGCTGGCCTACATCGTCGTCTTCGCCCTGATGGCGGCCACCATCCGCACGCCGGAACAGGTGCGGCGAGTCGTCAGCGTGGCCATCATCACCAGTATCCCCGTCGCCCTCTATGGACTGCTCCAGCACTTCGGGCAAGACCCCTTGCCGTGGGGCGGTGACGTGCAGGCGCGCGTGGCCGGCCACATGGGCAACGCCATCTTCATCGCCGCTTATCTGATCATGATTGTGCCGCTGACGCTGGGCCGGGCCATGGACGCGCTCAGCAGCATCCTCAACGCAGAGCGGTTGGCGGCGGCCGACGTGGTCCGCGCTTCGGCCTATCTCTTCACGTTGGCCATCCAGCTCCTGACCATCTACTGGTCGGGCAGCCGCGGGCCGCTGATCGGTCTGGGCGTTGGCCTGTTCGCGTTCACACTCGTACTGCTTGTCTCGATGCGCGGCGCGGCGGCCGAGGGCCGGCGTGGCCGGGAGGCGCTGGCGGCGGTGCTGTTCGCGTTGCCGGCGGTGCTGGCGCTGGTCATCAGCCCCCTGGTCGCCCGCGCGGCCGGCCCGACTGTGGCCTTCGGCTTCTTCTTCGCCGTCGTCGCCCTGTCGGTTGTGGCCGTGTTCGTTCTGGCGGCGCTGGGCCGTGGGCGGCGCTGGCTGTGGCTGGCGTGGATGCTGGTGACGGTCTTCATGGCCGGCTGGCTGCTGCTATTCAACGTGCCCGCGGAGCGCACAACCCGCCTGCGCGATGTGCCGCTTGTCGGCGGCGTCTTCGACGTACTCGACGAATGGCGCGCCCTGCCCACCGTCGGCTCCTACGGACGCATGCTCGACCCCAGCAACACAGCCGGACGGGAAAAGAGCGGCCGTGTACGCGTCCTCATCTGGCAAGGCGTCATCGACCTCATCTCGTTTCATACGCCGCTCCAGTATCCCGATGGCCGCACCGACCCGTTCACCTGGCTGCGGCCGTTGTTGGGCTATGGGCCGGAAACGATGTATGTGGCCTACAATCGCTTCTACCCACCCGAATTGGCCACGGTGGAGGCGCGCAATGCTTCGCCCGATCGCTCCCACAACGAGACCTTCGATGCGCTGGTCATCACCGGCTTGCTGGGGCTAGTGGCCTGGCAGGCGCTGTTCCTGAGCGTTGTCCTGTTCGCCTTTCGCGCGTTGGGGGTCGTTGGCTCGCGGCGCGACGGCTGGATGCTGGTGGGCTTGTGGGCGGGCGGCGCGGTCGCCGCGGCGCTGTTGGCCATGTTTCTGGCCGGCCCCATCTACCTGGGGGTGGCTGTGCCCGTCGGCGTCATTCTCGGCGTGGTGGCCTATCTCATCTACCACGCCCTCCTCGACCGGCCAGAAGCGGCCGCCGCCGGCGAGAGCATCCGCCTCTTCGCGCCCGATCAACTGCTGCTGAACGCGCTCGTGACCGCAGTACTGGCCCACTATGTCGAGATCCACTTCGGCATCGCCATCTCGGCCACGCGGCTGCACTTCTTCGTCTACGCCGCGCTCATGGTAGCGCTCGTGCGCACGCGGGCACGGCCGGCGGCCGCCCCCGCCGAAGCGCCCCCCGCCGCGGCCCCAGCGAGCAAGCGCCGCCGCAAGGCCGCCGCGCCCGCCCCGGCCGTGGCCGCCCGGCCCACGCCGTGGAGCACGCTGCTCGTGCCCGGCCTGCTGCTGGCGCTGATGGTGGGCATCCTCGGCTATAACTTCATCACCTACGCCCTGCCGCCGGGCAAGAGCATCACCGGCCCGGCGTCTCTGTCGGCGGCCGAGGTCTTCCGCCAATCTCTGACCCAGAACGCGCGCGCCGACTTCGCCGACGCGCCCTTCGTCCTGTCGCTGGTGATGCTGTCCTGGGGCCTGGGCTGGCTGGTCTTTTTGAGCGAGATGGCCAAACACGATGAGCTACGCCTCGATGGCGCGCCGGCGCGCTCGCGGCGGCAATCGGCCGCGGGGCTGTTGGCGCTGCTGGCTGTGGCCGGGGTCGCCCTGCGGCTGTTCGCCTCGCCGGTGACGCTCACCGGCGTGCTGGCCCAGAATGTGGCCCTGTTGGGCGCGCTCCTCTGTGCCGGGGTAGCCGTTTGGCTGTGGTCGGCGCGGCCCGGCGCGGCTGCGGCCGCGGGCATCCTCGGCGTAGCCCTGGCCAGCCTGGCCCTGCCAGCGTTCATTGCCGGGAATGTCGCCGTCGCCGCGGCTCTGCTGGTCGCCGGCGGGGGGGTGTTCTGGTTGGCGTGGGGTGGCCAGCGGGGTACGCCCCTGGCCATTGCCACGGTTGTGCCCGCTTCGCTGCTGGCCGGCTTCATCTATACCTTCCTCCACGCCGCACGCTACCGCTCCATGCTCTTCTACCAGGGCAGCATCCAGCCGCAGACGGCGGCCGAATTGCGCGCCCTGGAGGCCGGGCAGATCGGGTCTCTGCTGACGACGTTCTACATCTTCCTGTTTCTCGTCCTGGCGGCGCTGTCGATTGCCCTCGCCTGGCCCGCGCTGCGCGAAAGCCGCCGGGCATGGAGCCGCGGGCCGCGTCCGCTGGCGGCCGGCGCGCTGGTCGTGCTGCTGGTCGGGGCGCTGTTCCTGGGGGCGCGCAGCAACGTCCGGCCCGTGCAGGCCGACATGATCTATAAGCGCGCCAAGCCCTTCGACGACCAGGCCACGCGGGCCACTTCGGCCGACCCGGCCCCCCGGCGCGAGCTATGGGACGCAGCTATCGCCATTTATGGCGCCGCCGTTGCCCGCGCCCCACGGGAGGACTTCTACTACCTGTTCCTCGGCCGGGCCTTGCTGGAGCGCGCCGGGCTGAGCGCGAACGCGGCCGAGAGGACGGCCCTGCTGTCGCGAGCGGAGACGCTGTTGCTGCAAGCTCAGGATATGGCCCCTCTGAACACCGACCACACGGCCAACCTGGCCCGGCTCAACGCGCGCTGGTACGCGGCCACCGACGACCCGGCCGAGCGGGCCGAACGCCTCGACCTGGCCGTGCGCTATTACGAGACGGCGCTGATCCTCAGCCCGCAGAACTCGATCGTGCGCAACGAGCTGGCCCGCTTGCTGCTGGAGGTGGCTGGGGACTGCGACCGCGCCCTGGCCCTCTACGACGAATCGGTCGTCATCGACCCGTTTTACGCCCAGACGCAGCTGGCTCGCGCGGACGCCTACATCACCTGTGGCGATCCTCTGCCGGCGGCCGAGCGCACCGAGCGCTTCCGCGTCGCCGCCGAAGCGCTGGATAGCGGCCTGCTGCTCAACCCGAACAATATCCGCGCCTGGATTCAACTGGCCGAGATTCGGCGGCAACTGGGCGAGTACGAGGCCGCCGCGACGGCGCTGGCGCGAGCCAGAGAGCTGAACGACCCCATCATCATCCCGACAGCCGAACTGGACTTCATGGAAGCGCAAATCGTCGCCGGCCTCGGCCAAACCGACGAAGCCCGCGCCCTGGCCCAGCGCGCCCTGGAGACGGCCAGCGAAGACACCGCGGCCCAGATCGAAGCCTTCCTGGCTACGCTCGGCGAGTAAGAACCCGCCGCACTGCCCGCCGTCATGACCGTCTTCATCGCTGCCTTCTTCATCGCCCTGACACTCACCCTGGTCGGTCTGCCGTGGGTGCGGCGGGCGGCGCTGGCGCTCAACCTGGTCGATGCGCCGTCGCAGCGCAAGACCCACCGCACGCCCATGCCCCTGCTCGGCGGCGTGGGCATCTTCCTGGGCGCGATTCTGGCCGTGCTGGTCATCTATCGCGGCGAGCCGGAGCCGGCGGTGCTGGGCGTGCTGCTGGCGACGACGGTCGTGGCGCTGACCGGCCTGATCGATGACTACCGGCCGCTGCCGGCCTGGGCCAAGATCGGCGGCCAGGTGGCCGGTTTCCTGATTCTGGCCGCCTTTGGCATCCGCGTCCGGCTGCCGCTGCCGCCGGCGCTCAACTACGCCATTACCCTGCTGTGGCTACTGGGCATCACCAACGCCATCAACTTCCTCGACAATATGGACGGTCTGAGCGCGGGCATCGCCGCCGTAACGGCCTCGTTCATTCTTTTGCTGGCGCTCGGCAACGGTCAATTTCTAGTCGCCGCGCTGTCGGCCGCCCTGTTGGGAGCCTGCCTCGGCTTCCTGCGCTACAATTTCCCGCCGGCGCGCATCTTCATGGGCGATGTCGGCTCACTATTCATGGGTTTTTTGCTGGCGGTGATGGGCATCCAGCTGCGCTTCCCCGACAATTCCAACTTTGTCACCTGGATGGTGCCCATTTTCCTCCTGGGGCTGCCCATCTTCGATATGACCCTCGTCGTCGTCTCGCGGCTGCGGCGGGGACTCAGCCCCAACACGGCTGGGCGCGACCACACCAGCCATCGCCTGGTGCGGCTGGGCTTCACTCCGCGTGAAGCGGTGTTGATTCTTTACCTGTTTAGCGGCATTTTGGGTATGATGGCGCTGTACATCACTCAGGCCACCATTGTCGAAGGGTATGTGGTCGGGGGAATCGCTGTCGCGCTCGCCCTGGCCACGCTGATTTGGCTGGAACGCCAATGGAAGGAGAGCGAGAAAACATGAGCACCAATCATCGACACGCGGCCTTGCCGCCGCGCGCGCGTCACGGCCACTCGATCCTGGGTGGCCTGCTGTTGTTGGCCGTCCTGATGCTGGCCGTCGGCGTTGGGCGCGTCGCCGCCCGCCAGGATGCGCCCGGTAGCGGCAACGCCGACAATGCGGCCAGCGGCACCGCCAGCAACTTGCCGTTGCCGACCACGCGCAACGACTTCTTCTTGCCCGGCACGCAGCCCAACCCGGATAAGAAGGAGTTCGCGGAGATAGTTAACCCGAAGAACTGCGATAGCTGCCACAGCGACCCCATCTACCAGACGTGGCGCGGCAGCATGATGGGCCAGGCCGGGCGCGACCCCCTGTTCTGGTCGGCCTTCGCCGTGGCCAACGACGACGCCACCGACGCGGGCGAGTTCTGTCTGCGCTGCCACGCCCCCACCGGCTGGTACGCCGGCCGCAGCGACCCGGCTGACGGCAGTGCCCTGACCGATCAGGACAAGGACGCCGGCCTGGCCTGCGAGGTTTGCCACCGCATGGTCGATCCCGTGCCCGGCGCGCAAGACGAGGCGACAACAATCGATATTGCCATCCGCGCCGCGCTGACCAACCCGCCACCCACCAACCACGTCGCCAGCGCGATGATCATCCTCGACCCCGCCGTCAACGCCCAGGGCCAGGAGCTAAGCCGGCGGCGCGGGCCGTTCGCGCGGCCGTTTAACCCCCACCCCGTTCTGCAAGCGCGCTTCCAGGGACAGGGGCAGGACGCCGTGACCGAGTCGCGCCTGTGTGGCAGTTGCCACAACGTGGACAACCCGGTACTCAGCTGGAACAACAGCCCGCCCGGCGGCGGCCCAGCCCAATACTGGCCGTCGGCCTACGACGCTGCCGCGCCTTCGTTCGACAAGGGCAAGCTCTTCCCATTGGAGCGCACCTACGACGAGTGGCTCAACAGCAGCTACGCCAGAGGCGGCGTTTTCGCGCCGCAGTTCGCCGGGGCCATGCCCAGCGCCGTCGTCCAGACGTGTCAGGATTGTCATATGACACGGCAGACGGGCACCGCCGCCGATACCTACTTCAACCCCACCTACCGTGACTGTAGCACGACCGGCTGCCTGCCCGCCCACGTCTTCGTCGGCGGCAACGCCTGGATCCCGCGCATTCTGCAGGACAGCCGCTGGGAACTGAGCAACCCGGACGACGCGACGGCCCTGCAACTGACCGGCGCGGCGGCCGAGAGCATGTTGCGGCGGGCAGCCACGCTGACGCTGGGCCTCCAGCCGAGCGGCGCGCAAAAGATCGCCACCGTGCGTGTCATCAACGAGACGGGCCACAAGTTGCCCACCGGCTACCCTGAGGGGCGGCGCATGTGGTTGAACCTGCGCGCCTATAATGCCGCCGGGCAACTCATCTACGAGTCCGGGGCCTACAACGGCAACACCGGTAAGCTGACCATGGACGCGGCCATCAAGGTCTACGAGGCCAAGCAGGGCCTGACGCCGGAGCTGGCGGCCGTCGCCGGGCTGAGCGCCGGGCCGACGTTCCACTTCGCGCTCAACAACACGATCTACAAGGACAACCGCATCCCGCCGCGCGGCTACACCGTGGCCGCCTTTAACCAGCCAGGGCTGCGGCCAATCGGCGCGACCTATGCCGACGGCCAGTACTGGGACGACACGCAGTACACCCTGCCGGGCGCGGCCGTGCGCGTTGTGGCCACGCTCTATTACCAGACGGCCAGCAGCGAATACATCGACTTCCTGCGCAGCCTGGGCGGCGCGGCTGGGCAGACGCTCGGCATCATGTGGGACGACGACAAAAGCCCGCCGGTGGTGGTCGATCAGGTCACCATCCCGACCCCGAACATGAGCTACATCCCGATCAGCCGGAAGTAGCCCGCCACAGCTCACCTACGAACAGGAGTATTGGTCACAGCATGTCCAAGAATACGAATCGTACCCCGTCCATCTCGACGCGACGCCAGGAAGCGGAGCGTCGTCGCAAAGAGCTGAACCGCCGCATACAGATCGCCGCGGCCGTCGTTCTGGTGCTTCTGGCCATCGCTATCGCCGCCTTCGTTCTCAACCGGGACGATGACACGGGCCAGCCGGCGGCCATGAGCGGCAACCGGCCGCTGGCGGCGGTGGACCCGGGCGTGCGCAACAACTACTACAACGCGCCGCCCAAGATGACCATCGACACGGCCAAGGAGTACGAGGCCGTCATCCGCATGGCCGACGGCGGCCAGATGCGCCTGCGGCTCTTTGACGATGAGGCCCCCACCACGGTCAACAACTTCGTCTTCCTGGCCAACCAGGGCTTCTACGACGGCACGACCTTCCACCGCGTGCTGGCGGGCTTCATGGCCCAGGGCGGCGACCCCAGCGGCAAAGGCAGCGGTGGCCCCGGCTATACCATCCCCGATGAAACCGACAACGGCCTGACCTTTGACCGTCGCGGCCTGATGGCGATGGCCAACACCGGCTTGCCCGACACCGGCGGCAGCCAGTTCTTCATTACCTTCACGCCGCAAGAGAGCCTCAACGGCGGCTATACCATCTTCGGCGAGCTGATCGAGGGTGACGACGTGCTGAGTGGTATTAGTCTACGTGACCCGGATGCGAACCCCACGGAACCGGGTGACACGATCGAGGAGATCGAAATCTTCGAGCAGTAGCATGGGCAAGCGGCGCGCGAACCGGCTGGTGGCGCTGGGGCTGCTGTGGGCCTTCGGCGTGACGCTTGGGCGCGGCCTGAGACGGCCGAACGATTGGGCCGAAGCCCACTGGCTCATTAGCTACGACTTCGGCTTTATCAAGCGCGGCCTGCCGGGCAGCCTGCTGGCTCCGTTCCTCAGCCCAACGCCGGCCATAGCCGAGGCGACCATCACCGTCGTGGCCACGCTGCTGACGGCGCTCCTGTGCGCCGCGCTGGTCGGCCTGTGCTGGTCTATCCTGCGCCGCTGCGACTTCTCGGCCGACGCCGTGTTGGCCGTGGCCGTCTTCGCCACCTCGCCCTTTGTCGTCATGACCGGCCATCTGAATGGCTATTTTGATGCGCCCATCATCCTGCTGAGCGCATTGGCCGTCGGCCTGGCCTGGCGTGGGCGGCTATGGGCGGCCGCGCTCGTCCTCACGGTGGGGCTGCTCGTCCATGAGACGATCCTCCTCATCGGCTTGCCAACGGTCGTCTGGGCCGCCTGGCTGCGCGTCGGGCGACGCCCGGCGCAGGGGGCGGCGCGTATCCGGCGGCTGGCGCCGCTGGCCCTGCCTCTGGCGGCCTTCGTCCTGCTGTTCCTCTACCAATCCTACGTCATTGACGCCACCCGGTTGGAGAGCGCGCTCATCGCCTACCTGAAGACGCGGCCGTTCATCCAGTACGATCAGGAAGTCATCGTGCCACGCTCGTTCGCCAAGTCCTTCATGGCCCAGTTCCAATCGCAAAGCCCGCGTGTCTGGGGGCGGCTGTTCGATGGCGGGCTGATCGTCGCCGTCGTCCCATCGCTGTTAGTGTGGCTCGTCTTCACTGGCAATGCCGCGCGGGCGGGCGCGGCGTCTCGCCGCCTGACAGTCGTCGGTGGGCTGCTGCCCCTCCTGCCGTTGACGTTACACCTGATCGCCTGGGATACGGGCCGCATCTGGACGTACCCGCTCGTCGTCGCTCTGCTGGTGGGTTGGGTGGCCTGCCTGGCGGCCGAGCCAGTGCGCCTGCGGGCCACGCATTCGCCCGTGCTGCCCATCCTGGCCCTCATCGCCCTGCCGATCAACGTCTTCGGGCGCATCTCGCTGATGGACTGGCGCGTGGAGCGCTTCTCGGCCGCGGCGCGAGTTGTGCTCTATGCGCCGGCGGCCGCGGCCCTGGCCGTTGTCCTTGCGCGCCGCCGCCGCGGCGACTATACTAGCGACGATCGACAATTCACTGCCGAAAGACCATGATTGGGAGGAGTAGGCGGCCCAATCGCCCGACAGAGAGCATTGGCCAGGGTTGAGAGCCGATGCCGGAGCGCAGTCGCCGAAGTCGCCCAGGAGTCCCCGTGCTGAACATCCAGTAAGCGCGGGCGGGGCCGGCCCGTTATCGCCGTCCGAGTGCCGGCGCGGCATCTGCGCTGGAAGCAAGGTGGTACCACGCGAGCAACACGCTCTCGCCCTTGACATAGAGGCGAGAGCGTTTTTATTTGTCATTTCGACCGGCGCGGCCACACACGGCCCGCCAGCCTATGAGAGGATAGACGCATGACTGAGATGCCGAAAGCATATGACTTCCGCGGGACGGAGGAGAGGCTCTACCAGTGGTGGCAAGAGAACGGCTGGTTCAAGCCGGAAGCACGCCCGGCCGACGCCGAGCCGTTTGTCATTGCCATCCCGCCGCCCAACGTCACCGGCGAACTGCACATGGGTCACGCCATGTTCGTCGCCCTGGAGGATCTGATGATTCGCCGCGCGCGGATGCAGGGGCGGGCGGCCCTGTGGGTTCCCGGCACCGACCATGCCGGCATTGCCACCCAGCTACAGGTCGAGCGCATGTTGCAAGACGAGGGTACTTCGCGGACGGAAATCGGCCGCGAGGCGTTCCTGCGCCGCACCTGGGAGTGGAAGGAAAAGTACGGCGGCCGTATCACCGGTCAATTGCGCCGCCTTGGCGCGTCATGCGATTGGGATCGCGAGCGCTTCACCCTGGATGAGGGGCTGTCGGCAGCCGTGCGCGAGGCGTTCGTGCGCCTCCACCGCATGGGCCTCATTTACCAGGATGAATATCTGGTCAACTGGTCGCCAGGCTTGCAGACGGCCGTGTCCGACCTGGAAGTGGAGTATAAGGAGGAGCAGGGTCTGCTCTACTACTTCAACTATCCGGTGGCCGGTGGCGGCTTCCTGCCCGTGGCCACGACCCGGCCGGAGACCATCCTCGGCGACACGGCCGTGGCCGTCCACCCCGACGACGATCGCTACGCCGCCCTCGTCGGCCAGATGGCCCTCGTGCCCATTCTCAACCGCGAGATCCCCATCATTGCCGATCCCTACGTGGACATGGCCTTTGGCACGGGAGCACTGAAGATCACGCCCGGCCACGACCCAAACGACTTCGAGATCGGCAAGCGTTTCGGACTGCCGGTCATCTCGGTGATGAACGAGGACGCCACCATGAGCGCCGCCGCCGGCCCCTACGCCGGGCTGGACCGCTTCGCGTGCCGCAAGCGGCTGTGGGCCGACATGACCGACGCCGGCCTGACCATCCGCACCGAGCCATATACACTCAATGTGCCGCGCAGCCAGCGCGGCGGCGAGATCATCGAGCCGATGATCAGCAAGCAGTGGTTTGTCGAGATGCAGCCGATGGCCAATATGGCCCTGGCCGCCGTCCACAGCGGCCGGATCGCCATCGTCCCCGACCACTTCGAAAAGACCTGGGACAACTGGCTGAAGAACATCCGCCCGTGGTGCATCAGCCGGCAACTGTGGTGGGGCCATCGCATCCCGGTGTGGACATGCGCCGTCTGCGCCCACCAGACCGTGACCACGGCCGACCCGACCGTCTGCGCGCACTGTGGCAGCCCGGCCATCACTCAGGACCCCGACGTGCTCGACACCTGGTTCAGCAGCGCCCTGTGGCCCTTCTCGACGCTCGGTTGGCCAGAGCAGACGGCCGACCTGGCCCGCTTCTACCCCACCGACGTGATGGAGACCGGCTACGACATCCTCTTCTTCTGGGTGGCGCGCATGGTCATGACGGCGGCACTGTTTACCAACGACGTGCCGTTCCACACCATCTACCTGCATGGCCTGGTGCGCGACGAGTACGGCCAGAAGATGAGCAAGACCAAGGGTAACGTCACCGACCCGCTCGAACTCATCCACGACTTTGGCACCGATGCCCTGCGCTTCACGCTGCTGACGGGCGGCACGCCGGGCAATGACCTCACCCTGGCGCCCGAACGAGTGGAGAGCAACCGCAACTTCGCCAACAAGATCTGGAACACGGCCCGGTTTATCACCCGCGCTCTGGAGACACATGGGCGCGGTCTGCCGGCCGCGGCCGGCGCGACGCCCGCTTATAGTCCGGCCGATCGCTGGATTCTGGCCCGCCTCAGCGAGACCATCGCCACCGTCGATCGCCTCATGGACGGCTATCTCTACGGCGAGGCGGGGCGACAGGTCTACGACTTCATGTGGGGTGATTTCGCCGACTGGTATGTGGAGATCGCCAAGGTGCAGCTGAACGCGGGCGGCGAGACGGCGCGGGCGACGCTGAGTACACTGGTGAGAGTGCTGGACGACACGCTGCGCCTGCTGCACCCGTATATTCCCTACGTCACCGAAGAGACCTGGCAGCAATTGCGCCAGGCGGCAATGGAATCGGGGCTGGAGATCGCACCGCCGGGTGGCTGGGGGGAGGCGCTGATCATCGCCGACTGGCCCACGCCCGCCGCGCCGGACGAGGACAGCGCCGCGGCCGACTTCGAGATGGTGCGCGAACTCATCCGCCGCATCCGCAACGCCCGCGCCGAACAGGGCGTCGAGCCGGCCCGCCACATCCCCGCCGTCATCGCCGCTGGCGAGTACGCCGCCTTTCTGGCCGGGCAACGGCCCATCCTGGCCACCCTGGCCCGGCTGGACGACACGCGCTTGAGTATCACCGCCGCCGTGGAGCCGCCCGCCCAGGCCCTGACGCTGGCGCTTGGCCCCATCACTTGCTACCTGCCCCTGGCGGGCATGGTCGATCTGGCAGCCGAGCGCGCCCGGCTGAGCAAGGAACTGACCGAGCTAGACAAGCAGATCGCCCGGCTGACCGGTCTGCTCGACAGCCCCTTTGCCCAAAAGGCTCCGGCGGCCGTTGTGCAGAAAGAGCGCGAGAAGCTGACCCAGTTGAGCGCCAGCCGCGAGGAGATCGGGGCACGGTTGGGGATGTTGACGGAGGATAGCGAGTAGGAGGGACGTAGACGTGCGAGTTATCGATCGGAGTGCTGACTGGCGCTGATATCGACCAGACGAGAGGGAACAATCTATCTTGACTATGTCACATAAGCCAACCAACGTCGTTGCCGACCGGGCGCAACGTGTACTAATCATCACCTGGGGCGACGGCCGCGAAGGCCGTTACCCCTTTGCCGGGCTGCGGGCCGTCTGTCCCTGTGTCCTCTGCCAGGGCGGTCACGACAACATGGGCAAGCCGGCCGACAAGCTCCTGCTCCGGCGCACCCAGAACGACGACCTCAATCTGGAGGCCATCGCTCCGGTGGGCACATACGCGATCCAGATACGCTGGAGCGACGGCCACGATTCCGGCATCTACACCTGGGATTATCTTTACGAGGCCGGGCTGGACTGAAGCAAGGCATTGGCCGCAGGCGCTAAGACAGGTTGGGCCGGGGTCACGTCCCGGCGATTAGATCGTCGTAGGTCTGCCGGCGACGGATGACACGGCAGGTATCCCCCTCCACCAGCACCTCGGCCGGCCGCAGGTGGCCGTTGTAATTGGAACTCATGGCAAAGCCATAGGCCCCGGCATGCAGCACCGCCAGCAGGTCGCCGGCGGCCAACGGTGGCAGCGCGCGGTCGCGGGCCAGAAAGTCACCCGTCTCGCAGATGGGGCCGACGACATCGACCACTTCTTCTGCCCCCTCCCGCGGCCTGACCGGCACAATGGGATGATGGGCCTGATAGAGCGTCGGCCGAATCAGATCGGTCATGCCCGCGTCGGCGATGACGAAGCGCTTGTCGCCCTGCTGCTTGGTATAGACAACCCGCGTCAACAGCGCCCCGGCCCGCCCGACGATCGATCGCCCCGGCTCCACGACCAGTTGGTAGCCGGCCGCGCTGACGATCGGCCCGATCACATGCACCCAGTCGGCCACGCCCGGCGCGCCGCCCTGGTAGTCAATGCCCAGCCCGCCGCCGCAGTCCAGATACTCCAGCCGAATCCCCTCCCCGGCCAGCTCATCGGCCAGGGCGACGAGGAAGCGCGCCGCCTGCGCAAACGGGTCGAGGTCGGTGATCTGCGAGCCGATATGAGCGGCCAGGCCGACGGGGCGCAACCAGGGATCGGCCGCGGCGGCGCGCAAAATATCCGCGGCGCGCTCGCGAGGCACGCCGAACTTGTGGCTATGCAGGCCGGTGCTGATGTAGGGGTGTGTCGTCGCGTTGATATTAGGGTTCACGCGCACGCCGACCGGGGCGACGCACCCCAGCCGCGCGGCCACCGCGGCCACGGCCGCCAGCTCCATCTCCGATTCGATGTGGATGGCGCGAATACCGGCCATTAGGGCCGCCTCTATCTCCTCGCTCCGCTTGCCCACGCCGGAATAGATGATCCGCTGCGGCGCAACCTCAGCGTGGCAGGCGAGGAACAACTCGCCACCACTGGTCACATCCGCGCCCAGACCAGCCGCGCGCAGGAAGCGGAGCAGCGTCGGGTTAGCATTGGCCTTAACGGCATAGCACACCAGCGCGCCGTCGCCGGCCGCGGCGCGGGCGGCCTCCAGAAAGGCGTTGGCCCGGCCGAGCAAGTCGGCGCGACTGTAAACGTAGACGGGCGTGCCCACCGCGCCGGCCACCGCGGTCAGGGGAACATTCTCGCAGGTCAGTTCGCCGGCGCGAAGGCAAAAAGGGCTATCCGTTGGGGATGGGTTGGCTGTCGGCGGGGATGGCGTCAAGATATTCCTCTTCGTCTCCGACGATGGTTCGCTCCATGTTGGCGATGGTGCGGGCCACGTTTTCGATGGCCACACGCTGCTTGCGATAGAGATCCGATTCGCTCATGGCCAGGCGGCGGGCCACGTCACGGACGCGCCGCCCCTGGATGAACTTCAGGTCGAGGATATTGTAAAGGATCCACTCGGTCGTCGTCAGGTTGCGCTGGCCGTCCGGCCGCTGTTGCTCAATGGCCACGGCCAGAATGGCTCGCAGGGCGCTGACCGGGTTGTTGTCGTGTTCCCCCAGTTCGCGCTGCACGACCTGCAGTTGAAGCAGAGGACTCTCGGTCAGTTTCGGCCCGCCCCAGTAATGCGTCAGCGCGTCGCGCACCATATTGCCGAACTCCGGGTCTTGCAGCAACTCGTCGGTCGCGGGGATGCTCTCGGCCGTCAGCGCGGGCAGCCCGCCGAATGCCGCGGCACTGCGTCGCTCCTGCAGCGCGGTAATCCCCGGCAGGATGCCCTCGACAGCAGCGAAGACCTCCTGCTGCAAGATGTGGTCTTCCAGGGCGGCCGCGGCCTGCATGCGTAACCTCGCCAGCAGGGCCAGCTCTTCCGGCAAGAGGTCGGGCTGCGGCGCGCGCGCGCGCATGCCCAGGATGCCAAGCATCAGGTCATTGCGCTGGTTGTAGAGGGGCTGAATCCAGTAGTCGCCCCACACAAAGAAGCTGTCGTTGCGCGTTGGCTCGCCCTCCCCCGCGCCGTTGCCGCTGGGCAGCGAAAGGCGTTGTAGCTCAACATCGGGCAGCCCTTCCAGCGTCGCCGGGGGGCCGATGGCCGCCTCCAGCCGCGGCCCCGCGGGCGTCAGCGCCGCCACGAAAGCCGAAGGCGTTCGAACCGCTTCGCACGTGGCCGCCAACACGCTCTCGAGGAACTGCTTCAGATCGCTGGTCGTCAGCAGACGCTCGCTCAGCGCCTGAATGCGACGCACGTCGGGATCGTCATTCAGCTGGAAGGCGCGCTCGAACATCTGCTTGTAGTGGTGGATGATCCATTCGACGATCATCACCGTGGCCACAACGGCAAAGCCGAGCAAGACCTCCTTGTGCAGCCCAAAGACGCCGGAGGTACGGCTGACCAAAACAAAAACTAGCAGGACAATCGTCGCCGCCAGCGGTACGCGGGCCATGTACTTGTAGAGCCGCACGCGCACGATGCGGTCGGGCGAGGCGGAACCGAAGTAGACCAGTTGCGACGTGAGTACGGCAAAGAGAAGGCTGACGACCAGGTTGCCGAGAATCAGCACCGGCCAGAGCAGAAGAGGCAACTCGGCCGCGGGATGTGAAGCGAGCATCAAGTATGGGAAGACGCCCAGCGGCGCAGCCAGAATAGTCACCAGAGTTGTGGTCATGCGGCGGCGCGTCGTCGTCGTCAGGCAGCGCTGTCGGGCGCGCCAGACGTTATAGACGCCGCTCAGGGCCACGCCCCAGAAATAGGCCGTGAACAGCGGGAACAATGGCCCCCCGGCCAGGCGCGGCGTCAGGGCCAGGGCGGACGGCTCGCCCACAACCCAATTACTGGACAGACCCAACAGGGCAAAGGCTATGCCGCCCAGGTAGCTGAGAACGACCAGCACACGCCGCCGGCGCGAACGCTTGCCCGTCGTGCGCAACAGGGCGTCGGATAGATGGAATTGCGCCGCCGGCACAAGGGCCACGCCGATCCAGCCCAGGCGCAGGAGGAACTCGGCCGACGCCGGGGCAATGGCCCGGCTGACCAGCAGTTCGGTCAGGTAGACAAGGACGACCAGGCTGATGAGCGTCGAGAAAGAGCGCTGCACCGCCCCACGTTGCAGCCGGGGGATATTGTAGAGAACAACCGCCGCGCCGAAAATGACAATGATGGATTGCAGGACATCATTGGCATAACCGAATACAAAGGCGACGTCGCTGCCGGCAAACATACCCACTGGTCCGAGACAGATTCCCGACTGATTGAGCGCCGGCCGATCAGGCGGGTGATGGCGACGGCGGCCGGTCGAGCGACGGCCGATGGCGTTCCGCGCCCTCGCTGGGTTTGGGCAAGTTGATCTTCGGGCTGCCCGGCGGCGTGCTGGATGGCACGACAATGTCCTTGCCTTCCAACAGGGCGACAAAGTCGGCGGCCTCCAGCGTCTCCACTTCCAGCAGCCGTTGTGACACCATCTCCAGTTTGTCGCGGTGATCGGTCAGGATGGTCATGGCCAGGGTGTGGGCCGAGTCGATAATGCGGCGCACCTCGACGTCAATCTGCTCGGCGATGGCATCGGAGTAATCACGCTGTTCGCTGATTTCGCGCCCCAGGAAGACGAGTTCCTGCTTATCGCCATAGACGCGCAGGCCCATTTCGGTGCTCATGCCATACTGCGTCACCATGGCCCGCGCCAGGCGCGTGACTTGTTGCAGGTCATTGCTGGCCCCGGTGGTGATCTCGTTAAAGACGAGGTCCTCGGCCACGCGGCCGCCCAGTGCCGTAGCGATCATCGCCTCGAACTTGGAGCGGGTCAGGAAGCTGGCGTCCTCGTCCATGTACCACGTCACGCCGCCGGCCATGCCGCGCGGGATGATCGTAATCTTGCGCAACGTCTGGGCATGGGGCAAATAGTGGCTCACCAGGGCGTGGCCCGCCTCGTGATAGGCGGTCAGTTCCTTCTCCTCCGGCGACATGATGCGACTCTTGCGCTCCGGCCCCAGCTGGACGCGCTCTATAGCTTCCTGGAACTCGCTCATGCCAATGTTCTTTCTATTGCGCCGCGCCGCCAACAGGGCCGCTTCGTTGACCGTATTCTCGATGTCCGCGCCGACAAAGCCGGGCGTGGCCTTGGCCAGCACGGTCACATCGACGGCGTTGGCAATCGGCTTGCCGCGCAGGTGGACGCGGAAGATGGCCTCGCGGCCGCGCATGTCCGGCCGGTCAATGACCACTCGCCGGTCGAAGCGGCCCGGCCGCATCAGGGCCGGGTCGAGGATGTCCGGCCGGTTGGTGGCCGCCAGGATGATGACATGCGTATCCGTGTCGAAGCCGTCCATCTCGACCAGAATCTGGTTGAGCGTCTGCTCGCGCTCATCGTGGGAACCGCCCAGACCCGCGCCGCGCTGCCGGCCGACGGCGTCGATCTCGTCAATGAAAATGATGCACGGGCTGTTGCGCTTGGCCTGCTCAAACAGGTCGCGCACGCGACTAGCGCCGACGCCGACAAACATCTCCACAAACTCCGAGCCAGCGATGGAGAAGAAAGGCACGCCCGCCTCGCCCGAAACGGCCTTGGCCAGCAATGTCTTGCCCGTGCCGGGGCTGCCAACCAGCAAGACGCCCTTGGGGATGCGCGCGCCGAAGCTGACGAACTTCTCCGGCTCTTTGAGAAACTCAACGATCTCCTGTAACTCTTCCTTGGCCTCGTCACAGCCGGCCACATCCTCGAAGCCGATGGTCGGATGGTCGCCAGTGAACATGCGTGCCCGGCTCTTGCCGAACGAGATGGCCTGGTTATTGGTGCCCTGGGCCTGGCGGAAGATGAAATAGAAGAAACCGATAATCAGCAGGGCCGGCAGGAAGATGCTGAGCAGGCTTAGAATCCCGCCCCACTGACTGGGCTGCTCATAGATCACGACCGGCCGGCTATCAGTATAGTTGCTGCTGTCCACGCCATAGGTTGCCAACAATTCTTCGATCGAACTGACATCGCTGATGGCCGCCCGGGACGGCGTGCGCTGGCTATCGACATAAACGACGGTCACTTCGCGGCCGTCACCCGCCACCCGTAGCTCGGCGACTTCGTTCGCCTGAATCTTCTGGGCCAATAGGCTAATCGGGATTTCGCTTTGGGGTGTGGGCGCGGAGCTATAGCTCCATAATATGGCCACGATGGCCGAGCCTATCAGCAGATAGACTAGCCACCTCGTCAGTCGGGTCGAATTCATGATATGGATTGCCTCCGGCTACCCGCACGCGATCGCACGGATTCTAGCCTCGATAGGCCAAGTACACAAAGTACCATAGCGGAATAAGTCCCAGCATGGCCACAACTGCCAGAATGCCGAGAACGATCGCCACCCAGTCACGCTCGTTACCCTTGCTTGCGGCCGGGTAGAGCGCTGTCTGGACGTTGCTGATAGAGTCCATTTCCGTCCAGGGGCCGCCCTGGACGACGATCTCCGGGCCGGATGCGCTGTCCGGCCCGCGACCGTAGAGGGCGGTCGGCTGCTCATAGGCCGGGGCCGGCGGAGCCAGCTCCAGGATGGAGACGGGCGCGACCGGGCCGGTAGCTTGCAGGCTGCTCTCGCGGTAGGCGCTCAGGATGCGACCGAACTGGTCGGCCGTGCGGTAGCGTGCTGCCGGCTCCTTGGACATGACCTTGCGCACGATCTGGTCTAGTTGCGGCGGCACCAATGGGTTCAAGTCAGATGCCCGCGGCGGCGGCTCATGCATGTGCTTCAGCGCCAGAGCCGTGTGCGTCTCGGCCACGAAAGGCAGGCGACCGGTAAGCAGTTCGAACATCACTACGCCAATGGCGTAGACGTCGGAAGCCGGACTGGCCATTTGGCCCGCGGCCTGCTCCGGCGAGAAGTAGTGGGGCGTGCCCCAAATCTGGCTGTCGGAAGTGTGCTGCGTGGCTTCGCTCAGGGCGCGGGCAATGCCGAAGTCGGCTACCTTGACGCGGTCGTCGCGGGTGACAAGGATATTCTGCGACTTGACATCGCAATGCACCAGGTTGGCCCGATGGGCATAGCCGATGCCGGCGCAAATCTGGATGGCCAGGTCGAGAACGCGGCTGACGGGCAACGGCTGGCCCTGCTGGTTCTGTAGCCTCACGAGCTGCTTCACCGTTCGCCCGTCGATGTATTCCATGACGATGTAGTGGCGGTTGCCATCCTGGCCGATGTCGTGGACGGTGACGATGTTGGGGTGGGACAGGTTGGCGGCGGCGTGGGCCTCGCGTTGAAAGCGGCGCAGGAAGCCCTCGTCGTCGGTCATGTTCTCGTTCAGGATTTTGATCGCGACAATACGACCCAGGGAAAGGTCCTGTGCGCGATAAACGACCGACATGCCGCCACTACCGATACGATCGATGAGACGATAGCGGCTGTTGAGAACAACCGGGTCTTCTGCCATGCTATGATTGTAAAGCGGAGCGGCCTCTATCGCAAGGACGCTAGCCGGCATGTCATCTACGGCTTAGCAGTGGGCGAGGGTTGCGGTGTGGCGGTGACCAGGCCGGGTGTCGGCTCGGCCGGCGGCGTGGCCTCGGCCGTCGGGGGCGGGGGCGTGGCCGTGATCACAACTGGCGGTGGCTCAAGTGTCGGCGCGACGGCCGTCGGCGGAACGGTCGGCGACGGGGTGATCGTCGGGCCAATAGGCGTGGCCGTAATGATGGCCACGGTGGGCATGGGCGTGGGCACGCCCGGATCGGCGGCGAAGGCGATGGCGCGCGGCTCGCTCTCGGCCAGCGCATGGCCCAGGCCGTCCTCCAGGCGTACCAGCCAGCGATAGGTCGTCGGCGACAGCCCGGCCGGCCCCAGTGTACTGAGCGCGTCGGCCGAGAGGATGTAACGGCTGCCGTAGACGGGCGCGGCGACGCTACCCAGGGCGACCGTCTGATTGCCGACCAGGACGTAGACGGTGAAATGCTCGCCCGCGGCCAGCGGCTGTGGCCAGAGCCAGCTGTAATTGACCACCTCACTGTCCAGGGCGCTCAACTCCGTGGCCGGCTCCTGCAGGCGCACGACCGGTCGTATCGGCGCACCATAGCTGACGCCGAATTCGGCCGTCCAATGCCAGACGTTCTCCGTGCCGTAGTCCTCCACGTAACCGACGCCCACATCGGTAGCCAGGCGATTGAGCACCAGCGCCCGGTGGCTATCGCTGTTCATCCAGAACTCGACGGCCAGCCGCGCATCGGCAAACCCCCAGGCTGTGGCCTCGCCGGCATAGCCGCCGCCGTAGCCGACGCGCAGCAGGCGTTCAGCCGAGGTCGTGCCATCGGAGCCGACGTGGGGATTGGCCGGGAACTGGGCTTTGTCCTGGGCGTGTCCCTGGGCCGCGGCGCTCAGCTCATAGTTGTAGTCCAGAGGCGGCAGGGCAAATTGGGCGCGGGCCGCGTTGAGATAGGCATAGAGCTGTTCGGCTGCGGTCGTGCCCGTGGGGAAGGTCAGCGATGGGAGGCTATAGACCTGGCCCGGCAGCGTCGTGACGGGGTCAATTTCGGCCGGCAGGGCGGCCTCGGCGCTCAGGTTGGCCACGCCGCTGCCGTTCTGATAGGCAGCCAGCGGCAGGAAGAGCGTCGTCGGCCCGGCATCGACATGCACCCAGCCGCCGACCTGTGCCTGGCCAAAACCGTTATCGGCCGTCAGTGTCACGTAGTAGTCGCCCGCCCGGCGGTAGAGGTGGCTGACGCTGGCCCCTTCGTGGCGGCGACCGTCGCCCATATCCCAGAAGAAGCGCGCCACGCCGTCAGTCGTAGCGGCCTGGCCGGTCAGCGGCTGGCCGACGGCCGTCCGCTCGCTCAGGGACATTTCAACGACTGGGGCCTGGCCGACGGTCATGTCCCAGACCGCCTCGGAGCGGCCGAATGCGTTTTCGACCGTCAGCCGGACGCGGTAGACGCCGCCTTGCCGGTAGAGATGGCTGGGCTGCTGCTCGCCCATCAGCGTCGTCCCGTCGCCAAAGTCCCAGAAGACGGTCAGCGGCGGCTGGCCACCGCTGGTATTGAGGAAGGTCACCGGCTGGGCAATGGCCGGCGCGTCGTCGTCGGGCCGGAAGCTGGCGACGGGGTTGGGCAGGATGGTCACGGTCGCGCGGCGGGTCACCGTGCCGGCGGGATTACTGACGTGCAAGGTGACATCGTACTGGCCAGCGGCGGGAAAGACGACCACGGGATCGGCCAGGTCAAGCCGGCGGCCGTCGTTCAGGTCCCACGTCGCGCTCAGCGGCCCCGGCCCGGCGACCTGGGCCTGCAACTGAATCGGCTGACCAACAGCGGCCTCGTGTTGCGGCAGCATGTCGCCGATGAGCGGTGGGATGCCGAGCCAGATCTGCGCCTCGGCCGACTGGGTGTCGCCCTGTTGGCGCATCTCGACGACGACGCTCTGTTCCGGAGTCAACACGTCGGCCGTCTCCACGACAACATCGAGGCTGAACTCCTGTGTCTGGCCGCCGCCCACAACCGGCTGCCAGTCGATGCGATTGTCCTGGAGATTGAGGGTGGCCCCCGCCGGCAGAGCATACACGTTGCTGCTAAGGCCGTGCGGCAGGCGCAGGGTAATCGACGGGGTCAGGAGGCCATTGGCGCGGCTGCTGACGCGAGCCGTTAGGCGCACGGTGTCGCCGGGCCGCGCCACGGGCGGATCGACAACAACTTCCAGGCGAAGAGGGCCGCTGTTGACCAGGGCGGCGCCCGTGTAGAGGACGGCCGAGGAGGAAGGCTGCCGCACGAACAGCAACACGCCCACGAACAGCAGCAATCCCCCTATCGACAACAGTCGAACCCTGGATTTCATTGTGGCGGCAGTTTAACAGACAGGAGGTAATCGCACAAGTGGCCAGCAACCACTCAGAGGGGACTATATGACTATATGGTAGAGGTCATAGAACGCGGATGATATGCCGTGGACGGATTTTCATGAATCAGAACCGGGATTCTGATCAGCGTCATCCGCGTTCTATGCCTGGTCTGGGCTAGGCCAGTGTGTGGCTAGTAGTGGATCAGCCGCTGCAAGCTCTTAGCCTGTTCCACCCAGCTCTGCACGTCGGACAGATGCGGCGTGCGCCGGACGAGCTGCTTCTGCTCGTTGACGTCAATCATGCGCTTGAACAGGTTGTTCGGGTTGCGCTGAGCCAACTCGACGACCGTGTCCACGCCCGACTGCTCCAGCAGATCGGCGTACTCCTCGGCCACACCCTTGATGCGGAAGAGGTCGATGTGGTTCACCCAGGTCAGAATCTGGCTGGTAGCCAGACCGGTGCGCTCGGCCAGGCTCTTCCGGCCGGCCCGTGTGGCCCCTTCAATGATCAGGTCCAGGACACTGATGACGCCCGCGCTGCGTAACTTCTCGCCAAAAGCCGGGCCGATACCCTCGATGTACTCGACGCCCTTGCGGAACTCTGAGCCGGAGCCAAACGAGCGCAGATATTCTTCAAGCTCCGAGCGCAACTGGACACTTGTCGGCTCCGCGGCTGCGGTGCGCTCATCCGTGTCAAAGTCGCCCGCGATGGCTCCGGCCGCGCCGGCGGCGGCCGCGCTCATGGCCATACCCGCGTCGTCCATCGTCTCGCCGGTGGCGTCCACAACGTCCGCGGCGGCATCGCCGGCGTCATCCACCCGGTCGCCGACCCAGTCACCCGCGTCGCTCATCGTCTCGCCGGTGGCGTCCACAATGTCCGCGGCGGCATCGCCAGCATCCTCCACACGATCACCCACCCAGTCACCCGCGTCGCTCATCGCCTCGCCGGTGGCGTCCACAACGTCCGCGGCGGCGTCGCCGGTATCATCGAGCTTATCGCCTACCCAGGCGCCAGCCGCGCCCAAGGCCGCGCCGGTGGCCGCGACGGCACCGCCGGCCGTGTCGCCGGCGCTATCCACAGCGTCGCCCACGCGATCGCCGGCCCGATCGAGCCACGTGTCGGGCTCCTCGGCCGCCTCTTCAACAATGTCGCTGTCCGTGACGACCTCGCCAACAACATAGTCCGGCTGAACGGTGTCCAGTCGAGCGGTGCCGATGCCCGTGCCCATGCCGATGTCGAGGTTGGGTGTCGTCGGCTCGCTCCAGGCGTTCATGTCCACGGCGGGGCCAGCGAGGTCAACCTCAACATTCGACATCGCGCGGTCGCCCACGTGGGGCGTGTCGACAGGCGCGTCTACCTCAGTGGCTATCTGGTCAGCCACAGCGGCCGCGCCAACAGGCCCAGCCGTGGTGATCGCGCCCATGCCGGCGGCCGCCTGATAGGCCGTGTTCGTCACCGCCGCGCCCGACCGCGACGCCGCCGGGGCAGCCGTCGTGGCGACAGCAGGGACTTCATCACGGCCGCGATATAACAAGAGCAGGATAGCCAGCAACAGTTCAATGCCCTTGATAACCAGGCCGAACGTGTTCTGCCAGGCTGCCGATCCCGTAATCAGGAAGTAGCCCACCAGAGTAATGAGCGTGTACGCCAACAGAATCCAGCGGATGGTGCTGCGGCGTGAACCAGTGGCGGTCCAAAAGAGGAACAACAACACGAGGTAACCCGCGCCATTTAGCACCATCAACCAGTTCAGCGCAGGCCCGCCAAAGAGACCCAGGCCGTACAACAGGTGCAAAATGCCCGTAGCGGCCGCCAGTAAGCCAATCAACCATTTCATGAGACTTCCTCCTCAGCAATGAGCAAGACACAGCGGGCAGGGCGATAATGAATCGCTCATAAAAACTATAGATCATTTCAGGAGGCTGGACAACAAATGCATAAGCCGGCACGGGCGGGCCGCGAGGGCGGCCGTAGGCCGAGCGTAGCCCACACAAAGGGACGACGGTCGCGCTTTCTGGTATAAACGCGGCCAGTAGGGGCGGACGGCTCGCCTGACGCTCGCCAAATGCAGCCCCCTTTAGGAGTCCAACATGTCCGAAATTGCCCTGGCCGTCATCGGCGGCAGCGGCCTGTACAACATGGCGGAGATGACCGCGGTCGAGTCGGTCGACATCGACACGCCCTTCGGCCGCCCGTCCGACGCCATCACCATCGGCACGCTCCACGGCCGGCGGGTCGCCTTCTTGCCCCGCCACGGCCGCGGCCACGTCCTCACGCCCACAGAAGTCCCATACCGGGCCAACATCTACGCGCTCAAGACGCTTGGCGTGCGCTACATCGTCGCCGTCAGCGCCTGCGGTTCGCTGCGCGAGGACTTCGCCCCGGGCGACATCGTTGTGCCCGACCAGCTGTTCGACTTCACCAAGGGCATGCGCGAGCGGTCGTTTTTTGGCCGTGGCCTGGTGGCTCATGTGACCGTGGCCCAACCGTTCTGCGCCCCCCTGAGCGCGGCGCTGGCCACAGCAACGGAAGCGGCCGGCGGCCGGCTCCATCGCGGCGGCCGTTTCATCACCGTCGAAGGGCCGCGCTTCAGCACGCGCGGCGAGTCAGAAGTCTTCCGCCAGTGGGGCATGAACATCATCGGCATGACCACCTGCCCGGAGGCGTTCCTGGCGGCCGAGGCCGAGATCAGCTACGCCTGCATGGCCCACATCACCGACTACGACGTCTGGCACCACAGCGCGGCCCCGGTCACGGTCGAAATGGTCGTGCGCGTCTTGCAGGCCAACACCCAGCTGGCCCAGGCGACTATCGGCGCGCTGGTTGCCGGCTTCGATGACTGGGCGGGCGAATTCCTGGCCCACAGCGCTCTGAAAGACGCCATCATCACGCCGGCCGAGCACATTCCCGCCGGCGTGCGCGCCGACCTGCAACCGCTCATTGGCAAGTATCTGCCCGGATGACGATCTTTCGCTCCGGCCCGACGGCCTGGCGGCGCTGGGCCGGCCAGCGCCTGGAAGAGCGCGACCGGCCGCGCGACCGGCGCGAAGGGCTATTGCTGGCCCTGGCGGCGCTGTTCGTCGTGGCCAACGCCGTCGCCCTCGGCCTGACGACGCAGGACTGGTCCTGGCCGCGGCTGGCGTGGCCGGCCGTGTGGCTGGTGGTCAGTATCGCCGCTCACCTGACCCTGCGTCATCTGAAGCCCCACCGCGACCCCTTTCTGCTGCCGGTCTACGTGCTATTGTCCGGTTGGGGACTGCTGCTGCAAGACCGCCTGGCGCCCAACTTCCTGGGCCGGCAAACACTCTGGTATGTGCTGGCCACGGCCGCGCTGCTGATCGTGGCCATTGTCCCGCGCTCGCTCCAGCCGCTGACGCGCTACCGCTACGTGCTGCTGGTGGGCGGTCTGCTGCTGGTGGCCGTCACGCTGGTCTTCGGCGTCAACCCCAGCGGCGGCGGCGCGGCGTTGTGGCTGTCCATCCCGGTGCCGTTCCTGAATGTGGTCTACTTCCAGCCGTCGGAACTGCTGAAACTGCTGCTGGTCATCTTCCTGGCCAGCTACTTCACGGAGCAGGAGCCGCTCTACCGCTATCACCGGCAGCGGCAGCTCGACGAGGGCCACGGCGCGCGACCCCACCCCACCCGCCGCCTGCTCCAGCAACTGCCCTTCCTGGGGCCGCTCGTGCTCATGTGGGGCTTCTGCCTGCTGCTTCTGGTCTGGCAACAGGACGTGGGCGCGGCGGGGCTGTTCTTCATCGTCTTCGTGGCCCTGTTGTACTTAGCCACGGGCGAGCGCTTCTACATCTTGAGCGGGGCCGTCTTGCTGGTGGCCGCGGCCATCTTCGCCTTCTTCGCCTTCAACGCCGTCGCGCCGCGCGTCCTGACCTGGATCAATCCGTGGCCCAACGTCAGTGATCGGGCCTATCAGGTCGTCCAGTCTCTCTATGCCCAGGCGGCCGGTGGCATCTTCGGCCGTGGCGCGGGGCAGGGCTTCCCCGACTACATCCCCGTCGTCCATTCCGACTTCGCCCTGGCGGCCATCGCCGAGGAGTGGGGCCTGGTCGGCAGCCTGGCAGTCGTCTTCGCCATTGCCCTGGTCACTTTTCGCGGCCTGCGCGCGGCGCTGCTGAGCCTGCAGGGCTTCCGCCCGCGCTATTTCCACGCCTATCTGGCCACCGGGTTGGTCGTCCTGTTCGCCATCCAGGCGATGCTCATCATCGGCGGCGTCATTAAGCTCCTACCGTTGACAGGCATCACCCTGCCGTTTATCAGCTACGGCGGTAGCTCCCTGCTCATCAGCAGCATCATGATCGGCCTGCTGCTCTATCTGTCGGCGGACAATGACCGCAGCTTGCCGACGCACGCCTACGATCCGCGCCTGGCCCGGCGCATCGAACGGCTGGGATCGGCACTGCTGGCCGGTTTCGCCGTCGTCGCCCTAACGCTGGCCTACTGGGCCACCGTGCGCAGCGAGGCGCTGGCCGCCCGCCCGGACAACCCGCGCCTGGTCGAGACGGAACTGCGCGTCCAGCGCGGCCGGATCGTCGACCGGAATGGCGTCGTGCTGGCCGAGTCGGTGGGCCAGGCGGGGGCGCTAACCCGCGTTTACCCGCTATCGGAGAGCGGCCCCGCCGTCGGCTACTACAGCGTGCGCTTCGGCGCGGCGGGCATGGAGCGAGCCTACGATGCGGCCCTGCGCGGCCATAATGGCACGCTCTGGGATGAGGCCTGGCAGGCAATGTTGCATGCGCCCCGCGAGGGCCACGACGTCCAGTTGACACTGGACGCGACCTTGCAGCGCACGGCCGCGGCCGCGATGGCCGGTCGCAGCGGCGGTCTGGTGCTGTTGGAGCTGGAGCCGGGGCCGGCGACGCCGACCGCGGCCATCCGCGCGCTGGTCAGCGAGCCGGACTACGACCCCAACGCTCTGGCAAAGCAGTTCGAGGCCCTGGCCGCCGACGCGCGCGGGCCACTGTTCGACCGCGCCGGCCAGGGACTATACCAGCCCGGCCTGGTTGTCCAGCCGTTTCTGATGGCTGCGGCCATCGACGCCGCGCTCATCCGGCTGGGCGACGACGTCGCCGACCCCTTTGCGCCGGTCACGCTGGACGGCCGGGTGCAGCGCTGCGTCCGGCCCGGAGGCGAGGACGACCCGGCGGCGCGCTACACCTGGGCCGACATGGCCGACCTGCGCTGTCCGGCGCCACTGCAAGCGCTGGGACGTGAGCTGGGCGCAGAAGCATTGACCGAGGCCTTCGATCGCTTTGGCCTGACGGTTGCGCCGGCGCTGCCCATCCCCACGAGCGGCGGTCCGGCGGCCATCACTGACCCCGCGTTGGCGGCCATCGGCCAGGCGGGTCTGACGGTGACACCGCTGCAAGTGGCGCTGGCCACGGCGACGCTGGCCGGTGACGGCCGCCGGCCCGTGCCGCGCCTGGTGGAAGCCGTCACCGACGCAAACGGCCAATGGGTCAGTCAGCCGTCGGCCCTCGTCGCGACGGCGGCCATCGGCGCGGAAACGGCCGCGGCCGTACGCGAGACATGGCCCCGCAGCGGTGACGTGCGCGACTTCGCTGTGTCGCCGCTCTCTGGCCCTGACGGCCACCGCAACAGTTGGTACCTTGGCTTTGCCCCGGCCGATGCGCCGCGGTTCGTCGTTGCGCTGGTGCTGGAGGATGAGAACGACATCGCTGACGCCGAAGCCATCGGCCGCGCCGTTCTGGCAGCGACGGAGTAGCCCTCGCCGTCGGGCAATAAACGGCCTTCAAGAGGTAGAGGAGCGCAGCACGCGTAACACCCCACGCTTGCCGGGCACAAAGCGTTAACGCAAGTAGATTGGGTTGCTATAGATCCATCCGCGTTCGCGCCCCTCATACAAAACGTGGCACTCCACGCGGTAGGCGCCCGGCTCGGCCGGCGCGTAGGCTAGATGGGTATCGCGCGGGGCCTCGGCCACGACGACGCCGTGGCGGATGATGCGGATGCGACAGCGCGCCGGAGCCTTCACCTGCAACGTCGCCCCGGCTGCGCCCAGCGGCATCTCGTCACCGATGATGCCCTTTTGGATGCCCTTGACCGTATAGCGGAAGCTGGCCGTGGAGGCGGGCATGTCGTAGCCGACCCAACTCTGGCCGCGGCCGATGGCCCGCAGCAGCAACGCCCGGTCGTGGTCGAAGTCGCCGTTGAGTGGCTCCGGCGTCAGCACGTGGGTATTGACCGCGCGGAAGAGGAACTCATACGGGTAGACCTCGCGGCGGATGGGACCTAGATGCATCGGTGTGCCGTGGGCGTCGCTGTTGCCCACCGCGGCAATGCGCATCCCTTGGGCCAGGAAACTGTCCCACAGGGCCAGCGTCTCCGGGTCAGCCCCCTCCATATAGCGTTCCGGGTGCAGCGTCATCCACAGCGCGACCAGCGACTCAGTCAGCTTGTTGCGCCAGCGCAGCCTCTCCAGCCGCTCGGCGACGGTGTTCTTGAACACCGACATGTAATTCCAAATCTCCAGGCCGCTGAAGCCCTCGATATCCCAGTCATGCCAGCCCAGGTCGGGCGAATCGATGATGCGCAGGTCTTTCTCGTGTGGGTGGGCCAGGAAGCCATAGCCGCCGGCGCTCAGCGTCTCATCGATCAGCGCCTGAGGATCGGGCGCGAAGCGGGCCAGTTCCTGGCCCGCACCATAGGCGAGGAAGTGGCTGGCTTGCGGCTGGCGGCGCACGTTGTGGACTTCCTCGCCCGTCATCAGCAGGACGCGCCCGTTATCGTTGTGGTAGTAGCCTTCGACGCCGGTCACATAGACGTTGTGGTCGGTGATGATGATGAAGTCCAGCCCCGCGGAGATAGCATCGTGGGCGATCTCGGCGTGCAACTTCTCGCCATCCGAGTAGCGTGTATGGATGTGGAGATTACCGCTGTAGCTGTACCAATCGTCAGACATGGCAGGCGCTCACTGTGGGCAAACACCCGAATGCTAACGTGTTTGCCGCGGCTGCACAAGTCAAGTCCGCCAGGGAGCAGGGTTTTTAGTAGTCGGTCTTCGCCCAGCCCGTAGCCCAGCCCCACAACCCGTAGCACAGCCTGTCAGGCTGTGTCCGGCAACGCCAGCCCCACAGCCCGTAGCCCAGCCTGTCAGGCTGCGTCCGGCAACGACAACCCCACAGCCCGTAAGCCCAGCCTGTCAGGCTGTTGCCGGCAACGACAGCCCCACAGCCCGTAGCCCAGCCTGTCAGGCTGCTGCCGGCAACGACAACCCCACAGCCCGTAGCCCAGCCTGTCAGGCTGTTGCCGACGAAGACAGCCTGACAGGCTGTACTACTTTTGCCTCCCGGCCCAACTCAGTCGATAATGATGCCGAATGATACGTTCTCGGCCGATTCGCCGCCTCTGCATCTCTCTGGGACTGCTCGCGCTGAGCCTCGCCCTGGCCGCCTGCGATCCGGGCGGGCGACTGGCGCAACTGACGCCGCAAGCGCCGGTGGCCTCACCCGCCGTTCTCGGCGTCACGGCCGAAGCTCCTGGCGCGCCTGTCCTGCCGGCCGATATGGCCACGCCCGTCCCTTTGCCCACGGCCACCTACGACGCCACTCGCCCGGCGTGGACGGTGCTATACTATGGCGGGGCGGACAACGACAGCGCGGCCTTCGTCTGGGATGACTTGAACGAGATGGAGGCCGGCACGACATCGGACCAGGTGCGTGTGGTGGCTGAGGTCGATTGGCCCGAAGACGGGCCGGCCGGCACGGCCGAAGCCGTCCGTTACCTCATCCATTCCGACACAGACCCGCAGCAGCTCGCCTCCGAGGCCGTGACGGCGCTGGGCGAGACGAACCAGGGCGACCCGCAAACGCTGGCCGACTTCCTGACGTGGGCGGTCAGCACCTACCCCGCCAACCGCTATCTGCTGGTACTGGGCGACTACGGTGGCGGCTGGCGCGGCTGCTGCCTGGACACGGCCGCCGGCGCGCCTGGCCAGAGCGATCACCTCAGCCTGACCGATCTCGACCAGGCGCTGGCCTACACGCAGGGCCAAACCGGCGCGCGCTTCGAGGTCATCGCTTTCGCCGCCGGGCTGATGAGCCAGATGGACGTGTTGCAGGCTATCCAGCCCTATGCCGCCTACGCCGTCGCCTCTCCTGACCTGGCTCCCGGCTCGTCGTGGGATTTCCAGGCCGTGCTGACCCAACTGGGCGCGGACCCGCTCGTGGACGGCCGCCAGCTGGCCGGCGATATGGTGGCGGCTTATGTCAATACGCAGCGCCAGTTGGAGAGAGACGAGTTCATCAGCATGGCCGCGGTCGATCTGGCGCGCGTCCCCACCCTCAGCGCCGCGGTCGAGTCGCTGGCCGGCGCGCTGTCGGCCGAACCGCGACTCTACGGTGAGATGGCCGGCTTTGCCCGTCGCGGGACGCAGATGTACGGCGGCGCGGCCCTGGCCGATGTCGATAGCATCGCCGCCGTCGATCTGTCCCACGCCGCCGCTCTCATCGCCGAGGTCAGCCCGCCCGGCAACGTGCAGACGGCGGCCACGGCCGTCGGCACAGCCCTGACGGAGGCGCTCGTCGCCTTTGACCACGGCCAGGGCCAGGCCAACGGGCGCGGCATCGCCCTCTACTGGCCGGCCGGCGTGGCCGCGGTCGATCCGCTCTACGGCGGCGTCAGTCGGCTGCCCGCCTGGGCAGCCTATCTCAACACTTTCGTGGGGGCAACAGCCGGCAGCACGACGCGGCTCACGGTCGATCCCGACCCGCGTGACACGGCCCCGTCTGCGGCTCATATCGCCCGGCCGGCGTTCCTGCGGGCCGAAATCGTTGCCCAGCGCGTCGGCGACGTGGCTCTGGTGGCGGCGCAGGAGGCGGCCGACGGCCGCTACGTCCTACGCCAGGAGGAAGTCGTGGAGCCGACGACGCTAACCTTGCCCGGGGGCACGAACGCGGCCCTGTGGACCGACGGCTGGCATGAGTCGCTCGTGGTCTGGGACGCCGCCGGCAACTACCTGGCCGACAGCGCCGGCGCGGGCGACTATGTACCGTTGCGCGCCGTGGCCCCGTCGCCGCTCGGCCCACAGGCGGCCGCGCGCGGTGTGTTCCGCCGCGGCGACAGCGACCGCACCGTAGAAGCCACAGTCGTCTTCGCCCCTAGCGCCGCCGGATCCACCCGTCTCTGGCTGGCCGTCGCCACCGACGGCGGCGTGCGGCTGATCGGCGAGGCGCGGCCGCGACCGGGCGACGTCTTCCAACCGTCGCTACTGATCATGGCCGCCGACGGGACGCTGAGCGCACAAGCGGGCACGACCCTGGTCTACGACGACGCGCCGGCTCTCTACCGCAGCGCCCGGCCACTGCCCGCCGGGCGCTACGCCGTCGGCCTGCGCGCAACCGCGCTCGACAACAGCGTTATCGTGGCCACGCAGCCGGTAACGGTCGATCCCACCGGCGCGCCGGTTGGCTTCCGCGCTTACGTGGATGTGGCCAACGGCGTGCAGTTCCTTTACCCGGCCGATTGGCTACCACCGGCCACACAAGAGGGCGTCACCTTCACCCGCAACATCAGCGGCACAGCCCAACTCCAGGTGCGGACCTACCCCAACTGGCCGAGCGATCTGGACGCCCTGCAAGGCGAAGTCCTGAGCACCTTCGGCCAGGTCAGCGTCCTGCTGCAAGAGCCGGTGACCGTCGGCGCTGCGCCGGGCGTCGCGGGCATTCGCACGGCTTACGGCTACGACAGCGCCGAGCAGGGGCCGCGCACCGGCGCGTTCATCACTTTCCTGCAGGACGGCACAGGCTACGTCATCGACCTCGACGGCCCGCGCGAGGCCGAGACGACGGTCGTGGCCACACTGGCCACCATCGGCGCGACATGGCAGACCGTGCCACCGCGGCTGGGCTTCGGCCCCGATCCCTGGTCGACGCTCAATGTGGGCGAGTTTCGCGTGCGCTATCCAACCGGCTTCGTCTACCAGGAGTACAACAACTGGCAGCGCTTCGCCGCCGACACACAGACGTTCGTCGCCGTGCGCATCCAGCCGGCGGCGCGGACGGCGGCCGAGGCAATGAGCAGCCTGCTGGCCACCGCCTCCGAGAGCGTCGCCGGCTTCGCCGCCGACGAGCCGGAGCGGTTCTTCTATGCCGGTCACGTCTGGGAGCGCAACGACTTCACCTACACCGACGCCGGCGGCGGGGTGGTGCAGGGCCTTTTGCTCAGCCGCCAGGATGGCGAGACGGAAGTGGCCGTCTGGGCCGAAGCCCCCGACCCGGCGACCGACCTTCTCCAAACCATCTTCTTGCCCACGGCCGCCGGCATCGATCGCATCGTCGCCGCGCCGTCCGGCTGAGTAGCCAGTCGCTATGCCTTCCCCGAACAGGAGCGAGTTCCTGGCCGGCGTGCGCGCCGAAGCGCCCATCGTCATCGGCGTCATCCCGTTCGGGCTGATCTTCGGCGCGGTGGCTGTGTCCGGCGGGCTGACGCCGGCGATGGCACAGGCGATGTCGTCGGTCATCTTTGCCGGTTCGGCGCAGTTCATCGGCGCGCAACTCATCACCGGCGGCGCGGCGGCATTCGTGTTGCTGTTGACGACGTTCGTCGTTAACCTGCGTCACTTGCTCTACAGCGCTTCGCTGGCCCCCTATGTCCGCCACCTGCCGCGGCGCTGGCGGCTGCTGCTGGCTTACCTGCTGACCGATGAGGCCTACGCGCCGACCATCATCCACTATCTGGAAGCGGACGCGCCCACGGCCGTGGGCCACTGGTTCTTCCTGGGCGCGGGCCTGACGCTGTGGACGAGTTGGCAGATCAGCACAGCGCTGGGCGTTGTCTTTGGCGCGGCCGTGCCCGCTGGCTGGTCGCTCGATTTCGCCCTGGCGGTGACCTTCATCGGCATCGTCGTGCCCGCCCTGCGCGATCGGCCCCATGTCGCCGCGGCCGTCTCCGCGGGTCTCGTGGCCGTTCTGGCCTTCGGCTGGCCCTACAAGCTGGGGCTGATGGCCGCGGCCATGACCGGCATCCTCGCCGGCGTCGCCCTGGAAAGCCGCCTCGCCGGGCGCGACCGGCAGAAGGCGCACTCGTGAGCGGCCTTCCCCTGGCGCTGACCATCGTGGGCATGGGCGTCATCACCTATGCCATCCGCGTGTCGCTCTTCCTGTTGCCGGAGGGGGCGCAACTGCCGGAGCGGTTGCTGCGCGCTCTGCGCTACGTGCCGGCGGCCGTCCTGTCAGCCATCATTGCCCCGGAACTACTCATGCCCGGCGGCGTATTCGATCTCTCGCTGGGCAACGAACGGTTGCTGGCCGGGCTGGCGGCCATCCTCGTCGCCTGGCGCACACGCAATGTCCTGCTGACCGTCATCGTGGGTATGGGCACGTTGTGGCTGCTCCAATGGCTGACCTGACATTGCCCGCCCGACGCCTTGCGCTATAGTCCCAACAACGCTACCAATCCCAATATGGAGAGCATATGACCATCGACAACGACAAGCGGGCCATCGAGGCCCAGATCGACGCGCGCATCGAGGCGCGTCTGGAGCACTGGATCGAGCAACTCGGCCGCCTGTGCGCCCAGCCCAGCATCTCCGCCCAACACCTGGGCATCGACGACTGTGCCGCGCTGGTGGCGACGATGCTGCGCGAGGAAGGCTACACCGCCGACATCCTGCCCACGGGCGGCAGCCCCATCGTCGCCGGCGACAGCGGCCCGCGAGACGGGGCGCGCACGCTGCTATTTTACAACCACTACGATGTCCAGCCGCCGGAGCCGCTGGAGTTGTGGAATTCGCCGCCCTTCACCCTGACGCGCGTCGGCGACCACCTCTACGCCCGCGGCGTCAGCGACGACAAGGGGCAGCTGATCACCCGTATGGCCGCCGCCGCGGCCGTGCGCGACGTGCTGGGCGAGCTGCCCTGCCGCGTCAAGTTCTTTGTTGAGGGTGAGGAAGAGATCGGCAGCCCCAACATCCCGCCGGCCATTGACGCCCATAAGGAGCGCTTCGCCGCCGACGGCTGCATCTGGGAGTTCGGCAGCGTGGACTACACCGGCCGGCCGACGCAGGTGCTGGGCATGCGCGGCCTGGCTTACTTCGAGCTGTCGGTCGACACGGCCACGCAGGATTGTCACTCTGGCCTGGGCGGCTCGCTCATCGCCAACGCCGCCTGGCGGCTGGTGTGGGCGCTGAGCACCATCAAGGGCATCGATGAGCGCATCCGCATCCCCGGCTTCTACGACAAGGCGCGCCCGGCGACCGAGCGCGACCTGGCCTACCTGGCCGGCCTGCCCGATGAATCGGAAGCGTTCAAGGAGAGCTACGGCGTCGCCGGCTTCCTGAAGGGCATGACCGGCGGCACGGAACTACGGCGCGCGGCCGTATTCGAGCCGACAGCGACGATCAACGGCCTGACCTCCGGCTATCAGGGGCCGGGAGCCAAGACGGTGCTGCCCGCCCGCGCCAGCGCCAAGCTCGACTTCCGCCTGGTGCCCGACCAGTCGCCAGAGGAGATCGGCCCGCTGCTGCGCGCCCACCTGGACGCGGAGGGCTTCCCAGATGTGGCGGTACGCTACCTGGCGGGGGTCAAACCGGCGCGCACCGACCCGGATAACCCCTTTGTCCAGCTATCCATCCGCGCGGCCGAAGATGTCTATGGCCAGCCGGCCAGTGTCGAACCGCTCATTGGCGGCAGCGGGCCACTGCACCCGTTCATCCACGTCCTGGGGCTGCCGGTGGTCACGTCGGGTTGTGGCTATCCGGATAGCCGCGTCCATGCGCCCAACGAGAACATCCGCATCCCCGACTTCATCAATGGCATCCGCCACAGCGCGCGAATTCTCTACCGGTTCGCGTCGCTGTAGGACGAATGGGCCGAGCCGCGAGACGTTACGTCTCGCGGCTCGGCTTCTGTCGCTCTGATCCCCCTCCCTGGGGGAGGGGCTAGGGGAGGGCGCTAGTGCTCGCCTTCGGCAATCACCTCACCGAAGCCGAGCAGAGCGCTGACACGCGCATCGCTCGGCGCTTCGGCGTAAACGCGCAACACCGGCTCTGTGCCCGACGGCCGGATGAGCAACCAGCTACCGTCGGCCAGATAGTATTTGATGCCGTCGCTGGTGCGCACCTCTTCGACGGCCACGCCGGCAATGGCATCGGGGGCGGTGGTCACCAGCTTGTCAACCAGTTCGTCCTTGACGACCGGCCGCCGTAGCTTCATGTCTGTCCGCGCATACTGCGCCGGGCCATAGGCGGCCAGCAGCTCGTCGACGAGGACATGTAGCGGCTTGTGGGCCTCAGCCATGACCTCCAGGAGTAGCAGACCCATCAGCACACCGTCCCCTTCCGGAATGTGGCCGTGGATGCTCAGGCCGCCCGACTCCTCGCCGCCCATGACCACGTCCTGCTCCAGCATGAGGTCAGCGATGTGGTTGAAGCCGACCGGCGTCTCGATGACCGGTAGCCCGAACTCAGCGGCGATGCGGTCGACCATGCGCGTCGTCGAGACCGTGCGTACCACCGGGCCGCGCAGGCCCCGTTGGCGCAGCAGGTAGCGCAGGATCAGGCCGAAGATGCGGTGCGGGTCTACGAACTGGCCACGGGCATCGACCGCGCCGATGCGGTCGGCATCGCCGTCGGTGGCCAGCCCCGCGTGCCAGTTGCCCGCGCTCATGGCCGAGGCCAGCAGGCCCAGGTGCTTGGCGATCGGCTCCGGGTGGATGCCGCCGAAACCGGGATTCATCTCGTCGCGCATGTTCTGGACATGGGTGCGGGTGCGCATGAGCATCTCGCTGATGGTGCGACGGCCCGCGCCATACATGGCGTCGTGGATGACGCGCAACTCGCCCTCGTGGATGATATCGAGGTCGATCAGCGTGCCCAGATGCTCGTAATAGGCCCAGGCGGGGTCAAACTTGGCCACGCGGCCGCTCCGCACCGCCTCGTCCAGGCTCATCACGCGCGGCGCGCGCCCCGCGGCCACGTTGGCCATCAGCAATCGCTCGACCTGGCGGTGCTGCTCCGGGCTGGCGCTGCCGCCATAGGCCGCCTTGAGCTTGACGCCGTTGTAGCGCGGCGGGTTGTGGCTGGCGGTGATCATGACGCCGGCCGTGGCTTTCTTGTTGACGACCGCGTAGCTAATGGCCGGCGTGGGCGTGTCGGCCCGCGCCAACCAGGCGTAGATGTCGTTGGCGGCCATCACGCTGGCCACCTCCGCGGCGTAGCGGTCGGACAGGAAGCGGGTATCGAAGCCGATGACGACGCTCGGCTCGGCCGCCCCCTGGCTCTGGACGTAATCGGCGATGGCCTGAGCGACCAGGCGCAGGTTATCGAAGGTGAACTCTTCGCTGATGATGGCGCGCCAGCCATCGGTACCGAATTTGACGGTCATGAGGACTCCCCGGGTGCTTTGTTGATGTTATGGGTGGCGGTCGCGGCGCGCGGCCGGCATTGGCCGCCGCCGCTCAGCCGGCATAGGACAGGATAACGACGAGGTCATTGACATTCGTGCCCGTTGGGCCGGTGACCACCAGATGGGGTTCGGCCCGGCCGCGGCCGGCCTCGTCGAGGCGGCTGAAGAAGGCGTAGCTGTTGTTGTCCGCTAGGTGAGCCAGCGGATCGATGCCGTGGGAACGGGCCAGCGGCGCTGTCTCGCCGGTGATCACCGCGCCCGCGGCCGGTGTCGGCCCATCCTCGCCATCGGTGCTGAAGCTGAGCACGGCTGCGCGCGGCTGTCGCTCCAGGGCCAGCGCCGCGGCCAGAGCCAACTCCTGGTTGCGTCCACCCCGTCCCTGGCCACGCACGGTGACGGTCGTCTCGCCGCCCATGATGCAACACTGGCCCGGCGGCAAGTCGCGGGCGATGCCGGCAGCCAGACGGCCGATGGCTCGCGCCTCGCCGTCCAGGTGAGCGGTCAGCAATTGGCTGACGAAGCCCAGACGAATGGCCGTCGCCAGCGCGGCCGTGGCCGCCTCGCGGACATCGCCAATGATCATATTGCGGACGGACGGACGGGCCGCCTTGTGCAGATAGCGCGCCTGGTTGAGCGCCAAAGCCAGCCGCTGCCACTCGGCCTTCTCCAACTGACGGGCAATGTCGTAACGGCCCAGCACGGCCACGGCACCGACAACAAGCTCGTCATCCGGCACAGTCGGCCCGCCGCCGATGACGGGCAGCGGATTACCGACAACATCGGAGAGAATCAGGCCGTAGCAAGAAGCCGGCGCGCAGGCCCGCGCCAGGCCACCCGCCTTAATTCGGTCGATGGCGCGGCGCACGGCATTCAGCTCACTGATGGTGCAACCGCTTTTGAGGAAGACCTCGACCAGCTTGCGCCAGTCTTCCAGCGACAGCAACGGCTGCGTCAGCAACGCCGACGCACCACCGGAGATCAGGCAGAGGACGGCATCCTCGGGCTGCGCTTCAGCCAGCAACTCGACGACCGCCCTTGTCGCGGCCAGGCTGCCGTCGTCCGGCAGCGGGTGGCTGCCCCGATGGAGGGCCAGCGGCCACTGGGCGGCCGCTGCCGGCCACTCGCTGCCACCGGCCTTGGCGATGACCACGCCGCCAGCCACGTCCGCGCCCAGCACGGCCATGGCCCCCGCAGTCATGGGAATGGCCGCTTTGCCGGCGGCGACCAGGTAGACGCGGCCGCGATCGAGATCAATGGCTTCGGCTTCCGGCCCGTGGCCGACCCACAGCGTGCGCCCCGCGCGCCGCAGGAAACGGCCGACGGCCGCCTCAGGATCGGCCGCGGCCACGGTCGCGCCGACGAGTTCGTCCACGTGGCGGCGGTAGTCGGCAAAACGGGGCGAGATGGACGCAATGGGCATCATGGCAGTTCGAGATGGGCGTGGTCGTTGAGCCGTTCCAGACGCGCGTGACCATCGACGATGTCCACTTGGCTGATGGCGGTGTGATTGCCGCCGTTCAGGCGCGTGAAGCCGGCCGGGCCAAAGCCCAGCAAGTGCACCAACGTCGTCAGGATCATGCCGCCGTGGCTGACGATGGCCACTGTCTGCCCGCTGTGATGGGCCAGCAAAGCCTCGCAGCCGGCCATGGCACGGCGCAGCACGTCATTGGGCGATTCGCCGCCGGGCGCGTGCATGGGGCCGAGGTGGCGGCTGGCCCATGCGTCGGGGAAGCGCCTCATGATTTCATCCGTCGTCAGTCCCTCTAGCTGCCCAATGCCGCGCTCGCGCCAGATAGGGTCGATGGTCACCGGCCGCCCCAGCGCCTCGGCCACGATAGTCGCCGTCGTCCGGGCGCGCTCCAAGTCGCTGGCATAGATGTGGTCGATGGTCGCCGTGTGGCGCAGGCGCTCGGCCAGGCAGCGAGCCTCAGCCAGACCGGTTTCGCTGAGCGGCGGGTCGCTTTGCCCTTGCCAACGGCCGGCTTCATTCCAGATGCTGCGCGCATGGCGGATGAACAGGAGGCGAGTAGATGTAGACATGGGGCTAATGGCCGGCCGTGTCAGGCGCGCAGGTCGTCGCTGAGCGCCGACAGCGCCGCGCCGTCGATTAAGGTCATTGGTTTGTCGGCCGCCCACTGGCGCGCGGCCTCGGAGATTTCGGCCGTCGTCACCAGGAAGCCGTGAAAAGCCCGCTCATGCACCATCGTGCCGAACAATTCGCGGATGATGTCGGGGCCAACCGGATTGCGATAGCGCTTGCACTGGACGACGGCCCGGCGGCCATCGGATCGGGTCAGGGCCAGATCGACGCCCAGGTCGCCCGCCCGGCCGCGCACTTCCACGCTGTAGCCGCGACGCTCAAACAACTCGGCGACAAACTGTTCGAATGCCCGCGGACTGAGGGCGTACAGTTGCTCAACGGTCATGCGCGGTGCCGGCGTCGCGTGCCGCCAGGCGCGTCGCTGCCAGACAACAAACGCCCACAGCAGGGTCAAAGTCAGCAGCCCGGCGCGGGTGAACAGACTCAGCACTTCGTCCAACAACGCGGGCCAACGCCCGGCGGCGTCGGCGGCAATGCCATAGCGCCACAGAACCCACAGCACGAAGAAACCCGTGGCGGCGGAAACGATCCAGGTGAGACGAGCGAGATGGTCGCGGCTAATAGTGTCCTCGCGAATAGAGGGAGTCGCGTTGGGCCGGTTGGCGGCGTTTAGTCGTATCAACATCGGACGTCCGTGGCGCGGTTGCGACCGCAGAGCGGTATTGTAGTGCTGTGGCGTGGAAAGCCAAAATTGAGGGGCAGAGGACAGGGGCCAGGTTCCCTTCTGACAAATCCCCCCACCAGTGCTATAGTACCGTCCGATGATCATCACCAAGCGGCAGTTGGGCCTGCTGTTCATCCTGCTGGGTGTCGGGGCGAGCGTGGGGCTGTTCGTCATCGACTGGCTGGGCGCGGGCCAGTTCCAGGGCATCGGCCCGGCGCAACGGCGGGCGCTGTTGCTGGCCGGCGGCGTCGTCCTGCTGGGCCTGTCCCTTTTGCCCCTGGGCAACCGTCCAGCGTGACACACCCACACGCGCCAGTCTGTTGCTATACGAAATTTATACCCCCTGGAAAGCTCTTCTGAACACCGACACCACACCCACCGCTGCCGTGCGCGAAACGCCATCGGCGGCCGCCACCCTGTTGCCGAAAGTACTCATCGGCCTGGCCCTGGCCGCCTTCGTCGGCTATCTCATCGTCTACGTCATCTACGCCGTCCAACTATTTCGTTTCCCGTTCGACTATGACCAGGGTGAGGGCTTCGAACTGATGGACACCATCCTGTTCAGCCACGGCGAATGGCCCTACCGCGACAACGACGCCTACCCGTTCTACTCATCCAACTACCCGCCCCTCTTCCACGTGGCCATCGTGCCGCTGGTGTGGCTTTTCGGGCCGCAGTACTGGACCGGGCGACTGGTCAGCTTCCTGGGCACGCTACTCACGGCCGCGGCCATCGGCTTTGCTGTCAGCCGCGGGCATGACCCCGGGCGCAGCCACGGCCGCCGCTGGCTGGCGGCGCTGTCGGGGTTGGCCTTCCTGGCGTCCAATTACGTCTACCACGTTGGCCCGCTCTTCCGGCAGCACATGTTCATGGTCATGTTCGAGACGCTGGCGGTGGTGGCCCTGGCCGTGGTCATTGAGCGCGAGGAAAGCGACGGCCGCCGCCGGACTCTCGGTCTACTGGGGGTGATGCTGCTGCTGCTCGCCGCTGGCTACACGAAACAGCTGGCCTACGCCACCGTCGCCGCCGTCTTCCTCTTCCTGTTTCTGCGCGGGCCGTGGCGAGCCGTGCGCTGGGCCGTGCCCTTCGTCCTCGTCACCGGCCTCATCTTCCTGGGCATCAACGTCGCCACCAACGGCCAATGGCTGCTCAACACCGTCACCGCCAACCTTAACCCCTTCGTGCCCGGCCAGGCCGAGGGATTGTTCCGGCAGTGGTTCGGGCTGCATACCGTTATCATCACCGTCGCCGCCCTCTACGCCATTTACCAGCTCTACGCCACCCGCCTGTCGATCTACGCCATCTGGTTCGTCGTCGCCACGGTCAACAGCGTCACCGCGGGCAAGTGGGGCGCGGGCGAATCCTACTTCGCCACAGCCATCGCCGCCGCCTGCATCCTCTCCGGGCTGGCGTTCGATCATGCTCTCACCTGGAGCGCGGCGCGGCGCTGGCCCACGCCGCGGGCCGCGACCTGGGCCGCGGTGCTGCTACCGTCGCTCATCGCCCTACTCTACCTCTGGCAGGCGCGGCTGGTTTTCCACATGCCGACGCACACACCGGCGCTGGCCGCCATCGCCCACGCTCTGGGCCAGCCGGACGTGGTGCTGATCGCTCCGCAAACCTCGTGCTCGCTACCCCGGCCGCCGGAGGCCATCCCCTATGTCGATGCCGTCGGAGCGACGCTGCTCGGCCGGCCGCCAACGGCCGCCGACACGCGCGCCGGCCAACAGATCGCGGCCCTCATTGCCCAGGGAGACACGGCGGCCTTCAGCGAAGACGCCGGCTTCAACCTGTATCTCGGCCGCGATGTGGTCACCAACCCGACCCAGCTTCTCAATCTCTACACCAACAACGCTGTCGATCTGACCGAGATGCTGGCCATGCTCGACGCGCAAGCCTTCGATACGGTCGTCCTGCGCGCCCAGTTCTATCCCCCGCCGGTGCTCGATGTCATCGGCCAGCGTTACGAGACGACCGACCTCGTGCAGATGAACGGCTTTGTCTACTGTATCATGCGCCCACGATGAACCAGTATCGCGTCGAACTATCCGTCTTCAACGGCCCGCTAGACCTCCTGCTGCACCTGATCGAGCGCGAGGAACTGGACATCACGGCCGTATCCCTGGTACAGGTGACCGGCCAATACCTGGATCAGGTGCGGCAACTGGGCGAGGAGCAGCTGGAGGGGCTGATCGACTTTATCAGCATCGGCGCGCGGCTACTGCTGATTAAAAGCCGGGCGTTACTGCCGCGGCCGCTCGTCCTGCCGGGTGACGAGGTAGAAGAGGAGGACCCGACGGAGGCGCTCTTGCGGCAGCTACGGGCCTACAAGCGCTTCAAGACAGCCGCCCAATGGCTGGACGGGCGTCAACGGCGGGGATTACGCACCTATCTGCGCGTCGCCCCACCGCCACAGGTGGAGGGCCACCTCGACCTGACCGGCGTGGATGTCAACACGCTGCTGACCGCGCTCCATGCCGTCCTGTCGCGGACGGAAGTGCGCGAGAGCGCCCTCAGCGTCGCCCAACCGCGGACGCTGACCATCGAGGATCAGCTGCGGCGGCTGCGCGCCCGTGTGGGTCGCGGGCGGGCATTTCTGTTCAACGACGTGCTCATCAACCCGCGCGACCGCACTGAGGTCGCCGTGACGCTCCTGGCGTTGCTGGAGCTGATCAAGCGGCGCGAGGTCAGCGCCTCGCAGAGCACTCTGTTCGGGCCGATTGAGATTGCCGCGGCCGGGTCGGAAACCGTCACGGCGGCCGAGTGACGAACCGCCGCTAACGCGCGCCGCGCCGTCGCCGATAGAGGATGGCCGCGGCCGCCAGTGCCACTGGCAACAGCGGCGCGCCCACCCGCAGCAGAACGCCAGCCCCGAAGCGCGCCAAGATCAGCACACCGACCACCACCAGGGCCACAAGCAGCCAGCGCGGAATGGCTTCGATGGCCTCGGCCGCCGTGGCGCGTTGGCGTTGGGCTGCGCGACAGGCAGCCGTCGTGCCGACGCGCAGCGGCTGGCGCTCCAACGTCCATTGGCAACTGCACTGCTCGCACTGAAGGCAGCTGCGGTCGCGCAGGCCGGTCTCATGGTCGGTGCGGCGCAGGACGCGGCCGCCGCAGTGGTCGCAGTCGTAGCCGGCATCAGCCCATTCGGTACTGGCGACGATCGTCTGGTTAGCGGTGCGCTTGGCCATGGATGGGGGCAGCATAACGCTCATCGGTGTGATAGTCCGGCAGCCAGTCGCCGTGGGCAGCGATGAGATCGTCGACCAGGGCGTAGATTTGGTCCGGGGTCAGTTCGGCGGCCGTGTGCGGGTCCAGCAGCGCGGCGTGGTAGATGTGCTCGCGCCGTCCGGTCAGGGCCGCCTCCACCGTCAGCGACTGAACGTTGATGTTGGTCTGCATCAGCGCGGCCAGGTGCGGCGGCAGCGCGCCGATGCGCGTCGGCTGGATGCCGTTCCGATCGACCAAACACGGCACTTCGACGCAGGCCCCCGGCGGCAGGTTGTCGATGAGGTGCTCGTTGGCCACGTTGCCGTAGACCACGCGCGGCGCGCCCGTCTCCAGGCTGTGGATGATGTAGGCCCCGTACTCGTGGGTCCGCTCGACCGGTAGAGGGAAGGACTCGTCCTCCAGTAGCTGCCGGATGGCGTCCCAGGCGACGATCTGGTTCTCGCAACGGCTGATGTATTCGTCCAGCGGAATGTTGTAGGCGGCGATGAGGTCGGGCCGGTCGCGCTTGATGTACCAGGGCACATATTCGCTGAGGTGCTCGCTCGACTCGGTGACGAAGTAGCCAAAACGCGCGAAAAGGTCGTAGCGCACGCGGTTCCAGTCGGGCACGCGCCCCTCACCCAGGACGCGGCGGATGCGCGGGTAGAGGTCTTCGACGCCCGCCGGCGAATGCCGCTCGAAACGCAGGTAGAAGGCCATGTGGTTGATGCCGGCGCAGAGGTAGTTGATCTCCTCGATGGGCACGCCGATATCACGGGCCAGCTGCTCGGCCGTGCCCTGGACGCTGTGGCACAGGCCGATGGCACGGATGCGCGTCACCCGGCTCAGCGCCCAGCAGTTGATGGCCATGGGGTTGACGTAGTTGAGCAGATAGGCGTCGGGGCATAGCCTTTCCATCTCGTGGGCCATGTCCAGCAGGACGGGCACGGTACGCAGGCCGCGCATGATGCCGCCAATGCCCAGCGTGTCGGCGATGGTTTGCCGCAAGCCGTAGCGCCTGGGGATCTCGAAGTCGGTCACTGTCGCGGGGCGATAGCCGCCGATCTGGAACATGGTGATGACGTAGTCGGCCCCGTCGAGGGCGCGGCGGCGGTCGGCCGTGGCCTCGATGGCCGGCTGTGCGGCCAGCGTCGCCGCCACGCGCCGGGCCACCCGCTCCGACGTGCGCAGGCGCTCGGCGTCGATGTCGTGCAGGCTGATGGTTGAATGGCTGAGTTCGGGAAAGCTCAGGATGTCGCCAAGCAGGTTCTTGGCGAAGACGGTGCTGCCGGCACCGATGAAAGCGATCTTGGGCATAGGGGCATCTCCATGTGGGATTCGTCGCCCATTATAGCCGGCGGACGGCCGCGCGGTCAGGGGCTGAGCCTGTGCTTCATAATGCGCAGCCAGCCGCGGGCCTGGATGCCGGCCAGCACAAAGGCGGTGACGACGCGCGGGTACTTGTCGCGGTAGAACTTGCCGTAAAAGATGCGCATGGCCCGCACCGACTCCTCGGCCACCTTGACCCGCGTCGCCTTGGGCGGCCGGGCGATGTCGGCCGACTCCTTGCGCAGGCCGGAGCTGGCTCCCTTGTAGTGCACGACCTCGACCAGCGGGTAGTAGATGATCGGCCGGCCGGCTTCGTGGATGCGATAGCAATAGTCAATGTCCTCGCCATAGAAAAAGTAGGTCTCGTCCCAGCCGCCCAGCTGCCGGTCGAGCGCGCGCGGTATAATCATGTAAGACCCGGCGATGACCGGCACGGGGTGCACCTGGCTGAAGTCCTCATAGCTGCGAAAGTAGCCGTTGAAGCGCGGGCTGTGGGGGAACAGCCGGCTGAGCATGGTGAAGTGGCAGAAGGCATTCCACGGCGTGGGGAAGCCGCGGTGGTTGTCTGGGTCGCGCTCGCCGCTGGGGTAGACCAGGCGCACGGTCAGCGCGCCGACCTCGGGTTGGGCGCGCATATAGGCCAGGGGGCGGGCCAGCGCGTCGGGGCCGACAACCGTATCGGAGTTCAGGAAGAGCAGGTAGTCACCCGTGGCCACGGCCGAGCCGCGGTTGTTGGCCGTCGAATAGCCCCGGTTAACGTCATCGGCGATCAATTGCACAGTCGGGTAGCGCGCCCGCACCATCTCCGGGCTGCCGTCGGTCGAAGCGTTGTCGACGACGATGACCTCCAGCCCGCCCGGCGGCGGCTCGGCGGCGAAAAGAGAGCGCAGGCAGTTGTCCAGCAGGCGACAGGTGTTGTAAGAGACGACGATGACGGACAGGTCCATGACCTCGATTGTATCTCAAACCGGCCGCGGCCGCGGCCCGCTTACCCGCCAGCCGACAATATGCTAGACTCTCTGTTAGCAAGGTTGTAAGACAGACATCCTAGACTCTCCACGGGCAGGCGCAGGACGCTGGCCCAAGCAACCAATCAGGAACTTGCAAGTATGAACGGCAAAAAGAACAACGCCATCTACGTCGTCGGGCATATTAATCCCGATACGGACTCCATCGCCGCGGCCATGGGCTATGCCTGGCTGTTGCAAGACCAGGGCCAGAACGCCATCGCCGCCCGCGCCGGCCATCTGAACCCGCAGACCAGCTGGGTGCTCAATCACCTGGGTATAGAGCCACCGATGCTGCTGACCGACGCCTCGCCCCGGTTCGAGACGATCTCCCACCGCCTCAATACAGCCGCGCCAGACCATCCCTTGCGCGAGGTCTGGTCTATCGCCAACCGCACCGGCGGGGTCGCCCCCATCGTGGACGACGAGGGCAAGCCCTTCGGCCTGGTCACGGTCATTAGCCTATTCGACTTCCTCAGCCGGACGATCGGTTCCCACCCGCGACGCGAGGAGATGCGTGTCGGCGAGTTGATGGATATGCCCGGCCGCGAGGCGTGCGACATGACCGTGCCCCAATTCCAGGCCAACAGCCGCGTCCGCGACGCCCTCAATCGCATCATGCGCGAGGAACACAACGAGTTCTGGGTGGTGGACAGCAACGGCCGGTACGTCGGCATTTGTCGCCAACGCGAAGCGCTGAACCCGCCCCGGCTACAGGTTATCCTGGTTGACCACAACGAGCCGGGCCAGGCCATCGGCTCCATCGACGAAGCCGACATCATCGAGATCGTCGACCACCACCGTCTGGGCAACCCCTCGACGCGCACCCCCATTCGCTTCACGGTCGATGTCGTCGGCAGCACCTCGACGCTCATCAGCGAGCGCATCAACGATGGCGGTCTGAGCGCGCCGCCGGAACTGGCCGGGCTGCTGCTGGCCGGGCTGCTGTCGGACACGTTGATTCTAACCTCACCGACGACCACGCCCCGGGACCACGAGGCCGCCGAGCGGCTGTCGCGCTGGGCATTTGTCGTCGGTTCTGCCCTGGCTGGGGAGACGGTGCAGACTTACGGCGAGAAGGTTATCGCCTCCGGCGCGGGTCTGGCGACACGCAAACCGGAGGACATCGTCAACGCCGACCTGAAGGTCTACGAGGCCGGTGGCCAGACCTTCGGCGTCGCCCAGGTTGAGGTGACCTCCCTGGTGGAACTGGACGAGTACCTGGAGCGGCTACGCGAGGCGCTCATCAAGTTGCGTGACGCCAAGGGGTTGAGCTTTGCCATGCTGATGGTGACCGATGTCGTGCGCGGATCGAGCCGGCTGGTGATGACGTCCGACGTGACCGGGCTGGGCGGGCTGCCCTATCCGAAGCTGCCCGATGGCACGTTGCGCGCCCCGGGCGTTGTCTCGCGCAAGAAGCAGCTGCTGCCGGCCCTACTGAGCGCGCTGGAATAGGTCGCGCAGTCATGAGCTTCGTCTTCCTGCAGTGCCGCGACGACAGTTGCCGCCTGCGCTTCCCGGCCGAGGCGGCGGACGCGGCGACGCTGGCCTGCCCGCGCTGCCGCGGGCCGCTGGCGGTCGCCGCCGTCGCCGCCCGGTCGTCTCTGCCGCCGTCCGACGGCGCACCGCGCGGCCGGTTGGTCGCCCTGCTAGACAACATCCGCAGCATCCACAACATCGGTTCGATGTTTCGCACGGCCGACGGCGCGGGTCTTGACCATCTGCACCTGGCCGGCATCTCGGCCACGCCAGACCATTCCCGGCTGGCCAAAGCCGCTCTCGGCGCGCACCAGACCGTCGCCTGGACTTACCACCGCAATAGCCTGGATGGCGCGGCACAGCTGCGGGACGCGGGCTACCGGTTGTGGGCCTTGGAGCGCACGGCCGACGCCTCGGCCCAGCCGTCGCTATACGAAAACAGCGCACCCGACGGCCCCCTGGCGCTTGTTGTCGGCAATGAGCGGGCCGGCGTCGATCCCGGCCTGCTGGCCCTATGCGATGGCGTGTTCAGCCTGCCCATGCGCGGCCGCAAGTCGTCGCTCAATGTCGCCGTCGCCTTCGGCATTGCCACCTATCACCTGCGCTTCGCTGCCGCGCCGGCGGCCGAAGGGTAAGGAGCCGCTTATGGTTACGCTGGGACGACTGGACGATACGCCCATCGGCACGATCTGGGCCGCGGCCTCCGATAGCACGCTGCTGGCCGTCAGCCTGTGGGACGACCCGACGCGCCTGGCTGCCGACGCGGGCCGCCTGTCCGGCGCGACGCCGGACATGTCCGCCCCGGCGGGGTCGCTCGTCGTCGCGGCGCTGGCACAGTTGGCCGAGTTTCTGCGCGGCGAGCGGCAGGTGTTTGAACTACCCCTGCCCTGGCCGATGCTGACGCCGTTTGCGCGGGCGGTGCTGGAGCGCGTCTATGGCGTGCCATATGGGCAAACGAGCAGCTACGGGGCCATCGCGGCGGAACTGGGCCGACCGGGCGCGGTGCGCGCCGTCGGCCAGGCCAACGCCAACAACCCCATCCCCATCATCATCCCTTGCCACCGCATCCTCGGCACGGACGGCAAGCTCCACGGCTACGGCGCGCGCGGCGGCCTTGAGACGAAGGCCTGGCTGCTGCGGTTAGAGGGCAGCTGGCTGCTCTAGGCCGGCCAGACCTCGGCCAGCCGGCGCACGCCTTCGACGATCTCCTCCTCGCGCAGGCCGCTGAAACCAAGCAGGATCGACGGTGGCGCGGGCCGCTCCAGATGGTAGGGCGCGCCGGCGTGGACGCGAACGCCACGGGCGGCGGCCGCGTGCACCAGCGCGGCCTCATCCACGTTCGCCTGCGGAAAGAGCATCACGTGTAGCCCGGCCGCCAGAGGCGAGAAGTGTGCCCGATCACCTAACCGGGCTGTCAGCGCCTCGCCGAGCGTCGCCCGCCGTTGGCCATAGAGCCGGCGCAGGTGGCGCAAGTGGCGCTCGAAGTGTCCCTCGGCGATGAAATCGGCCACGGAAGCCTGCGTCAGGGTGGGCGCGCCGCGATCGACCAGGTCCTTGGCGCGCACAAAGGGCGTCACCAGCGGCGGGGGCAGCACCAGGTAGCCCAACCGCAACGCCGGGAAGAGAACTTTGGAGAAGGTGCCCAGGTAAACGACACGGCCGTCCGTATCTACTCCCTGCATCGCCGCCAACGGGGGGCCATCGTAGCGCAGGTCGCCGTCATAGTCGTCCTCGACGACCAGCGCCTCCCGCGCCCGCGCCCAGGCCAGCAGAGCCACGCGACGGGCCAGGGGCATCGTGCCGCCCCTGGGGAACTGATGCGTCGGGGTGACGAAGGCCAGCCGCGCCCGGCCGCTGGCGGGCAACCGCCCCACGGGCAGGCCATCCTCATCGACCGGCAAGCCCACCAGCCGCGCCCCGTGCAGTTGGAAGAGGGTGAAGGCGTCGCGGTAGCCGGGGGTCTCGACAACGACCTCGTCGCCGGGGTTCAGCAACAGGCGGGCGAGAATGTCCAACGCCTGCTGCGCGCCGCTGACAATGACCACCTGCTCGGCGGCGCAGCGCACACCCCGCGCCCGGCCCAGGTAGCCGGCCACGGCCTGGCGCAGGGGGAAAAAGCCGGCCGGCGAACCGTAGCGCGAGAGCATGGCGTCATCGGTGGAGAGATAGCGGGCCAGCAGACGCCGCCAGACGCCATAGGGGAAAAGCTCAGCGAACGATCGGCCCAGGCCGAAGTCGATCTCCGCCCGCCCGTCGTTCGCCGTCGGTGTGGGCCGGCCGACCTCGACGGCGCGCCGGCCCCAATCCGTCAGCGACGGCCGGAACGCCACCGGCTCCTGGGCCGGCACAGCGACGCCGGCGACGACAAACGTCCCCGCGCCGACACGACTCTCCGTGAAACCCTCGGCCGCCAGCTGGCGGTAGGCCTCGACGATGGTGACACGGGCCACACCACTGGCACGAGCCAGGACGCGCGTCGCCGGCAGCCGGCTGCCCGGTGGCAACTCGCCCGACAAGATGGCCGCGCGCAGCTGCCGGTAGACCTGCCGGTAGGCGGCGTCCGCAGCGTGGGGATCAACGGCCAGCCGGATCACGTTGCGGCCTCCTCAAGATATCGGTAAGATAGCGATGATCAGCATGCCCTATCGCAGCACCGACAAGACCCGCCAGAGGAAAGACGCCAAGCGCACGGCCATGATGCAGGCCGCCATGCGCGTCTTCGCCCAGAAAGGTTACCACGACGCCACCGTTCGCGACATCGTCAGCGAGGCCGATGTCGCCATCGGTACCTTCTACTTCTACTTCCCCGACAAGGAGACGCTGTTCGTCCACCTGTTCGAGGAGACGGCCGCCTTCCTGTTGCAGGCCATCGACCAGGCGCTCATCAGCCGGCCGTCCTTCCCGACACAACTGGAGGCGGCGGTGCAGGCGTATGTCAACGTCGCCTTCTATGAGCCGGCGGTAGTGCAACTGCTGCTGGTCGGGGGAATGGGATCGTCGCCGTCGTTGAGCGAGCGGCGGACGGAGTATCGCGAAAAGCTGGTGCGCGCCTGGCAACGGACACTCAACACGGCTCTGGAACGCCGCCAGATCGTGCCGCAGAACACGCGCCGCACGGCCGAAGCGCTCGTCGGCGCGTTTGACGAGATCGTCTACCATCTGCTGTCCTCGCCGCTGGCCGAACAAGAGCGGTCGACGGCCGTGCCAGAGATGGTTCAGTTTGGGCTGCGCGCCGCCGGCTACCTGTATACCCCCGACATCTGATCCGCCGCGTCCCTCTAGGCCACCACCAGCGACAGTTGCGACCCGGCCGACGATTTCTCGACCTCAATCCGCGCCGGGAACTTGTCGCGCAACTCATCGATGTGGGTGATGACCAGGATGCAGGCAAATTCCGGCTGCACGGCGTTGATGGCCTCCACCAGACGCTGCCGGCCCTCCGGGTCCTGGCTGCCGAAGCCCTCATCGATGACCAGCATCTGGAGGCGCGCCCCGGCCCGGCGGGCCAGCACCTGCGAGAGGGCCAGGCGGATGGCAAAGTTAATGCGGAACTTCTCGCCGCCGCTGTAGTTCTCGTAGGGCCGCTCGCCGCTGCTGTCAGAGATTGTGATGTCCAGCGTCTCGATCTGGCCACCGTCGGACTTGCGGTCCCGTTGCGTATCGAAGCGGACACGCATCTCGCCGCCGGACAGACGATAGAGCAAATCGTTGGCGTGATCTTCGATCTCCGGCAGCGCCGTCTCAATGAGCAAGGCCTGCACGCCATTCCGGCCGCACGCCTCCTCTAGCTGTCGCAACAACCCAATCCGCGCGGCCAGAGCCTGTCGCTCCGCGCGCAGCTCCTTCTGTACCCGGCGCAGATCGGTCAACACCTCGACCTTCTGGCGAACAGTACTGGTCACGCGGATGGCCGCTGCCTGCTCATCGCGCAGGCGGCCCAACTCGTCCTCGGCGGCGCGCAGGTCATTCACCCCGGCCTGGTGCTGCTGCAGCACGGCCGACAGGCCCTCGTGCTGCGTCTCCAGGTCGGCCACGCGCGCTGTCTCCCGCGCGCGCCGGCGATCCAACTCAGCCAGCGCCTCGGCCAGGGGTTTGATGGCGGCTTTGGCCTGCTGCAGCGCCTGGTACGCCTGCGGCGCCGCGCTCTGCTCAGCCAGCCGGTTGCGGGCAGCGTTGTGGGCGTCGGAGTCATAGGCTACGGCCGCCCGGCGCTGATTGAGCGCCGCCAGCTTTGCCCAGGCGTCGGCCGCGTAATGCTGCTCGTCCAGGTCGCGACGCGCGGTCAGCAGGGCCGGCCGGCCCACCTGCGCCCACTGCTGGGCCGTCCTGTCCAGTTGCTCGCACTGTGTCTCCAACACGCGAATGTCGCCCGCCAGCAGTTGCTGCTCGCGGGTCTTCTGCCGGGTTTCGGCCGGGTCCGGGCGCAGGCGCTCGAACTCGACTCGCAGAGCCGGGATGTCCTCGGCGCTGATCAGCGCCTCCAACTCTGCTAGCCGGTCGCGGAGGTTGCCGCTATCCCACGCTTCCAGCAACCCATCGATAAGGGCCAACTGAGCAGCGTAGTTAGCCAGACTGCGCTGCTGAGTGTCGCGCTCCTTCTCATGTTGCGGCCGCCGCCCCATCTCGGCGCTCAGGCCCACTTCCTCCTGATCGAGCGCCTTCAACCGCGCCTGCACTTCCCGATAGCGCGCCAGCGACACCTCGCGCTCGCTTTCCAGGTCACTGAGCACATTCTCGCGGTGTTCCGCGGTCAGTGGCTGGCCACAGATGGGGCACTCGCCGGTGGCCTCCAGACGCAGGCGCTCGATGCGTTCCTTGCGCTCCTGTCCCTCTCGCTTCAGAATCTCCAGTTCCCCGTTCAATTCAGCACGTTCGAACTTGATCGTGGTGCGCCGCTCTTCGCGTTCGGCCAGCGCCACTAGGAACGACTGAGCCATATCCAGCCCGGCCTGGGCTTTGTCGTAGCTATCGACCACCATCGCGCGCTGGGCGCGGCTGCGGTCCACCTCTTCAGCCTGCGCCGCTAACTGGTCGCGCTCCTGCCGCCAGAGGGCGGTGTTGGCCTCGGCTTTCTGCAAGCGGTCGCGGGCGACCTGCGCGGCCGCCTCCTGCTCGGCCAGCACAGCCAGCTCCGCCTCAACCGCCGCCAATCGGGCGCGGTGCTCGGCCAGTCGTGCGGTGATGTCCTGCCGGCCGGCCAGGGCGTCGGCCGCGGCCGTCTCCTGGGCGGTCAGCGTGCGCACGCGCTCCTCTAAGGCGGTGCGCGCACGGGCGATGGCCAGCTCAAACGGCTGGCATTCGCGCATCAGAACGTTGTCCTCGTCGGCGCGCTTCTGCCACACATCCAGGTCGGCGACCGTCGTCTGATAAGCGGTATAAGCCGCCTCGATAGCCGGGCCACGATCGAGCAGATCGCGATGGCCCGCCAGTTCGGCCCGGCGGCCGGCGGCATCGTCCTCCAGGCGCTGGAGTTCGGCGCGGGTCCGGTCCAACTCGGCCGCCGTCCGCGCCAACTGCTGGCGTTGCTGTTCGATGAGGGCACGCTTTTCGCGCAAGGTGATTACCAGAGTGTCCTGAGCCGACAACTGGGCGGCCACGGCCGCCTCGCGCTCCTCAGCCAGCTCCAGTTCGCGCCGCCGCTCGGCTTCCTGAGCCAACTCAGCGTCATGGTCGGCCAGGTTGCGATCGATAAGCTTCTCGTCAGCCTCGGCCGCTTTGCGCCGCTCGCTGGCCAACGTTTTATAGCCATCCCAACGGCTGACGCCGAGGATGTCGGCCAGGATTTCCTTGCGCCGGCCGGCTGTCTTGGTGGTGAACTCGTCGGCCTGACCCTGCAGCAGGAAGCTGGCGTTGGTGAAGATGTCGTACTGCATGCGCAGCAACTCTTCGATAGTCCGCTGTGTCTCGCGAACGCCGGACTGGGTCAGCGTGCGCCAACGCGCCTGGCCGTCCTCCTCGCCGCGCACGTGCAGTTCCAACTGCGCCGTCTTGCCAACGACCTTGCGGCGGATGACGCGGTAGATAGCGCCCTCTAGCTCAAAGATGAAGGTGACCTCGGCTGCCTTGCCGTTGCCGGCGGCGACGCGGTTGACAACGTTGTCATCGCCGGAGCGGCCGCGGCCGAAGAGAACCCAGGTGATGCCGTCCAGGAGGCTGGATTTGCCCGCGCCGTTCAGACCGGAGATGCAGGCCAGGCGCACGTTACTCAGATCGAGGGTCGCCGTATCGCGATAGGATAGGAAGTTGGTCAGACTGAGGTAGTGGGGGATCATGGCCTTGGGAGTGTGCGCGCTTTGGTCGCGCTCAGACGGCGCCGCCATCGGCCGCGCCGTTGCTCAGCACATCACGCGCCAGGGCCAGCAGCGCATCAACTTCCGTATCCGGCCGCCCCTTGTAGTGCCAGTAGAACTCCAGCAGTTCATAGGGGCTGAGTGTCTCCACGGCCATGCCCGACGGCAGGCGGCTCTTGTCGGAGCCGAGACGGTGCTTCAGCAGGCGCAAGTCGAAGGCCTCGGCGAAGTGGTCGCGGACCAGCTTCTCGTCGAGTAGCGCCTCATGCTCCTGGGCGAATTCGATCTGCACACGGCAGATGGCCCCGGCCACGCGCGCGGCCGGCGGCAGCGCCGCCATGACGTCGTCCATGAAGGTGTCTGCGTCTTTGGCCTTGATGAACAGGTCGATGAAGCGGCGCGTCTTCAGAGGAACAAAGCGCCACTCAGTGTGCCCGCGCGACACCTCGGCCAGCACATAGCCTTTCTGCTCTTTCGCCTCGCCGAAGTCGATGCGCTCGATGGAGCCGGAGTAGACGACCGGCGGCTGTTCGTTGAGAACCTGATGCTTGTGGATGTGACCCAGGGCGACGTAGTCAAAGCGCGGATCGCTGACCAGGCCCTCGCTGAGGGTCAGGTCATGGCCGAGCATGATGTTGCGCTCGCTGCTCAGGCGCGCCCCGTGCACACTGGCATGGGCGGTCAGGATGAGCGGCAGCGCCGGGTCGACCTCGGTTTCCAGCGTCACATTCAGCGTCTCGTGGATGCGGTCGAGAATGACGTCGTGGATCTCGTCGAGCGTTTTGCCGGTCATGTCATAGCGGCCCAGGAAGCGGCTGCGCGTGACCCACGGCAGGGTTAACACCTGCACCGGCACGCCCAACTCGGCCGGCGTCCACAACTTCAGCTTGTCGGCGACGAAGACGTGGGGCACGGAGAGGGTGGCAAACTCCTGCAACGTGTGGGCGCGGTTCTCGGCCGGGGCGATGTCGTGATTGCCCACCAGCAACAGCGTGGCGATGCCCGCCCGCGACAGGCGCATGATGCGCTCGCCCCAGGCGCGCTGGAAAGTTGGCTGCGGGTTGCGGTCTTTGTAAGCGTCGCCGGCGAAGAGGACCAGGTCTACCCGTTCGGCCAGCGCCGCGTCGATGATCTGATCGAGGGCCGCCAGGAAATCGACCACGCGCTGCGGCAGGCCCGTTGTCGGGTCATGGCGGCCGTAGTTGGCAATGTCAATGTGGGCGTCGGCGAAATGAAGGATACGCACGCTCATAGGTCAATACGCGCCCAGCCGTCCACGCGGACGAGCGAGCGATGCAGTTCAGCCACGCTCGGTCACGGCGTGAACACCCCCAGGCTGTAGAAGTCGTCGCTGTTGGGCAGGTCCTTCGGATAGATGCGCTGGACGACAACGTAGTACGTACCAGGCATCAGCGTCACCTGGACGGTCTTCTCGCCGCCGTATAGAGCGGGATTGCTGTGGCCACGCAGGACTTTGCCGGCGTCGTAGACGGCGACGTTGAAGTTGCTGTCCGCAGGGATATTGCCCAGGCGGATGGTCGCCCGGCCGAAGGCCGGCCAGTCGAAGTAATAGGCATTGTAGAACTGATCGGAGCGGACGAAGTTGCCACTCAGCGGGCTATTCAGCGGCACATAGGTCGCCCAGAAGAGCAGGTTGTCGCTGCCGATCTTCGGCGCGAGGGGCACAAAGGCGTGATGAGTCAACCAGATGATGCCCGTGCCGATGTTGAGCCGCTCCACTACGGACACGACACGCTGCTCGCGCGGCGTGTTGCCGCCGAAGACGTAGAGGCTATCGCGCCAAAACGCGCCCCGTGGCCAGTCAAGCGGCGGGTCGGTCGGCCGGCCGCCCCAGCTGTAATCGCTGCCGAGGACGCGCCAGCCGTTGGCCAGCGGGTCATAGACCTCCACTTCGGGCACACCGTTGCCCTGCGCGTCCAGGCCGCCAAAGATGTACCAGTTGCCGTCCGGGCCAATGGCGCTGCCGGCGTTGTAGCGCGGGAAGTTGAGATCGCCAGTCGGCCGCCAGTCTGAGCCGGTCGCCGGGTTGTAGCACTCGCCGCGAGTCAGCAGCACGATGATCGGCTGGCCGCTGGCGTCTTCGCCCGAAGAGAGGCCACCAACGACACACAGACCGCGGTTGGCCGCACTGACCCAGGCAGCGGTGTGGGCATAGCGGGCCACGGCCATGGGCCGGAAGGCTTCCCATTGGTTGGTGCTGGGCGTGTAGCGGTAGGTGTTGTTGAGCACGACGGCGTTGGCCTGAAAGGGCGGCATGCTGGCCAGGCCACCGGTCAGGTAATAGGATGTCTCGTCCGGCGCAGCGACGGCCGACGCCCAGGCGAACATCTCGCCGCCGGGCAGCAGCGCCGTCGGGATGGGCGCGGCCGTGTACCAGGAGGGTTGATCGATGTTGTAGACAAGGTGGGTGTTGGCGTAGTCGCTGGTGTTGCCGTTGAAGCCGCCGGGGACGTAGATGCGGCGGCCTAGCCGGACGGCGGTCGTGTTCGACAGGCCCGGGCCGGGCATATCAGCGTCCATCTTCGTCCACTGGCGCGACTCGGCGTTATAGCGCAGCACCAGGTTAGACAGCTCCGGCACGCCCTGGAGGCGCGTCTGCCCGCCGATGACATACATATCGACGCCGTCGCTGGCAAAGGCATGGCGGCTGACGCCACCAAAGGGCAAGTTGCTGACCTGACGCCAGCGCCGGCCGCCTTCGTCCATCCAGGCCGACAGTCGCAGATTGGTGGCGGCCGCCGCGCCGGACTGGTAGTCGGCGACCAGGATGTAGTAAGTGTGCCCGCGGATGACGCGCACTGTCGTCTTGGACTGGAAGCCCAGGGTGTCATCGGTGCAGGAGAGTGACCGCAGAGCTTCGCAGGTGCCCTCGAAGACAGCCAGGACGGTGTCGTAGTCGCTGCCCTCGGTGGTGATGGTGACAACGCCAGTGTCGCCGGCCACGAGCACATGCCAGGCGGTGCGGTAGCCAGTCGGGCTTGTCGGCACGCCGTAGGCGCAGGAAAGCACCGGATCGGTTACCTCCTGAGTGAAGGAGTTGGTCACCGTGCCGCTGCCGTCGGCGGTGTGGCTGAAGGACAGTTCCAGCGCGCTGGCTGTGGCGCAGGTGTCGGCCGCCGGGGCCGCTTCGATCCACTGCGGCAGGTCATCGATCTGAACCTCATCGGCCAGCCAGACCGACGGCGGCTCGGTGACGATGAGCGGCTCATCCGACGGCAGCGGGGGCGACCCTTCGGCCCAAGCGCGCGCGATCAGCATCGGCAAGGCAATCAGCGCGAGGAAAGCGAAGATGGAAACAATCGTGCGGCGCATATGATGGCTAATGATAGCAACCCTCGCCCAAAAACGCACACCGGCATAGCCCGCCTATATCGTTAGCGGCGCAAGATATACCTGTGACATTTTGACGAGCCGGCCGGCCGTCCTTTATGATGGTATTTAATGAGCGTAACAGCGATTACCGACACTCTGGCAATCGCCGCCTGGCCGACGGCCGGCAACATCGCCGCGCTGCGTGAGCTGGGGGTGCATCTGGTGATCAGCATGACTAACCGTGTGCCGCCGCCGGAACTGAACGATCCGCCCTTCCGGCTGCTGCACTTGCCCACCAACGACTCGCCCCTGCGGCCCATTCCGATGGCCACACTATGCGTTGGCGTCAACGCCGCCCTGCCGGTGATCGCCAGAGGCCAGGGCGTGGCCGTCCATTGCAGCCGCGGCCGCCATCGCAGCGTGGCCATGGCCTGCGCCATTCTCATCGGCCTGGGCCACTCGGCCGAGGCGGCAATGCTGCTCGTCAAGGCGCGCCGCGCGAAGGCGGATCCCACCATCTGGTATATTCGCCGCCGTATCAAGCAATTCGAGAAGCATTGGCCCCAGGGCTGCAGCGCTCAGGCAACCCGCGCCGACGCGTTGCGGGAACATTTATCAACTGGAGGTGTCTGAAGAACAACTGCTTGGCTTCGTAAAGGTGACGTATGAATGAGTCAACCCGTACCATTCAGATCATTATTAATCCGGCCGCCGGCAACAATGAGCCGGTGCTCAACACTGTCAACGATGTCTTCTCGCAGAACGACGGCATCCAGTGGGATGTCAAAGTGACCCACGGGCCGGGCGACGCCACGGAGATGGCTCATCAGGCGGCGGCCGCCGGCTGCGACCTGATCGCTGTCTACGGTGGCGACGGTACGTTGATGGAGGTCATCAATGGCCTGATGACCTACGGCCACCAAACCCCTGTCGCCATTCTGCCAGGCGGGACCGGCAATACGGTGGCCGCCGACCTCGGCATCCCGCACAAACTGGCCGACGCGCTGCACGTAGTGGCTACCAGCCAGGCGCGCCGGCAACTGGACATCGGCGAAGTCAACGGCCACTACTTCCTGCTGCGGGCTTACACTGGCATCGGCAGCGACTACAACGCCTCGCGTGAGTTGAAAGACCGTCTGGGTGTCCTGGCCTATCCTATTAAAGGGTTGCAGTTCCTGAAGGCCCACCCACCAGCCACGTTTCGCATTATGGTCGATACCGAGAAGATCGAGGAGCCAGGCGTTTTGTGTTACGTCAATAACATTGCCTATTCGCGCGCGCCCCAGCTACAAGACTGGCTGGAGCGTCTCTTCCTCGATGTGCAGGTGCACAACGGCGACGAGAGCAGCAGCGCCCAGGAACCGGTGTTGCAGACCATTGACCCGACGGACGGCCTGCTCGATGTTGTCCTGCTGACCCAAAACCCGTTCAATATTCATTCCATCAAGAGCTTCGTCGTGCACAGCGGCGAGGAGCAGGCGACCGTCCACTTCATCCAGGGCAAGCGCATCCATATCGACGCGGACCCGCCGCAGACACTGTGGATCGATGGCGAGGAGTGCGGCACGACGCCGGCTTACCTGCAGGCCGTGCCGCGGGCCATTACCGTCGTCGTCCCTGACGACCAGGGGTAGGCTACGCGTCCCTCCTGAAGCGCTTTCAGGAGGGACGCGTTGCCCACGGGCGCATTAGAGCTTGCGGGCGACCAGGGTTACGGGAGTATCACCGATGACAAGCTGCTGGCGAATGTCACCGTCGTCCGGCAAGCCGGAGGTCAGTTGCGTGGCCAGTGTCTCCGCACCGATGAAGTCGCCGAAGTTGTGGAACGTCGCCGCGACATCCCCCTCCGCCACATAATGCAGGGCGATGCGGTCGGAGATATCCAGGCCGGCGTCCTTGCGCAGGCTATTGATGGCCCGCACGAGGTCACGAGCATAGCCCTCCTGCACCAGTTCGGGCGTCAGGTGGGGATCGACGGCCACAGTGATGCCCTTAGCCCCCGCGACAGCCAGGCCGCCACGCGACTCCGTTTGTACTAGCACGTCGTCGTCGCCCAGTTCCACCGTGCGGCCGTCGACGGCCAACGCCAGTCTCAGGCCGGCCTGCAAGCGCGTGGCCGCGGCGGCCGGGTCCAGCTGCTCCAGCGCAGCGCGGACGGCCGGGAACAGCGCGCCCAGCTTCGGGCCTAGCGTGCGGTTGTTGGGCAACAGCTTGTAGCTAACCAATTCGCCAACCTCGGAGACGATCTCGATCGCCTTGACATTGATCTCCTCGGCCAGCACCTCGGCCAACTCCTGCAAGTCGGCCCGTTCCTGCTCCGAGCCGACGAAGACGCGCGCCCGCGCCAGGGGTTGGCGCAGCTTGACATCGGCCGAGCTGCGCGCCGACCGCCCCAGCGCCGCGGCGTCGATCACCAGACGCATCTTGTCCAGCAGGCGATGGTCGAGCGCGGCCGGATCGACTTGCGGGTAGAAGTGGTGGTGGACGCTCAGCGGCGCGTCCGGTTCCACCGCCCGCACCAGGTTTTGATACATGGCCTCGGTCGTGAAGGGCAGGAACGGGGCCAGCAGCTTGATGAACGTCACCATGACGTGGTAGAGCGTGGCGTAGGCCGCAGCCTTGTCGGCGTCGGCCTCGCTTTTCCAGAAGCGGCGGCGCGAACGGCGGACGTACCAGTTGGACAGGTCGTCCAGCAGTAGCTCCAGCGTGGCCGTGGCCCGCTCCGCGTCCCAGGCATCCAGCGCGGCGCGTACATCGACCGTCGTTTCGTTGAGGCGCTCAACGATCCACTGGTCTAGTTGTGAGGCTCCAGGGGCCAGGGGCCAGGTTCCAGGGGCAGAAGCTTGGCCCGTGCTGCTCGACGGCGCGGCGGCGCGGCCCGCTTCCCGGGGCGTCCAGCCGTCGGCGTTGGCATAGGTGACCAGGAAGGCATAGACGTTCCACAGCGGGATCAGGAAGCGCCGTCGCGTCTCGTCGCCGCGGTGATATCCGAACTGGAGGTTCTGCTCCGGCTTGGCCGAGGCATAGAGCCAGCGCATCGTGTCCGCGCCCATCAACTCGGCACCCTCGTTAAATTCGATCATGTTGCCCCACGACTTGTGCATGGGGCGGCTGGTTTCGTCCACCAGCGTGGCATAGCCGAACAGGTTGCGGAAGGGCGGCTCGTCGGCCAGCACCGTGCTCTGGGCCAGCAAGCTATAAAACCAGTTGCGGAACTGGCCGGGAAAACTCTCCGAGATCCAGTCGGCCGGGTACCACTTCTCCCAATAGGCGCGATCGGTACGATAGCGCAGCGTACTGAAAGCGACGATACCGGCGTCGAGCCAGGGGTTGCCCACGTCGGCGATGCGGCTGGCCGTCGCCCCACACGATGGACAGGCGATCTTGACCGCGTCGATGTAGGGACGGTGGGGCGTGTGGCCGTTGAACGTGTCCCAACCAGCCACAGCACGGGCCTCTAGCTCGTGTTCGTCGCCGACAACGGTGAAGGTACCGCACTCGGCGCACTCCCAGATGGGCAGCGCCAGGCCATAATAGCGCTTCTTGCTGATCATCCAGTCGTGCATGTTGCGCAGCCAGTCCATCTCGCGCTCATAGCCGAAGCCGGGCACCCAGTTGATCTGCTCGACGCGATCCATGATCTGGTAGCGCAGACTGGCGGCCTTCTCCTCGGCGGTCAGTTCCTCGCGCGGCTTGTCGTAGACCGGCCCCATGCTGATGAACCACTCATCGACCAGACGGTAGACCAGCTCGGAGCCGCATCGCCAACAGTGGGGATAGCGGTGGTTGTACTTCTGTTTGCGGTAGAACAAACCCTGCTCGCGCAACGCGGCGAATATATCCTCGCGGACGGTGAAGACTTCGCGGCCGCTCAGCCAGTCGAAGCCGGGCAGATAGACGCCATTCTCGTCTAACGGGGCGACGACGGGCAGGTCAAATTCCTGGCCCAACGCAAAGTCCTCCGCGCCGCAGCCGGGGGCGATGTGGACGATGCCCGTGCCCTCTTCCGCGCCGACCTCCGTCCAGGGGATGACGCGGTGACGATAGTTCTTCTCGGCGAAGGCCTCGGTTACCTGCGGCAGGTCGTCGAATGGGCCGGTGTAGCCCCAGCCAACGAGGTCCGCGCCCTTCAGCCGGCCGACGACTTCGTTGTCCTTGCCCACCAGCGAGTTCTTCATGGCCGCCTCGGCCAAGTAGTAGGTCCAGCCGTCCCCGGACTGCACCTGCACGTAGTCAAGCTCCGGGCCGACGGCCGCGGCGACGTTGCTGGTCAACGTCCAGGGCGTCGTCGTCCAGACCAGCAGGGCCTCGTTCGGCCGGTCAACCAGCGGAAAGCGGACAAAGACCGAGTCGTGGACCACGTCGAAGTAGCCGTCGGTGACAATCTCGTGCTGGCTGATGGCCGTGCCGCAACGGGCACACCAGGGCATGACGTCATTGCCCTTGTAGATCCAGCCATGCTCATGACACTCCTTCAGGAAGCCCCAGATCTGGTAGTTGTTCTCGTTGCTAAACGTGAAGTAAGACCCACCCAACTCCGGCAGGCCCAGCCGGGCGACGATCTGCTCGACCGTGTCGGTCACCGGGCCGTGCGGCCCCTCAACGGTGATGACCTGCATCGGGTTCTCCAGCAGCAACTCCGCCAGCTGGCGCAATTCGTCGGGGTCGTTCCAGTCCATCCAGTTGCCCAGGCGCATGGTCTGTTCGGTCTGCACGGCGGCATACTTCAGCACGCGCGCCTTGCAAAACTTGACGAATTCGGCCAGGCCCATGCGCTCGATGTCGCGCTTGTTGGTGAAGCCCAGTTCCTTCTCGGCGTTGACCTCCACCCATAGGCCCTGGCAGTCGAAGCCGTTCTGCCAGCGCAGGTTCTTGCCCTGCATGGCCTGATAGCGCTGGTAAAGGTCCTTGTAGGTGCGTCCCCAGGCATGGTGAGCGCCCATCGGGTTGTTGGCCGTGATTGGCCCGTCGATGAAGCTGAAGATGCCGTGTTCGGCCTCTGTCGCCGCGCGCAGCCGGCGTAGCGCATCGAACGCGCCCGTCTCGCCCCAAAAGGCAAGGATATCTTTTTCCAAGGCCACGAAATCGGCCTTGTTGGAAACGTCGCGAAAGCCCATAGTCGTTTTCTCCGCAATCGAATAGGTATCAGCGGCCGTAGCGCACCAGGCGTTGGGCCACCGCTGTCAGTCCATCATCGCGCCAGAGGCGCAGCGGCCGCCCCTCGTTATCCAACCAGACCGTGCGCCGGCTCTGGCCCCAGACGACCGACAGGGCGCGTACCGGCAGCGGTTCGTCGCCGACCTGCTCCGTCGCCATTTCGCCCAGGACAATGGTCACCGGCGTCTGGACAAGGGCCATCAGGCGGGCCGGGTCAGACGTGTCCGTCAGCAGGGTGATGCCGCGCGTCTGGCCATCGCTCTGCCGCAGCAGCGCCAGCCCGCTGCCGGCCGGAAACCAGAACGCTTCGCCGCGGGCCGTGTCCTGGTAGGCCGCGCCGCCAACCTCGCGTGTGGCCAACCACTCGTCTCCCTGCTGCACAGCGGCCAGGGTAACTTCGCGATCCTCGTCCCAGAAGCGGGCCTTCACCTGCTCCGGCCGGCCAGCCGGGTTGAGGACCACGTGGTAAAGCCACGATCGGCCCGACACCGCCTCACGGGCGTCGAGATCGACGCGCAGAAAGCGGTAGTCGCCAGCGGCCTCGCTCAGCCGCCACGACTCGACCGCGCCGGTCGGCTGGCCGTCGCGTTCATAGCGCAGCTGCCCGGCCAACAACGGCCGCTCATAAGGAAGTTCGTGGATGATGAATCGCATGGTCAGGTTCCAGGTTCCAGGGAAAAAGGCTCTGCCCTGGCCCCTAGTCCCTGACTTCCAGGTAAATCCGCTTGTTGATCTTGCCCTTACTCTTGTAGTCACTGACACGGATGTGGCCGACTTCGCTGGTGTTGGCCACGTGCGTGCCGCCGTCGGCCTGTAAGTCCAGCCCAACCAATTCGACCGTCCGCACTTCGGTAATGCCCTCCGGCAGGAGGTTGATCTTGGTGCGGATGAGATCGGGGATGGCAAAAGCCTCGTCGCGCGGCAGAATGCGCACGCGGACGGGCCGCGCCGTCGCGACCTCCGCGTTGATCGCCTCCTCGATGGCCGCCACCAATTCCTGGCGCATCGTCTCGAACTCGAAGTCCATCCGCCCTTGCAGCGGCTCCATGTTGCCGCCGGTCACCTGCGCGCCGTAGTCGCGGAAGACAACGCCACAAAGGATGTGCATGGCCGTATGGGTGCGCATCAGTTGGTAGCGGCGCGCCCAGTTGAGCCGGCCGGCGACAGCCGCTCCCACCGGCGGCAACTGGCCGTCGATAAAGTGTACGGGCACGCCGTCAACCTTCTTGACGGCCGTGACGGCCCACGTCTGCTCGCCAGCGCTGAGCGTGCCGGTGTCGTTGGGTTGGCCGCCGCCGCCGGGATAGAACGCCGTCCGGTCGAGGACCACGCCGCCCTCGACCTGGCCCGTCACCGCGGCCGCGAACTCGGACACATAGGAATCAGTCTCGTAGAGTAACTCAGTCATGTTCACACCCTGCTCGATGGGCCTGGGTTAACCCGGGCCGCGGAGAGCACAGCTTCCGTGGCGTGTTGCCGCCGGCGGCGGGATACCATCCTCGAAAATCACGCCTCCGCTTGTAGCCGCTTCCACGCCGCCGTGGCGCGTCGCCGGCGGCGGCGGGATACCATCCTCGAAAATCACGCCTCCACTCGTAGCCGCTTCCACGCCTCCGTGGCGCGTCGCCGGCGGCGGCGGGATACCATCCCGCCCTACAAACAAAAACGCCTTCATCCCCAATGGGACGAAGGCGCAGGCGCTTCGCGGTACCACCCATCTTCCGGGCCTTGCCGCCCGGCAACTCAGCCGACCACCATCATGGTCGCGGTTCCGCTAACGGAGAACCACTCCGGCCAGGTCTACTTGGCTCGCGCCGTTCGGCTGGCGACTCCCGAGGGATGTTCGGCCGCTCGTCTGTGTCTGACTTGCACCACGCTCAGACTCGCTGGACAGCACGGTTGCGGCGTACTCGTCTCGATCATCGTCTTTACTATTTGACTTGGCACAATTATGCCGGAAACAGCTCTATCTGTCAACGGCCCCAAAGGACGGCCTAGTCCAGTAGGCGTACCCAGTCATACTTCTGGGCGGCGCGGGCCAGTCGCGCATCGCGCGTATAGAACTCGGCGCCCTCTTGCCAGGCGAGAGCCAGATAGTGAGCATCGTAGGTCGCGCCGAGGGTTAGGTCGCGCGCCATCTCTATCGCTTTTTCATGAAGCTCGGCCGGTGCGAAAAGGCGAATTGGCAACAACAAGGTTATGCGCATGGCTTTTCTCGCTTCAGTAACGATGATATCGCCAGCCTTTAAGCGCTGGTAGATCACATTGGTCACTTCGTAGGTGAGCAGCTGAGGCGCGATGAGAGGTCGCGCGGCGGTCTTCCAGGCATACCAGCTACGTCCCAGGCGGGCATCTTGCGGGCGAAAAATGCGATCAACAACAACACTGGCATCAATACAGATGGCTGAGTTGCTCATCGCGCTCTTCCCTCATTCTGTGGATCGTTTCGACGGTCGATGGCAACTCGCGGTCACCGAGCCTGGCCCTCAGGTCGGCGTGCAACTCCGCTAGCTCGGCCTCCCACTTATCCCAAGCCGACGCTGTACTGCCTTTCATGCGCTCGTAACTCTCCAGAGACATGACAACCAAACGAGGCACACCATCCCGCTCCACAATCACCGTCTCGTCGTTCTCGGCCACACGTTGCATCAGTTGGCCGAACTTGACCCGTGCTTCCGTCGCGCTAATCACCCTTTCCATGCCATCACCTCGCCCATCGATCGATCAATCAATCGATTATAAGCTTTAACGCGACCACGGTCAATCAGGTTCCCGTGCTGCCGTAGTGTCGCAGCCCAAACCGCCACACCGCCAACCCAATCGCCATCAGCCCGGCGGCCACCAACGGCGCGCCCCAGGCCAGGACCGGCGCAACCTCTCGCCCCATCAAGTAACTGGCCGGATAGAAGGAAGCGAAGCCATAGGGAATCAGCACGGTCAGCAGGACGCCGATAGCCCGCGGGTAAATGACCAGCGGGTACTTGGCGAACTCGTGCATCTCGAAGACGACGCGTGTCACGGGCACCGAGTCCATCAGCCAGAAGCCACTGACGGCGGTGATGAGATTCAGGGCGATGAAAATGACGCCGCCGCTCAGGGTCATCAGCGCCAGGTAGGCCACGTGCAGCGGCGTCCAGGTGATGTCCAGCCGGCCGGCAGCGATGACAATGAGCGCCAGGCCGACGAGGAAATTGCCGATGCCGTCGTGGCAGAAGCGGTCGGCCAGCAGGTGAAAGAGGGGATCGACCGGCCGCACCATGAAGCGGTCGAACGCGCCCGTGCGCACGTAGTCGCGGCCGATCGTCCACAGGTTGTCGGCGAACATGTGGTTGATCGACTTGGACACCGTGATCAGCCCGTAGATGAGCAGAATCTCGGCCAGGCTCCAGCCGTCGAGGTCGGGAATCTGGCGCATGACTACCCAGATGGTCAGCAGCCCGGCGGCCTGCAAGAAGATGGTCGAGGTCGCGCCGATCAGGAAGTTGACGCGGTACTCCATCAGGATCTTCATCCGGTTCTTGAAGAAGAGCCAATAGAGGGACAGATAGTGGGGCAGCTGGTTGAGCGTAGCGACCATGACCTAGCCTCCTTGCACCGTGATGACGCGCAGCGAGCGCCGGAAGACGAAGCGCGACAGCGGCAGCAGCACGGCCAGCGCCGCCAGTTGCAGCAACCAGATGCGCGGCATGGCTGCCAAGGGGGTGATGCCGCTGAGCAGCGACACCGGCAGGTAAACGGCCTGCGAGAAGGGCAGGATGCTGGCCACCGTGCGCAACCAGCCGGGCATCATGTCCAGCGGGATCAGCGCGCCGCTGAAGAATAGAGCCAGGCTGAAGCGGACGACGCTCATGCCCCAGATTTCGGTGCTGTAGAAGGCGGCGCAGGCGATGATCCAGTCGAAGAAGAACAGGACAGCGTGGCCGAGCAAAAGGGTCAGGGCGAAAGCCAGCCATACCAGCGGATCGGCCGGCAGTTGCAGGCCGTAGATGAGCCAGATGCCCAGAGCCAGCGGCGCGCGCAACAGTAGATTGATGCCCAGGTTGACGAGGTTGGTGATGTACATCATCGCCTGATAGTCGAGCGGACGCAGCAGCGCGGCGGCGATCTGCCCCTCGCGCAGGCCCGCGCCGAAGTCCCACAACAGGTTTGTAGAGTTGGCAACGTCGCCGAAGATGCGCGCCAGCAGAATGTAGTTGAGCGTCTGGTCGAGTGTCAGCCCGCCGATGGTGGTCGTCGAGGCGAACACCGCCCGCCAGAAGGCCACGAAGATGATCACGGCCAGGAACTGGACAAACAACTCCATCCAGACCCAGATGCTGTAGGCCATGAACATCTTGGGGACGACGGCGGCCATACCGCCGTAGACGCGCAAGTTGCTGCGAATGGTACTCACCATGAAATACACTCACAAAGAAAGCGCTACTTCAACCGCCCTGCACGGTCACCACGCGCACAGCCCGGCGAAAGACCAGGCGCGACGCCGCCAGCAACACCGCCAGATAAACGAGTTGCAGTAGCCAGATGCGCGGCAGCTCGTTCAGCGGCGTTAACCCGCTCAGCACCGAGACCGGCAAATAGACCGCCTGCGAGAACGGCAAGACTGCGGCGAGCGCCCGCAGCCACGCCGGCATGATCGCCAGCGGCAACAACATGCCGCTGAAGAACAGCACCACTCCCTGGCGAATTGTTGCCAGTCCCCAGGCATCGGTTGTGTAGAACACCGCGCAGGCCAGAATCCAGTCGAAGCCGAACATGACCGTGCAGCCCAGCAGCAACGTGACGGCTGTTGCGGCCCAAACAGCGGGATTAGCGGGCAGTTGCAGGCCGAAGAGCAGCCAGGCAACAAGCGCCAGCGGCAAACGCATCATGAGGTTCAGCCCCAGCAGGGCCAGTTTCTGAAGGTACATCGAGCTTTGAAAATCCAGCGGACGCAGCAGCACGGTTTCAATGCTGCCCTCGCGCATCAGTTCGCCGAATTCGCGCAGCATGCTGGTGACATAGGCGCCGTCGTGGAAGATGCGCGCCAACATGACGTAGTTCAGCGTCTGCGCTGCCGTCAGCCCGGCGACAGTCGCCTGCCCGGCAAAGACCGCGCGCCAGAAGGCGACGGTGATGGTGAGGGTGATGATCTCCATAGCGACGTTGAACCAGATTTGAAACTGGTAAGCCAGGAACAGCTTGGGCATCATGGCCGCCATCGCGCTGTAGGCACGGTTCGTCTGCGTCACCTGCCGGACCATAAGCCTCCTGTAGGGCGATTTGGTAAATCGCCCGTTCTGCCCGTCCTCAACGTGGGGCGATTTGCCAAATCGCCCTACGCCGTCTCCTTCAGTCCACCCTGATAGATCTGCTTGACCACCATCGACAGGTCTGGCTCCTTGAGCGACAGGTCGATGACCTCGATCTGGCTCATGACGCTGGCGCTGACGCGGCTGGCCGAGGTCTGCGTGCGGTCGAAGCGCAGCGACAGCGTCCGGCCGTCCTTCGCCAGCACTTCGGCCCCGGTAGGCACGTTCAGGCCGTTCAGGTCGGCGGCCGTCTCGAAGGTGATCTCGCGGTACTTGCCGAAGCGCTGCTTGATCGTTTCCAGCGAGCCGTCGTAGATGAGCACGCCGTTGTCGATAATCAGCACGCGCTGGCACAACTCCTCAATGTCGCCAAGGTCGTGGGTCGTCAGCACCACGGTGGTGCCCTTCTCCTGGTTGATGCGCTTGATGAAGGCGCGGATGCGCTCCTTCACCAGCAGGTCAAGGCCGATGGTCGGCTCGTCGAGGTAGACGATGCGCGGCTCGTGGATGAGCGTCGCCGCCAGTTCGGCGCGCATCTTCTGGCCCAGCGACATGTTGCGGATGGGGGTGGGCAATAGCTCTTTCAACTCCAGCGTCTCGCTGAACTCAGTGATCAGCCGCTGGAAGCGAGCGTCATCGACTTCGTAGATGCGGCCGACCATTGTCAGCGACTCGCGCAGAGCCAGGTCCCACCACAGTTGCGTCCGCTGGCCAAAGACGACGCCGATGTCGCGGGCGTTGGCGACGCGGTCGCGATGGGGATCGCGGCCGAGGACGCGCACCTGCCCGCCCGTTGGCACGAGGATGCCGGTCAGCATCTTGATGGTCGTCGATTTGCCCGCGCCATTGACCCCGATGTAGCCGACGATCTCGCCCGGCTCGATGGTGAAGCTGACATCTTTGACAGCCGTCTTGGACGTATAGCGCGGACGGAACAGCGCCTTGACCGCGCCGCGGACGCCGGGGTCTTTGTCGGGAATATGATAAACCTTGGTCAGGTTGACAGCTTCAATCATCGGGCACCTCAGACGCGCAAACAGACCGAACGGTAGCGGGGCAATAGACAGTATAGTTGGAACCGCGTTCGGCACTGTAAAGAAAGCTACACTTTGGGAGCCGGCATCCCCTCCACGGGCCAAGGTGGTCAAGATCAAGAGCATGACCACGTAGAAGCTACAACCCAGACGCTTCTTCCCCCGCTCCCCCGCTCCCTGCTTGCTTCTAATACGCCAACAACCACAAGAGCCGCTCGCGGATCGCCGCCACATTCGGGATCATGCTGTCCATGAGTCCCGTGTTGAACGGCACAGGCACCGACGGCGCGGCCAGTCGCTGCACCGGCGTGTCGAGATCGCCAAAGGCCTCATCGGCGATGACGGCGGCGATCTCCGCGCCGAAGCCGCCCATCTGGAAGTCCTCGTGAACGATCAGGCAGCGCGACGTTCTGCGGATAGAGGCCAGCACCGCCTCGCGGTCCCAGGGCACGATGGTGCGCAGATCGATGATCTCGATGCTCGCGCCGGTCGCCGCCGCGGCCGCCTCACAGCGCTCGACCATCGCCCCCCAGGTGACGATCGTCAGCTGGTCGCCGGCCTGCACACGCCGGGCGCGGCCAAAGGGCAGCACGTAATCGTCGCCGGGGTAAGCGCGGCGGGCCGAGGACACGTCGAGCAGCGCCCGGTGCTCGAAGAACAGCACCGGGTCATTGCCGCGCAATGCCGCGCGCAGCAGCCCGACGGCATCCTCGGCATTAGACGGATAAGCCACCTGCCAGCCGACCGCATGGGCGAAGGCGGCCTCGTCGGTGACGCTATGCCACGGGTCGCCGATGCGCCGGAAACCGCCGGGCATGCGCACCACCAACGGCGCGGCATAGCGCCCGGCCGTGCGCCAGCGCAGCGAGCCGATGTTATGCAGTTGCTCCGTGGCCGGGTCGGCGTACTTGCGGAACTGAATCTCCGGCACGGGCGTCAGCCCGGCCAGGGCCATGCCCACAGCGCGACCGATGATACCCTCCTCCGACAGGCTGGTGTCGAAGACGCGCGCCGCGCCATACTTGTGCTGCAAACCCAGCGTCGCCGCGTGGACGCCGCCCTTCAGACCCACGTCCTCACCGAAGAGCAGCAGCCGCGGGTTAGCGGATAGCTCCGTGTCCAGCGTGCGGCGGATGGCCTCGACCACCGTCAGGCGGCGCGGGTCGGGCGGATGGGGCTGATCGCTGCCCGCTGGCAGTTCGATGCCCTCGGCCGCCAGCCCGCCGACCGCCTGCCGCGGCGAGCCAAGCGACCAGACACGATCGCTGACGCCCGTTGGATCGGGCTGCGGCGCAGCGGCCGCGACGTCGCGGGCGGCGGCCACCTGCGCGGCAGCGTCGCTCTCCAGCGCCTGCCACGCCCGCTGGTCCATGAGGTCGGGCACAAGGGCGGCGCGCAGGGCCGGGATGGGGTCGCGCGCCAATTCGTCGTCACGCTCATCTTCCGTCTTGTAGGCCTGGTTATCGACGCTGGAGTGGCCGGACAGGCGCGGCACAGTCAGGCGCAGCAGGCCCGGCCCCGCGTCGCCGCGCACATGGGCCACGGCCGCGGCCACCAGCGCCGCCGTCGTCGCCGGCTCGACGCCGCTGCCGTCCCAAATGGCCAGGTCGCGGAACGAGGCCAAGTTGGCGGCGATATTGCCACCCGGCGTCTGTAGCCAGCTCTTAACCGAGATGGCGTAATTGTTGTCCTCGATGACAAAGAGGAGCGGCAGGTGCAACGTGGTGGCCATCGTCAGGGCTGACCAGAAGCCGCTGCTGGCCACGGAACCTTCGCCGCCGAAGACGACGGCGATGCTGTCGGCCACGGCCGCCTCGCCCAACTGATCGCGGCGATAGCGCAGAGCCTGCGCCCAGCCGGCGGCGGGCGTGAACTGCGAGCCAACATCGGCGGCCATCGGCAGCACCAGCGCCCGGCCGCGCCGGGGCATGTTGAAGACGACGCCCACATCGCGCCCGTCGCTCATGCTGCCGGCGCGAGCCATGTCGGCGACCAGCGCCTCGGTCAACGTCAACCCGCTGGCCAGCACGAACGGCCGCGAGCGGTAGTAGACCGAGGCGGCGTCAAAGGGACGATCGAGGAGTTGAGCGACGAGCAGTTGACCCAACTCGTGGCCGCGGGCCGAGAACTGGTAGGTCACCTGGCCGGCCGGCGTCAACTCGCGCTCCTCCAGCTCATCCATCAGGCGCGAGGCCAGCGCCAGCCGGGCAACTTCGTGCCAGTCGAAGGGGAAAGTGGTCAATTCGCTCACGCTGTGCTCCTGTGGTTGTCCGGCGGCCGTCGCCGCGGGTCGATGTTGTAACCCGGGGCGGCCGATTTGCCAAGACCGGCGTGGCGTCGGCCCAGCAGGTTGTTGCTTTCCGCGTCCATGGGGCTATGCTTTGCCTAAATGAGCCGCGCGTCCTTCGGGTCACGGCCGTTCATGTCGTGTTGGTTCCAGAAAAACTTGCGGTCATTGCGCGGAGGGCGTCAAAATGCGTAGCTGGTCGATCTCACCGCGGTTCGTCCGCGTTTCAGCTCATCGTCTGTTCTTCGTCGTTGCCCTGCTCGGCCTGGCCGTGACGCTGGCCCTATCGGCCACGGCGGCCGGTGGCCAGGGCGAACCCGTGGAACCCAACGCGCCGGCCATTGTCGGCGGCCGCGAGGCCGACCCCGGCGAGTGGCCCTGGCAGGTCGCGCTGATCCACACCGGCGGCGACGCTTACGACGCCCAGTACTGCGGTGGCACACTGATCAGCCCGAACTGGGTCGTCACGGCGGCCCACTGCGCCGCGAACAAAACAGCGCCACAGATCCAGGTGTTGGCTGGCATTCACAATCTGCGCACGCCCGACGCCGGCGCCCTGCGGCTGGACGTCAAGCGCATCATCCTGCACCCGGACTACGGCCAGGCGACACAATACGACAGCGACATCGCCCTGCTGGAACTGCTCACGCCGGCCACCTTCAGGCCCATGACCGACCACCAACTACCAATCGACGGGGTGGCCGCGGCCGGGACCAACATCGGCCCACTGACCGGCGTCGAGGCCACCGTGACTGGCTGGGGCAATACCTCTTCCTCAGTGGTCGATTATCCAGACACCCTGCAAGAGGTCGAGGTGCCCATTCTGTCGAACGCGGAATGTGCCCAGGCCTATGAGAACAACATTACCGGCAACATGGTCTGCGCCGGCTTGCCGCAAGGCGGCCGTGATTCGTGCCAGGGAGATAGTGGCGGTCCGCTGGTCATCTTCAACGACGACACCTCTCGTTGGGAACTGGCGGGCATTGTCAGCTGGGGGTATGGCTGCGCGCTGCCGGGGCTGCCCGGCGTCTATACGCGCGTGTCGTCCTTTGCCCAATGGATTAGAGCCGAAAGCAACGTCGGTGACCCCGACTTCCACCTGGCGCTAACCCCCGCCCGGGCCAACGTTTGCGCCGGGGCGACTGTACAGGCGACCGTGAGCCTCACGAGTCTGGCCGGGTTCGACCAGCCGGTGGTGTTGTCGTTGACCGGACTGCCGCCGGGCGGCCGCGCCTCGTTCCAACCGTCGGCCATCACGCCGTCAATGACGAGTGTCCTCACCATCGACACGACCAATATCGCCGCCGGCAGCTATGAGCTTCTCGTGCGCGGCACATCGGACGCGGTCAGCCACGGAGCGACATTGACCCTGTTGGTCACCGCCACTACGCCCCAACCACCGCAACCGTTGGATCCGCCGGCCAATGTCACCGGCGTTTCCGTCGCGCCACGTTTCTCCTGGAAGCCGGCAGACGATGCCACGCAGTATCACTTGCAAGTGGCCAAGGGGCCGTCGTTCCAGCACATCGTTCGCAACGAGACGGTTAGTGATGTGTCTGTCGCTCCTGCCGGCTGGCTGGAGCCGAACACAGCCTACTACTGGCGCGTTGCGGCGACCAATACCTGTGGCGCGAGCGCGTTTTCGCCCATCTTCCAATTGACCACCGGCCAGGCCTATTGCCGCACGCCGAACCTGGCCATTCCCGACGGCCTGGAAGATGGCGTAGCCGACGCGATGACCATTGTCACAGCGGGCGCTCTGGCCGACATGGACGTGTGGCTGAAGATCGCCCACGATGATCCCGAAGATCTGCGTGCCCAGCTAACCTACACCCCCAGCGGCGGGAACGCCACCTTGTTCCAGCGCCCAACCGCCGACTGCTTCGACGTGGACGATCTCGACGCCCTCCTCGATGATGAGGCCGGCGTGCGCGTCGGCGACACCTGTAACGCGACGCCACCGGCGATTAGCGGCCGTCTCCGTCCGGCGACACCACTGGCCGTGTTCGACGAGCAACCGCTGGCCGGCACGTGGCGACTGTCGGTCGCCGACGTGGCTTCTCTGCGTACCGGCCGGCTGCAGGCCTGGTGTTTGTTGCCGTCGCTGGCGGCCGACTTCTGCGACCAGGTAACCGATGTGCCCGCGTCCGAGTGCGCGGCTCTTGATGCGCTCTTTACGGCCACCAACGGCTGGCGATGGGCACGTCACGGGGGCTGGTTCGATAGCCCTCGGGCCTGCCAGTGGCAGGGAGTTACTTGCGCTGCCGGACACGTGAGCGCGCTGCGTTTGCCCGGCAATGGGCTGGCCGGGCAGCTGCCGGCGGCCGTCGGCGCGCTATCACAGTTACAAGCGCTCGATGTATCGGCCAACACGGCGCTGGCGGGGCCGCTGCCGTTTGCGCTCGTGACATTGCCGCTCAACCAATTTCACTTCGATGGCACGGGCCTGTGCGCGCCAGCCGGCCGCGACTTCACCGACTGGCTTGTAGGGATCGACGACCTCAAAACTTCGGGCGTGACCTGCGCCCAGTCATTCCTGCCGCTGCTGCGGCGCTAGGCTTCGCCCAGTCCCAGCGCGGCGCGTGCGGCCTCATAGCCACATCGCTCCAGTTCGCGGAAGGCGGCAAAGTCGAGGAAGTTGAAGTCGGCCACCGCCGGCTCAATGAGCACGTCGGCCAATTGTTCGGCCGCCTTACGGTGGTAAAGGCTGTTGACCTCGACGGTGCGCAGGATGGTGCCGGCTAACGTGGGCACGCGCAGCGACCGGCCAAACGGATTCACGCGGCTCCATAGCACCCGCCAGCCGGAGATGCTCTCGCCAAAGGTGTGCGGGTAAGGCTTCTCGCGGTGGGGGCTAACGTTGCTGGCGAGAACCTGACCCACCTCATAGCGCGAGACCATCACATCGACGGGGAAGTTGTTCATCACGCCGCCATCAACCAGTATTTCGTTCTTGTCATTGAGGATCGGGGAAAAGACACCGGGCAGGGCGATGCTGGCCCGCACGGCACGCCAGAGCGGCCCGCGCTCATGGACAACAGGGGCAGCCACAGACAGATTGGTGGAAACGCAGAAGAAGGGCCGCCACAAGTCCTCTATTTGCCGTGTGCCGAAGAACTCATGCATGACCGCGGTGATCTTGCGCGAGGCCATGATCGAGGTATAGGGAAAGGTGCGGTCAAGCAGGAATTGGGGATTGGTCAGGCGCTCCGCCTGTTCTATGGCATCGGCCGAGGTCAGTCCGCGGGCCAGGCAGCCGCCGATGAACGCGCCCATACTGGTGCCGCCGATGATGTCAATGGGGATGTGCGCCTCTTCCAGGGCGCGGATGACACCGACGTGGGCCAGGCCGCGCGCCGCCCCGCCGCTGAAAACCAGGCCTACGGCCCGGCCAGTTAATCGCCGCGCCAGCCGCTGCCAGTGCGCGACATCGCCCAGGCGCAGATGATGGTAGGCGGCCAGTTCGCGCGCGGTCAGCCACGGCAGCGTGCCAGTCGGTTCGTCGGCCGTGGAGGTGTGGAGCAAGACCAGTTCCTTCCGCGTCCGCGGGTTACAGACGTATTCCAGGGGGCCGGGCTGCGGGTCCTCGCCGGCCTGGCCCACAAGGAGGATACGGTCGGCCTGGGCCAGACAGCGCTGCGTCCACTGGCTCCACTCAGCATCAGCGACATAGAGGATGTGGCGATAGACCTGCTCCTGCTGTTGCAGCCAACTGTTGAGGACGATGCTGAGGGCGTCATCGGCATCCGTCTGCGACGCGCCGGGCTTGCCGAAGGCAGCATCGAAGGCGGTGCTGGTGAACAGCATCGTCGGGCCAAAGGCGGCCAGGCTCTCGTATAGCCCGATGGCGAACTCGTCTAGCGGCGCGCCGGCCGGCCCCGCGGGCAGGACGGCCAGCGTCAGCGCGCCCGGTGTCTCAGCCAGCTGTGGCCGCAGGGCGCGCCGCCGCCGGGCGACGATCATGCGGGCGATCTCGGTCATGGCCTGGGGATGGTCGCGGAGCAGCGCCTCGAACACCGGCCGCGTCATCTCGACGACATCGGTGTCGCGCGTGGCGTAGGCGCTGGCCGAGCGGGTCTCGTCGCTGAGCAGGGCGAACTCGCCAACCGTCTCGCCCGCGCCGATCTCATTCAGAATGCGCTCGTCTTCCGCCCCTTCCGGCTCCAGGACGATCTGCAAGCGCCCGTTGACGACGATAAACATCGACGTGCCACTCTCCCCCTGTCGAAAGAGCGCTTCTCCATCCGCCAGACGCCGCCATGAGAGCCGCTCCTGCATCGTTTGCAACGCCAGAGCGTCGAGAGCGCCGAACAGCCGCGTCAGGATGCCGGCCAGCTGGAGGCGCTGCACGCGCGGCGTGATGGCCAGCGCAAAGCCGGAGGCGACGCCGGGATATTGGGTTATGAGACGATCAAAGCCCTCCCGGGCAATGCGCAGCAGGCGACTATCGACCAGGGCGATGACGTCCGCCGTGCGCGGCCGCCCGGTCAGCAGCGCCATCTCGCCCACCCCAGCCCCAGCGTCGAGACGGTCGAGGACGTGCTCCCCCTGCTCGTCGTGTGTGCGCACTTCCAGCAGGCCACGGTCGAGGATGTACATGCTATCGCCGGGATCGCCCTGGCGGAAAAGCACGTCGCCCTGGGCCAGCGTGACGAATGTCAGGTGGTCAGTCAGCATCGCCCGCGCCGAGCGGTCGAGTCGGCCGAAGAGGGGGCTGGCGGCCAGGACATCCAGAGCAGCGGTCGAATCACTCTCATATGGCTGTTGATTCATGTAACGCTTCTCCCGCGTCGCCTAGATAAGATGGCTCCATCGTGCGCCATCTATAGTATCCGTCGTGTTAGAGCTGACAACGGTACACAAGGCCGAATCAGGCGCGCGAGTTGATGCACGTTGTCGTGTAGAAATACTTAGCTTACTGTCATCTGGACGACATGCAATGCCATCGACTCTATGCTATAGTGGGCTTACAATGGGATGACTCAGGTACGAGCAGGCCATCACATCGCCCTCCCCTCCGCGATGTTCGTGCCACTGAGTGCTCCAGCTAATGTGTCGGTAATGGCGTCGTCGCCGGCGCCTTCTGTCTGTGGCCAGGTGACAAGTCGGGTTGGACGATGGGCGCCCAGCTCCCGGCCGGTTTTCGGTCGCTGTGTACAGTTTGCTTATTGGAGTTAACTCATGAGTACTTTCCATGCGAGTGGTAGCGGCGCGTTCCTTCGCCGGGAACATATGAGCCATCTAATGCGGGCAATTCTCGTGGTAGGCGTGCTATTGGGCGCGGGCCTGCTGTTGCGGCCGCCGGCCGCCAACGCTCTGCCGCTGACCATCGTGGTCGACCGCACCGACGACACCTCTGTCGCCGCGGCGCGGGTCTGTAGCAGCGCGGCCAACGACTGCTCTCTGCGTGGGGCCATCATGAAGGCCAACGCCGACCCGGCGAATAGCTATAACATCACCTTTGCGGCCGGCGCGAACGTTTATCCACTTGATGAGGTTAATGAGGCCGCCGACGACGAAGCGCTGTTCGATCTTGACATCCTCGTCAGCATGAACATCACCGGCAATGGCCCGGGACTGACGGAGGTCTATTCCACGTTCGACAATTTCCGCGTCTTTGATGTTGCTCCAGGGGCAGAAGTCACCATCGCGTCGCTCACTATTTCGGACGGCAGCGACCAGGATGGCGTTGGCGGTGGGGCGATTCGCAACCAGGGCATACTGGTGGTGAGCAATGTTCTCTTTGCGGATAACCACTCTGCGCTGGCCGGGGGCGCGATCGCCAACTATGGCCCCACCGCCCCGGACGGACGGCCGTCGCTCATCGTCGCTGATAGTGAGTTCGACAACAACCGTAGTGAGGACAGCAACACCGGCACTAATTCGATTGAGGAGTGTGGTGGGGCCATCTACACCGAAGGCAACACCTCGGTCCGGGTCACTCGCAGCGACTTCACGGGCAACTCAGGCAACTGGGGCGGCGGCGCGATTTGCCAGTTTGGCGGCCAGCTGGCTGTCTACGATAGCGTCTTCACCAACAACAGTACCGAAACCAGCGGCGTCACCGACACTGGCGGCGGGGCCATTTATTCTCAGGATGGCACGAATTCCGTCACGCATATCCTGCGTAGCACCTTTGACGGCAACTATAGCCTGAGCGGCGGCGCGATTCGGAGCAACTCCGATAACGCCACTATCGAGAACAGCACTTTCTACAACAATACCGCCACCAACGGCGGTGCGGTCAATGTGCGCCTGGGCGCGATGACTCTCCGCAATGTCACCTTTGCCGAGAACAATGCCACCCTGCAAGACGATTCGCTTTCGGTGGAGGTCGCTACGGCCACCGTGCAAAGCTCTATATTCTGGGGCAGCGACGGCGACAACTGCACCGCCAGCGTGATTGATGGCGGCGGCAATGTGGACTGGACAGGCGATTACACCGGCACGGGCACCGACTGCCCCGGCGCGGAGACCGATCCCGCGCTGCCGAGCCTGGCCGACAATGGCGGCTACACGCCGACGATGGCGTTGGGCGAGGGCAGCGCGGCCATTGATGCCGCGCCGAGTGGCACCTGTGCGGCCACCGACCAGCGTGGCTTGCTGCGTGTCCTCAGCGGCAACTGCGACAGCGGCGCGTATGAGACCGACACAACGCCCAACAGCGCGCCCGGCGAAACGCTCAGCGGCGACACGATCACCATCATTGCCGCCCAGGCGTCCACAACCATCGACCTGGAATCTTATTTCTCCGACGTCGATAGCGGCCCGGGGACGCTGGTCTACGAGATCGTCAAGAACACCAACCCGCAGGGTATCGCGCTGACATGGGCTGAGCCGACTGTGCTGCAAGCGACCAGCCTGGTTCCCACGACCGAACCCAATTCCGCGTCGGTCACCGTGCGGGCCACCGACCCGGGCGGGCAGTTTACCGACGCCACCTTCACCATCGTGGTCAACGTTCCCCCCTTCTTCCTGACTGCGCCAGACAACATGACCGTCGCGCTGATAGAGGAAGTCGGGCCGTTCACGGTCAGTCTCGATGACCCGGACAATCCTTTGCAGCTGTGCGAGGGCGACGGCCTGCACCTGACGGCCACTTCTGACAACCAGAGCGTCATCCCCAACGCCAACATTACCCTGGGTGGAGACTGCGAAAGCCGGGAGATCAGTTTCACGCCCAACGCGGCCGGCAGCGGGGTGATCACGCTGGCCCTTGACTACAACGCGCAGATGAGCACGGTGGGTCTGCCGCCGGTGACACATCAATTCACCGTGACCGTCAGCTCGGCCGCCAACACCCCGCCCACAGCCGTTGGCGACACGGCGACCGTGCCCGACGGTGGCACCGTGACCACCCTGGTAGGCGGCTCGACCAGCGTTCTGGCCAATGACTCTGACCCGGACATGGGCGACAGTCTGACGGCCCATGTGGTCATCTCGCCGACGCACGCCAGCGCCTTTACCCTTAACACTGACGGCACGTTCTCCTATACCCATGACGGCTCGGACATGATCGCCGACACCTTCACCTATCGCGCCTACGACGGCCAGGCTTACTCGACCCCGGCCACCGTGCGCATTGTGTTGGAGAACGATTTCCGCAACGACGCCATCACCATTCCGACCGGCACGACGACGACAGACACGGCCGTTGACAGTATCGACCCCAACTGGTACCGCTTCTACGTCAACACGCCCGGCTCCAAGATCGTCGCCACGCTGGCCAGCGACGCCGACTATGACCTTTACCTCTTCGCCCCCGGCATCAGCGAGGAAGATGGCACGATCCGCGACCTGGCCCAACTGGGCGACATCGCCCAACTGGACGACATTGCCCAGCTCGGCGACATCGCCCAACTGGACGACATCGCTCAACTGGGTGACATCGCTCAACTGGACGACATCGCCCAACTGGGCGACATCGCCCTGCTGACCAACCTGGGCGACCTGCTCGACCTGGCCCAACTGGACGACATCGCCCAACTGGGCGACATCTCCCAGGAAGTCATCGCCCAGCTCGGCGACATCGCTCAACTGGGTGACATTGCCCGCAACAACGTCGACGGCACGCTGGTGGCCCTGTCGATCAAGGGCGGCCCGGCCAACACGCCTGGCAACGAGCGCGTTGAACATCTGGTGCACGAACTGGCGGGGCCATACTACCTGGGTGTCATCGCTCACGACGACGCGGCCATCGGCCAGCCGTTCACAATCGACATCGACATCACCGTCGAGGAGCCACTGCCGACCAATTCGACCCAGCCGGAGCGCGACTTCCAGACGCCGCCAACAGACGCCACGATCGAGACGCTCATCCTGACCAATGAGGCGCGGTTGGAAAGCCTGTACGGTCCGGCTGGTGCGCAGACCGTCCGCGATAGCCTGGACATGCTGGCGGCCGATCCGACCGTCAACGGCCGGGTGATCGACCTGGATACGGTGCAGGATGTCGAGGACGATTTTGCCCTGCGCCAGGCCTACGCCAACTGGGACGAGGAGACGGCCACCGAGCTGCTGAACCCGCAGACGGCCAACCGCGTCGCCCAGACCATCAAGCACTTCCTATACGACATCATCCCGGCCTACCCGAACCTGAAGTACATCGTCCTGGCCGGCGGCGATGAAGTGATTCCCTATCGCCGCATCGTGGACAGCACGCTGGTGGCCAACCAACGTCGCTACACTGCGGCCAACGACCCGGCGATCAACGCCGCCTACGAACACCGCTACTTCCTGACCGACGATTACTACGCCGCGGTGCTGCCTTTCAACGCCTTCGGCCGCGAGATGTATCTGCCACAGTTCGGCATCGGCCGTCTGGTGGAAACGCCGACGGAGATCGCCAACATGATCGCCGTCTATCAGGACAACAACGAGACCATTGAGCCGCAGAGCGCGCTTGTCACCGGCTATGACTTCCTGATCGACCAGGCTGAGGCTATCTCCACTCAGTTGCGCGCACGCGGCATCACCAACCAGACGACGCTGATCAATGACGACTGGAAAGGGCCGGAGTTCCGCGACGCCTTTGAGGCCGCACACTACGACCTGATCTCGCTCAACTCCCACTTCGACCATAAGCTGTTCTATCCCAACGGCAGTCCGACCGAGCCGAATAACCTGGTGTTTGCTGACGAGGTTGACAACAATCCGAACAGCTTCGCCGGCACGCTGGTCTTCTCTGTAGGCTGCCAGTCGGGCCTGAACGTGGGCGACCGCTGGTATGACCCAGCAACGCCCTTCCTGGGTTCCGACTGGGCGCAGATGTTCGCCAGAGAGGGCGCGGCCTTCATCGGCAACACCGGCTTCGGCTACGGCGACGCCGACCTGCTGGCCTACTCCGAGCGGCTAATGTTCAACTTCGTCAACCAGCTTGGCTATGGCGGCCCCAACGGCAACACCAACCCCAGCGTGGGTGGTGCACTGGTCGAGGCCAAGCAACAGTACTTCAACGAGAAAGCCGGCGGCACGCTCAGCGTCTATGACGAGAAGCTGCTGGCCGAGATGACTCTCTACGGTCTGCCGATGCAGAAGGTGCAGTTGCCCAACCGTACCAACATCGAGCCGGACGCTTCTTACCCGGTCACGGCCGGGGCGACGGCTCCGGCAGCCAGTGGCCCGACTGTGGCCGGCGAGGCGACCGCGGCCGCAACCGGCGTAACCCCGGCGGCGACCATCCCCGGCCTGACGCAGACACCGCTCAATCTGTCGCTCAACTATCAGCTCAGCCCTCTGCTCAGCCGCGGCCGCTACTACAGCGTAGTCGGTGGGACGACACTGGAATCGGCCGAGCGCCCCGTGCTGCCGCTGACGACCATCAGCCGCGACGACAACGACATCCTGACGCGCGGCGTCCTGATGCTGGGCGGCACGTTGGCCGACGAGCCTGGCTTCGACCCGGTCATCATCGGCATCGTCGCCGAAGACACCGACAGTCTGCCAAACCAGGAATTGCGCTTCGACATTCCCAAGTGGTATCCGGTCATCCCGGCGACGGTGAACCGGTTCTGGGATGTTGACGAGGAGAAGTGGTCGCAGAACGTCGTCGTGACGGGACAGTTCCGGCCGACCTCTACCAGCGCCAGCCCCAAAACCGCCGGCATTATGCGCCGCTACAGCAGCCTCAACCTGCTGGTCTACAACGGGCCAGGCACCAACCCCGACTTCCAATCGCCGGGCGTGTGGGATGTCGACGCGGCGAATCCGGCCGATCGGATCGTTAACTTCAGCGCCCTGGTACGTGACACGGCAGCAGCATCGTTCGCCCCGGCAACGGGTGTGCTGCGCGTGGTCGTCCTCTACCGCAATATCAACAGCAACAGCTGGTCGAACGTCGATCTGGTCTACAACCCGACGACAGAGATCGCCAGCGCATCGGTCGTTGTGCCGCAGAATGGCCAGTATGAGTACTTTGTGCAGGCCGTCGACAACGCCGGCAACGTCGCCGTGGTGTTCGACCACGGCAATCCCTACACCGTGACGGTGGATGGCGGGACGGAGCCGGACAACCGCACGGTCTATGTGGCCGTGCGTATGGGCGGCACCATCGACGGCATCGCTGTGCAACCCAACGACATCCTGGCTTACACGCCCGATCAGGATCAGTGGTCGCTCTACTTCGACGCTGAGGATGTCGGCTTCGGCAACAATCTGAACGGCTTCGCCCTGCTGAACAACGGTAGCATCTTGCTGGCTCCCAAAAACCGGATGAACATCCCCGGCGTCGGCTGGATCGAACCACAGGACATTGTCCGCTTCACGCCGACCAGCCTGGGGGCCAACACGGCCGGTAGCTTCGCCTGGTTCTTCGACGGCTCCGATGTCGGCCTGGGTAATGACGTGGAGGCCATCACCAGCATCAGCCTGACGCCCGCGGGCAAGCTGGTCATCGGCACAATGGGCAACACCAGTGTGCGCGGCCCCGGTGGACAGACACTGACCGCCGGCGGCGCTGACCTGCTGCTGTTCATTGCCAACACCTACGGCGCGGGCACAAGCGGCTATTTCGAGCACTATCTCGACGGCGCAGCCATCGGCCTGGGCGAGGAAAAGATGTGGGCCACCTGGATCGACCCGACCAACGGCGATGTCTATTTGACGCCGCGCGTGCCGGTGACGCTGGGTGGACAGGTGATCGATCGCAACGATATTGTCATCTGCACCCCACAGACAACCGGCCCAATCACGGCCTGTAGCTTCACCCGCTATTGGGACGGCGACGACTATCGCTTTGGCGGCTTCGACATCGACAGCATCGATCTGGGCGGCGCGCCGCCGTTCCAGCCGCCGGCGGGCAGCATCACGATCGTCAAGCAGACGACTAGCGGCAGCGGCACGTTCAGCTTCACCGGCGATCTGGGGCCATTCAGCCTGAACGTCCCCAGTGACGCGTCGCGCACGTTCACCGACCTGGATACCGGCGCTTATCTTGTGCGCGAGACGAATCAAGCCGGCTGGAGCGTTCAGAACGTTGTCTGCAATGACCCGGACGGCGGCACAACCATCGTGGCCACCGGGCAGGCACTGGTGGATCTGGACAATGGTGAAGCCATCACCTGCACCTTCACCAACGCCCCTAGCGGGGGGTCGACCAATGATGTCATCTACATCAGCCCTTCGGGCAAAGGCACAGTTGGCGGCGTGCCCTACACCAACGGCGACATTCTGCGCTACGACGGCAGCAACTGGTCGATGTACTTCGACGGCTCTGATGTGGGCCTCAAGTCGCTGAAGGGCTTTGTCCTCTTGCCGAGCGGCAGCATCCTCATCGCTCCCGGAGCCAAGGCGACGCTCGCCGGCCTGGGCGCAGTGATGGCGCAGGATATCGTCCGCTTTGCGCCCACCAGTATCGGTAACAACACCAGCGGCTCGTTCCAATGGTACTTCGACGGCTCTGATGTCGGTCTGTCAACAACCGCCGAGTCGATCGATGCACTCAGCATCGATGATGGCGGTCACCTGCTGATCAGCACCAAGGGCGCGGCGACCGTGTCGGCCGCTGGGAAGGCCGTCCGCGGCGCCGATGAGGACTTGCTCAAGTTCACCTTCGGCACCAGTGGGGCGACCACCTCGGGAACCTGGTCGGTCTTCTTCGACGGCTCCGATGTCGGTCTCACCAAAGAAGATGTCGATGCCGCGTGGATGGATGCGTCCAACGGCGACCTCTATCTATCGGTGGAGAACAGCTTCAATGCCGGCGGAGTGAGCGGTGCCGGCGGCTCCGTCTTCGTTTGTGACCCCGGCACACTGGGGGCGACGACGACGTGCGCCTATCGCAACTACTGGAACGCGGCCGACGCGGGCCTGACGACCAACATCGACGGCCTGTTTATCGAGCGTTAGCCGACCGGTTCAAGAGACTGGGCGCGCGCCAATTCGTGGGCCGCGCCCAGTCTCTCGAAGACAGGCCGGCACTGGGCCAGTAGCTCCGCAGCAAGCGGGAACTCACCGCGGCGGTTGTGTATCTCGGCTAGGCAGAGCTGGGCGCAGGCCAGGCCATAGTTATCGCCAACCTCGCCCAGGAGCTGAATTGACTTCTTCAATAAGGCTATCGCCTCGTCAATCTGCTCGTCTTCGGCGGCGATAACTGCCAGCGTTCGCAGCGTCAGACCCACTTCGGCGGCCATGGCCAACTCCTGGGCCAGCGCGAGCGATGTCTCCGCCTCGCGGCGCGCTTCGGCCGTCGCGCCCAGCGACAGGTGGGCTTCGGCCAGCCGGCGGTGCATCTCCGGCAGGAGATCGCGCACCTTAGCCCGCGCGAACAGCTCGCGGCTGCGCTCCAGGTGTTCGAAGGCGACGGCCGTCTCGCCGCGCCGCACATGCGTCGCGCCCAGGTTGAGGTTCAGCGCGCCCATGACCCACAACGAGCCGCCGATCTGCTCCAGCGCACGCAGGGCGCGCCGGTAGAACAGCAGAGCATCGTCCACCCGCCCCTGATTGAGGGCGATCCCACCCAGATTGTTGTCCACCAGGAGACGGTTGTAGACGTTGCCCAGCTGGCTGAAGATGCGGCCGGCCTCCTGATAATAGTGGTCGGCCTCGCGCCAGCGGCCCGAGTCGAACAGGGCATTGGCCAACGAGTTTTGCGCCACGGCCTGGCCCTGCAAGTCACCTAACTGGCGGTAGATGGTTCGTGCTTCCTCGAAGTGGTCAGCAGCCACTTCTAGACGGCCGCGCAGACGATCGATCGTACCCATAAGGCTGTGAGCGCGGGCGACGATGGACGGCAGGCGCAGCTCCTCGGCCGCCAGGAGGCTGGCCAGGGCCTGTTCGCTACCCTTCTTATACTCGCCCTGGCGACTATAGATCAACCCACCCAACAGTCGCAGCTCCAGCGATGAGGGCGTCAGGCGATCGCCCAGGGCGGCCAGACCGCGGTCGATCCACTCCAGCGCCGGCTGGTATTCGCCGCGCATCTCATGGGCACGCGCCAGCCAGCGACAGGCATGGGCGCGGGCCTCGTCGTCGGCCAACGCCTCGGCCATCTGCAACGCCGCCTGGAGGTGCTCCATGGCGGCATCGCGCTGGCCGATGGTCAGGAGCAACTCGCCCAGTTCAGCGTTGATCTGCTGGCGTTGCGCCAATGTCTCGTCGGGCGCTAGCCGCTCGGCGCTGGCCAACGCCTTGCGGAAGTGGTCCAGGCTCTGCATGTTGGCAAAGAGCTTTCTGTCTTTGCTGCCGGCCAACAGGTGATAGCGCAGCGAACGCCCCCAGTCCTCACCAAGATAGGCATGATAGGCGATCTGGTCGATAGAATCGGGCGCTTGCTGTTCCAGCAGCGCGGCCAGGTCGCGGTGCAACTCGCGCCGTTGCGTGAACAGCAGGGTCTCGTAGGAGACCTCCTGCGTCGCCTGCTGGCGAAAGGTGTAGCGATCGGCCGGAACAGCGCTCTCGCTGCCGTTGTCCCAACTATCCAGCGAATAATCGCGGACGATGAAATCGCGCTGCTCCAGGGTCTCCGCCTGGGTATGGATCAGCGCCGACGCGGGCCGGGCCGGGTGAACCTGGGCCAGCAAGCCCAGCTCGAAGCTGTAGCCGATGACGCTGGCAACCTTGATCGTCGGCTTGTGACTGTCCGGCAGCCGGTCGAGGCGAGCCAAGATGACGCCGTGGATGGAGTCGGGAATGCCCAGACTGATAGTCGAAAGGTCGGCCGCCTCCGCCAACACCCAGGCACCTTGATCGCGCACCAGGGCGTTGGCCGTCCGCAGGGCGTCGATCATGCTCTCGGACAGCACCCATGCGTCGTCTTCCAGGCGCAACTGGTTGGCTTCGCGCAACGCATCAACCAGTTCGTGGGTGAAGAAAGGGTTGCCCTGGGCCTTGGCCTCGATTAGCAGACGCGCCAGCAGCGACGGCGGCCCGCCCAGCAGGTTGCCCACTAGCTGGCCAATGCCGTCGGCGCTCAGTTCGCCCAGCCGGAGCAGATGTTGATTCGGCAGGGCGCGCAGTCCGACGAGCACTTCTGCCTGCGCGTCCGTCTCGGCCGCCGGCCGGGCAACAGCGATGATCATCAGGGCCGCGTCCGGCAACGCCTTGGCCAGCGCCTCCAGCAGCGCCCGCGAAGAGTCATCCATCCAGTGGGCGTTCTCGAACACCAGCAGCAACGGCTGCGAGCGCGACCAACTGCGGATGATTTCGATCACGAAGGCGAAAAGGGCCTCCTGGCGCTGGCGCGGATCGAAAGCTGCGGTCGTGGGGTTGTCCTCCAGTGGCAGGCCGAGTACATCGCGCAACAGAGGCACGCGCACGCTCCAATCGGGGTTCATCTGCGCCAGCGTTTGCGCCGCCAACTCGGCCTGGGTGGCGGCTGCTTCGCCGCTGGTTTCCAGGCTGCTCAGGCCAAGCAGCTGGCGCAGCGCTTCCTGCCAGGGCCAGTAGGTGCTCGACTGGAAAATGCGTTGGCCAGCGCCGGTGATAACCTGGAAACCGTTGGCCCCGGCAAACTCCTGGAAGACGGACACCAGGTGGCTCTTGCCAATGCCCGTCGGGCCTTGCAGGGTGAGGACCTGGGCGCGCCCGGCCCAGGTGCTATCGAGCAGCCGCTTCAGTTGGGCCAATTCGTCCTCGCGGCCGACGAGGGGCAGCTCGTACTGGTTGCCTTGCATGCCGTGGCCCTGCTGGCGACCGACGACCTCGGCCACAGGAATCGGCTCGGCCCCGCCCTTCACCGTAATCAGCCCTAGCTGACGGAACTGGAAGCCCTGTTTGGCCTCTTCGGCCACGCGCCGGCGCACCAGAATCTGGCCCGGGTTGGCTTTGCCCATGAGCCGGGCGGCCATGTTGACCTCGTTGCCCATGACGCCATAGGTGAAACGAGGCGTGCCCGCGCCCACGCGCGCGCCGCACTCGCCGGCCCAGGCGCGGCCGCGGCTGATGCCAATCTGGATGTCGTGGACGAAATCGAGTTCTGGCGGTGGCTGGCGCAACTCCAGGGCCGCGGCGACGGCGCGCAGGCTGTCGTCGTCGTGGGCCAGCGGCGCGCCGAAGCTGGCGTAGGCATAGCTGCCCTTGTCGCCCATCGTCAGTTGGATGAGAAAGCCTTCCTGCTTTTCCAGCGTCGCCTGTAGCCAACACACGAAGCGGTCGAGCTTCCGGCCGGCCTCGTCGTCGTTGTCGTAATCAATGCCGGTGAATTTTAGGAAGAGGGCCACTGTCGGCCGTAACTCGGCCAGGAACTTGTCGGCCGTGGCCGCGTCGCTGCTCATGCGGCGATAGATCGGCTGGAGTGCCCAGGCGCGCATCTGCTCCTCAGGCAGGCTGTCGGCCGGCAGAAGCGGGTAGGGGCTGGGCGCGGGCAACTCTGTCAGTCCACGGATGACGGCGAAGCGCTCGCCTGTGGACGAAGAGCGCCACTCGGCCACATCAATAACGCCTGCCCGGGGGCGGACGACCTCCTCGCCCACCAACACCTCACCCTTCTCGGCCAGCTTCTCGGCGCTGGCCACATGGTCGAGCGTGCGCCCGGCCAGGACATCGATCAGCTGGATGGCCGGGTCGCCCACGACAAAGCGACGGGCCGAGCCGGCAGTGACGGCGACCTTGATGGCCAGGCGCACCGGCGTGCCCGCAGGCGTGCGCACCGTCGCGAAGGGGCGCATGGCGTTCTGCATGGCCAGCGCGCAGGCCACGCCGCGCCAACCGTCGTCCCCATCCAGCCAACAGGTGATAGAGTCGCCAGCAAAGCCCATAACGCTGCCACCATAGCGGTGCAGTTGGGCGATGATGGCCTCATAGACGGGGTTGATCTGGTTGAGAACTTCTTCGGCCCCGCGCTGGACGCCCAGTTCCTGGGCCAGCGCCGCGGTCAGAGGGGTGAAGCCGGAGATATCGGCGAAGAGGACGGAGCCAGTGGCGCGATCCGGCAATTCATAGCCACCAGCCAGGGCCAGCCGGCGGTCTTCGGGAATAAAGGCGAGAAGCGAGTCCATTGCACCTTGCTTGTGTACGCGCGCTGCCGACAGCACGACGAAGGGCGGACCAGACGTGGCCACCCTTCGTCGCTTAGTATAGGAGCGATCGGCCGATCCCGCAACGTCGCCGGCCGCGCGCGAACGGACAAGGCGCTGCCCTAGGCCGTTTCCATCGGCATGATCAACCACAGGACGAGATAGAGCAACACACCGCCCGCGGCAAAGAGCGCCAGAAGCACGAAGATAATGCGCACAATCGTCGGGTCTACACCCAAGTAACGACCCAGACCGGCGCAGACACCGGCAATCATTCGACCCTCTTCCACTCGCACCATTCGCTTTTCGTTCATGTCACACTCCTGAAGCGTAATCTCGGCGAAGGCAGCACCCGCCACCTTCACCACTATCATACCATTACGCTTGCCGGCGCAAATGGGTTGCGGCGACCCAGAGCGCAACCAAACGCCGCCGGCCGGGTTCTATCAGGCATGGTGCGACGGACAGAAGCGCTTGACATTCGCCGGCATCGGCCTACAATCCCACACTGTCCTCTGCGCTACACGCAAGGTAATCATGCCAACGCGCCGGGCACTGATGGACATGGCCCGTCTGAACGTGGTTCGTCTAGACGTGGCCTGTCTAGTGGCCATGAACGAGACGCAGCGCGGCAGAGCGAATTGCAATTAAGATATTGAAGGAGAGGCAGTCAATGAATGACACGGAAGAGAGAGTGCGGGCGATCATCGTCGACCTGCTGGGCGTAGATGAAGACCAGATCGTCCTGGACGCGCGCTTTCGCGAAGATCTGGAAGCAGATTCGCTTGACCTGGTCGAGTTGATTATGGAGTTCGAGAAGGAGTTTTCCGGCGAGATCTCGGACGAGGAAGCCCAGAAGATCACCACTGTCGGAGAAGCCGTCCACTACATCAATAGCCGCATGCGCTCCTAACAGGGGCGCCAATTGGCGTGACTCATCGCGCCACGGCTTCGGCTGCTTTTCGCTTCACCCACACTGACAGCCTTCTTTACTGGAAGGCTGTCACTTTTTTTGCCGTTCGGCCCGGAAAGCGGACAGGCACACCGCCGCCGCCAACGCGTGCCCCAACGTATTGAGCCACACGCCCGCGCCAATGCCCAGCGGCTGCCGCAGCGCATCGGTTACAACCGGCCGCACCGCCAGATATTGCCACGCCGGCCCCACGGCCCCAACGACAGCCACGACAGCCATCGCCAACCACAACCACGCGGCCGGCCCAGGGCGCGCGGCCAAGATAGCAGCCAAAACAGCACTCGCGACCACGGCGCCAATCAGCGTCAGACGCAGTAGCCACTCGCTGCGCGGCTCCGAGGTGACAGCGGCGACGGCCGGGAAGGCCAGCAACGCCACCGCCACAGCCAGCCCACGCGCCAACCAGGTGCGCCCCCGCTGGTTGGGCCAGGTTGCCGTCCACAGGGCCAGCAACACTCCCAGAGTGATCGGCGGGACGTAGAACCAGTTGCGGCGCGCACCGACGCCCAGGAACTTAATCCACTCGCCCAATTCGACGCCGATAAGGCTCAGGCCCGCCCCCGGCCCCGGCAGCCAGACGAGGAAGTAACCGACGAAAATGGCAGTCAGCGCCAGGGCCAGCCAATCGCGGCGCGCCGGCCGGGGGAAATGGGTAGCAGTGGGTCTGTCCATGGTTGGACTGGCTCAACGCCCCGGCGCACGCTCGTCGCGGCGACGTTCCAGGCGCAGGGCCTGACGTTGCGCGCCTTCCTCGAAGTGCCGGCGCTCTTCGTCGGTCTCCAGGAGAAGCGCGGGGACTTCCGCCGGGCGGCCGCGCTCGTCGAGAGCGACATAGACGAAGTAGGCGGTGTTGGTATGCGTCACGCGGCCAGACATCAGCTCCTCGGCCGTCACCAGGATGCGCGTTTCCATCGACGTGCGCCCCACCCAGGTGACCTCGGCCCGGACGGTCAGCAAGTTACCGATATTGACGGCCGAATGAAAGCTCATCGAATCAATTGAGACGGTGACGACTGGCCGGCGGGCGTGCTTCATGGCCGCATACGCCCCGGCCTCGTCGCAGAGCTTCATGATGATGCCACCATGGACGTTGCCGAGGGCGTTAGCTGCGTCGATGCCCATCGGCTGGGTGAAGGTCACTCGCGATTCGTCAACTCGTCGTCCGCTCATCGTCTTGTTCCATTGTCTCCTGAGCCAGGATCATTAGAAAGCGCCGGTCGTCTTCGTCCAACTTGGCCGTCAGAAGCAGGTCGGGCCGGCGCTGCCATGTGCGTCGCAGCGCCGCCTCGCGCCGCCACCGGTCGATGCGCCCGGCATGGCCGGAACGCAGCACGGCCGGCACATCCCAGCCGCGGAACGACACCGGGTGCGTGTAATGCGGCCCTTCCAGCAAGCCCATGGCGAAGCTATCGCGCGCGGCGGCATGTTCATCGCCAAGTACACCGGGCACGTGTCGGGCCACAGCGTCGATGAGCACCAGGGCGGCCAGTTCGCCGCCAGTCAGAACGTAGTCGCCGATGGAGATCTCATCATCGACCAGGTGCTGGCGCACGCGCTCGTCGACGCCCTCATACCGACCACACAACAGCAGCAGCCAGGCCTCGCCGGCCAACTCAGCGACCAGCGCCTGGGTCAGCGGCCGCCCCTGTGGCGACAAGAGGATGCGACGCGGACCGGGCGACGCGCCGCCGATGATGGCTTCGGCCGCGGCGAAGATCGGCTCCGGCTTCAGCACCATGCCGCCGCCGCCGCCAAAGGGCGGCTCGTCGGTCACACGATGGCGGCCGGCGGCATGGTCGCGGATGTTGTGGACCCCGACGGCAATCAACCCCGCCGTCTGCGCGCGTTGCAAGATGCTCTCGCCCAGGTAGGCCGAGAACATGGCAGGGAAGAGGGTTAGGATATCGATACGCATCGCAAGTCGGCGGCGCGGAATGGCACCGAGCGCGAGTATCAGGGCGAACGGGGGCGCTGTCAAGCGAATGGCGGCCGGTCGCGCCGCCCGATTGACAAGAACCGGCGCGCGGCACACAATTGACCCCACATGCGCATCCTGATCACCGGAGCCAACGGCCAGCTGGGCGTCGCCCTGCAGCGGACGCTGGGCGACCACAAACTGACCCTCATCGACCTGCCGGCGGTGGACATCACTGACCGCGCGGCGCTGGCGGCCGTCTTTGACGCGACCGGGCCGGAGCTGGTCGTCCATTGCGCCGCCTATACGGATGTGGATGGCTGCGCCCGCAACCCGGAACTGGCCTATCGCGTCAACGCCTACGGCACACAGAACGTCGCCCTGGCCTGCCGCGCGGCCGGCGCGGCCCTGGTCCACATCAGCACCAACGAAGTCTTCGCCGGCGATGAACCGGGCGGCTACGAGGAGTGGATGCCCCTCGCGCCGCGCAACCCGTATGGCCGCTCCAAGGCCGCGGCTGAGGCGCACGTCCACGCCCTGCTCCGCCGCGCCTACATCGTGCGCACGGCCTGGCTCTATGCGCCCGGCGGCCGCAACTTCATCCATACCATCCTGCGGCGCGCCCGCGAGACGGGGATAGTGCGTGTCGTGGCCGACGAAGTGGGCAACCCGACGTATGCCGGCGACCTGGCCGCGAGCATCGCGCGCCTGATCCCCACCGGGCAATACGGCACTTACCACTTTGTCAACAGCGGCGCTTGTTCGCGCTGGGCATTCGCCAACGAGATTCTGCGCCAGGCGGGCGTGGCGGCGACGAATGTGCCTATCCTGGGCAACGCCTACCCGCGGGCCTCCACACCGCCGCCCTTCGCCGCGCTGCACAACCGCGCCGGCGCCGCGCTGGGCATTACGCTGCGGCCGTGGCCTGAGGCCCTGGCCGAGTACTTGCGCGACGCCTCGTGAACACAGCCGCCTCGCCGCGCGTCTCGGTCATCATTCCGCACTGGAACGGCCGTCATCACCTCGACGACTGCCTCAACGCCCTGCGCCGCCAGACCTATACCGACCATGAGGTGATCCTGGTGGACAACGGCTCCACCGACGGCTCGCAAGCCTACGTGCGCGAACACTTCCCGGAGGTGCGGCTGGTGGAACTGGACCACAACAGCGGGTTCACCGGCGCGGGCAATGCCGGCTACGCTGCCAGCCGGGGCGAATTCATCTGCCTGCTGAACAACGACACCGAGGCCGACGCCGGTTGGCTGGCGGCCGTCGTCGCTGTCTTCGACCGCCAGCCGCGCACCGGCATCGTCGCCAGCAAGATGTTGCTGTTTGACCGGCGCGACCACTTCCACGCTGCCGGCGACATCTACCGCGTGGACGGCATCCCCGGCAACCGCGGCGTCTGGCAGGAGGACCGCGGCCAATACGACCGCGAGGAGCCGGTGTTTAGCGCCTGCGGCGGCGCGGCGGCCTACCGGCGGCAGATGATCAGCGAGATCGGCTTCCTGGACGATGCCTTCTTCTTCTCCTGCGAAGACATCGACCTCGCCTGGCGGGCACATCTGGCCGGTTGGGAGGTACGCTACACGCCGGCGGCGGTGGTCTACCATAAGCTTAAGGCCTCCGGCGGCAGCGGCGTCGTCGGCAGCTACCACGACGGCCGGAATTTCCTCTATGTCATCTGGAAGAACTACCCCAGCAGCCTGTTGCGCCAACATGCCGGCGACATTCTGCATGCCCAACTGCGCATTACCGCGGAGGCCCTGCGCGCCTGGCGCGGCGCGGCGGCGCGGGCGCGCTTGCGCGGGCAGCTGGCCGGCTTGCTGGGCCTGCCGCGCCTGTGGCCGGCGCGCCGTCGCATCCAGTCGGCGCGCCGCATCGATGACCAGACGCTGGCCGCGCGCCTGACACCGATTGACGCTGCCCGGCGAGAGGAGTAAACTTGTTCCTTGCGTCGGGAGATAGCTGAGTCCGTCTTTCTGGTCCGCCGCCACCCATGAGCCGAATGAGCGCGCAATCCCCACTTCTGAGCCTGGTCATCCCCGCCTACAATGAGGGGGCGCGCCTGCCGACGACGCTGCCACCGGTCATCGCCTTTCTGGATGCCCAGCCATATGCGGCGGAACTCATCCTCGTCAACAATAACAGTAGCGACGACACGCGCCGCATCGCCCTGGAACTCGCGGCGACGCGCCCCTACATCCGCGTGCTGGACGAGATGACGCAGGGCAAGGGCGCGGCCGTGCGCACGGGCATGCTGGCCGCCGAGGGCGAGTATCTCTTCATGGCCGACGCTGACTTCTCCATGCCTGTGGAGGAGATCGCCAAGTTCCTGCCGCCACGGCTGGACGGGTATGATGTTGCGATCGGCAGCCGTGAAGCGCCAGGGGCGACACGCTATAACGAACCGGCCTATCGCCACCTCATGGGCCGGGTGTTCAACTTCTACGTCAAGGTACTGGCCATCCCCGGCTTCGAGGATACGCAGTGCGGCTTCAAGTGCTTTCGCCGCGAGGTCGCCCACGACATCCTGCCCCGACAGACCATCGACGGCTGGGCCTTCGACGTGGAACTGCTTTTCATAGCCCTGCGGCAGGGGTATCACATCGTCGAAGTGCCCGTCGACTGGCACTACGGCGAGAACAGTCGCGTCAGCCCGGTGCGTGACACCATCAACATGATTCGCGAAGTGCTGCGGATCCGCTACAACGGCTGGGCCGGGCGCTATGAACGGACGCCCCACGGTAGCGCCGCCGTTCCCCGCGCCAGGTAGGGGCATGGCCGGCACGGCAATAGTGCTGCCCGACCTGCGGCTGGAGCGGGCGTTGCTGGAGGAGTGTGGCGCGGGTTGCGTGGCCGGGGTAGATGAGGCCGGGCGCGGCGCGCTGGCCGGGCCAGTGTTCGCCGCCGCTGTGGTACTGCCGCTGGATGACCCCCAACTCCTGGAGGCGTTGCGCGGCGTGCGCGACTCCAAGCTCCTCTCGGCGGCCACGCGCGAACGCTTCTTCCCCATCATCTGCGCGCGGGCCGTGGCCTATGGCGTCGGCCAGGCCGACGCCGCCACCGTCGACCGCGTCAACATCCTGGCGGCCACGCGGCTGGCCATGGCTGAGGCCATCCACACCCTGGCCCCCGCGGCGGCGGCCGTGCTCATCGACGGGCCGATCCGGCTGGCGGCCGTCAACCTGCCCCAACGCGGGGTCGTGGGCGGCGACCGCCTGAGCCTGAGCATCGCCGCCGCCTCCATCCTGGCCAAAGTTAGCCGCGACCGCTACATGATCGCTCTGGATGCCCGCTACCCCGGCTACGGGTTCGCCCGTCACAAGGGTTACGGCACGGCCCAGCACCTGGCAGCACTGTCGGCGCTGGGGCCGTGCCCCGAACACCGGCTCACCTTCGCGCCCCTGCGCGGATAGGCGTGCCGCCGAGCGCCGGGCGCTCGGCGGCACGGCGACAGCTAATCGCGGCCGAAAGTTGCGCGCAACAGGTCGGTCAGCGTCGGCCGGCCAATCTCCTGCAACTCGTAGCGCACGCGCTGGCTGGGCCGATCGATGTCCACCAGCCGGCCCAGGTCGATGGGCGTGGCCACCAGGACCATATCAACCGGCGTGCGGTTGATCGTCTCCTCCAGGTCAGCGATCTGCTCCGGACTATAGCCCATGGCCGGCAGGACGGGGCCGGTGTTGGGATACTTGGCGTAGGTCGCGGCAATGGTGCGGACGGCGTAGGGGCGGGGATCGACGATCTCGGCCGCGCCAAACTGTCGCGCGGCAACGACGCCCGCGCCATAGGCCATCTCGCCGTGGGTCAGCGTCGGGCCGTCTTCAACGACAAGGACGCGCTGGCCCTGGATGGCGGCCGGATCATCGACGAACAGGGGCGACGCGGCACGGACAATGCTGGCGCGTGGGTTGAGCTGGCGGATATTGCGCAGGACGGTATCCACGCCGGCCGGTTCTGCCGTGTCAATCTTATTAACCACCAACGCATCGGCCAGGCGGACGTTGGCCTCACCCGGATGGTAGCGCATCTCATGGCCCGGCCGGTGTGGATCGACGACGACGATGTGGTAGTCGGTGCGGAAGAAGGGCAGGTCGTTATTGCCGCCGTCCCAGATGATGATGTCGGCCTCTTGCTCGGCCTGGCGCAGGATGGCCTCGTAGTCGACGCCGGCGAAGATGACCGCGCCGCGCTCAACGTATGGTTCATACTCCTCGCGCTCCTCGATGGTGCACTTGTGGCGGTCCATGTCGGCCTGGGTGGCGAAGCGCTGCACGGCCTGCTCGGCCAGGTTGCCGTAGGGCATCGGGTGGCGAACGGCGACGACGTGCTCATACCCCAGTTCGTCCTGCAGGATCGACAGGATGCGGCGCGAGGTCTGGCTCTTGCCGCTGCCCGTGCGCACCGCGCCGACGGAGACGACCGGCTTCGTCGAGGCCAATTGCGTCCGGCGCGGATTCAGCAGACGGAAGCCCGCCCCCGCGGCCAGCACGCGGGAAGCCAGGTGCATGACCGTCTCGTGGGAGACATCGGAATAAGAGAAGACAACATCGTCGATCTCATGATGGTCGATGAGTTGCTCCAGTTCGGCCTCGGGATAAATGGGGATCCCTTCCGGGTAGAGCGGGCCGGACAGGGCCGGTGGGTAGAGCCGGCCATCGATGTTGGGGATCTGGGTTGCCGTGAAGGCGATGACCCGAAATGAGTCGTCGTTGCGAAAGACGGTGTTGAAGTCGTGGAAGTCGCGGCCGGCCGCGCCGGCAATGAGAATGCGCTGTGGAGAGTGGGGACTCATAGAGAAACTTGCTCCTAAATATGATTTGGCCCGGTTGGGAGGTTGGCAA
>WBZM01000076.1_pt1 | contig 167088 bp, 154 predicted proteins | sample 5204271 | NCBI WGS metagenome assembly WBZM01 (sample SAMN12344346, study PRJNA552823) | activated sludge metagenome | biome: Activated sludge suspended growth; feature: Nitrification reactor; material: Wastewater; isolation source: activated sludge from nitrification reactor of wastewater... | reverse complement strand
AACACCCGGCTCGACCCCGAGGCGGTGGCCTTCATGCTGGACCACGGCGAGGCCAAGGCGGTCATCGTCGACCCCGAGTTCGCGGGCATCATGAAGAAGGCGCTGGCGCTGCGCCAGTCGAAGGCGCCGCTGCTGGTGATCGACGTCGAGGACGCGCTGTACGGCCCGGGGCAGCCGATCGGCAGCATCGGCTACGAGGCCTTCGTGGCGCAGGGCGACGCCGGCTTCGAGTGGGACTATCCGGGCGACGAGTGGGACGCCATCGCGCTCAACTACACCAGCGGCACCACCGGCAACCCCAAGGGCGTGGTCTACCACCACCGCGGCGCGGCCATCAATGCCATCAGCAACATCCTCGAATGGGACATGCCCAAGCACGCGGTCTATCTGTGGACGCTGCCGATGTTCCACTGCAACGGCTGGTGCTTTCCGTGGACGGTGGCGGCGCGCGCCGGTGTGAACGTGTGCCTGCGCCGGGTCGAGGCGCGGGCGATCTTCGACGCCATCCGCCAGCATGGCGTGACGCACTACTGCGGCGCGCCCATCGTGCACGGCCTGCTGGTCAACGCACCGGACGAGCTGAAGGCCGGTGTGCCCAGCGGCGTCAAATGCATGGTGGCGGGCGCGGCGCCGCCGGCCTCGATGATCGAGGGCATGGAGCGCCTGGGGTTCGATCTGACCCACGTCTACGGCCTGACCGAGGTTTATGGCCCGGCCACCGTGTGCGCCAAGCACGAGGCGTGGGAGCAACTGGCTATTGGCGAGCGCGCGGCGCTGAACGCGCGCCAGGGCGTGCGCTACCACCTGCAGCGCGACGCGCGCGTGCTCGACCCCGAGACCCTGCAGCCGGTGCCGATGGACGGCGAAACCATGGGCGAAATCATGTTCCGCGGCAACATCGCCATGAAGGGCTACCTGAAGAACCCCGGTGCCACCGAGGAAGCCTTCCGTGGCGGCTGGTTCCACAGCGGCGACCTGGCGGTGCAGTACCCCGACGGCTACATCAAGATCAAGGACCGCAGCAAGGACATCATCATTTCGGGCGGCGAGAACATCTCTTCCATCGAGGTCGAAGACGTGCTGTACCGCCACCCCGCCGTGCTGGCCGCGGCGGTGGTCGCCAAGCCCGACCCGAAGTGGGGCGAAACGCCTTGCGCCTTTCTTGAGCTCAAACCCGGTGCCGAGGTCAGCGAAGCCGACATCGTGGCGCACTGCAAGCAGCACCTGGCCGGCTTCAAAGTGCCACGCGCCATCGTGTTCGGTGAGCTGCCCAAGACCAGCACCGGCAAGATCCAGAAGTTCGAGCTGCGCAAACAGGCGGGTTCGGCCGCGGCGATCGATGTCTGAATTTGCTATCAGGAATATAGCTGTTGGCGCAGTTTGAACAAGCGCTGAGCGGCGATTCGATGTCTGATCGCCAAAAGGGGGTGTGGGGCACCCGCCGGTTCAGTCCTGTGGCGCCGGTGCCTGCGGCCGCAGTGCCTCCGGCACGTCGGTGCGGCCGGCGACGCGGTGGCGAAACAGCGCCGCGCGGCTCAGCAGCACGGTGGTGATCGGCACCGTGATGGACAACAGGATGATGATGATCCACACGTGCAGTTGCGGCCCCTGCTGCTGGCCCGAAAAGAACAGGATCGAAGCCAGGGTCACGCACCAGGAGGAGCCCACGTACACCAGGGCCGGTGGGTGCATGCGCTGGTAGAAGCTGGACAGCCGCACCAGGCCCCAGGCGGCCGCCAGAGCGAACACGCCGCTGGCCAGCAGCAGGCCGGCGATCAGCCACTGCAGCCATTGCGGCAGGGCGTCGGCGCTCATTCGATCACCTCGCCGCGCAGCAGGAACTTGGCCATCGCCGCCGAACCGACGAAACCGAACAGGGCGATCAGCAGGGCGGCCTCGAAATACAGGTCGCTGGCGTGGCGGATGCCCAGCACCAGCATGATCAGCATGGCGATGACGTAGATCATGTCCAGCGCCAGCACGCGGTCCTGTGCCGTCGGGCCGCGCAGCACGCGCCACAGGGCGATCAGCATGGCGACGGCGTAGGCACCCAGCGTCAGGGCCAGCGCGCCGGAGAGCAGGGGGCTCATGACTCGAAGATCTCCTTCAGCGGTTGTTCGTAGCGTCGTTTGAAGAAGGCGACGAATTCGGCCTCATCGGGCACATGCCACACGTGCAGCAGCATGGCGCTGCAGTCGCGCGCCAGTTCGCACCAGACGGTGCCGGGCACCACGGTGGTGATCATGGTGAGCGAGGCCAGCGCGGTAGGGTCGCGCAGCGTCAGCGGAATCACGACGAAGCGGCTGTGGACGGGTCGGCTGCGGTTGCGCACCAGGGTCCAGAACACGTCCAGGCTCGACACCAACACGTCGTGACCCACGGTCAGGATCAGTCGCAGCACCTTCAGCGGGTGCCGTATCCGCGGGCGCGCCGGGCGCAGCGGTGCCAGCAGCGCCGGCGCCGCCACGCCGAACAGCAGCGCCAGCGGCAGCTGTCCCAGGCTGAACGGCCGGTTCAGCACCAGCCACAGCAGGATCAGCGCCGCCGTCAGCAGCGGTGCGGGCAGCCAGCGTCTCATCGGCGCAGTCCTCCCTGGTCGCTGGCGTGGGGCGAAGGCTGCGGCCGCGCCGCCATCACGCTGCCGATGTAGTCGCGTGGGTCGTGCAGGTGGCGCGCGGTGGCGTTGGCGTAGCGCAGCACGGCGTCGGCCTGCCACACCAGCACGCCGATGGGCAGCAGCAGCAGGGCGATCGGCAGGGTTTCGATGATGCGCAGGCGCGGCGGTGGCCGGCCGGCCGGCGCCCAGAAGCAGCGTATGCCGGCGCGCGACATGGCGATGATGGTCAGCAACCCGCCCGTCACCAGCAGCGCCAGCAGCAGCCAGGCGGCCGGCGAAACGGGTGCCTGCACGCCGAAGCCGGCCGGGTTGAGCAGCGCCGACAGCATCACCACCTTGCCGACGAAGCCGGCCATGGGCGGCAGGCCGGCAATGGTGAGCGCGCAGACGATGAAGGCCAGCCCCAGGAAGGCCATGGCGGCCGGAATGGCGCGGCCGATCAGCGCCTCTTCGTCGTCGTCGAGGTTGACGCCGTGCGTGGGCACCAGATCGACCGGGAAGGCAAACGGTTCGTCGTCCGGGTCGGACTCGCCCACGTACACCGGCTGCTCTTCGACGTCGCGTGCGCGGTCGATCAGCTCCACCAGCAGAAAGAAGGCGCCCACCGCCAGCGTGGAGCCCAGCGCGTAGTACAGCGCGCCGCCCGTCACCGCCGGCCGACCGAAGCCGATTGCGGCCAGCAGCGTGCCCGACGACACGATGGCACAGAACGCCGCCATGCGCCCCAGCTGCTGCACCGCGATCACGCCGATCACGCCGAAGCCCAGGGTGAGCATGCCCAGCCCGATCAGCACCGGGCCGCCGAACAACGCGGAGATGCCGGCGTCCTGCGGGAACAGCAGCGTCCACAGGCGCAGGATGGCGTACACGCCCAGCTTGGTCATGACCGCAAACAGCGCCGCCACCGGCGCCGCCGCGCTGGCATAGGCGGCCGGCAGCCAGGCATTGAACGGCCAGGCGGCGGCCTTGACCAGGAAGGCGATCGCCAGGATGGCGGCGCCGGCGTGCAGCAGACCGCGATCGTCCTCGGCGATGGTCGGCACGATGATGGCCATGTCGGCCATGTTGAGCGTGCCGGTGATGCCGTACAGCATGGCCACCCCGATCAGGAACAGGCTGGACGCCATCAGGTTGATGGCGATGTAGTGCAGGCCGGCGCGCACGCGCGGCCAACCGGACCCATGCAGCAGCAGGCCGTAGGAGGCCGTCAGCATGATCTCGAAGAACACGAACAGGTTGAACAGGTCGGCCGTCAGGAAGGCGCCGGCCAGGCCCATCAGCTGCAACTGGTACAGCGGGTGAAAGTGCACCCCGGCCCGGTGCCAGCGCGCGCTGGCGTAGAGCACGCCGGCCAGCCCGAGCAGGCTGCCCAGCAGCAGCATCATGGCCGACAGCCGGTCGGCCACCAGCACGATGCCATAGGGCACGGGCCAGTTGCCAGGCAGGTAGACGCCGATCGACTGCGCCGCGCCACTGCGCTGCACCTGCAGCACCAGCGCGGCAGCCACCAGCACGCCGGCGGCGCTGGCCAGCACGTTGAGCGCGGCCTTCAGCGGCCGGCGCGTGTCGCCCAGCAGCAGCATCAGCGCGGCCGTCAGCATGGGCAACAGGATGGGCGCCACCACCAGGTGCGGCATCAGGGACTCGATCCACGCGGACAGGTTCACCGGGGTGGCCCTCCGGCGTCGTCGCGACGCAGGGGCAGGGCCGTGTTGTCGTCGACGTTGTCGCCGTCCACGTGGTCGTTGTCGGCCAGGCCGCGCGCGGCCATCAGCACCACCAGAAACAGGGCCGAGGTGGCAAAGCCGATCACGATGGCGGTCAGCACCAGCGCCTGCGGCATCGGGTCGGTGTAGTGCTCCAGGCTGGGAGTCAGGCCGGGCTGCACGATGGGGGGCTTGTCCTCGAACAGGCTGCCCATGGCAAAGATGAACAGGTTGACCGCGTACGACAGCAGCGACAACCCCATCAGCACCTGGAAGGTGCGCGGACGCAGCACCAGCCACACACCGCAACCGCCCAGCACGCCGATGGCCAGGGCCAGGATCACTTCCATCTCAGCCGACCTCCGGCAGGCGGTGGGCGGGAGCGTCGGTGGCCATCGTCTCCGGTGCCTGGCGATACGCGCGCACCGACTGGTGCGCCAGCGCCGTCAGGATCAGCAGCGTGGCGCCCACCACCACGGCGAATACCCCCAGGTCGAAAAACAGCGCGCTGGGCAGGTGGACATCGCCCAGCAGCGGCAGGTGCAGGTGCGCGGTGTGCGTGGTCAGCAGCGGAAAGCCCAGTGGCAGCGAGCCCAGACCGGTGAGCGCGGCCAGCAGCAGGCCGAGGGCGATCCAGCGGATCACCTTCAGTTGCAGATGCGCTTCCACCCACAGCGTGCCGGCCACGATGTATTGGGCGATGAAGGCGATCGCCACCACCAGACCGGCGACGAAGCCACCCCCGGGCTGGTTGTGCCCGCGCATGAACAGGTGCATGGCGATCACCGCCGCCACCGGCAGCAGCAGGCGCACCAGCACCGCCGGCACCAGCATGTAGCCCAGCGCCGTGTCCTGTGCCGTGCGCGGATTGATCAGGTCGCTCACCAGATCGGAGGCGATGGCGCGTTGCTGCGGCGGCAGCGTGGCCATCTCGCGCGGCGGACGAAAGCGCCGCAGCAGGGCGTACACGGTGAGCGCCACGATGCCCAGCACGGTGATTTCGCCCAGGGTGTCGAAGGCACGGAAGTCCACCAGCATCACGTTGACCACGTTGTTGCCGCCGCCTTCGGGCAGCGCGCGGTCGATGAAGAAGGGCGCGATGCTCTGCGGCGCCGGGCGCGTCATCATGGCGTAGGCCAGCGCCGCCATGCCGGTGCCGGCAACCCCGGCCACCAGCAGGTCGCGCAGGCGCCGTGCGCGCACCCGCGGGTGCAGGCGCTGGCCTGGCTGCGGCATGCGCTTGGGCAGCCAGCGCAGACCCAGCAAAAACAGGATGGTGGTGACCACCTCCACCGTCAGCTGGGTCAGCGCCAGGTCGGGCGCCGACAGCCAGACGAAGCTCAGGCTCACCACCAGGCCCACTGCGCCCAGCATGATCAGTGCCGCCAGCCGGTGGAACTTGGCCTGGTGAGCGGTGCCCAGGGCGGCCAGCCCACCGAGCACCCACAGCAGGGCAAACGCCGCGCTGCCGGGCACGCGCTCGCGTTCGCCCCAGCTGATGCCGGTCGGCCACAGCGCCGCCGCGCCCAGCACGATGGCCGCCAGCACCACCACCAGCAACTGTGGCTGCAGGCGTGGCGTGCTCAGACGCCTGAGCAGGCCGCGGCTGGCGCGGTCCAGACCCAGCAGCAGGCGCTGGAACAGCCGCTGCCCGTCCAGCCGGCGCGGCAGCGCCAGCAGCCGCAGGTCGCCCGCGGCCAGGCGCTGCCGGCCCCACAGGAACATGGCCACGCCGCCGACCAGGGCGATCAGGCTCATCAGCAGCGGCTTGTTGATCCCATGCCAGATCGCCAGGCTGTAGGCCGGCATCGCCCCGCCCACCACCGGGCGGGCCGCCAGCTCCAGCGCCGCGCCGATGGCCCATTGCGGCAGCACGCCCACCAGCAGGCACACCAGCACCAGCACCTCGACCGGTGCGCGCATCCAGCGCGACGGTTCGTGGGGCGTCAGCGGCAGGTCCCTGGCCGGCGGGCCGAGGAACACGCCGACCGCGAAACGCAGCGAATACACCACGGCAAAAACGCCGGCCAGCGTGGCGACGACGGGCAAGCCGATGTCGAGCGTCGGGTTGCGGCTCAGGTGCACGGTTTCGGCAAAGAACATTTCCTTGGACAGAAAGCCGTTCAAGAGCGGCACGCCGGCCATGGCGGCGCTGGCCACGAACGCCAGCGTGCCGGTGATCGGCATGGCCTGCCACAGGCCGGACAGGCGCCGCAGATCGCGGGTGCCGGTTTCGTGGTCGATGATGCCGACGGCCATGAACAGCGAGGCCTTGAAGGTGGCGTGGTTCATGATGTGGAACACCGCCGCCACCGCCGCCAGCTCGCTGCCCAGGCCCAGCAGCAGGGTGATCAGGCCCAGGTGGCTGATGGTCGAGTAGGCCAGCAGCCCCTTGAGGTCGTTCTGGAACATCGCCAGCAGGGCGCCCAGCAGCAGCGTCAACAGGCCGGCGCTGGCGACGATCCAGAACCAGGCTTCGCTGCCCGCCAGCGCCGGCCACAGCCGGGCCAGCAGGAACACCCCGGCCTTGACCATGGTGGCCGAATGCAGGTAGGCCGACACCGGCGTGGGCGCCGCCATGGCGTGCGGCAGCCAGAAGTGGAACGGAAACTGTGCGCTCTTGGTCAGCGCCCCCAGCAGCACCAGCAGCATCATGGGGACGTACAGGCGGTGCGCCCGGATCTGTTCGCCCGCACCCAGGATGTCGTCCAGCCGGTAGCTGCCCGCGATGTGACCCAGCAGCAGCACACCGGCCAGCAGCGCCAGGCCGCCGGCGCCGGTCACGGTGAGCGCCATGCGTGCGCCGCGGCGGGCGTCCTTGCGGTGGTGCCAGTAGCCGATCAGCAGGAAGGAAAACAGGCTGGTCAGCTCCCAGAAGAACGCCAGTTGCACCACATTGCCCGACAGCACCACGCCCAGCATGGCGCCCATGAAGGCGAGGAAGAACGAAAAAAAGCGCGGCACCGGGTCTTCGCGGCTCATGTAGTAGCGCGCGTACAGTGCCACCAGGGTGCCGATGCCGGTCACCAGCAGGGCGAACATCCAGGCAAAGCCGTCCATGCGCAGCGAGAAGTCGATGCCGGCCGAGGGCAGCCAGCGCAGCTCCTGGCGCAGTACGGCGCCGCCCTGCAGCGCCGGGTAGCGCGTGGCCACCCACACCAGCGCCGCGGCGCCCACCAGGGCCGCCCAGCCCGCCGCCGCGTTGCGCGCATGCGTGGGCAGCAGCGCCGCCACCAGGCTGCCGGCGAAGGGGAGCAACAACAGGTAGATGAGGTCCATCGGGTGGCTGGGGCGATCGGCGGGGCGGGCGCGGCGGCAGGTGTTCCCGGGTCGCCGCTGCAGCACCGAATATACCAGTGCCATTCATGGCTTGGGCGCTTGTGGGACAAGCGCCAGAAGCTATCAAAATAGGAGTTTTGTGGAAGCTGTCGTGCGGCCTCACAATGCCGGCATGCGGATGCTGCTGGTGGAAGACGACGCCATGATCGGCGAGGTGGTGCTGGACGCGCTGCGCGCCGAGCACCACGCGGTGGACTGGGTGCGTGACGGCGCCATGGCGCTGACGGCGCTGGCCACCGCCCCCTACGATCTGCTGCTGCTCGACCTGGGCCTGCCGCGCCAGGACGGTCTGAGCGTGCTGCGGCAGCTGCGCGCCGACCACCAGCGGCTGCCGGTGCTGATCGCCACCGCGCGCGACGCCGTGGCCGACCGCGTGGCCGGGCTGGACGCCGGCGCCGACGACTACATCGTCAAGCCCTACGACCTGGATGAACTGCTGGCGCGCGTGCGTGCGCTGCTGCGCCGCGCCGACGGGCGCGCCGAGCCGGCCTACGAATGGGGCGAGGTGCGCATCGTCCCCAGCACGCGCGAAGTCACGCTGCGCGGCCAGCCGGTGCAGCTGTCGGCGCGCGAATGGGCGGTGCTGGAACCCCTGCTGGCACGCCCGGGCCGGGTGCTGTCGCGCCAGCAGCTGGAAGACAAGCTCTACGCCTGGCGCGACGAGGTCAGCAGCAACGCGGTGGAGGTCTACATCCACGGCGTGCGCAAGAAGCTGGGCGCCGGGCTGATCGAGAACGTGCGCGGTCTGGGCTACCTGGTGCCGGTGGCGCCGCCTGAGTCGGGTTCATGAGTGCTCCTGGAATGGAAGCTGCCAGCGTAAGTCCATCAAGCGCTGAGAGCCAAAAACACTTGAAGACGCCGGCCCCTTCGCTGCGCGCCCGCCTGACGGCGCTGCTGCTGCTGGCGGTGCTGCTGACGGCGGCGCTGCAGGCGGCCATCACCTGGCGCACGGCGCTGGCCGAGACCGAGGCGGTGTTCGATGCGCAGATGGAGCGCATCGCGCTGTCGCTCACCGGCGGCCTGGCTGCCAGCGTGCTGGGCGACGACGCGCTGGCGGCCACGCGCGGCGCCGAGGAGCTGATCATCCAGGTCTGGCGCGCCGACGGCATCATGCTGTACCGCTCGCCCTCGGCGCGGCTGCTGCCGCCGCAGACGGTGATCGGCTTTTCCCACCTGCGCGCCGGCGACGAGGACTGGCGCGTGTACGCGCTGGAGACACCCAGCCAGGTGATCCAGATCGCGCAGGCCGAGCGCGCGCGCCGGCGCATCGCCGGCCAGTTGGCGCTGCGCGCGGTGCTGCCGGTGGCGCTGCTGGCGCCGCTGCTGATGCTGATCGTGTGGTGGGTGGTGGGGCGCGCGCTGGCGCCGATCGAGCGCCTGCGCCGCCAGTTGGCCGCGCGTGGCGCCGCCGACCTGGCACCGCTGCCGACCGACGGTCTGCCGGCCGAAGTGTTGCCGCTGGTGACCGGGATGAACGGGCTGCTGGCGCGCCTGTCGGCCGCCTGGCAGCAACTGGCCGACTTCACCGCCGACGCCGCGCACGAGCTGCGCTCACCGCTGGCCGCGCTGCGTCTGCAGGTGCAGAGCCTGCAGCGCGCCGACACCGAGCAGGCGCGCGCCGTGGCCACCGGGCGGCTGCTGGCCGGGGTCGATCGCGCCACGCGCCTGGTCGAGCAGTTGCTGGCGCTGGCGCGCCACGACGGCGATGCGGACGCGGTGCGCGAGCCGGTCGATCTGCCCGTGCTGGCGCGCCAGGCGCTGCAGGAGGCCGACGCCGAGGCGCAGGCGCGCGGCATCGCCCTGCGGCTGGAAGGTGATGCGTCGCTGTGGCTGGACGCCCGGCCGCAGGCGCTGGCGGTGCTGCTGCGCAACCTGATCGACAACGCCTTGCGCCACACGCCGGCGGGCGGGCAGGTGTGCGTGGCGGTGCAGCGTCGGCCCGACGGCGTGGCCGAGCTGGCGGTGGAAGACAGCGGCCCCGGCATCCCAGCGGCCGAGCGCCAGCGCGTGCTCGACCGCTTCTACCGTGTGCCGGGCGCCGCCGGCCACGGCAGCGGCCTGGGCCTGGCGATCGTGCAGGCGGTGGCACGTCGGCATGGCGCGCAGGTGGTGGTGCAAGCCTCGCCGCGCCTGGGCGGGGCGCGGCTGGCGGTGATCTGGCCGGCCGCCGCCGGGCCTGAGGACTGATGGTGTTTTAGGCATCCAGAGCACGCCAGACAAGCGCCAAAAGCTATTGAAATCATAGTATTCAGCAGCCCTGGCGTGGTCTTAAGCCTGGCCTAATTCCCATCCATCACAGTGCCGCCACGGCTCCGCTGACGGAGCGTCTTGCTGAAAGGAACTGTGATGAACCGTTTGACCTTGAAATCCTCACGTCTGTTTGCCGCCCTGCTGGCGGCGGGGGTGATCGGCGGCGCCAGCGTGGCGGCGGTGCAGGAGCTGACGCCCGCCCAGGCGCAGCCGAGCGCGGCCGTGCAGGCGGTGGCGCCGGCGGCCGTGGCGACACCCGACTTCGCCGCCATTGCCGCGCGCTACGGCGGCGCCGTCGTCAACATCAGCACCCGCGGCGTGCAGCCGGTCGCCGACGAGGGCGCCGACAGCGGCCCGGGCGCTCGGATCGACCCGGGGCTGCAGGACTTTCTGCGCCGCTTCGGCTTGCCGCCCGGCGCGTTCCAGTTCGCCCCGCCCGGCCCCGGCGGGCCCGGCGCGGTGCCGATGCATGGTCAGGGCTCGGGCTTCATCGTCAGCCCGGACGGCGTGATCCTGACCAACGCCCACGTGGTGCGCAACGCCAGGACCGTCAACGTCAAGCTGACCGACCGGCGCGAGTTCCAGGCCAAGGTGCTGGGGCGCGACGACAAGACCGACGTGGCGGTGCTGAAGATCGATGCCACCGGGCTGCCCACCGTGCCGCTGGGCAGCAGCCAGGCGCTGCGCCCCGGCGACTGGGTGCTGGCGATCGGCTCGCCGTTCGGCTTCGAGAACACCGTGACGGTGGGCGTGGTCAGTGCCAAGGGCCGCTCGCTGCCGGACGACAGCGCGGTGCCCTTCATCCAGACCGACGTGGCGGTCAACCCCGGCAACTCGGGCGGGCCGCTGTTCAATGCGCGCGGCGAGGTGGTGGGCATCAACTCGCAGATCTACAGCCGCTCGGGCGGCTACCAGGGGGTGTCGTTCGCCATCCCGATCGAGCTGGCCAGGCACGTCGAGCAGCAGCTCGTCGCGCACGGCAAGGTCGAGCACGCACGCCTGGGCGTGACCATCCAGTCGGTCAACCAGGCCCTGGCCGACTCGTTCAAGCTGCCCAAACCCGAGGGCGCGCTGGTGGCGCAGGTCGAGCCTGGCAGCGCGGCCGAGCGCGCCGGCCTGAAGGCGGGCGACGTGATCCTGCGCGCCAATGGCCAGGCGATCGTCGATTCGGGCGACCTGCCCGCCCGCATCGCGCTGGCCCGGCCCGGCGACAAGCTGGCGCTGGAGGTCTGGCGCCAGGGCCGGCCCGAGCAGCTGAGCGCCACGCTGCAGGGCGCGCGGCCTGCCGACACCGCGCTGGCGCAGGGCAGCGCGGCCAGCCACGGCAAGCTGGGGCTGTCACTGCGGCCGCTGCAAGCCGACGAGAAGCGCCAGACCAGGCTGGACGAGGGTCTGGTGGTCGAGCAGGCCAGCGGCGCCGCCGCGCTGGCCGGGGTGCAGCCGGGCGACGTCGTGCTGTCGATCAACGGCCAGCCGGCCAGCAGCGTCGAGAAGCTGCGCGCCGTGCTGGCCAAGGCGGACAAGTCGGTGGCGCTGCTGATCGAGCGTGACGGCCAGCAACTGTTCGTGCCGGTGCCGCTGGCTTGAAACCTGCCCGGCTTCTGAATGACCCACGACCTCGCGGCGCTTCGATCACCGCAGGGGAAGGGGTCATCAATATCAAATCGGGCTCTGGCGCTTGCTGGGCAAGCGCCGGCAGCTATCGTTGGTGAAGTTTCCGGGAGGGTGCACGATCGGTGCCACACGGTGCCCCGGCCAGGTCCCGATCGGGTGGGGCTGGCCGCGCTGCTGCCTGCGGGCACGCGTTGGCGGCGGCGTCGCGCCTTGCCGGGCGCGCCGATCGCGTTGCGGGCAGGTGCGCCCTGCGGCCGCTTGCAGGCTCAGCCCAGCAACTGCGCGTCGCGGCGCAACACGGCATCGGCGGTCACGTCACCGCCTGTGCGCAGGATGCGGAACGCGGGCTGCGGCGTGGCCGCCAAGCTCAGCCGCAGCACATAGGCCTCACCCTGCGTGCCGGGCAGCGCCTGGTAGAGCAGGGCGTAGCGACCGTTCGGCACGACGACGCGGTGACGCTCAAAAAGCGCCCCGACGTGCAGCGGCTGGGTGACCTCCAGCGGCATCTGCACCGCCCACAGCGCCTGTGCGCTGACTGTGGCCTCGGGCACCAGTTCGACCTGGATGCGGCACTCGCCGTCGTGGTCCGGCACGCCCAGAGTCAGCAGCTTTTCGCTCCAGGCAAAACCCTGCGCCACATGCTCGTCGGTCCACAGCAGGCCGGCGCCCGGCTCGCCTTCGCCGTGGACCACCACCTGGCCATGATCGATGCTCACCACGAAATCCGCCAACATCGTTGCGGTGTCCTGGTCGGTGTGGGGTAGGGGGCGGTGTGGGGGCATCGGTGTTCGGATGCCGATGTCAGATAAAAAATGGCTCCGGCGCTTGCTGGGCAAGCGCCAGCAGCTATGCATTCAGGAGTTATCAGGGCCGCTTTCAGCGCGTGTAACCCAGGCAGGCGCCGGCGTTGGGGCGGCCGCGGCATTCGCGGCGCAGGCGCGCGTCCTCGTTGCGCTGGCGCTCGGCCGGCGATTCGCCGCTGGCATAGGTGGCGGTGGGCGAAGGCTTCAGGCGCACGCCGCGTGAGCCGGCGCCGCTGCGCGGTGTCTTGCCCGCGCCTTCTTTCTTGGCCAGGGCCAGCGTGGGCGAGGCGATCAGCGTGGCGAGCAGGGCGATGGCGGCCAGGCGGCGCGTGGGCAGGGGCATGGTGGTCTTTCCGCTGGTGCAGGGCCGCGCTCGCACGGGATATGCGATGCTCGCGCCCTGCCGAATTAAATGAGTCCGTCACCGATGCGTCAAGCCGTCCTGAACCTCGAAGAATCCAAGATCCGCGAAGTCGCCAACGCCGGCATGGGCCGCGCCGACGTGCTGCCGTTCTGGTTCGGCGAGAGCGACGAGGTCACGCCCGAGGCGGTGCGCGCCGCCGGCATCGCCTCGCTGCAGGCGGGCGAGACCTTCTATTCCCACAACCTGGGCCTGCCCGAGCTGCGCGAGGCGGTGGCGGCCTACGCCAGCCGCCTGCACGGCGAGCTGGCGCCGCAGCGGCTGGCCATCACCTCAGGCGGGGTGAACGCGCTGATCGTCGCCATGCAGGCGCTGATCGACGCCGGGGACGAGGTGCTGGCCGTCACCCCCGTGTGGCCCAACCTGACGGCGCAGCCGCGCATCCTGGGTGCCCAGCTGCGTTGTGTGGCGCTGCAACCCGACGCCGAAGGCGCCTGGCAGCTCGACGTGCCGGCCTTGCTGGCCGCCATCACGCCGCGCACGCGGCTGCTGGTGCTGAACTCGCCCAACAACCCGACCGGCTGGACGCTGACGCGGGCCGAGCAGCAGGCAATCCTGGCGCATTGCCGCCAGACCGGCACCTGGATCCTGTCGGACGAGGTCTACGAGCGTCTGTACTTCCGCGACGACACCGCCAACGGCGCGGCGCCGAGCTTTCTCGACATCGCCGCGCCGGACGACCGGCTGGTGGTGGTGCAGAGCTTTTCCAAGGCCTTTCTGATGACCGGCTGGCGCCTGGGCTGGCTGGTGATGCCGCCGGCCATGACGCCGCAGGTCGGCAAGCTGCTGGAGTTCAACACCTCCTGCGCGCCAGTGTTCGTGCAGCGCGCCGCCCTGGTGGCGCTGGCGCAGACCGAGGCCATCACGCCGCGCATCGTGGCGCACCTGCGGCACTGTCGCGACACCCTGGTGCCGCTGCTGCAGGCCGTGCCCGGGGTGCAGGTCGGTCGCGCGCCCGGCGGCATGTACGCCTTTCTGCGCCTTGTCGGCCAGAACGATTCACTGCAGCTGGCCAAGCGCCTGGTGCAGGAAGCCGGGCTGGGGCTGGCGCCGGGCGTGGCGTTTGCGCCGCAGGCCGAGGGCTGGCTGCGCTGGTGCTTTGCTTCGCGCGACGTGGCGCGGCTGCGGCAGGGCGTGGATCGACTGCACCGCTGGCTGCGGACCGCCGCGCCCGCCCCATGAACCCGGGGTCGCGCCCGCGCCGGCGTGTGCCAGCGCTGTCCGGTGCGTCGTTGTCGCGACGGCTGCGTCTGGCGCAGCTCGACCTGTTCGAAAAGGTGCTGGAAACCGGCTCCATTCTGGCCGCTTCGCGCGAGCTGGCCATCACCCAGCCGGCGGTCAGCAAGTCGCTGCGCGAGCTGGAACAGCAGCTCGGCGGGGCCCTGTTCGTGCGCGGCAAACACGGCGTGACACTGACGGAGTTGGGCCAGCTCTTCGCCCGCCACGCGCGTGCCATGACCTCCGGTCTGCAAGACATGGCCGACGAACTCAACGCCTGGCACGGGGGCACCGCTGGACGCGTGGTGGTGGGGGCCATGCTGAGTGCCACGGTGGCGCTGCTGCCGGAGGCGATTTCGCGCTTGCGCGACATGGCACCGGACGTCCTGGTGACGATTCGGGTGGGGCCCAATTCGGTGTTGTTTCCGGCCTTGGCGCGCGGCGAGATCGATCTCATGGTGGGGTATCTGCCGGCCAATGCGTCGGCCGCCACAAAGGATGCCGCTCCCGGCACGCGCCTGGTGCATGTGCCGCTGTACGACGAAGGCATGAGCGTGGTGGTCGGACCCGACCACCCGCTGGCGCACCGGACCGACGTGCGCGTGGCCGAACTGCACCGGTTCGAGTGGATCGTGCCGACACCGGACGCCGTGGCCTATCCGGCCGTGCGCGCCTTGTTCGAGCGCGAAGGGCTGAGTCTGCCGCGCAGCCGCGTCGAATCGATCTCCATCCTGACCAACGTGGGTCTGCTCGCGCGTCGCCCGATGGTGGCGCTGATGCCGCACTCGGTGGCTACGCGCTTGGCCAGTGCCGGTCTGGTGGTCGTTCTGCCGCTGCCCAGCCTGGGGTCATTCAGCGCGCTCGGCTATACCCGGCGCGCCGAGCAGGGAATGAACATGGCCCTGCAGCATCTGATCGATGCCTTGCATGCGGTCGGCGACGCCTTGCAGCGGGGCGCAGGTTTGGATCTGTCCTGAGCGGCGGGCTCGGCGAACATCTATATCCGAGAGTTATAGATGAGTCACCCGAACTCATTTGCCAGCCGCAGGTGGCCTGCCTAGACTGCGCGATATCAGACGTCACGGGGCAGGTGTGACCCGGACGGCACGAGGAGCGCGTCTTGGGACGATCTTTCGCACTGCCCGCCACGCTGGGCTCGCTGCGCAACTATGTGGATGGCGAATTCGTAGAAACCGGCAGGACCTTCGACAACGTCAGCCCGATCGACGGCAGCGTGCTGGCCAAGGTGCACGAGGCCGACGCCGCCCTGGTCGACCGCGCCGTGCGCGCCGCGCGCCGCGCGCTGGATGAAGGCCCCTGGGGCCGCACCAGGGTGGAGCAGCGCGCCGAGGCGCTGCACCGCGTGGCCGACATCATTGCCCGGCGCTTCGACGAGTTTCTGCAGGCCGAGGTGGCCGACACCGGACGCCCGGTGGAGCAGGCGCGCAAGCTCGACGTCTACCGCGGCATCGCCAACTTCCGCAGCTTTGCCGACCTGGGCAAGACCGCGCACGGCGAGTTCTACGAAACCCACCTGCCCGACGGCAGCGAGCTGATCAACTACACCAAGCGCAAACCGCTGGGCGTGGTTGCCAGCATCTCGCCCTGGAACCTGCCCATCCTCTCGCTCACCTGGAAGGCGGCGCCGGCGCTGATCTGCGGCAACACCATCGTGTGCAAGCCGTCCGAGGAAACGCCCTCGTCGGCGGTGCTGATCGCCGAGGCCTTCCACGAGGCTGGCGTGCCGCCGGGCGTGTTCAACGTGGTGCATGGCTTCGGCCCCGGCTCGGCCGGCGAGGCGCTGACCACGCACCCGGGCATCGATGCCGTCACCTTCACCGGCGAATCGCGCACCGGCGCGGCCATCATGCAGGCCGTGGCGCCGGGGGTGAAGGAAGTCTCGTTCGAGCTGGGTGGCAAGAACGCCGCCATCGTGTTTGCCGACTGCGATTTCGAACCCACGGTGGAGGGCATGGCGCGCGCGCTTTTCACCAACACCGGCCAGGTGTGTCTGTGTCCCGAGCGGGTGTTCGTCGAGCGATCGATCTTCGAGCGCTTCGTCGCCGCGCTCAAGGCCAAGACCGAGTCGCTCAAGATCGGTTGGCCCGACGAGCCGGACGTGGCCATGGGCTCGCTGATCTCGCGCGAGCACCGCGAGAAGGTGCTGTCCTACTTCAGGCTGGCGGTGGAAGAAGGCGCCACCGTGGTGACCGGCGGCGGCGTGCCGAAGTTTGGCGACGCGCGCGATAACGGGGCCTTCGTGCAACCCACGCTGTGGACAGGCCTGCCCGACAGCGCGCGCTGCGTGCGCGAGGAGGTGTTCGGCCCGGTCTGCCACCTGAGCCCCTTCGACAGCGAGGACGAGGTGCTGCGCCGCGCCAACGACAGCGACTACGGCCTGGCCGCCACCGTCTGGACCAGCAACCTGTCGCGCGCACACCGCGTGGCACCCCAGCTGCACGTGGGCATCGTCTGGGTCAACACCTGGTTCTCGCGCGATCTGCGCACGCCCTTTGGCGGCACCAGGCTGTCGGGCATCGGGCGCGAGGGCGGGCGCTGGTCGCTCGACTTCTATTCCGAAACCACCAACATCTGCATCAAGGTCTGATGCCCGTCGCCAGCCTTGCCCAAGGAGCCGTCATGCCGATCACCCTGCAACAGTGCCAGACCTGGGACCAGGCCGACGAACTGGCCGCTTTGAGAGACGAATTCGACCTGCCCGCAGGCACCATCTACCTCGACGGCAATTCGCTGGGCGCCATGCCCCGCAACGCGCTGGCGCGGGCGCAGGACATCATCGCCCGTCAGTGGGGCGTCGATCTGATCAACAGCTGGAACAAGGCCGGCTGGTGGCAGCTGCCGACCCGGCTCGGTGACCAGCTGGCGCCGCTGGTCGGGGCGGGCGCGGGCGAGATCGTGGTCACCGACACCACCTCGCTCAACCTGTACAAGGTGCTGGCCAACGCGGTGCGCATTCAGCAGCGTCGGCAGCCCGAGCGCAAAGTGATTCTTGCCGAGCGTGACGCCTTTCCGACCGACCTGTACATGGTGCAGGGCCTGCTGGGCTTCATGGACCGTGGCTACACGCTGGAGCTGATCGACCGCCCAGAAGACCTGCCCTCGCGGCTGGGCGAGCAAACCGCGGTGGTGCTGCTTTCGCACGTCAACTACCGCACCGGCTACCAGTGGGACCTGTCCGCCGCCAGCCAGCAGGCCCACGCCGCCGGCGCGCTGATCGTCTGGGACCTGTGCCACTCGATCGGCGCCGTGCCGATCGACCTCGAGGCCGCCGACGCCGACTTTGCCGTCGGCTGCACCTACAAGTACCTCAACGGCGGCCCCGGCTCGCCCGCCATGCTGTGGGCCAAGCCGCGCCACCGGGCCGATTTCTGGCAGCCGCTGTCGGGCTGGTGGGGCCATGCCAGGCCCTTCGACATGGCGGTCGACTACGCGCCGGATCGGGGTATCCGCGGCTTCCTGTGCGGTACCCAACCCATCGTCTCGCTGGGCCTGGTGGCCTGCGGCCTGGAGATCTTCGCCAAGACCGACATGCACAAGCTGCGGCGCAAGTCGCTGGCGCTGACCGACCTGTTCATCGCCCTGGTCGAGCAGGAGTGCGCCGGCCAGGGCCTGACCCTGGTCACCCCGCGCGAGCACGCGCAGCGCGGCAGCCATGTCAGTTTCCGCCACCCCGAGGGCTACGCCGTGGTGCAGGCGCTGATCGCGCGCGGCGTGATCGGCGACTACCGCGAGCCCGAGGTGGCGCGCTTTGGTGTGACCCCGCTGTACCTGCGCTTTGTCGACATCTGGGATGCGGTGCAGCACCTCAAGGCAGTGCTGACCCAGCGCGAATGGGACCAGCCTCGGTACCGCCAACGTGGCGCCGTGACGTGATCGCAGCATCCTGAAGGAAACCTCCATGACCGCCACTTTCAACCGCTCAACCCAGGCCAGCGTGGTGGCCGGCAAAGCCACGCCGCGCGGGCGCTTTCCGCACATCAAGCGGGCGGGCGACTTTCTTTTTGTGTCGGGCACCAGCTCGCGCCGGCCGGACAACAGCTTCGCTGGCGTGCAGGTCGACGCGCTGGGCGTGACCAACCTGGACATCCGGGCGCAGACGCGCGCCGTGATCGAGAACATTCGCGACATCCTGCTCAGCCAGGGTGCGCAGCTGTCCGACCTGGTGGAAGCCCAGGTGTTCCTGGTCAACATGAACGATTTCGGCGGCTTCAACGAAACCTGGGCAGAGTTTTTCGACTACGAAGGCCCGACGCGCACCACGGTGGCGGTGCATCAGCTGCCCCACCCGCATCTGCTGATCGAAATCAAGGCCACCGCCTACCACCCCCGGCCCGGCACGGGCCAGCCACGCTGAAGGAGACGACCATGCAGCCGAAATACGGCCTCCCCAAGAACCTGATGGACTGGGTCGGCGCCCACAGCGACCGCCTGCGGCCACCGGTGTGCAATGCGGCCCTGTTTCCTGACGGCAACTACATCATCAACATGGTGGGTGGTGGCAACACGCGCACCGACTTCCATGACAACCCGACGGAAGAAATCTTCTATCAGATCCGGGGCACCGCCTACCTCAACATCTGGGACCGTGGCAAGTTCGATCGCATCGACCTGAAGGAGGGCGACGTCTGGCTGATGGAGCCGCATCTGCAGCACTCGCCGCAGCGCCCCGACCCCCATGGCCTGTGCTTTCTGGTCGAGCTCAAGCGACCCCAGGGCGCCATCGACACGCTCAACTGGTACTGCCCCCGATGTGCGGCTCTGGTCTGGGGAGCCTCGATGGAGCTGAAAGATCTGGTGGCCGACCTGCCGGCCACCTACCAGAAGTTCTACGCCCTGAGCGACGCCGAACGCACCTGTCCGCACTGCGGCACCGTGCACCCTGGCAAGGACTACGCCGCGTGGCACGCCATCCGTGAGGCCCACGCATGAGCGGCGCCTTGTCGATGATCGATATCCATGCGCATTTCCTGCCGCAGATCGGCCAGCAGGAAGCCGCCGCGGTGGAGCGCGAGCGGGCGCCCTGGCTGCGCATCGACGCCGGTGGCGAAACCGGCCAGATCATGGTGGGCGAGCGCGAGTTCCGACCCGTCTATCGGGCGTTGTGGGACGCGGATTTCCGCGTCGCCGAACTGGACGCCCAGGGCATTGCGCTGCAGCTCGTGTGCGCCACGCCGATCATGTTCGGCTACGCCTGGGAGGCCGGGCGTGCCGCTGACTGGGCGGCGCAGATGAACGACAAGGCGCTGTCGTTCTGCGCCCGTCACCCGACACGGCTGAAGGCGTTGGCCCAGGTGCCGCTGCAGGACACCGCACGGGCGTGCGCGGAAGCCAGCCGGGCCATGGCCGCCGGTTGCGTGGGTGTGCAGATCGGCAACCACGTGGGCGACAAGGACCTGGACCACCCCGACCTGGTCGACTTCCTGATTCACTGCGCGGACCACCGCATTCCGGTGCTTGTCCACCCCTGGGACATGATGGGCGGGCCCGGGCGCATGAAGCAATGGATGCTGCCCTGGCTGGTGTCGATGGCCGCCGAGACACAGCTGGGCATGATGTCGCTGATCCTCTCCGGCGCGCTGGAGCGCATTCCGACATCCCTGCGTATCTGCTTTGCCCACGGTGGCGGCAGTTTTGCCTATCTGCTGGGCCGCGCCGACAACGCCTGGCGGCAGCGCGACATCGTGCGCAAGGATTGCCCGCGCCCGCCGTCCGAGTACGCGCGCCGCCTGCATACCGACGCCATCGTGTTCGACCCGCGGGCCTTGCACCTGTTGATCGACGTGATGGGGGTGGACAACGTCATGCTCGGCTCGGACTACCCGTTCCCGCTGGGCGAGCAGCAGGTCGGGTCGCTGGTGCGTGGGGTCGACTTCCTGTCGGGCAGCCAGCGCGCGCAGATCCTGAGCGACAACGCGCGCCGCTTCTTCGCCCTGCCCGAGGGGTGAGCGGCACACGCTATATTTCAACCGTCAAACAACAACTGGAGACAACAGATGAAATCCACTGTGCGCAACGTGATTGCAGCCGCGGCACTGTCCATGCTGGCGAGCCACGCCCTGGCCGACGTGAAGATCGGGTTCATGGCCACCATGTCGGGCAGCGCCGCCGCGCTGGGTCAGGACATGTACGACGGCTTCATGCTGGCGCTGGAGCAGAACGGCGGCAAGCTCGGCGGCCAGAAGATCGATCTGATCAAGGAAGACGATCAGCTCAAACCCGATGTGGGCGTGCAGATCGTGCAGAAGTTCATCGAGAAGGACAAGGTGGATATCGTTGCCGGCGTGACGTTTTCCAACGTCATGATGGCCATTGCCAAACCGCTCGCGGACGCCGACATGACCTACGTTGGCTCCAACGCCGGTCCCGCGCCGCTGGCGGGCAAGCAGTGCAGCAAGGGTTTCTTCTTCGCCTCCTGGCAGAACGATCAGCAGGCGGAAGTCATGGGCGCCTTCGCCAACGACAAGGGCTACAAGAAGGCCTACCTGCTGGCGCCCAACTACCAGTCGGGGCGTGACCAGATCGCCGGCTTCAAGCGCCAGTACAAGGGCAGCGTGGTGGGCGAGGTGTACACGCAGCTGAATCAACCCGATTACTCCGCCGAACTGGCGCAGCTGCAGGCCGCCAGCCCGGACGTGGTGTACGTGTTCTATCCCGGCGGCATGGGCGTGAACTTCATCAAGCAGTACCGGCAGGCCGGCCTGCTGGGCAAGGTCCCCCTGGTGTCCGCCTCGACGGTGGACGGTACCACGTTGCCGGCCCTCAAGGAGATCGCGCTGGGCGCCGTCACCGGCACGTTCTGGGGGCCTGACTTCAACAACGCCACCAGCAAGGCCTTCGTCGCCGCGTTCGAGAAGAAATACAACCGCATCCCCTCGCAGTACGCCGCACAGGCGTACGACTCGGCATTGCTGATCGACAGCGCGCTCAAGAAGACCGGCGGCAAGGTGGCGGACAAGCAGGCGCTGCGCACGGCGCTGCGGGCGGCCGACTACGCCTCGCTGCGCGGGCCCTTCAAGTTCGATGTCAACGGATTTCCGATCCAGGATTTCCATGTCTTCGAGGTCGCCAAGGACAGTGCTGGCCGGGTCTCGCTCAAGACCATCGCCACGCCCCTCAGGGCACACCGTGACGCCTATGTGGGCGAATGCAAGCTCTGATGCCTTCACCGCTCGAAAGGGTTGACGCCGATGCGGACCGTCCGCATGCGGTGCATGCGTTGGGTCGGGCTGACCGTTCGGGCCGGCGCACGCGCCTGGGCATGGCGGGCGAGCGGTCGTCGCCGGCAGGGGCGGTGCCGCGGGCAGGTGACGGCCCGATGCCCGCAGGCCGATGCACGGCGCTGCAACCCGGTTGCGCGGCAAGGTGAGCCCGTGCCTGTGATGTCGTCCCGCGTGGATCGCCGGGTGCCGCATGACACCTGAGCTGCTGCTGATACAGACGCTCAATGGCCTGCAGTTCGGGGTGCTGCTGTTTCTGATGGCGGCCGGCCTGACGCTGGTGTTCGGCATCATGAGCTTCGTCAACCTGGCGCACGGCGCGCTCTACATGTTCGGCGCCTACTTCGCCGCCGCCGCCTGGAACGCCAGCGGATCCTTCCTGCTGGCGGTGCTGGGGGGCTTTGGTGGAGCGTTCGTGCTTGGCGCGCTGGTCGATCGCGTCGGTCTGTTTGCCCTCTACCCGCGCGACCACCTGGACCATGTGCTGGCCACCTTCGGTCTGGTGCTGTTTGCCAACGAACTGGCGCGCATGATCTGGGGCGCCTCGCCGGTGTTCATGGAACTGCCCGAATCGCTTGCGGCTTCCGTGCCCTTGCTGGGCATCAACTACCCGGTGTACCGGATGCTGATCATCGTCGTCGGGCTGGCCGTGGCGGCGTGTCTGTATCTGCTGATCGAGCGCACGCGCGTGGGCATGCTGATCCGTGCCGGTGCCAGCAACCGCGCCATGGTGTCGGCACTGGGGGTGAACATCGGCTGGCTCAACACATTCATCTTCGCGCTGGGCGCCGGTCTGGCCGGTCTGGCGGGCGCCATGGTGGGCCCGATCATGTCGGTGCAGCCGGGCATGGGTGATCCGATCCTGATCACCACGCTGGTGGTCATCGTGATCGGGGGCATCGGGTCGATCCGTGGTGCCTTCCTGGGCGCGCTGGTGGTCGGCGTGGTCGATACCGTGGGGCGCACGCTGGTGCCGGCGCTGCTGCGCGGCGCGCTGGCGCCCGAAATGGCCAACACGCTGGGGCCGGCGCTGTCGTCGCTGGCCGTCTATGTGCTGATGGCGGTGGTGCTGGCGCTCAAGCCGGATGGCCTGTTTCCGGTCAGGAAGCGCTGAGCCCAGCAACGGTCCTCTATCACTTCCCCTCATCCTGAGAGCCGCATGAACACTGGGATTCACTGCTTCGCTGGCCTGCACCTGCCGGGTGAGTGCGCGGCCCGACCGTCAGCATGGCGTCTGCCACGCCTTGCGGGCGGCGCCCTGCGGCGTCGCCGCGTGTTGACGGTCGCGCCGATCATGGCGCGGGCGGACGCGCCCAGCGGCTGTTTCCGGGACTGAAGGGGCGGAACATGGTTTCGTCTTCGGTGGGTGTGCACGCTGCGGATCGCCTGGCACCGACGTTGCTGGGGCTTTCCAAGGCGCGCTGGCGAACCGTCCTCACGGTGTTGCTGGCGGCCTTCTTCGTGCTGGTGCCGCTGTACGCCTGGCTGACCGGCGACAGCTACGTCCTGATCCTGATGGGCCGCATTCTGGTGTTTGCGCTGGCTGCGGTGGGACTGAATCTGGCGTTGGGGTACGGAGGCATGGTGAGTTTCGGGCATGCCATGTACCTCGGCATCGGCGCATATGTGGTGGCCATCGCTTCGCACCATGGCCTGGACAATGGGCTGGTGCATCTGCTGCTGGTGGCTGCCCTCACGGTGGCGGTTGCCATCCCGGTGGGGCTCATTGCGCTGCGCACCCAGGGCATTGCGTTCATCATGATCACGCTGGCGTTTGCGCAGATGTTGTTCTTCGTCGCCGTAGGTCTGAAGCAGTATGGCGGCGACGAGGGGTTGAGCATCGTCCATCTGTCTCGCTTCGGCGCCCTGACGGGGAACAAGACCGCCTTGTACCTGTCGATGCTGCTTGCGCTGGGCCTGGCGCTGTGGCTGTTGCGTCGCGTCGTGGCGTCGCGTTTTGGCCTGGTGCTGCGCGCCACGATGATCAATGAAAGGCGGGTGCGCGCGGTCGGCACGCCGCCACTGGGCTATCGCCTGGCGGGCTATGTGGCGTCGGCCCTGCTGTGCGCCCTGGCGGGTTATTTCCTGGCCAACCTGACCTCGTTTGCGTCGCCGGCCTACATGGCCTGGACGGTTTCGGGCGAGCTCATCGTGATGGTGTTGCTGGGCGGCATGGGCACGCTGGTGGGGCCGGTCGTAGGGGCGCTGGTGTTTCTGCTGCTGGAGGAGGGGCTCAAGGCGCTCACCGACCACTGGCTGGTCATCATGGGTCCGGTCATCGTCGTCATCGTGCTGTTTCTGAAGAACGGGCTGTGGGGCATCGTCTCCGACGTGCCGGCAGCCAGGGGAGGGCATTGAAGTGACGCAGTCGCAGCCCTTGCTGAGCCTGCGGGGTCTGGTCAAGCGCTACGGTGGCTTGCTGGTGACCGATCATGTCGACTTGGACGTGCTGCCCGGCGAGGTGCATGCCATCATCGGCCCCAATGGCGCTGGCAAGACCACCCTGATCGGCCAGATCGTGGGAGAGGTGGCCAGCGACGAGGGCAGCATCCGGCTGCAGGGGCAGTCCATCGACGGACTGAGCGTGCCCGAGCGCGCCCGCGCGGGCCTTGGGCGCTCCTATCAGATCACCTCGGTCATCGGCGCTTTCACCGTGCTGGAAAACGTGATTCTTGCGGTGCAGGGCTGCCTGGGTCATGCCTTCCATTTCTGGCGACCGGCCAGCGAAACGGCTGAACTGGTGGAGCGTGCCGATGAGGTGATCGAGCGGGTCGGGCTGAGTGCGCAGCGTGATGTCCATGCGGCGGCGCTCGCCTACGGTCAGCAACGCCAGCTCGAAATGGCCATGGCTCTGGCCATGCAGCCCAGCGTGTTGCTGCTGGACGAGCCCATGGCGGGCATGGGGGCGGTCGAATCGTCGCAACTGGTGGCTCTGTTGCAGCGCCTGAAGGGGCAGTACGGCATTCTGCTGGTCGAGCACGACATGGGGGCGGTGTTTGCCCTGGCCGATCGCATCAGCGTGCTGTTTCACGGCAAGGTCATCTGCTGCGGTGACCCTGCGACCGTCAAGGCGCACCCACTGGTGCGGGAAGCCTATCTGGGCGACGAGGAGATTCCGGCGTGAACCTGCTTGAGGTGGAAGGCCTTGCCGCCGGCTACGGTCAGAGCCAGGTGCTGTTCGACATCGGCCTGGCGGTGGCACCCGGTCAATGCGTCACCTTGCTGGGGCGCAACGGCATGGGCAAGACCACCACCATCAAGACCATCATGGGGCTTCTGCGCCCATGGGGTGGCGTGGTGCGCTGGAAGGGGCGCGCCGTCCAGGGGCGCCCCCCCCATGCGATGGCGCGGCTCGGCCTGGGCCTGGTGCCGGAAGGCCGGCAGGTGTTTCCCAACCTCACCGTGCGCGAGAACCTGGTGGCCACCGGGCGCGGCGGCGGTTCGTCCCATGCCTGGACGCTGGCGCGGGTGCACGCGCTGTTTCCCCGCCTGGCCGAACGGGCGTCCAACTTCGGCAACCAGCTGTCCGGCGGCGAGCAGCAGATGCTGGCCATTGGACGTGCTCTGATGACCAACCCTGAGTTGCTCATCCTGGACGAGGCCACGGAAGGGTTGTCGCCCCTGGTGCGGCGTGAGATCTGGCTTGCGCTGCGACAGATCAAGGCCGAAGGCATGGCGATTCTGGTGGTCGACAAGAACCTGGCGCCGTTGCTGGAACTGGCTGAGCGCCACCACATCGTCGAGAAGGGCCAGGTGGCCTGGAGCGGCAGCTCCGAGGAACTGCGCGACCAGCGGTCCCTGATGCAGCGCTACCTGTCGGCTTGAACAGGGCAGCCTTTGGTGCAGCAGGTTTGCCTTCGGCCGACAAAGGCATTAAACTGCTAGGTTACCCGGGCCCTTGGCGGCCCGGGCCATCTTCCGCCCAGTGCTGCAACCCGCTTCGGTGTGAGCGCAGCCGTGTTGGGCGGACTTTCGTTTCCGCGCAGGCGCGCCGTTTTCGGATGGGGCCTGGTCAGCGGTTTCCGTGGCCGCTGCCGCTGGGCGGCGTGCCCTGTTTGCCACCTTGCTCGTGGAGATGTGTCATGCGCGTTCTGCCTCACACCGATTCCCCCACCCCCGTGGTTGCCTCAGGCGCCACGCTGCGCAGCGCGCATGCGGTTGCGCGCATGGCGCCCGGTCTGCATCTGATTGGCGATCTGTACGGCTGTCGTGGCGACACCCGACTGATGACCGACGCCGCCACGCTGGAGGCCTTTTGCAAGCAGGCCGTGGCCGACGCCGGCCTGACCACGGTGGGCAGCCTGTTTCACAGCTTTGGTGAAGGCGAGGGCGTGACCGGGGCCGTGGTGCTGGCCGAGTCGCACCTGGCCCTGCACACCTGGCCCGAAGACAACTACGTCACGCTCGACGTGTACGTGTGCAGCTACACCAACGACAACTCTGCCAAGGCCGAGCGCCTGTTCGACGCCTTGATGCAGGCCTTTCAGCCGGCCGATCCGCATCTGCACCGCGTCGTGCGCGCATGAGCGCGCCGATGAGCGCGTCGATCGGCACCGGCGGCCAATTCGCCGTCGAGCAGTTGTCGCCCGACTTCGGCTTCTATCTGCGTACCACCGGGTTGCTGGCCGAGCGCCGCTCGTCCATGCAGCACATCGAAATCGTGGACACGCCGCTGTTCGGCCGCGCCATGCGCATCGACGGTTGCTTCATGACCTCGGAGCGCGACGAGTTCTTCTATCACGAGCCGATGGTGCACCTGCCCGCCATCGCCCATGGCGATCCGCGCCAGGCGCTGGTCGTGGGCGGGGGCGACGGTGGCGCGGCGCACCATCTGCTGCGCTACCCGAACATGGCGCGGGTGGTGCTGGCCGAGCTGGACCGTGACGTGATCGACATGGCGCGCGCATGGCTGCCGGCCGTGCATCGCGGCGCTTGGGATGACCCTCGCCTGGAGCTGCGCCTGGGTGACGGCCGCGCCTTCATCGAGTCGTGCGAGAGCCGGTTCGACCAGATCGTGCTTGATCTGACCGACCCTTTCGGCCCCGCCGTGGCGCTGTACACCTGCGAGTTCTACCGTGCCTGCCGGCGTGCGCTGCGGCCCGGTGGGGTGCTGTCGCTGCACGTGCAGTCGCCGATCCATCGCGGCGCGACCATGGCGCGCCTGCTGGCGTCGCTGCGCAGCGTGTTCCCGGTGGTGCGACCGTTTCTGCAGTACGTGCCACTGTACGGGACGTTGTGGGCGATGGCGATGGCGTCCGACCGCGCCGACCCGCTGGCGCTGACGGCGGCCGAGGTCGACGCCCGTCTGGCGCGCCACGGCCTGAACGATCTGCAGCTCTACAGCGGCGACACGCACCTGGCGCTGCTCAGCCTGCCGCCGTTCGTGCGGCGCCTGCTGGCCGAGCCGGCGCGCCCGGTGGTGGACGGCGACAGCCTGGACGATCCGAGCCTGGACCCCGGCGCAGAGCGCACGCTGCGGCTGGTGCGCGGCTGAGCCGCGCCCGCAGCGGTGTCGGTCGCGGGCGAAATTCTACAATTTGCGTAATTGCGCAAACAGTCGTAGCATACGACCCTCGTCAACTTGTGGAGTCCATGCGATGAAGAAGCTGCTGATCGCGGTGGCGCTGGGGCTGGCCGGCTGGTCCGCCGGGGCCGTGGAGACGGGCATTTCAGCCCGCGAGGCGTATGAAAAGGTGCAGAGCAATGCCCCGGGTGTGCTGTTCGTCGACGTGCGCGACCCGGTGGAAATCATGTTCATTGGCTTCACCGATGTGGTGCACACCAACATCCCGTTCATGATGGTGGACCGCTCGAAATGGGACGAGCAGCGCGGGATATTCCGGCTCTACCCGAACCCCGATTTCGTGGCGCAGATCAAGGCCGAGCTGGCGCGCCGCGGCATGGGCATGGATGCCGAGGTCATCACCCTGTGCCGCTCGGGCAGTGAGCGCGGTGAGCCCAGCGCGCGTCTGCTGCGCGAAAACGGCCTGCCGAACGCGCGCTACGTGATCAACGGCTTTCAGGGCGCGGCGCTCAAGGACGGGCCGCAGGCCGGCCTGCGCATCCAGAACGGCTGGCAAAACAGTGGCCTGCCCTGGAGCGCCAAGATGAGTCCGGGCAAGGTGTACCGCGTCGACCGCCAGCCCGGCAACTGAGTCGCCGGTACCAGTAGGGTGCGGGCAGGGTGCTGACCGCGCTATAATTTCAAGGCTTTGCGTGTTGCAGAGCGCACGTGGCGTGCAGTTCCGGCGCGCCACGCAAGTCAAACCCTTTGGAACGAGGACATTGAGATGATCTCCAAGGAGAACAAGGCCGCCGTGGTCAAAGACAACGCGCGCGCCGCCAATGACACCGGCAGCCCCGAAGTTCAGGTGGCGCTGCTGACGGCGCGCATCAACGAGCTGACGCCGCACTTCAAGGAACACGCCAAGGACCACCACGGCCGCCGCGGCCTGCTGCGCATGGTCAGCCGCCGTCGCAAGCTGCTGGACTACCTGAAGGCCAAGGACGCCGACCGCTACCTGGCCCTGATCGCCAAGCTGGGTCTGCGCAAGTAAGCCCGTGATGAGCGCAAACGCCTGACGCCTCCCAGGGCTCAGGCGTTTTTGTCTTTTTTCAACCCGGAGCGCGGGGTTTTCAGAAGCTGAAGCTGTGTCATTCCACGACCTTTCGTCCTTCACCGGCAGGTTCTGGAATGGCATCGTGTTCTGAAACAAATCCGGCTCCAACGTTTGTGCAGCAAGCGCAAACAGCTATCAATATAGGAGCAATCATGAGCATGTTCAACAAGATCACCAAGTCGTTTCAGTGGGGCGACAAGACGGTGGTGATGGAAACCGGCGAGATCGCCCGCCAGGCCACCGGTGCCGTGCTGGTCGACATCGACGGCACCGTGATTCTGGCCACCGTGGCTGCCAGCAAGAGCGCCAAGCCGGGGCAGGACTTCTTCCCGCTGACGGTCGACTACATCGAAAAGACCTACGCCGCCGGCAAGATCCCGGGCAGCTTCTTCAAGCGCGAGGCCAAGCCGAGCGAGCTGGAGACGCTGACGTCCCGCCTGATCGACCGCCCGATCCGCCCGCTGTTCCCCGAAGGTTTCTTCAACGAAGTGCATGTGGTGATCCACACCGTCTCGCTCAACCCCGAGGTGGATGCCGACATCGCGGCCATGATCGGCGTCAGCGCTGCGCTGTCGATCAGCGGCATCCCGTTCAACGGCCCGATCGGTGCCGCGCGGGTCGGTTACATCAACGGCGAATACGTGCTCAACCCGGGTCCGACGGCGCGCAAGAGCAGCCAGCTCGACCTGGTGGTGGCTGGCACCGAGGCCGCCGTGCTGATGGTGGAAAGCGAAGCCGATCAACTGTCCGAGGACGTGATGCTGGGCGCCGTGGTGTTCGGTCACCAGCAGGGCCAGATCGCCATCAACGCCATTCACGAGCTGGTGCGCGAAGCCGGCAAGCCGCTGTGGGCCGACAACGGCACCTGGGTGCCGGAAGCCAAGGACCAAGCCTTCATCGCCCAGGTCAACGCCGCCGCCGAGGGCCCGCTGCGCGCCGCCTACCAGATTCGCAGCAAGCAGGCGCGCACCCAGGCTTGCCGCGAGGCCTATGCCGGCGTCAAGGCCGCGCTGACCGAGCAGGGCGTGGCGTTCGACCCGGTCAAGCTCGACAACCTGCTGTTCGAGATCGAGGCGCGCATCGTGCGCGGCCAGATCCTGGCCGGCGAGCCGCGCATCGACGGCCGCGACACGCGCACCGTGCGCCCGATCGAAATCCGCAACAGTGTGCTGCCGCGCACACACGGCTCGGCGCTGTTCACGCGTGGCGAGACGCAGGCCCTGGTGGTGACCACGCTGGGCACCGAGCGCGACGCGCAGCGCATCGACGCGCTGGCCGGCGAGTTCGAGGACCGCTTCCTGTTTCACTACAACATGCCGCCGTTTGCCACGGGCGAGGTGGGTCGCATGGGCTCGACCAAGCGCCGCGAGGTCGGCCACGGTCGCCTGGCCAAGCGCGCACTGATCCCGCTGCTGCCAGCCAAGGATGAGTTCCCCTACACCATCCGCGTGGTGAGCGAGATCACCGAATCCAACGGCTCCAGCTCGATGGCCTCGGTGTGCGGTGGCTGCCTGTCGCTGATGGACGCCGGCGTACCCATGAAGGCGCACGTGGCCGGCATCGCCATGGGCCTGATCAAGGAAGACAACAAGTTCGCCGTGCTCACCGACATCCTGGGCGACGAGGACCACCTGGGCGACATGGACTTCAAGGTGGCCGGCACCACCGCCGGCATCACCGCGCTGCAGATGGACATCAAGATCCAGGGCATCACCAAGGAGATCATGCAGGTGGCGCTGGCGCAGGCCAAGGAAGCGCGCATGCACATCCTGGGCAAGATGCAGGAGGCCATGGGCCAGGCGCGCACCGAGATCTCGAGCTACGCGCCCAAGCTCTACACGATGAAGATCAACCCCGAGAAGATCCGCGACGTGATCGGCAAGGGCGGCGCCACCATCCGCGCCCTGACCGAAGAAACCGGCACCACCATCGACATCGCCGAGGACGGCACCATCACCATCGCCAGCACCGACGCCGCCAAGGCCGACCACGCCCGGCGCCGCATCGAGGAGATCACCGCCGAGGCCGAAGTGGGCAAGGTCTACGAAGGCCCGGTCACCAAGCTGCTGGAGTTCGGCGCCCTGGTCAACATCCTGCCCGGCAAGGACGGCCTGCTGCACATCAGCCAGATCGCCCACGAGCGCGTCGAAAAGGTCAGCGACTACCTGCAGGAAGGCCAGGTGGTCAAGGTCAAGGTGCTGGAGACCGACGACAAGGGCCGCATCAAGCTGTCGATGAAGGCGCTGCTGGAGCGCCCGGCGCATCTGGAAGGCAGCGACGAGCGTCCGCCGCGCGGCGATCGTCCCCCGCGCGGTGAGCGTGGCGAGCGCAGGGAGCGTGCGCCGCGTGAGGATCGCGGTGAGCGCGAAGAGCGTCCGGCACCCGCCGCCGGCGCACCTGAGGCCGCCCCCGAGCTGCCGTCGCCGCAGATCTGATTGCTATATAAAGCATAGCTTTTGGCGCAGTACGGACGAGCGCTGGAGCCCTATCTGGCCATGAAATGCATCGAGATCCGCGAACCCGGCGAGCCGGCCGTGCTGGTGCCGGCCGAGCGCCCGCTGCCGCAGGCCGGCCCGGGTGAGCTGCGGATCCGCGTCAGCGCCTCGGGCGTCAATCGCCCGGACGTGCTGCAGCGCGCCGGCCACTACCCGGCGCCGCCCGGTGCGTCCGACCTGCCCGGGCTGGAAGTGGCCGGGGTGATCGAGTCCGGCGACGCCGCTGCGCTGTCTGCGGCCGGCTTGCAGCTCGGCCAGCGCGTGTGCGCGCTGGTGGCCGGTGGCGGCTATGCCGAGGTTTGCGTGGCCCCGGTGGCGCAGTGCCTGCCGGTGCCTGCGGGCTGCTCCGACGTCGAGGCGGCGGCGCTGCCGGAAACCTTTTTCACTGTCTGGAGCAACGTGTTCGACCGCGGGCGCCTGCAGGCCGGCGAAACCCTGCTGGTGCAGGGCGGCACCAGTGGCATCGGCGTCACCGCCATCCAGCTGGCCAAGGCTGCGGGCGCCACCGTGATCGTCACCGCCGGTTCGGACGACAAGTGTGCCGCCGCACTCCGCCTGGGCGCCGACCACGCCATCAACCACCGCACGCAGGACTTCGCGCAGCAGGCGCTGCAGCTCACCGGCGGGCGCGGCGTCGACGTCATCCTCGACATGGTGGCGGGCGACTACGTGCAGCGCGAGGTCGAATGCCTGGCCGAAGACGGTCGCCTGGTCATCATCGCCGTGCAGGGCGGCACGCGCAGCCAGTTCAACGCCGGTCTGGTGTTGCGCCGGCGCCTGACGATCACCGGCTCCACCCTGCGGCCACGCCCGGTCGCGTTCAAGGCCGCCATTGCGCAGGCCCTGCGCCAGCGCGTCTGGCCGTGGCTGGAGCAGGGGCGTGTCAGGCCGGTGATTCACCAGGTATGGCCGGCGCTGGAGGCGGGCGATGGCCTGCCCAGCGGCGCTGCCCGGGCCCATGCCCTGATGGAAAGCGGTCAGCTGATCGGCAAGCTTGTGCTGACCTGGAGCCAACCATGAGCGAAAGAAAGAAACTCGTTGCCGGCAACTGGAAGATGAACGGCAGTCTGGCGGCCAACCAGGCGCTGGTGCAGGCGCTGCGCCAGGGTGTCGGCCAGCCGGCGTGCGACGTCGCCGTGTGCCCGCCCTCGGTCTATCTGGGGCAGCTGCAGCAACTGCTGGCGGGCCAGACGGCGATTGCGCTGGGCGCGCAGGACCTGTCGCAGCACGAAGGCGGTGCCTTCACCGGTGACGTCTCGGCCACCATGCTGAAAGACTTCGGCGTGCGCTACGCCATCGTGGGCCACAGCGAACGGCGCCAGCACCAGGGCGAGACCGACCTGCAGGTGGCGCTCAAGGTCAGGCGTGCGCTGGCGGCCGGCATCACGCCCATCGTCTGCGTCGGCGAGACGCTGCGCGAGCGCGAAGAGGGCCTGACCGAATTCATCGTCAAGCGCCAGCTGTCGGCGGTGCTCCATCTCAACGGTCACGCCATCAATGAAACCGTGGTCGCCTATGAACCCGTGTGGGCCATCGGTACCGGCCAGACCGCCACGCCGGCGCAGGCGCAGAGCGTGCATGCGGTGCTGCGTGCGCAACTGCGCGCCGCCGGTGCCCAGGCCGAACACGTGCGCATCCTCTACGGGGGCAGCATGAACGCGGGCAACGCCGCCGAGCTGCTGGCGCAGCCCGACATCGACGGCGGGCTGATCGGGGGCGCCGCCCTCAAGGCCCCGGATTTCCTGACCATCGTGGCCGCCGCCGCATGACGGGCGTGCGCCACATGCTATTGATTTTGGAGTAACTGGAATGAATGTCATCTTGAACCTGATCCTGGTGGTGCAGCTGCTGTCGGCACTGGCGATGATCGGTCTGATCCTGGTGCAGCATGGCAAGGGTGCCGACATGGGCACGGCCTTCGGCAGCGGCGCCTCGGGCAGCCTGTTCGGGGCCACCGGCGGCGCCAACTTCCTGTCGCGCACCACAGCGGTGCTGGCCACGGTGTTCTTCGTCTGCACCCTGGCGCTGGCGTATTTCGGCTTCAGCGTGCGCAGCGCGCCGGCCGACAGTGGCAGCGTGCTGGACCGTGCCGCGGTCACGGCGCCGGCCGCCGGTGCCTCGGCGGCGGCGCCCGCCACCGCGGCCGACGCCATCCCGTCCGGCGGCACGCCGGCACCGGCCACCGAGCCGTCCAGGCCCGCCACACCGGCGGCACCGGCCGCCAGCGGAGCGGGTCAGATTCCGGGCCAGTAAGGGGCTCGTCAGCCCTTGAAAAATCGACCGTTTCCTCTCTGTAACGGCCGGTTTTCAGGGTAAACTCTTAGCTGCTCCTGCGAGTGCGAAGGCGTTCACGCTGACGTCGCGCAAGAGCCACCCAATGCCGTCGTGGTGAAATTGGTAGACACGCTATCTTGAGGGGGTAGTGGCGAAAGCTGTGCGAGTTCGAGTCTCGCCGACGGCACCAGAACGACAACGAACCGCGGGTGTCCCAGGTCCGTGGTTCACCCAGACGAAGAAGCCCGATGAATCTCGCTCAGTATCTCCCCGTCCTGCTGTTCATCCTGGTGGGTCTGGCTGTCGGGGCTCTCCTGCTGGGCATGGGCAACTTCCTCAAGCCGCACAAGGCCGATGCGGCCAAGAACTCGCCCTACGAATGCGGCTTCGAAGCCTTCGAGGACGCGCGCATGAAGTTCGACGTGCGCTACTACCTGGTGGCGATCCTTTTCATCCTGTTCGACCTCGAGATCGCGTTCCTCTTTCCCTGGGCGGTGTCGCTGCGTGAGGTGGGCCTGGTCGGGTTTGTTGCCGTGCTCATCTTTCTGGCCATCTTGGTGGTCGGCTTCGTCTACGAGTGGAAGAAGGGCGCGCTCGATTGGGAGTGAGCCGCGCGCCCGGCGCGCGCCATGACAGGACATCCGCACATGAATTCAGAGTTTCAGCAAAAGGGCTTCTTGCTCACCGGCGTGGACGCGGCGGTGAACTGGGCCAAGACGGGCTCCATCTGGCCGGTGACTTTCGGTCTGGCCTGTTGCGCGGTGGAGATGATGCACGCCGCCGCATCGCGCTATGACATTGCCCGGTTTGGCGCCGAAGTGTTTCGCGCCAGTCCGCGCCAGTCCGACCTGATGATCGTTGCCGGCACTCTGTGCAACAAGATGGCGCCGGCACTGCGCAAGGTGTATGACCAGATGGCCGAGCCGCGCTGGGTGCTCAGCATGGGCTCCTGCGCCAACGGTGGCGGCTATTACCACTACAGCTATTCCGTGGTGCGCGGCTGCGACCGCGTGGTGCCGGTGGACGTCTACGTTCCGGGCTGCCCCCCGACGGCCGAGGCGCTGCTGTACGGGATCATCCAGCTGCAGCAGAAGGTGCGCCGCACCCACACCATCGCGCGGGTATGAGCATGACCAAGCACGCCATTGCCCCTGAAGTTCTGAACGACACCGTGGCCAGCGCGCTGGGCGAGCTGGTGCAGCACATCGACGTGGCCCGAGGTGAGGTCACGGTCAGTGTGTCGGCGGGCGAATACCACCAGGTGATGCGCCTGTTGCGCGACGCCGCCGGGTGCCGTTTCGAACAGTTGATCGACCTGTGCGGGGTGGATTACTCCACCTATGGCGATGGCCGTTGGGAAGGCCCGCGCTTTGCCGTCGTCGTGCATCTGCTGTCGGTCAGTCTGAACCAGCGCCTGCGTGTGCGTGTGTTCTGCACCGACGATGAATTCCCGGTCATCCGCTCGGTCACCGACCTCTGGAGCGGGGCCGACTGGTTCGAGCGCGAGGCCTTCGACCTCTACGGCATCGTGTTCGAGGGGCACGCCGACCTGCGTCGCATCCTGACCGACTATGGCTTCATCGGTCATCCGTTCCGCAAGGATTTCCCGCTGACCGGTCATGTCGAGATGCGCTACGACGCCGAGCGCCAGCGCGTGATCTACGAGCCGGTGACGATCGAGCCGCGCGAAATCACGCCGCGCGTGATCCGCGAAGACAACTACGGCGGCCTGCACTGACCATCATGGCGGACATCAAGAACTACACCCTCAACTTCGGGCCGCAGCACCCGGCGGCGCACGGCGTACTGCGTCTGGTGCTGGAGATGGACGGCGAGGTGATCCACCGTGCCGACCCGCACATCGGGCTGTTGCACCGCGCCACCGAGAAGCTGGCCGAGCACAAGACCTACATCCAGTCGCTGCCCTACATGGACCGTCTCGACTACGTGTCCATGATGTGCAACGAGCACGCCTACTGTCTGGCGATCGAAAAGCTGCTCGGCATCGAAGTGCCGATCCGGGCGCAGTACATCCGCGTCATGTTCGCCGAGATCACGCGCCTGCTCAACCACCTGATGTGGCTGGGTTCGCACGGCCACGACTGCGGCGCCTCGACCATGCTGCTCTACACCTTCCGTGAGCGGGAGGACCTGTTCGACATGTACGAAGCGGTGTCGGGCGCGCGCATGCACGCGGCGTATTTCCGCCCCGGTGGCGTGTACCGTGACCTGCCCGACAGCATGGCGCTGTACAAGTCCAGCAAGATCCGCAGCAGCAAGTCGCTGGACGCGATCAACGCCAACCGCCAGGGTTCGCTGCTGGACTTCATCGACGACTTCACCAAGCGTTTCCCGGTCCTGATGGACGAATACGAGACGCTGCTCACCGACAACCGCATCTGGAAGCAGCGCACCGTGGGCATCGGCGTGGTGACGCCCGAGCGCGCACTCAACCTGAGCCTGACCGGCCCCATGCTGCGCGGCTCCGGCATCGCGTGGGACCTGCGCAAGACGCAGCCCTACGACGTCTACGCTGCCCTGGATTTCGACATCCCGGTGGGCAAGACGGGCGACAGCTACGACCGCTACCTGGTGCGCGTGCAGGAAATGCGCGAATCCAACCGCATCATCAAACAGTGTGTCGACTGGCTGCGTGCCAACCCTGGTCCGGTGATCGTGGACAACCACAAGGTGGCGCCGCCGCCGCGGGAACGCATGAAGTCGGGCATGGAGGACCTGATCCACCACTTCAAGCTGTTTTCCGAAGGCATGCACGTGCCGGAGGGCGAAGCCTACGCGGCGGTCGAACACCCCAAGGGCGAGTTCGGCATCTACCTCATCAGCGATGGCGCCAACAAGCCCTATCGGATGAAGATCCGAGCGCCCGGTTTTGCCCATCTGTCCGCGTTCGATGAGCTGACCAAGGGTCACATGCTGGCCGACGCCGTGGCCATCATCGGGACGATGGACGTCGTGTTTGGAGAGATCGATCGATGAGCAGTGCAGTTGCCCCTTCCACTGCGACACCGTTTTCGCAAGCCACACTGGCGCGTTTCGCGCGCGAGGTCGCCAAGTACCCTGCCGACCAGAAGCAGTCGGCCGTGATGGCCTGCCTGGCCATCGTGCAGCAGGAGCAGGGCTGGGTCAGCCCCGACAGCGAACGGGCGGTGGCGGCCTACCTGGGCATGCCGGTGATGGCGGTGCATGAGGTCACGACCTTCTACAACATGTACAACCAGCAGCCGGTCGGCCGCTTCAAGCTGAACGTGTGCACCAATGCGCCGTGCATGTTCGCCGGCGGGCCGCAGGCGCTGGAGCACCTGTGCGAGACGCTCGGCGTGCAGCCGGGTGAAACCACCGCCGATGGCCTGTTCACGGTGCAGGCCTGCGAGTGCCTGGGTGCCTGTGGTGACGCGCCGGTGATGCTGGTCAACGACCGCCACATGTGCAGCTTCATGTCCAACGACAAGCTGGATCAGCTGGTCAATGGCCTGCGCCACGCGGAGGACTGATTCATGGCTCGTGTGCAAGACATCCTCGCGCAGTTCCAGGCCAGGGGCCTGGAGACCTGCTTCCACGGTCGCCACATCCATCCACAGATTTATGCCGGGCTGGACGGCACCAACTGGGGCCTGAAGGACTACGAAGCACGCGGCGGCTACCAGGCGCTGCGCAAGGTGCTGGGCCAGGACGGTGGGCCCGGCATGACGCAGGACGAGGTGATCGCCGAGCTGAAGGCGTCGAGCCTGCGTGGCCGCGGCGGCGCGGGGTTCCCGACCGGCCTCAAGTGGAGCTTCATGCCGCGCAACTTCCCGGGCCAGAAGTACCTGGTGTGCAACTCCGACGAGGGCGAACCGGGTACCTTCAAGGACCGCGACATCCTGATGCACAACCCGCATGCGGTGATCGAGGGCATGGCGATCGCCGCCTACGCCATGGGTGCCAGCGTGGGCTACAACTACATCCACGGCGAGATCTTCCGGGTCTACGAACGCTTTGAAGCCGCCATCGAGCAGGCGCGCGAGGCCGGCTACCTGGGCCAGGGCATCATGGGCAGCGGCTTCGATTTCCAGTTGCACGCGCACCACGGCTTCGGTGCCTACATCTGCGGCGAGGAAACCGCGCTGCTGGAGTCGCTCGAGGGCAAGAAGGGTCAGCCGCGCTTCAAGCCGCCGTTCCCGGCCAGTTTCGGTCTGTACGGCAAGCCGACCACCATCAACAACACGGAAACCTTTGCGGCCACGCCCTGGATCATTCGCCACGGCGGTCAGGCCTACCTGGAGTGCGGCAAACCCAACAACGGCGGCACCAAGATCTTCTCCATCCAGGGCGACGTGGCGCGCCCCGGCAACTACGAAATTCCGCTCGGCACGCCGTTTGCCAAGCTGCTCGAACTGGCCGGTGGCGTGCGCGGCGGCAAGACGCTGAAGGCGGTCATCCCGGGCGGCTCGTCCTCGCCGGTGCTGCCGGCCGACATCATCATGCAATGCACGATGGACTACGACTCCATCGCCAAGGCCGGCTCCATGCTGGGCTCCGGTGCCGTGATCGTGATGGACGAGTCGCGCGACATGGTCGAAACGCTGCGCCGCCTGTCGTACTTCTACATGCACGAATCGTGCGGTCAGTGCACGCCGTGTCGCGAAGGCACCGGCTGGCTGTGGCGCATGGTCGATCGCATCCAGGAGGGTCAGGGGCGCGCCGAAGACCTGGACAAGCTCGACAACGTGGCCGAGAACATCATGGGCCGCACCATCTGCGCGCTGGGCGATGCCGCGGCGATGCCGGTACGCGCCATGATCAAGCATTTCCGGCACGAATTCGCGGCCAAGATCGACGCCGCACAGACGCTGACGAGCTGAAGCGAACCGAATCGGACAAGCCCATGGTTGAACTCGAAATAGACGGCAAGAAGGTCGAGGTGCCTGAAGGCAGCATGGTGATGCATGCGGCCGAGAAGGCGGACATCTACATCCCGCACTTCTGCTATCACAAGAAGTTGTCCATTGCCGCCAACTGCCGCATGTGCCTGGTGGACGTCGAAAAGGCTCCCAAGCCCATGCCGGCTTGCGCCACCCCCGTGACGCAGGGCATGGTGGTGCGTACCAAGAGCGACAAGGCGATCAAGGCGCAGAAGTCGGTGATGGAGTTCCTGCTCATCAATCACCCGCTCGACTGCCCGATCTGCGACCAGGGCGGCGAATGCCAGCTGCAGGACCTGGCGGTCGGCTATGGGGCCTCCGGCTCGCGCTACGGCGACGAAAAGCGCGTGGTCGCGCCCAAGAATGTCGGGCCGCTCATTTCCATGAAGGAGATGACGCGCTGCATTCACTGCACCCGCTGCGTCCGCTTCGGCCAGGAGATCGCCGGCGCGATGGAATTGGGCATGTCCAACCGGGGCGAACACTCCGAGATCGAGACCTTCGTCGGGCAGTCGGTCGATTCCGAACTGTCGGGCAACATGATCGATATCTGTCCGGTAGGCGCACTCACCAGCAAACCGTTTCGCTTCAGTGCCCGTACCTGGGAGCTGTCGCGCCGCAAGAGCATCAGCCCGCACGACTCGACCGGCGCCAACCTGGTGGTGCAGGTCAAGAACCATCAGGTGATGCGCGTCGTCCCGTTCGAGAACGAGGCCGTCAACGAATGCTGGATCGCCGATCGCGACCGCTTCTCCTACGAAGCGCTGAACGGCGAGCAACGCCTGACCAAGCCCATGCTCAAGCAGGACGGCGTGTGGCGGGAGGTCGACTGGCAGACCGCGCTGGAGCACGTGGCCAACGGCTTGAACGAGATCCGTGCCAGCCACGGCGCGGGCCGCATCGGTGCCCTGGTCAGTCCGCACAGCACGCTTGAAGAACTGCATCTGGCGGCTTCGCTGGTGCGCGGGTTGGGCAGCGAAAACATCGACCATCGCCTGCGCCACAGCGAATTCCCCGCGCCCGAGGGGGTGCGCTGGCTGGGTACTTCGGTCGCCTCCCTGTCCGAGTTGCAATCGGTGCTGGTGGTGGGGTCGAACCTGCGCAAGGACCATCCGCTGTTCGCGCAAAGAATTCGGCAGGCAGCCCGCCATGGCTGTGCGGTGGCAGCTATCACTTCAAGAGCATTGTTGAAGACCGACACGGCCTGGGCCATGCCGCTGCGCGCCGTGCAGGCGGTCGAAGCGGGCGACTGGGCGCAGGCCCTGGCCGATGTGGCGACGGTGCTGGCGGCCGACAAGGGCGTGCCGGCCCCGGCGGCTGGTCAGGCCACCGATTCGGCCCGCGCGCTGGCCGGCAGCCTGCAGTCGGGTGAGCGCAAGGCGATCTTGCTGGGCAATGCGGCGGCACACCACGCTCAGGCTTCGGTGTTGCTGGCCTTGTGCCAATGGATCGGCGAGCAGACCGGCGCCACCGTGGGTTGGCTCACCGAGGCGGCCAACACGGTGGGCGCACAGGTGGTGCACGCCGTACCGGGCAAGGGCGGCCTGAACGCCGCCCAGATGCTGGCGGGCGATGTGGACGCGCTGCTGCTGCTGGCCTGCGAGCCAGGCGCCGATTCGGCGCCCCTGCAGCGGCAGGGCTGCGGCCTGGTGGTCACGCTCAGTCCGTTCAAGGCCAACCTGGACATCAGCGACGTGCTGCTGCCGATCGCCCCGTTCACCGAAACCTCGGGCACCTTCATCAATGCCGAGGGCAGGGTGCAGAGCTTCCATGCCGTGGTGCGGCCGCTGGGCGATACGCGCCCGGGCTGGAAGGTGCTGCGCGTGCTGGCCGACCTGCTGCAGGTGGTGCAACCGGCCTTCGAGACCTCGCAGGAGGTGCTGGCCCATGCGCTGGGCGGCAGCGTGTCCGAGTTCGTGCCGGCCGCACGCCTGAGCAACCGCACGACGACCGCAATCCAGATCCGCGCGGGCGCTGTGGACGTCTCCCCTGTGGGCATCTACCAGCTCGACGGCATCGTGCGCCGGGCGCCGTCGCTGCAGCAGACCGCCGACGCCCTGGAAGGAGCAAGCGCATGATCGACGCCATCTACAACGTCGGCCTGCAGCTGTTTGCCGGCAGCTGGTGGAGCGGCATCGCCTGGCCGGTGGTCTGGAGCCTGATCAAGATCGTCGTGCTGCTGCTGCCGCTGATGGGCGCGGTGGCGTACCTGACCCTGTGGGAGCGGCGGCTGCTGGGTTTCATGCAGGCGCGTCTGGGGCCCAATCGGGTCGGTCCGGCCGGCTTGCTGCAACCCATCGCCGACGCCGTCAAGCTGCTGACCAAGGAAATCATTCGTCCCACGGCAGCGGCCAAGGGGCTGTTCTTCATCGGTCCCGTCATGGCCATCATGCCGGCGCTGGCCGCCTGGGTGGTGATCCCGTTCGGCCCCGAGGCTGCGCTGGCCAACATCAATGCCGGTCTGCTGCTGGTGCTGGCGATCACCTCGATCGAGGTCTATGGCGTCATCATCGCCGGCTGGGCTTCCAACTCCAAATACCCGATCCTGGGTGCCCTGCGCGCATCGGCGCAGATGGTCAGCTACGAGATCGCGCTGGGCTTCTGCTTCCTGGTGGTGCTGATGGTGTCGGGCAGCATGAACCTGACCGACATCGTGATGGGGCAGGCCAAGGGCATGGCGGCCGACAAGGGCCTCGGCTTCCTGTCCTGGAACTGGCTGCCGCTGTTGCCGATCTTCATGGTCTACCTGATCTCGGTGGTGGCCGAGGTCAACCGCCATCCGTTCGACATGGCCGAGGGTGAGGCCGAGATTGTGGCCGGGCACATGGTCGAGTATTCCGGCATGGGCTTTGCCACCTTCTTCCTGGCCGAGTACGCCAGCATGTGGCTGGTGTCGATCCTCGCCGTGTTGATGTTCCTGGGCGGCTGGTTGCCTCCGATCGGTGCGCTGGACTTCATTCCGGGATGGATCTGGCTGGGCATCAAGACCTTCATCGTGGTGTCGATGTTCATCTGGATCCGTGCCACCTTCCCACGTTACCGTTACGACCAGATCATGCGCCTGGGCTGGAAGATCTTCATCCCGGTGACGCTCATCTGGCTGATCGTCGTGGGCCTGTGGATGCACAGCCCCTGGAACATCTGGCACTGACCGCAGGGTTCGTCATGGCTTCCGTCACTGCTTCACCGTTTTCGCTCCGCGATTTCCTCAAGAGCTTCGTGCTCGTGGAATTGTTCAAGGGCATGGCCCTGACCGGGCGCTACGCCTTCCGGCGCAAGGTCACCATCCAGTACCCCGAGGAAAAAACCCCGCTGTCGCCGCGCTTTCGCGGCCTGCATGCGCTGCGCCGCTACGACAATGGCGAAGAGCGCTGCATCGCCTGCAAGCTGTGCGAGGCCGTATGCCCGGCCATGGCCATCACCATCGAGGCCGGCGAGCGCGCCGACGGTTCGCGTCGCACCACCCGCTACGACATCGATCTGACCAAGTGCATCTTCTGCGGCTTCTGCGAAGAGAGCTGTCCGGTCGACTCGATCGTCGAAACCCATATCCTCGAGTACCACGGCGAGAAGCGGGGTGACCTGTATTTCACCAAGGACATGCTGCTGGCCGTGGGCGATCGCTACGAATCTGAAATCGCCGCCGCCAAGGCGGCAGATGCCAGGTACCGCTGACCCGCGCTGGCTGGCCCACCACTAGACAAGACCCATGGACGTCAAGACCGGCTTTTTCTACGTGTTCGCCCTGGTGATGCTGTTTTCGGCATTCCGGGTGATCACCGCGCGCAACCCGGTGCACGCGGTGCTGTACCTGATGCTCACCTTCTCGCAGGCGGCCGGCATCTGGCTGCTGCTGAAGGCGGAGTTCCTCGGCATCGCGCTGGTGTTGGTCTACCTCGGCGCGGTGATGGTGTTGTTCCTGTTCGTGGTGATGATGCTGGACATCCACATCGACACCGTGCGGCAGGGCTTCTGGCGCCATGTGCCGCTGGCGCTGGCGATCGGTGCCTTGATCACGCTCGAAATGGCGGTGGTGCTGTTCGGTGGCTTCCGCCTCAGCGAAGCGCCCCAGGTGCCCGAGACCATGACCAATGCCGCGGGGCAGGTGGTGCAGTACTCCAACACCAAGGTGCTGGGTACGCTGCTCTACACCAAGTACCTGTATCCGGTGGAAATCGCCGCGGTCCTGTTGCTGATCGCCATGGTGGCGGCCATCGCGTTGACCCTGCGTGAGCGCAAGGACACCAAGAAGGTCGATCCCAGCCTGCAGGTCAGGGTCAAGGCGAGCGACCGCCTGCAGGTGCTCAAGCTGGCGCCCACGCAGGCGCCGCTGCCGGTCGAGCCGCCCGCCGCGGCCATCGTGGAGGAGGTCAAACCATGACGCTGACGCTGGCCCACTTTCTGACGCTGGGCGCCATCCTGTTTTCTCTCGCCGTGGTGGGGATCTTTCTCAACCGCAAGAACATCATCGTGCTGCTCATGGCCATCGAACTGATGCTGCTGGCCATCAACATGAATTTCGTGGCGTTTTCGCATTACCTGGGCGATATGCACGGTCAGGTGTTCGTGTTCTTCATCCTGACCGTGGCGGCGGCCGAAGCGGCCATCGGCCTGGCGATCCTGATGCTGCTGTTCCGCGCCAAGTCCAGCATCAACGTGGACGAGATCAATTCGTTGAAGGGTTAACAGAGTCATGAGTCAGACCCTTTCTGCAGCCACACTGCTGGCGGTGCCGCTGGCGCCCCTGGCGGGCTCGCTGATCGCGGGCATCCTGGGCACCGCCTTCGGCGGCAACCGCATCGGCCGCACGGCCTCGCACACGGTCACCATCCTCGGGGTGCTGATCGCGTTCGTGCTGTCGGCGCTGACCCTGCAAAGCGTGATCGCCGGTGCACGCTTCGAAGGCACCCTCTACGAGTGGATGGTGGTGGGCGGACTGAAGATGGAAGTCGGCTTCCTGATCGACAGCCTGACCGCCACCATGATGTGCGTGGTGACCTTCGTGTCACTGATGGTGCATATCTACACCATCGGCTACATGGCCGACGACGACGGCTACAACCGCTTCTTCTCGTACATCTCGCTGTTCACGTTCTCGATGTTGATGCTCGTGATGAGCAACAACTTCCTGCAACTGTTCTTCGGCTGGGAAGCCGTGGGCCTGGTGTCCTATCTGCTGATCGGCTTCTGGTTCAACCGGCCGACGGCCATCTTCGCCAACCTGAAGGCTTTCCTGGTCAACCGCGTGGGCGACTTCGGCTTCATCCTCGGCATCGGTCTGATCGCCGCCTACGCCGGCAGCCTGAACTACGCCGAGGTGTTCGGCAAGGCGGGTCAGCTTGCGAACCTGGGCTTTCCAGGGACGGACTGGCTGCTGGTCACCGTGATCTGCATCTGCCTGTTCATAGGCGCCATGGGCAAATCCGCCCAGTTCCCGCTGCACGTGTGGCTGCCCGACTCGATGGAAGGTCCGACACCCATTTCCGCCCTGATCCACGCGGCGACCATGGTGACCGCGGGCATCTTCATGGTGGCGCGCATGTCGCCGCTGTTCGAGCTGTCGGATGCGGCGCTGAACTTCGTGCTGGTGATCGGTGCGATCACGGCGCTGTTCATGGGCTTTCTGGGCATCATCCAGAACGACATCAAGCGCGTGGTGGCCTATTCCACCCTGTCGCAGCTGGGGTACATGACGGTGGCGCTGGGTGCGTCGGCCTATTCGGTGGCTGTGTTCCATCTGATGACGCATGCCTTCTTCAAGGCCCTGCTGTTCCTGGCGGCGGGCTCGGTGATCATCGGCCTGCACCACAACCAGGACATCCGCTGGATGGGTGGCGTGCGCAAGTACATGCCGATCACCTGGATCACCTTCCTGCTGGGCTCGCTGGCGCTGATCGGCACGCCGTTCTTCTCCGGCTTCTACTCGAAGGACGCCATCATCGAGGCGGTGCATGCCAGCAAGCTGCCCGGCGCCGGGTTCGCGTACTTCGCGGTGCTGGCCGGGGTCTTCGTCACCGCCTTCTATTCGTTCCGTCTGTACTTCCTGGTCTTTCACGGTCAGGAGCGCTACGACCAGAACCCCGACGCCCACCACCATGACGATCACCACGGCCATGGCCACGATGCGAAACCGCACGAGACGCCCTGGGTGGTCTGGTTGCCGCTGGTGCTGCTGGCCATTCCCTCCGTGGTGATCGGCGCCATCACGCTGATGCCGATGCTGTTCGGCGATTTCTTCCGGCTCAACGACGTGATCCATGTGGATGCGGCGCGCCATCCTGCCATGGCGGTGCTGGCCGAGAAGATCCACGGCTGGGTCCCGATGGCGCTGCACGGCTTCGTGGCACCGCCGTTCTGGCTGGCGCTGGCTGGCGTGGCATGCGCCTACTACATGTACATGGTGAACCCGGCCCTGCCGGCCGCCATTCAGCGCGCCTTCCGGCCCGTCTACAGCCTGCTGGAGAACAAGTATTACCTGGACTGGTTCAACGAAAACGTGGTGGCGCGGGGCGCGCGTCTGCTCGGCACCGGTCTGTGGAAGGCGGGCGATCGTGCGTTGATCGACGGCCTGCTGGTCAATGGCTCCTGGCGCCTGGTGGGTTGGGTGTCCGGCATGGTGCGCTGGATCCAGTCGGGCTACCTCTATCACTACGCCCTGGTGATGATCCTGGGCATCTTCGTGCTGATGACGTACTTCGTCTGGCTCAACAAGTAAGGAAGACGGGATAAGAACATGGGTTGGTTGAGCCTTGCCATCTGGACGCCGATCGTCTTCGGCGCCGTGTTGCTGGCGCTGGGACGGGACAGCCAGGCACAGCTGGTGCGCTGGATTGCACTCATCGGCTCCGTGGTCAGCCTGCTGATCACGCTGCCGCTGTACACCGGCTTTCGCCTGGGCACCGCCGAGATGCAGTTCGTCGAGAAGATGCCCTGGATCTCGCGCTTCAATGTCAATTACTACCTTGGCGTGGACGGCATCTCGCTGTGGTTCGTGCTGCTGACGGCGTTCATCACCGTCATCGTCGTGATCGCCGGCTGGCAGGTGATCCAGCGCAAGGTGAATCAGTACATGGCCGCGTTCCTGATCCTCTCGGGTCTGATGGTCGGCGTGTTTGCGGCGCTGGACGGGGTGCTGTTCTACGTCTTCTTCGAGGCCACGCTGATTCCGATGTACCTGATCATCGGCATCTGGGGCGGGCCACGCAAGATCTACGCCGCGTTCAAGTTCTTCCTCTACACGCTGCTGGGCTCGATGCTGATGCTGGTGGCGTTCATCTACCTGTATGCGGTCTCGGGTGGCAGCTTCGACGTGCTCACCTGGCACAAGCTGCCGTTGTCGGCAACGGCGCAGACGCTGCTGTTCTTTGCCATGTTCGCGGCGTTTGCCGTGAAGGTGCCCATGTGGCCGGTGCACACCTGGCTGCCCGACGCGCACGTGGAAGCGCCCACCGGCGGTTCGGTGGTGCTGGCCGCCATCATGCTGAAGCTGGGTGCCTACGGTTTTCTGCGCTTTTCCATGCCGATCCTGCCCGACGCCTCGCGCGAGTGGGCGTGGCTGATGATCGCGCTGTCGCTCATCGCGGTGATCTACATCGGGCTGGTGGCGTTGGTGCAGCAGGACATGAAGAAGCTGGTGGCCTATTCGTCGGTCGCTCACATGGGCTTCGTGACCATGGGTTTCTTCATCTTCAACGACCTGGGCGTCACCGGTGGCCTGGTGCAGATGATCGCGCACGGCTTCGTGTCCGGTGCCATGTTCCTGTGCATCGGCGTGCTGTACGACCGGGTCCATTCGCGCGAGATCTCCAGCTACGGCGGGGTGGTCAATTCGATGCCACGCTTCGGCGCCTTCGCGCTGCTGTTCTTCATGGCCAACTGCGGTCTGCCGGGCACCGCCGGCTTCATCGGTGAGTGGATGGTGATCCTGGCCACGGTGCGCGCCAACTTCTGGCTCGGTTTGCTGCTGGCCACGGCGCTGATCACCGGTGCCGCCTACAGCCTGTGGATGTTCAAGCGGGTCTACTTCGGTGCGGTCGCCAACGACGACGTCCGTGCCATGCCCGACATCGATGGGCGCGAGTTCCTGGTGCTGGCGCTGCTGGCCATCGCCGTGCTGTGGATGGGCCTGTATCCGAAACCCTTCACCGACGTCATGGACGCTTCGGTGGTCAACCTGCTCCAGCACGTGGCGAATTCCAAGCTGAACTGAGGACGAGGACATGATTGACAGATTCAGTTGGATGGCCGTCTATCCCGAGATCGTGCTGCTGGTCATGGCATGCGTGATCACGCTGGTGGATCTGCTGGACCGCAACCCGCGCCGGCTGGCGGCCTATGTGCTGTCCATCCTGACGCTGCTGGTGCTGGCGGTGCTGACCGGCACCTACGCGCGGGGCGGCCAGACCTGGTACGGGTTCGAGGGCATGGTGGTCAGCGACCCGATGACCAACTGGCTCAAGTGCTTCGCGGCGCTGGCGGTGGCCGTCTCGCTGGTCTACGCGCGCACCTACGTCACCGGTCGTGGCATGTTGCGCGGCGCCGAGTGGTACGTGCTCAGTCTGTTGTCGTTGCTCGGCATGTACGTGCTGATCTCGGCCAACAACTTCCTGCTGGTCTATCTGGGCCTGGAGTGCATGACGCTGTCCGGCTACGCCCTGGTGGCGCTGCGGCGCGACCACGTGACCTCGATCGAGGCCGCCATGAAGTACTTCGTGCTGGGCGCCATGGCTTCCGGTTTCCTTCTGTATGGGCTGTCCATGCTCTACGGCGCCACCGGCACGCTGGACATCGGCGGTGTCTTCAAGGCCGTGGCCTCGGGTCAGATCAAGCACCAGGTGCTGGTGTTCGGCGTGGTGTTCGTGGTGGCCGGGCTGGCGTTCAAGTTCGGTGCCGTGCCGTTTCACATGTGGCTGCCGGACGTCTACGAAGGCGCGCCCACCGCGGTCACGCTGATGATCGGCGGCGCGCCCAAGCTGGCCGCGTTCGCCATGGCCGTGCGCCTGCTGGTGGAGGGCCTGCTGCCGCTGGCCATCGACTGGCAGCAGATGCTGGCGGTGCTGGCGGTGGCTTCGCTGCTGATCGGCAACCTGGCGGCCATCGCGCAGACCAACCTCAAGCGCATGCTGGCGTATTCCACCATCGCGCAGATGGGCTTCGTGCTGCTGGGCCTGATGGCGGGCGTGGTCAACCACAGTGCGCTGGCGGCCGCCAACGCCTACAGCTCGGCCATGTTCTACGTCGTGGCCTATGTGCTGACCACGCTGGTGAGCTTCGGCATCATCCTGCTGCTGTCGCGCGAGGGCTTCGAAAGCGAGGAGATCGTCGATTTCGCCGGCCTGAACCAACGCAGCCCGCTGTACGCCGGCCTGATGGCCATCTGCCTGTTCTCGCTGGCCGGCATTCCGCCGATGGTCGGCTTCCAGGCCAAGCTGGCGGTGCTGCAGGCCCTGGTCAGCACCGGCCTGCCGTCCTACATTGGCCTGGCGGTGTTCGCCGTCATGATGTCGCTGGTGGGTGCGTTCTACTACCTGCGCGTGGTCAAGGTGATGTACTTCGACGAGCCGCTGTCGAGCGCGCCGATCCAGGCGCCGTTCGACATGCGCGCGGTGCTGTCCGTCAACGGCCTGCTGCTGCTGGTGCTGGGCATCGTGCCGGGCTCGCTGATGGCGCTGTGCGCCAAGGCCGTGGTCCAGATGCTTGCGACTTGAGGATGTCGCAGAACCTCTCCATCTGGCTGCTGATTTTGCTGGCCCTGGTGGCCGCCAATCTGCCGTTTGTCAACCATCGTCTGATGGCGGTGTTTCCCCTGCGCACGGCGGCCAAGGGTCTGGCGTGGCGCCTGCTGGAGCTGCTGCTCTGGTATGGCTTCGTGATCGGCGTCGGCATGGCGATCGAGCGCGCCCAGGGTCAGAACCAGCCCCAGGGCTGGGAGTTCTATGCCGTCACGGCGGCGCTGTTCCTGACCCTGGCGTTTCCGGGCTTCGTCTATCGCTACCTGGTGCGTCGGGGGCGTTGATGGCGTCCGATTTGCGCGAGACCCGCGTCGGTGGGCAGGAGCTGTTCAAGGGCGACTTCCTGCACGCCATGCGTGACCGGGTGCGGCTGCCCGATGGTCAGCTCACACAGCGCGAATACATCGTGCACCCAGGCGCGGTGATGATCGTGCCGTGGCTGCAGGGGCCGGATGGGTCGCTGCAACTGGTGCTGGAACGACAGTATCGCTATCCGGTGCAGCAGACCATCGTCGAGTTTCCGGCCGGCAAGCTCGATCCGGGCGAAGCGCCTCTGGTCTGCGCTCAGCGCGAACTGCGCGAGGAGACCGGCTACACCGCCCGCGAGTGGGCGCGGGCCGGCCTGTTGCATCCGGTGGTCTCCTACTCGACCGAGTTCATCGAGGTTTGGTTCGCCCGTGGCCTGCAGGCCGGCGAGCGGCGGCTCGACGAGGGTGAGTTCCTCGAGGTCTTCACGGCTTCCCCCGAGCAGTTGTATGCCTGGTGCCGGGATGGGGAGATCACCGACGCCAAGACCCTGATCGGGGCCTTGTGGCTGCAGAATGTGGCCAGCGGCGCCTGGTCGCTGAACTGGCAACCGGCCGATCCGGCAGCATGACCCCGCAATGAAAGTCCTCAACCTGCAATGTGCCCACGGCCACGCGTTCGAGGGCTGGTTCGCGTCCGAGGACGACTTCCAGGACCAGCGCACGCGGCAGCTTGTCGAATGCCCGCTGTGCGGTGACGTCGAGGTGACCAAGCTGCCCAGCGCCCCGCGGCTCAGCCTGAGCGGCGCCAGTGCGGCCGACACCGCATCGTCTGCGTCGGCAACCGGGCCGACCGCTGCAGCGGCCTCGGTGGCCAACCTGCCACCGGCGGCGCTGCAGGCCGCCTGGATGCACCTGGTGCGCCAGGTCATGGCACGCACCGAAGACGTGGGCGAGCGCTTTGCCGAAGAAGCGCGCCGCATGCACTACGGCGAAACCGAAGACCGTGGCATACGCGGGCAGGCCACGCCGGCCGAGACCGAAGCGCTGCTGGAGGAGGGCATCGCCGTCATGCCGCTGCCCCTGCCACCGGGCTTCAAGGGTACGTTGCAATAGTCCTAGATGACTTCGATAGCTGCCGGCGCTTTCCTGAAGGGGCCGGAGCTTGATTGGGCACCGAGGGCCGCGCCTGGCCGCCAGCCTCGACCAAAGCCGGCTGTGGGGCCCCGTCTCAGCTGCAACTGGGGGCGTTGACGATGGCGCGCAGCGCTTCGGTGTTCAGGATGCGCACGTGGCGCTGCTTGACTTCGACGATGCCTTCCTCGGCGAACTTCGAGAAGGTGCGGCTCACGGTTTCCAGCTTCAGCCCCAGGTAGCTGCCAATTTCCTCGCGCGTCATGCGCAGCACCAGCTCCGACTGCGAGAAGCCGCGCGCATGCAGGCGTTGCACCAGGTTCAGCAGGAAGGCCGCCAGGCGCTCTTCGGCGCGCATGCTGCCCAGCAGCAGCATCACGCCATGCTCGCGCACGATCTCGCGGCTCATGATCTTGTGCACGTGCGACTGCAGCGCCTGCACCTCTCGCGACAGCTCTTCGATGCGGTCGTAGGGCATGACGCAGACTTCGGCGTCTTCCAGCGCCACCGCATCGCAGGTGTGGCGGTCGCCCACGATGCCGTCCAGGCCGATCACCTCGCCGGCCATCTGAAAGCCCGTCACCTGATCGCGCCCGTCCGCGGTGGCGACGCAGGTCTTGAAGAAGCCGGTACGGATGGCGTACAGCGCGGTGAAGCGGTCGCCGTTGGCAAACAGCGAGGTGCCGCGCTTGACCTTGCGCCGAGTTGCCACCAGGTCGTCGAGCTTGCCCATTTCCGTGTCCGACAGGCCCATCGGCATGCACAGCTCGCGCAGGTTGCAGTTGGAGCAGGCGACTTTGATGGCTTGTGGAGTCATGCGGGCGTCGGGTGGTCAGTGCCGGGCACGGTACATGCGCGGTGACGCTGCATTCTAGGCGATCGGGGCTGGTGCCGGTGGATTCTTGATGCGGCTCAAAATCCATCCGTGCCGGAACGGGTACTTGATCGCCGTCAAGGCGCGATCGCGTCAGCCCGGCGACAGTTGAGCCTGACGTCAAAGGACTTATTGGATGCAAGCCATTACCCCCGAACTTCTCACCAAGTTCGACGTGCCGGGGCCGCGTTACACCTCCTACCCGACCGCAGATCGCTTTGTCGAGGCCTTCGGCGAGCCCGACTACCTGCGGGCGCTGGATCAGCGGCGCACCGGGCCGGTGGCCGGTGCGCGGCCGCTGTCGCTGTACGTGCACATCCCGTTCTGCGAATCGCTGTGCTACTACTGCGCCTGCAACAAGATCATCACCAAGCACCACGACCGCAGCGCGCCCTACCTGCGCTACCTGAGCAAGGAGGTGGACCTGCACGTGCAGCACCTCGGCGCCGGCCAGTCGGTCAGCCAGCTGCATCTGGGCGGGGGCACGCCCACCTTCTTCAGCGACGACGAGCTGGGCGAGCTGATGAGCATGCTGCGCCGCAACTTCAACCTGGTGGCGGGCGGTGAATATTCCATCGAAGTCGATCCGCGCACCGTGGACGCAACGCGCCTGCAGACCTTGGCGCGGCTGGGCTTCAACCGCCTGTCGTTCGGCGTGCAGGACTTCGATCCGCTGGTGCAGAAGGCGGTGCACCGCATTCAGCCGGCCGAACAGGTGTTCGCCCTGGTGGACGCCGCGCGGCGCATCGGCTTCGAGTCGATCAACGTCGATCTGATCTACGGCCTGCCCAGGCAGACGCCTGAATCCTTCGATCGCACGCTGGCCCAGGTGGCCCAGTTGCGACCCGACCGCATTGCGCTGTACGGCTACGCGCACCTGCCCGAGCGCTTCAAGCCGCAGCGGCGCATCGTGGCGGTGGACCTGCCGGGCGCCGCCAACAAGGTGGCCATGCTGGCGCGCGCGCTGGCGGCGTTCGACGCCGCCGGCTACGACTACATCGGCATGGACCACTTCGCGCTGCCCGACGACGCGCTGGCCGTGGCCAAGCGCCAGGGGCGGTTGCACCGCAACTTCCAGGGCTACAGCACGCAGCCCGACTGCGACCTGATCGGTCTGGGCGTGTCGGCGATCGGCAAGATCGGTGCCACCTACAGCCAGAACGCCAAGGCGCTGGAAGACTACCAGGACCTGCTGGACCAGGGCCACCTGCCGGTGGTGCGCGGCCTGGCGGTGTCGCGCGACGACCTGCTGCGCCGCGCCGTCATCATGGCCCTGATGTGCCAGGGCGAGGTGCTGTACGAATCGATCGAGCTGGCGCACCTGATCCGCTTTCAGGACTACTTCGCCAGCGAACTGGAAACCCTGCGCGGCATGCAGGCGCAGGGCCTGGTCAGGCTCACCGACACCGGCATCGAAGTCACGCCCATGGGCTGGTTCTTCGTGCGCGGCGTGGCCATGGTGTTCGACAAGTACCTGCAGGCCGACCGCACCCGGGCGCGGTTTTCTAAAATCATCTGATGCAATCTTCCCTGGCCGTGACCGCCCTGGTCATGGGGCTGGCCGGCGGTCCGCACTGCATCGCCATGTGCGGTGCGGCCTGCGCCGGCATCGGGCAGGCGGCGGCGCCGCGAAGCACCCAGGCCCTGGCGCTGTTCCAGCTCGGCCGGCTGACCGGCTATGCGGCGCTGGGCGCGCTGGCCGCCGCCACCATGCAGGGCCTGGGCTGGCTCACGGTGCAGTCGGCCGCCTTGCGCCCGGTGTGGACCATGGTGCACGTGGCTGCGGTGCTGCTGGGTCTGTCGCTGCTGGCGTTCGCGCGCCAGCCGGTCTGGCTTGAAGCCGGCGCGCGGCGCGTCTGGGCACGCGTGCGCACCGCCACGCAGTCGCTCGGCCTGGTGGCTCCGCTGGGCCTGGGTGTGGCCTGGGCGCTGCTGCCCTGCGGGCTGCTGTACTCGGCGCTGATGGTGGCGGCCCTGGCCGGCAGCGTGGTCGGTGGCGCGGCCGTCATGGCCTTGTTCGCCCTCGGCTCCGGCCTGTGGCTGGGTCTGGGGCCGTGGCTGCTGCTGCGGCTGGGCCGGTCCGGGCGCGGCGCCTGGAGCATGCGCGTGGCCGGGTTGGCGCTGGCCGCCACCTCGGCCTGGGGGCTGTGGATGGGGCTGGTGCACGACCAGGCGCCCTGGTGCGTGGTGCCCACGCCCTGACAGTTGCTATTATTTGGGTAGCTGCTGGCGCTTGCTGCACAAGCGCTGGGGCCAGAAAAGCCTGTGATTCTGGCCGGGCGGCCCCGGTCAGCCCGTCAGCGCGCCGATGCCCTTGTTCAGCATGTACAAGGCCAGCACGAACAACACGCCGGCAAAGGCGCGCTTGAGCTTCTTCACCGGCAGCGCGTGCGCGGCCCTGGCGCCCACCGGCGCCATCAGCACGCTGCACGAAGCGATCACCACCAGCGCCGGCAGCCACAGGTAGCCGAACGAATAGGCCGGCAGCCCCTGCAGGCCCTGGCCGGCGACGATGTAGCCCAGCACGTTCGACAGCGCAATCGGAAAGCCCAGCGCCGCGCTGGTGGCCACCGCGTTGTGGATGGCCACGTTGCACCAGGTCATGAAGGGCACGCTGACGAAGCCGCCGCCGGCGCCCACCAGGCCCGACAGAAAGCCGATCACGCTGCCGGCCGCCAGCTGGCCGGTGGTGCCCGGCAACTGGCGGCTGGCGGCCGGCTTCTTGTCCAGGTACATCTGCACGGCCGAGAAGGCCACGAAGCCGGCGAACACGAAGTACAGCGCCGCCCCCTTGAGCAGCGCAAACACGCCCAGGCTTGCCACCAGGCCGCCCAGCACGATGCCGGGGGCCAGGCGCTTGACGATGTCCCAGCGCACCGCCCCCTTCTTGTGGTGCGCGCGCACGCTGCTCATGGAGGTGAAGATGATGGTGGCCATCGAGGTGGCGATGGCCATCTTCACCGCCAGGCCGGGCGCCACCGCGCGCCCCACCAGCATGGTCGAGATGAAGGGCACCATGATCATGCCGCCGCCGATGCCCAGCAGGCCGGCCAGAAAGCCGGTGGCCAGGCCCAGCGCGGCCAGTTCGATGAAAAGTAGCGGTTCGATCGGCATCGGGGTGGTGGCATCGAGCTTGCCTGGCGCGGCACGGGCGTCAAGCAAAAAGGCCGGACACGCGCCGGCCTGGGAAATGAGGTGTCTGCGAATGCCACCGGACCGTCATCCTGAACGCGGGGGTTCAGGTGGGCGAGGTCAGACTGATCTTGGGTTCATCTGACGCGAGACGATCACGCCGACCAGACGATGTTCCAAGCCCGGGCTCATACGAGCATTGGTTCAAGGAAATATAAAGCCCGGCATGCACCGCAGACGGCTCGATTCTATCGCCTCGGGCGTCCGTCGCTGCGCGTGCCGCCCGGCGGGGTGGGGCGGCCGGCGCACGCGGCTACAGCAACTGGCCGTCGTTGCCCAGCGCCTGGTCCAGCCGGGCCAGCAGGGCGCCCAGCGCGGCCTGGCTGGCGGGCTCGTCGGCGCCCGCCGGGGTGTCGGTGGGCGCCGTGGTGGCGGCACCGGCGGGGCGCGGCGCGTCGGTCAGTTCAAAGGCCAGGTTCAGCGCCGCCAGCACGGCGATGCGGTCGCGCGCCTTGATGCGGCCGGCATCGCGGATCTTGCACATGGCGGCATCGACCCGTTGCACCGCCTGCTGCAGGCGCTGCTCGCCGCCTTCCGGCGCCGCCAGCAGGTAGGCCTGGCCCATGATGCGCACTTCGACCTGCTTCATCGCGTGGCCTCCTTGCCTGCGGGTGGCGTATCGGGCGTGGCTTCGCCGCTCAGCACGCCGGCGGTGGCCGGCAGGCGATCGATCAGCGAATCGATGCGCGCGCGCGCCGCCATCAGGCGCGATCGCAGGTTGTCGCGCTCGTGCGTCAGCGCCTGCACCTGCTGGGCCAGCAGGTCGTTGGTGCGCTGCAGTTCCTCGTGGCGCACGAGCAGGCGCTCGACGCGCTCGGACAGCTGTTCGATCAGGGGCGGGGTCGTCATCGGGAGGGCACCGTGTCGCTGAAGGCGCCCCGATTGTAGGCGGCGCGCGACAGGCGCCCGCTACAATCGCCACCGTTGGTGCTCGCGCGCCGTGACTCTCACGGCCGCAGTTCAACGGGAAGCAGGAGGGCATGCCGACCGACCCGGTCGCCGCCTAACCTGCGCTGCCCCCGCAACGGTAAGCGGATGGCGTCGTGACCCGTCACGGCGCCGACTCCTGCCTCACAAGGTCACTGGCGCCGCGTCCTCGACGCGCTGCCGGGAAGGCCAGGCGATCACGGAGCCAATTCCGCCAGCCCGGATACCGGCCAACGAGGCGACGTCGCCCGCGCAGTGCCCGCCAGGCCTGCCGTGCCTCGTCATGTCGCCCCATTTGCCGGCGGGGAAGCCGGCCGGGGCTGCTGCATCCCGTGTTTCCCGTCATGTCCCTTCGTCTGCAATCCTTCCGGCCGGCTGCGCTGCCGCTGGCGCTCGCCTGTGCCTTCTGCGCCCATGCGGCGCAGGACACCACCGTCGCCCAGCTGGCCGCGCCCAGCCTGCCCGACACCGTGGTGACCGCCACCCGCGTGGCCCAACCCCTGACCGACGTGCTGGCCGACGTCACCGTGCTCGGCGACGAGCAGATCCGCGCCAGCGGCGCGGTCAGCATCGGCGATCTGCTGGCGCGCCAGCCGGGGCTGGAGCTGGCCCGCAACGGCGGCCTCGGCAGCGCCACCAGCGTGTACCTGCGCGGGGCTGAAACCCGCTTCACCGCCGTCTACATCGACGGCATCCGCATCGACTCGCAGGCCACCGGCGGCGCCCCCTGGGAGGCCATCGCGCTGGGCCAGGTCGAACGCATCGAAATCGTGCGCGGCCCGGCCGCCGCCGTGTACGGCTCGGACGCCATCGCGGGCGTGGTGCAGATCTTCACCCGCAAGGGCGAAGGCCCGTTCGCACCCTATGTCGGCGTGGGCCTGGGCAGCCACCGCAGCGGCAAGCTGGAGGCCGGCTTTTCGGGCCGCAACGGCGCGCTCGACTACGCCCTGGGCGCCGCGCGCGAGCTGAGCCGCGGCTACAACAGCATGCCGGCGGGCAACCCCGACCGCGACGGCTACCGCCAGAGCTCGGCCAGCGGCCGCCTGGGCTGGAACATCAACGACGCCCACCGGCTCGAACTGAGCGGCACCTACACCGACATCGACGCCCAGTACGACGGCTTTCTGCCCGGCCTGGACGACCACGGCCTGAACCGCCTGGGCACCCTGGGCGCCGCCTGGTCGGCGCAGTGGAGCAAGCGCTACAGCACCCGCCTGTCGGTGAGTGAATCCGACCAGCGCTACGAAACCGTGCCTTCGCCCTATCTCACCAAGACGCGCCTGCGCAACTACCTGCTTCAGAACGAATGGCGCGAAGGCGGCCACCTGATCACCGCCACGCTGGAGCGGCGCGAAGACCATCTGGTCAACGCCCCGATCGCGCAGGGCAGGCACCAGAATGCCATCGCCCTGGGCTACGGCTTCAGCGGCGGGCCGCACACCCTGCAGGTCAACCTGCGCCACGACCGCGACAGCGAGTTCGGCGGCCAGACCACCGGTGGCGTGGCCTACGGCTACGGCTTTGCGCCCGGCTGGCGCGCCACCGTGGCGGCCGGCACGGCGTTTCGCGTGCCCACGCTGTACCAGCGCTTTTCCGAATACGGCCAGCCTGCGCTGCAGCCGGAAAAGGGCCGCAACGTCGAGCTGGGGCTGCACTGGGCGCAGGGCGACAGCCGCTTCGGCGTCAGCGTCTGGCGCAACCGCGTCAGCAACCTGATCGTGTTCGGCGCCCCCGGCCCCTGCGCCGGCGCTTTCGGCTGCTACGAAAACGCCGGCCGCGCGCGCCTGCAGGGCGTGACGATCAGCGGCGCACACCAGCTGGGCGGCGTCAACCTGAGCGCCGCGCTTGACCTGCAGCAACCCCGCAACACGCTCACCGACAAGCTGCTGCCGCGGCGTGCGCAGCGCCTGCTCAAGCTCAGCGCCGATATCCGTGTGGGCGGCTGGACGCTGGGCGCCGAATGGCAGGCCAGCAGCCACCGCTGGGACAACGCCGCCAACACCCGTCGCCTGGCCGGCTACGGCATCGTCAACCTGTACGCCAGCACCACCCTGGCGCGCGACTGGCAGGTGCTGGCGCGCCTGGACAACCTGGGCGACAGGGACTACCAGCTGGCGCACGGCTACGCCACGCCCGGCCGCAGCCTGTTCGTCGGCCTGCGCTGGACGCCGCGCTGAGCGCGGCAAGCGGGGCAGCGGGCATGGACGTCGCGCGCAGCGAGCTGATCCTGGGCGGCCAGAAGAGCGGCAAGTCGCGCCGCGCCGAAAGCCTGGCCGCCGCCTGGCTGGCGGCCGCGCCCACGCACCGGGCGGTGCTGATCGCCACCGCCGGCGCGCACGACGCCGAGATGCGCGCCCGCATTGCCCGCCACCAGCGTGAGCGCGCCGCGCGCGTGCCCGGGCTGGTCACGCACGAGGCGCCGCACGAACTGGCCGCCGCCATCGCCCAGGCCGGCGGCGCCGAAACGCTGCGCATCGTCGACTGCCTGACCCTGTGGCTCACGCAGCGTCTGATGCCGCTGCCCGGTCATGAATCCCACTGGCCTGCGGCGCTTGATGGGCAAGCGCCGGCAGCTATCATTATTGAAGCACTGCGAAGCTGCCCCGGCCCCATCGTGCTGGTCGGCAACGAAATCGGCCTGGGCGTGATCCCGCTCGGCGCCGAGGTGCGCGCCTTCGTCGACGCGCTGGGCCAGCTCAACCAGGCGGTGGCCGCGCGCTGCCAGCGCGTCACGCTGATGGCCGCCGGGTTGCCGCTCACCCTGAAGGACGCCGCCCCATGAGCCGGTGGCTGCTGGCCCTGCTGGCCTGGGTCTGGGTCGGCCTGGTGTCGGCCCAGGAGCTGCGCGACGACGCCGGCCAGCCGCTGCGCCTGGACGCCGCGCCCAGGCGCATCGTCAGCCTGCTGCCTTCGCTGACCGAAACCGTGTGCGCGCTGGGCGCCTGCGAGCGCCTGGTCGGCGTCGACCGCTACTCCAACTGGCCAGCGAGCGTGCAGACCCTGCCCCAGGTCGGGGGCGGGCTGGACCCGAACATCGAGGCGGTGGTGGCGCTCAAACCCGACCTGGTGCTGATCGGCACCTCCTCGCGCGCGGCGCTGCGGCTGCGCGCCCTGGGCCTGAACGTGCTGGCGCTGGAGCCGCGCACGCGCGCCGAGCTGCGCCGCGTCACGCAGCGGCTGGGTACCGCGCTGCGCCTGGACGGCGCCGACGCCCTGGCGCGGCGCATCGACGACGGCGTGGCGGCCGCTGCGGCGGCGCTGCCGGTGGCGGCGCGCGGCCAGCGCGTCTACTACGAAATCACCCCGGCGCCGCACGCCGCCGGGCAGGGCAGCTTCATCCACGAGCTGCTGCTGGCGCTGGGCCTGGTCAACGTCATCGACGATCCGGCGCTGGGGCCGTTCCCGCGCCTCAACCCCGAGCTGGTGGTGCGCGCCGACCCCGACCTCATCATGGTCAGCCAGGGCGGGGCGGCCGACATGGCGCGCCGCCCCGGCTGGGCAGGCCTGCGCGCGCTGCGGGAAGGCCGGGTGTGCGAATTCAACGCCGCCCAGCGCGACATCCTGGTGCGCCCCGGCCCGCGCATGCCCGAGGCGGCACGCCTGATGGCGGACTGCGCGGCGCGCCGCCCACTTCAAAACCGATAGCTGGCCGCGCCGAACGGAACTTGGCTGACGGCCCGATGAACCTGCACACTCGCGCCATGGACGCGCCCGCCCACGCCGCCACCGCCGCTCTGCCACCGCAGGGCGGGGCGCGCGTGCGCTGGCTGGCGCTGGCCCTGCTGGCGCTGGCGCTGCTCGGTCTGGGGCTGGGGGCCAGTGTCGGCAGCACCGGTTTCGACAGCCTGCTGCGCGCCTGGCACGACGCCGTCGCCTGGCAGATCGTCTGGGACATCCGCCTGCCGCGCACCCTGGGCGCCTGGCTGGCCGGCGCGCTGCTGGGGCTGGCCGGCGCGGTGGCGCAGGGGCTGTTTCGCAACCCGCTGGCCGACCCGTTCCTGCTTGGCAGCGCCTCGGGCGCGGCGCTGGCGGTGGCGCTGACCTTTGCCGCGCTGGGCGCCGGCGGCCTGGTGGCGGGCGGCCACGGCGTGGCGCTGCTGCAGGCGGCCTCGCCCTGGCTGGCGCGCCTGGGCTTCACCGGCGCCGCCTTCGTCGGCGCGCTCGGCGGCGTGCTGCTGGCGCTGGTGCTGGCGCAGGGCGTGCAGCAGACGCTGCGTCTGCTGCTGGCTGGCGTGGTGGTGGGCTACGTGCTGGGCGCCGTGCGCGAGCTGGTGCAACTGGCCCAGCCCGACGTGCTGCAGGCCATGCAGGGCTTCAGCCTGGGTGTCACCGGCTTCGTCGGCTGGGGCGCCTGCGCCGTCATGGCCGCCGTGCTGGCGCCGCTGCTGCCGCTGGCCTGGGCGCTGGCGCGCGGGCTCGACGCGCTCAGCCTGGGCGAAGCCACGGCGCGCAGCCTGGGCCTGCCGCTGGGCCTGCTGCGCGCGCTGCTGATCGGCGTGCTGGCGCTGGCCACCGGCACCGCGGTGGCGCAGACCGGCCTGATCGGCTTCGTCGGCCTGGTGGCGCCGCACCTGGCGCGCGCGCTGGCGCGCTGCACGCACGGGCCGTTGCTGCTGCTGGCCAGCCTGATGGGCGGCCTGCTGCTGACCGCGGCCGACATCGCGGCGCGCCTGCTGATCGCGCCGCAGGAGCTGCCGGTGGGCGTGCTCACGGCCGTGCTGGGCGGGCTTTACCTGCTGTGGCTGATGCACCGCCGCGGGCGCGCCGGGGGGGCGTTGCAGTGACCCAACTTGCTACGCAAACCATAGCTGTCGGCGCACGTCTGGCAAGCGCCAGCATCGGAAAACACCAGATACTGCACGACATGGCGCTGGAGCTGCCGCAGGGCCGCTGGTGCGCCGTCGTCGGGCCCAACGGCGCCGGCAAATCGACCCTGCTGCGCGTGCTGGCGGGGCTGCTGCCGTGCCAGGGCCAGATCAGCCTGTGGGGCCGCCCGCTGCACGACTGGCCGGCGCGCGCGCGCGCCCGCCAGCTGGCCTGGCTGGGCCAGCAGGAAGGCGGCGGCGAAGACCTGCTGGCCTGGGACATCGCCATGCTCGGGCGGCTGCCGCATCGCCCCTGGCTGGCCGATGCCAGCGCGCACGACCAGGCCATCGTCGCCGACGCCCTGCGCTCCATGCAGGTCTGGGCGCTGCGCGGGCGGCGGCTGGGCGAGCTGTCGGGTGGCGAGCGCCAGCGCGTGCTGCTGGCGCGCCTGCTGGCGGTGCAGGCGCCGCTGCTGCTGATGGACGAGCCGCTGGCGCACCTCGACCCGCCGCACCAGGCCGACTGGCTGGCCGTGGTGCGCGCCCAGGTGGCCGCCGGCGGCACCGTGGTCAGCGTGCTGCACGAGCTGAACATGGCGCTGGCGGCCGACGACATCGTGGTGCTGCGCGCCGGTCGCCTGCTGCACCACGGCCCCGCCGCCTGCCCCCACACCCACGCCGCGCTGCGGGCGGCGTTCGACGGCCGCATCAGCATTCGCCAGCTCGAACGCCAATGGGTGGCGCTGCCCCAACCCGATCGAAGCGAGCCTGACCATGCAGATTGAATCTCCCCCCACCGAACAACGCTACGAGCGCCCCGCAGGTGAACGCCGCGGTCTGGTCATCGTGCACACCGGCGACGGCAAGGGCAAAAGCACGGCCGCCTTCGGCCTGGCGCTGCGCGCGTTCGGCCGCCAGCATGTGCACGGCAAGCAGGTGGTCATCTATCAGTTCATGAAGGTGCCGACCGCGCGCTTTGGCGAACACCGGGCGTTCGAGCAACTCGGCCTGCCGGTGCACGGCCTGGGCGACGGCTTTTCATGGAAGAGCCAGGACCTGGAGCACTCGGCCCAGCTGGCGCGCGAAGGCTGGCAGAAGGCGCGGGCAGCGATCCTGGACGGCCAGCACTTTCTGGTGGTGCTGGACGAAATCACCTACCCGCTGATCTACGGCTGGCTGCCGCTGGGCGACGTGCTGCACACCCTGCGCCAGCGCCCGCGCGAGGTGCACGTGTGCCTCACGGGCCGGCGCTGCCCGCCCGAGCTGATCGAGCTGGCCGACACGGTGACGGAGATGACGCTGGTCAAGCACGCCTTCAAGGCCGGCATTCCGGCGCAGCGCGGCATCGAGGACTGACGGTCCGCCGCTCCGCGCGCCGCCGGAAAGCGTCGGACGCCCGCACCCGGACCCCTGGCGATAGGATGAGCGCACCATGCCCCTGACTTCGCACACCTATGCCACGCCGCTGGGCCAGATGCTGGCCCTGCTGTCCGAGCGCGGCCTGTGCCTGCTTGAATTCAGCCAGCACACGCGTGGCCTGGGGCGCGAGATCGCCCAGGTCGAAGCCGCCCGCGGCGGCCCCGCGCAGGCCGGCGCCCATGCCCTGGGCGAGCAGCTCGGCCGCGAGCTGGCCGAATACTTTGCCGGCCGGCGCCGCCACTTCGGCATCCCGCTCGACCTGGTGGGCACGCCGTTCCAGCAAAGCGTGTGGCAGGCGCTGCTGCAGATCCCCTATGGCCAGACGCGCAGCTACGCGCAACAGGCGCAGTCCATCGGTCGCCCGACCGCCACGCGCGCCGTGGCCGCCGCCAACGGCAGCAACAAAATTGCCCTGATCGTGCCCTGCCACCGCGTCATCGGCAGCGACGGCAGCCTGACCGGCTACGGCGGCGGCATGCCGCGCAAGCAGTGGCTGCTGGCGCTGGAGCGCAGCGGCGTGCCGCCGGGCGGCGGCATGGATCTGACCTGACTCAGCGTTCGCGATGGCTTTGCAGCGGCGCTGCGCAACACCTTAGGCGCGAGCAGCGCTGCGCCAGCCGCCCCACGCCGCAGGCGCGGGTAGGTGCTCGATTCGACATGCACCGGCGCGCACAAACTGATGGCGCTGGCTTGGGGCTGGAGGTGACCGCGATGGTGGCACGACTGCTGGGAGCGGCTCTCCGATCGGCTGGGTGCGGGTCGGCACGGCTGCGTCGGTCTGCTGGCGTGTGCACCGACGGGTTACAGTGCGGACACGGCGTTACAATTTTCGCGTTTTTCGTCCATACATATATCTAAGGAGATCTGCATGAATGCAAGGAATTTCATTCGCCGGGGCATCACTGCCCTGGCCATGGTGCTGGGTGCGGCCAGCCAGGCCCAGGCTGCCAACGTGGCGTTCTGGAGTGACTACTACTCGGCTGCCAGTTTCACGGCATTGAATGCCACGCACACGGTCACCCAAGTCACGGTGGCCAACATCGACGCGGGTGCGCTGTCGGCCTACGACGTGCTGGTGCTGGGGCACTTGAATCCTAGCATCCCTCCCACGGCCACCACGTGCAGCCAGATTCAGAGCTTCCTGGCCGCTGGCAAGGGCGTGGTCTCTGAATGGAACGGCGCCACCTTGCTGATCCAGCCCGCCGCAGGCGCATACCATGCCGTGACCAATCCCTGCAACCTGTTTGCCGGCACGGCGGCTGGCGGATTTAACTCGTTCGGAATCGACCTGCCCCTCACCATCACCGCCCCTGCCAGCCCGCTGGTGGCCGGGTTGTCCAATCCATTTGCCATGGCTGGCGGAAGCGAATTCGTCTATCAGTTGACCGGCCTGGGGCCGGAATGGTCGGTGGCAGCCACCTACACCGGCGGCGGCGCTGTATTCCCGGCCGTGCTGTCGGCGGTGCGCAGCGGTGGTGGCTGTGTGGCGCTGTCGCCGTTCGATTTTTTTTGATGCCGCCGGTGTCGGTGGTACGGCGCAGAGCAACATGGAAATCTTGCTGAACAACATGGTGGCCTGGGCGGCCCGTGGGCCTGCCAGTTGCGGTCGTGCGCCGGCGGCCGCGGTACAGCCGGTGCCTACGCTCGAGACCCCGCTGCTGGCAGCGCTGGCAGGATTGCTGGGTGTGTGTGGGGCCTGGTTGCGCCGTCGGCGTCACTGATCAGGCGGGTTGAGCCGCCCTTCCGCGCGGCGCCGGGGTCTTGCCCGGCGCCGCGTTGCTTTTCGGGTGGGACAGTTCCCTTGGCTGAGGGCGGCGCGGCGCCCGAACCTACTGACGGATGAAGTCGATCACCACGCCCTCGGGCGCGCGCTGGCGGTATTCGACGCGCACCGCGGCGCCGTAGCGCGCCTGCATCTGGCCCAGCAGGGGCAGCGGGTCGTGGTCGTTGACGAAGCGCATCACCTCGCCCGGATGCAGGCTGTCGAGGGCGCCGAAGATGGCGGCGTGGCGAAAGCGCTTGGCCACGCCGCGGGCGTCGAAGCCGTAGATGGCTTCGGGCGTGCGGTGGTCGTGGCCGGGTGGGTGGGTCGGCGGCGGGGTCAGGGTCATGGTGGCAAGGCTCCGGGGGGCGGGGGTGGGGTTCAGCGTTGCAGTTGCTCGCGCTTGCGGCCCACCTGCGCCCAGGCGTCGGCATCGGGCAGGGCGGGCTTCTTGCGCGAGATGGTCTTCCAGCCACGCGCCAGTTCGGCGTTGAGGGCGATGAAGTCGAGCTGCGCCTTGGGCACGTCCTCGTCGGCATAGATGGCGTCGACCGGGCACTCGGGCACGCAGACGGCGCAGTCGATGCAGTCGTCGGGCTCGATGACCAGAAAATTCGGCCCTTCGCGGAAGGCGTCGGTCGGGCATACGTCCACGCAGTCGGTGTACTTGCAGGCGATGCAGGCTTCGGTGACGACAAAGGTCATGATGTGCCACCCGTGGCGAAACATTCAAAGATGCACAAAGAATACCTTTTTAAGGGATGCCCTGCCAGCAACGCGGGCAAACGCGCCCGCCGCGCGGCGCCGGCCGGGGTGGCGGCGTGATCGGGCTGTCTGCCGCCGTCGCCATGCCCGACGCCGTGCTGCTGGCCTGCGCCCCGGCACTGGCGCTGGCCGTCGACCGCCTGCTGGGCGAGCCGCCGGCGCGCGCGCACCCGGTGGTGTGGATGGGGCGCTGGCTGGGCTGGGCCGGTGCGCGGCTGGCGCCCGCCGCGGGGGCGCCGGCACAGCGTTCGGATGCCGGGGTGTTTTGGCTTGCGGCGCTGTCCTGGTGCGCGGCGGCAGCTACGATTTTTGTAGTCAGCGCGCTGTTTCAGCACTGGGTGCTGACGCAGCCGGCCTGGCTGGCGGCGCTGGCGTTGGGGCTGTTTCTGAAGCCGCTGCTGGCCTGGGCCATGCTGCACGACGAGGTGCTGGCGGTGGAGCAGGCGCTGGCCGAGTCGCCCCAGGCCGGGCGCGCACGGCTGGCGCGGCTGGTCAGCCGCGACGTGGCGGCGCTGGCGCCGCACCAGGTGCGCGAGGCCGCCATTGAAAGCCTGGCCGAAAACCTGAACGATTCGTTGGTGGCGCCTCTGTTCTGGTTCGTGCTGCTGGGCCTGCCGGGGGCCGCGCTGTTTCGCTTTGCCAACACCGCCGACGCCATGTGGGGCTACCGGGGTGAACGGGGCGGACGCGACTGGACCTGGGCTGGCAAGTGGGCCGCGCGCGCCGACGACGCGCTGGCCTGGCTGCCGGCACGCATCACGGCGCTGCTGATCGGCGCGCTGGGGCGGCTGCGCGGCTGGCACCGGCTGCCGGCCGAGGCGCGCCGCACGCCGTCGCCCAACGGCGGCTGGCCGATGGCGGCCATGGCGCTGGCGCTGGGCGTGCGCCTGGGCAAGCCGGGCGTGTACACGCTGCACGCCGCCGGCCGGGTGGTGCAGCCGTCTGATACCCTGCGCGCCTGCGCCATCGGCTCGCACGGCGCGCTGGCGGCCACGCTGCTGGCTTGCGTGGCGCTGGTGGTGGCGGTTGCTTGAGGCTGAACAGCCGGAACATCCCTACGCAGAGGACGCAGAGATTGCGCAGAGGGCGCCAAGAATTCAGAAGAAGCTTTCTTGGTTTCTTCTGCGTCCCCTGCGCATTCTTGGCGTCCTCTGCGTATGGATGTTGATGGGCCTCCAACGCCCGCCCAACCTGCGCCAACAGCTCCTGATATCGTAGCAATCAAGCATCCATGTCCTGCACCATGCAAGTGCCCGCCCCGGGTGGCGCGACCGGCCTGGACAGTCCGCTGCACGGCGGGCCGGACGCGGCGGGCGTGCCCCTGCACGACCTGTCGACCAACGCCAACGCCTGCGGCCCCTGGCCGGCGGCCGTGCAGGCGCTGGCGGCGCTGGATGCGCGCCACTACCCCGACCCGGCCTACACCGCGCTGGTGCGGCAACTGGCCGACTGGCACGGCGTGGCGCCGGCGCGCATCGTGCTGGCGGCCAGCGCCAGCGAATTCATCCAGCGCATCAGCGTGGCGGTGCGGCTGCAGGCGGGCAGGGCGGCCGGCGTCTGGCTGCCGCCACACGCCTATGGCGACTACGCCCGCGCCGCGCAGGCCGCCGATTTGGCGCGCTGTGCCGACCCGGCCGCCGCCGCGCTGCTGTGGGCCTGCGAGCCGTCCAGCCCGCTGGGCCAGGCCGAGCCGGGGCTGGCGGCGCGGGTGGCGGCGCTGCGGCCGGGCCAGACCCTGGTGCTCGATCAGGCCTACGAGCCGCTGCGCCTGTCGGGGGCGCCCAGCCTGGACGCGGCGGCGCTGCAGCGCGTGTGGCGCCTGATTACGCCCAACAAGGCGCTGGGCCTGACCGGTGTGCGCGCGGCCTATGCCATCGCGCCGCCGCACGCCGACGCCGCGCTGCTGGCCCGCCTGCGCGCCCTGGCGCCGTCGTGGCCGCTGGGCGCGCACGGCGTGGCGCTGCTGCAGGGCTGGGCCAGCGCGCCGGCACACGACTGGCTGGCCGCATGCCGCGACACGCTGCGCGGCTGGAAGCTGCGCCAGCTCGAATGGCTGCGCCGCCTGGGCTGGCAGATCGAGCCCGGCGATGCTAATTTTTTTGTAGCTGCTTGCGCAGATCCGGCAAGCGCAGAAGGTCGATTGGATATGCAAACATGGCTTTGCGGCCTGCGCCGCCACGGCATCAAGCTGCGCGACTGCGCCAGCTTTGGCCTGCCCGGCCGGGTGCGCCTGGCGGTGGCGCCGCCGCCGGTGCAGGACGCGCTGCTGGCCGCCCTGGAGGCGCGGCGATGACGGCGGTCTGCGTGATGGTGCTGGGCACCAGCAGCGGCGCCGGCAAGAGCTGGCTGGCCACCGCCCTGTGTCGCCACTACGCCAACCAGGGCCTGCGCGTGGCGCCGTTCAAGGCGCAGAACATGAGCAACAACGCCAGGGTGGTGGCGGGCGGCCCCTCACCCCAGCCCACTCCCCAGAGGGGCGAGGGAGCAAGCCCCGGTGCCTTGATGGAGGCGGGACCCTCACCCCAACCCTTTCCTGAGGGGTGGGAGGGAGCCGGAACGGCGGGGCTGCACCCTCTCCCGCGCGCGGGAGAGGGCCGGGGTGAGGGCGCTCCCTCCCCCGCTGGGGGAGGGTTGGGGTGGGGGCCGGCGCCAGCCCATGCCGGCGGCGAGATCGGCAGCGCCCAGTACTTCCAGGCCCTGGCCGCGCGCGCCGTGCCGGATGTGCGCATGAATCCGCTGCTGCTCAAGCCCGAGGCCGACACCCGCAGCCAGGTGGTGCTGCTGGGGCAGGTCAGCCACGAGTTGTCGGCGCTGCCCTGGCGCGGGCGCAGCGAGCGCGTGTGGCCGCAGATCGCCGCCGCGCTGGACGCGCTGCGCGCCGACAACGACGTGGTGGTGATCGAAGGCGCCGGCTCGCCGGCCGAGATCAACCTGATGGCCAGCGACGTGGTCAACCTGCGCGTGGCGCGCCACGCCGACGCGCGCTGCCTGCTGGTGACCGACATCGACCGCGGCGGCGCCTTTGCCCACCTGTACGGCACCTGGGCGCTGCTGCCCGAGGCCGATCGCGCGCGCATCGCCGGCTTCGTGCTCAACAAATTCCGCGGCGACGCCAGCCTGCTGGCGCCCGCGCCCGAGCAACTGCGCCAGCTGACCGGCGTGCCCACGCTGGCGGTGGTGCCCATGCGCTTTGGCCATGGCCTGCCCGAAGAAGACGGCGTGTTCGACGAAGGCATTTCTCCCTCCCCCACCGGGGAAGGGCCGGGGTGGGGGCCAAGCGCGCCCGCTGCGCCTGCCGCCGGCCCCTCACCCCAGCCATCTCCCCAGAGGGGCGAGGGAGCCGGCACGCGCATCGCCATCGTCGCCTACCCGCGCATCAGCAATCTGGATGAATTCCAGCCGCTGAAGAACCTGCCCGGCGTGCGCCTGTGCTGGGCACGCAGTCCGGCTGCGCTGGCCGGCGCCGACTGGATCATCCTGCCCGGCAGCAAGGCCACCGCGGCCGATCTGGCCTGGTTGCGCGCCCAGGGGCTGGACGCCGCCATCGCCCGCCATGCCGCACGCGGCGGCGCCGTGCTGGGCATCTGCGGCGGCTTGCAGATGCTGGGCGAGGCGCTGATCGACCTGCATGGCGTGGAGCCCGTTGACGCCGCCAGGCTGCCCCAAGGCGAGCACACGGCCCCCTCGGGGGGCAGCGCAACACGCGCAGCGGTGCAGCGTGGGGGCGCCATGACCAACGGCCCCGGCCTGGGCCTGCTGCCCCTGGTGACCAGCTTCGAGCCGCAAAAAACCGTGCGCCGCACCCGCGCCCGCTTTGCCGACGTGACCGGCGCCTGGTCGCCGCTGTCGGGCGTGGCCGTGCAGGGCTACGAAATTCACAGCGGCCAGACCGCCCAACACCCGGCCATGGCGGCCAAGGGCGACGTGGCGCGCGAGGTCATCCCCGGCCTGGCCTGGCAGAACCCGGCCGGCAACGTGCTGGGCTGCTATCTGCACGGCCTGTTCGAAGACGCCGCCGTGCTGCACGCGCTGTTTGGCGCCCAGGCGCCGACGCTGGACGCGGTGTTCGACGGCCTGGCCGCCGAACTGGAGCGCGCCTTTGCGCCGGGTGCGCTGCAGGCGCTGATCGCGCGCTGAATCTTCGTTTGTTGCTTCACCCCATGAGCCTGAACCTGCCCCCCGTCCCCGATCTGCATCAACCCGATCTGGCCGCCGCCCTGCGTCACAAGATCAGTCGCAAGACCGTGCCCGAGGGCGCGCTCGGCCGCATGGCCGCGCTGGCCGAGCGGCTGGGCCTGATCCTGGGCACGGCTGAGCCGCACCTCAGCGCGCCGCAACTGCTGGTGTGCGCGGCCGACCACGGCATCGCCGCGCGCGGCGTGTCGGCCTACCCGAGCGACGTGACCTGGCAGATGGTGGGCAACTTTCTGGCCGGCGGCGCGCTGGTCAGCGTGCTGGCGCGCCAGCACGGTATCGCGCAGACGGTGGTGGACTGCGGCGTGCGCCACGACTTCGCGCCCGCGCCGGGGCTGGTGATCCGCAAGATCGCGCCCGGCACGCAGGACAGCAGCCAAGGGCCGGCCATGAGCGCCGCGCAGTGCGCGCAGGCCCTGGCCAACGGCATCGAGCTGGTCAAGGCCCTGCCCGGCAACGCCCTGCTGCTGGGCGAGATGGGCATTGGCAACACCAGCGCCGCGTCGCTGCTGGTGGCGCGCCTGGGCGGCATCGACGTGGCCGAGGTTACCGGTGCCGGCACCGGGCTGGACGCCGCCGGCATCGCCCGCAAGACCGCCGTGCTGCGCCAGGCGCTGGCCGCCAACGCGGGCGCCACCGAGCCCCTGGATGCGCTGGCCGCGCTGGGCGGCTTCGAGATCGCCATCCTGACCGGCGCCGTGCTGCAGGCCGCCAGCGAGCGGCGCGTGATCGTGGTCGATGGCTTCATCGCCAGCAGCGCGGTGCTGGTGGCCAGCCGCATCGCGCCGGCGGTGCTGCAGCGCTGCGTGTTCGCCCACCGCTCCGACGAGCGCGGCCATGCCCGCCTGCTGGATCTGCTGGGTGCAGATCCGCTGCTGGCGCTGGGCCTGCGCGTGGGCGAGGGCAGCGGCGCCGTGCTGGCCTGGCCGCTGCTGGAGTCAAGCTGCCGCATCCTCAACGAGATGGCCAGTTTCGAATCGGCCGGCGTGTCGGACAAGGCCTGAAGGGCGGGCGCTACCATGCGCGCCACGACGAACCAAGGAGAGCTGTGTTGAAAACCCTCAAGCGACTGCTGCTGGCGCTGCTGCTGATGCTGATCGTGGCCGCCGGCATCGGCTGGTTCAGCCTGGACAAGGAGGCGCGCGGCCTGCTGGCCACCTTTCCGACCAACCGCGACATCCTGTTCTGGAACGAGAAGCAGCGCGACGCCGCCTTTCGCGCCATGGACCGCATCGCGCTGCTGGCCAAGTGGCGCACCGCCGCGCCCAGCGCGCAGGTGCGGCCGCTGCCGCCCGGCCCGCCGCTCAAGCTGCCGCTGGACGTGGACGCCTACCTGCGCGAGCAGCACGGCGCGGCGTTGCTGATCCTGCACAAGGGCCAGCTGCGGCTGGAGCGCTACGGCCTGGGCTTTGACGGCAGCGGGCGCTGGACCAGCTTTTCGGTCGCCAAGTCCTTCACCTCGACCCTGGTGGGCGCGGCGCTGAAGGACGGCCACATCAAAAGCCTGGACGACAAGGTCAGCGCCTACATCCCCGATATGAAGGGTTCGGCCTACGACGACGTCAGCATTCATCAACTGCTCACCATGACCTCGGGCATCCGCTGGAACGAGGACTACGGCGACACCAACTCCGACGTGGCGCGCTTCAACAACCACAAGCCCGAGCCGGGCGTGCATGCGCTGGTCAGCTATCTGCGCCAGCTGCCGCGCGCAGCACCGCCGGGCACGCGCTGGAACTACAGCACCGGCGAGACGAATCTGGTCGGCATCCTGATCAGCCAGGCGGTGGGCAAGCCGCTGACCGAGTACATGCAGGAAAAGATCTGGTCGCGCATCGGCAGCGAGCAGCAGGCCACCTGGCTTTTGTCCAAGACCGGGCAGGAGATCAGCGGCTGCTGCATCCAGGCCGCGCCGCGCGACTACGCGCGCTTTGGGCAGTTCATTCTGGAAGGCGCGCAAGTCGACGGCCAGCCGGCCGCCGGGCCGCTCCCAAGGCCGGCGGCGGCCCCCTCGGGGGGCAGCGCAACCGGCGAAGCCGTGGAGCGTGGGGGCGCTTCCATCCTGCCCGAGGGCTATCTGCAGCAGGCCACGCACAAGCAGGCCGACATCGGCGCGCCGGGCCGCGGCTACGGCTACCAGTGGTGGACCTATGACGACGGCAGCTTTGCCGCCCGCGGCATCTTTGGTCAGGGCATCTTCATCGACCCGGCGCGCGAGCTGGTGATCGTCACCAACGGCGACTGGGCCAAGGCCGGCTCGGCGAACAACCCGCAGTACGCCGCGCGCGAAGCCTTCTATCAGACCGTGCGCCGCGCCATCGACGACGAGGCGGCCGGGCGCTGAGTTGCCCATGGCCGCCCTGCGCCACTACCTGCTCGCCCTGCAGTTCTTCACCCGCATCCCGGTCACCGGCCGGCTGGCGGCGTGGGTGGGCTACAGCCCGGCCCAGCTCAACGCCAGCGCCGGGCACTTTCCGGGCGTGGGCTGGGTGGTGGGCGCGGTGGGCGCGGCGGTGCTGTGGCTGGCGGCGCTGCGGCTGCCGGCCGGGGCGCTGGGCGCGCTGGTGGCGGCCGGGCTGTCGACCGCCGCCACGGCGTGGCTGACCGGTGCCTTTCACGAAGACGGCCTGGCCGATACCTGCGACGCGCTGGGCGGGCAGGTCAGCCGAGAGCGCGCGCTGGAGATCATGAAGGACTCGCGCATCGGCAGCTACGGCACGCTGGCGCTGGTGCTGGCGCTGGGTCTCAAGCTGGCGCTGCTGGCTTTGCTGCTGCAACGCGGTGTGGCTGGTGCGGCGGCCGCCCTGCTGGCCGCCCATGTGCTGTCGCGCCTGGCGCCGCTGGCGGTGATGCGGGTGCTGCCCTACATCACCGAAGGGCCGCAGGCCAAGTCCAAGCCACTGGCCGATGCGGTGTCCGGCACCAGCGTCGTTACCTCTGTTTTGTGGTCGATTCCGGCCCTGGCGCTGATGGGGTGGTCGCAAGGCGCTACCGAAACAACAGTTGCCATGGCGCTGTGGGCGCTGACGCTGATGGCCGTGCTGCGCTGGCTGCGGCGGCGCCTGCAAGGCTTTACCGGCGATACCCTGGGCGCCACCCAGCAGTTGTGTGAACTGGCGCTGTATCTGGGGCTGGCGCTGGCATGAGGCTGTGGCTGCTGCGCCATGCCGAGGTGGCGGCGCCGCCCGGCCTGTGCTATGGCGCCAGCGACCTGCCGGCCGATGCCGCCGCCACCCGTGCCGCCGCGCGGGCGCTGGCCGAGCGCCTGCCGCACGGGCTGTGCCTGCAGGTATCGCCACTACAAAGATGTGAGCTGCTGGCGCAATCCCTGCAAGCGCTGCGACCCGATTTGACCTTGAAATTCGACGCCCGGCTGCGCGAGTTCGACTTCGGCACCTGGGAAGGCCGGCCCTGGGGCGACATCGCCCGAGCGGAGTTCGACGCCTGGCTGGCCGACTTTGCCCTGGCCCGCCCCGGCGGCGGCGAGTGCGTGGCCGAGCTGATGGCGCGCGTGGCGCTGGCCTGGGACGACTGGCGCGCCAGCGGGCGCGAGGCGGCGTGGGTCACGCATGCCGGCGTGATCCGCGCCGCGCGCCTGGTGGCGCGCGGCCAGCGCCAGGTCGGCGCCGCGTCGGATTGGCCGGCCGAAGGCCTGGCGTTTGGCGCGTCGCTGGTGCTGCAAGCCGGTTGACGCCGCCTCGCGTTCTGGCAGCTGACCCATGACACCGGTTGGCGCCGGCATGACGAACGACTGTTGGGCCATTGGTCGTCCAAGCGCAGCGAGGTCATTGGTCATGCGCGCGCGCCGCCACCGCGCACGGCGGCGTCACACCGGCCAGCGGCCCAGCCGGTGCGCCGAGTCCCAGAACATCCATTCGAGCCGCGCACTCATGGTGTAGGCCGCGTGCATGGCCTGCAGCGTGCGCGCATCCACACCGTCGGCCACGCGGTCGATGGTGGCCAGCACGCCGCGCACGGCGGTGTGGAATTCCTCGCCGGCGTAGGTGTCGATCCAGTCCTGGTAGGGGTTGGGCTGGCGCGCGCTGGCATGGATGGCCCGGCCCACTTCGGCGTAGATCCAGAAGCAGGGCAGCAGGCTGGCCAGCACCACCGGGTACGGCTCGGCCCAGGCGGTGGCCAGCAGGAACTGCGTGTAGTGGTGGCAGGCGGGCGTGAGCGGCGTGGCGGCGAACTGCTCGGTCGTCACACCGAAACGCTGCATGAAGCCGCCGTGCATCTGGCGCTCGACCAGCACCGCGACCTTGGCCGCCTCGGTGAACTGCATCAGCCCGTCGGCGTCGTCGGCCTTGGCGGCGGCCACCGCCAGCGCGCGGCCGTAGGCCACCAGGTAGTGCGCGTCCTGGATGATGTAGTGGTGAAAGCGCTCGACGCTCAGGGTGCCGGCGGCCAGCTCCTGGTTGAAGGGCAGGGCCAGGGTGTCGTGGTAGAGCGCCAGGTTGCCCTGCCAGGCGGCCTGCGAGAAGGTGGTGGTGGAAGCCGGGTTCATGGGTGCTGACGATCGCCGGGTGGCCGGCCCGCGATCTTATGCTGCGGAATCTTCAAATCTGAACCGTTCACCCTGAGCCTAGAAACGGCAGCTGACAAGCGGTCAACTGCCGTTTCTAGGATAAGTGCTTGACAGCGCGAAACACTGCACTAGCATGACTGTATGCATCAACAGTGTTCGCTGTTTGCCGACGAAGCCGTCACCCTGGTGCACGATGCCGAAGGCGGCATCGTCTACCACCCGGCGTGCGTGCCGCAGGCCAGCGGCGCGCTGTGGCTGGCGGCGCTGCTGGCGCAGACGCCGTGGCGCCGCCTGCAGCGGCCGATGTACGAGCGCGTGGTCGAGGTGCCGCGGCTGGTCGCCAGCGTGGCGTTGCGCGACCCGGCGCGCCCGCCCTGCATCGACGCCGCGCTGGCGCAGGTGCAGGCCGTGGCGCCGGCGCCCTACACCCATGTGGGGCTGAACCTGTACCGCGACGGGCGCGACAGCGTGGCGCCGCACGGCGACCGTCAGGCCGAGCTGGAGCCGGGCTGGCCGATCGCCATCGTGTCGCTGGGGGCGCCGCGCGACATGCTGATCCGCGCGCTGGCCGGCGGTGCCAGCTGGCGCATCACGCTGGAGCCGGGCAGCCTGCTGCGCATGAGCCACGCCAGCCAGCGCACGCACCTGCATGCGGTGCCCAAGTGCGCGCAGGCGCTGGGGCCGCGCATCAGCCTGGCGTTCCGGGTGCGGCGGTCGCCGCCGTAGGCATGGCGCGGATGTGCGCCTCGATGGCGGCGGCCACGGCCAGCGGCTGCTCCATCGGGATCAGGTGCGAGCCTTCCAGCATGGTCACGCGGCCCTGCGCCACCTCGGCGGTGGCGTCCAGCCCGCCGACCTGGCGCATCTCCACCGACGAAATGCCGCCGACGAAGGCCACCGGGCACCGCAGCGGATGGCGGCGCAGCAGCGGCCCCAGGTTGTGGGGCACGGTCTCGTAGATGCGCGACTCGACCTCGGGGTCGAAGGCCAGGCGCCAGCTGCCGTCGGCGTCCAGCGTGCCGTGGTCCACGTAGTCGCGCAGCACCCGCGGGTCCCAGGCGGCAAACACCTTCTTGGCACGGAAATGCTCATACACGGCCTGGCGGTCGTCCCATTCCTTGCGGCGCCGGCGCGCCACGCTGCTGGGCGAGAGCCGCCGCATGAGGGGCGTGCGCTTGACCACGCGCACCGCCCCGGCGCGCCAGCCGCTCAACACGGGTGAATCGATCATCACCACGCCGCGCGCCAGCTCGGGGTGGCGCGCCGCGCACATCAGGCTCAGCAGGCCGCCCAGCGAATGCCCGACCAGCCAGGGCGCGCCGCCGTGGTCGTCCTTGCTGCGCTGGGTGGCGAACTGCGCCAGCTGGCGCACCAGGTGCGGCCAGTTGTCGGTCACCGGGTACTTCGGATCGTGGCCGTACTTCTCGATCGCGTGCACCTCGAAGCCGCGCGCCCGCAGGCTGTCGAGCATCACGCGGTAGGTGCTGGCCGGAAAACTGTTGCCGTGGGAAAAGACGATGGTGGACATGGGGCGGCATTGTGCCGGGGCAGCGCCGCGGCGCGCCGCCCGGGGGACTGGCCAAGCCGGCGGCCGGGCTTCACAATCGGCGCGCGCCCCGGGCCGTGCCGGCCGCTGGCGCCCCCGACGAAAGCCGCCATGAGCACCCCGACACCCCCCTCGCTGCCGCCCGAACTGATCGACGCGCTCCGACAGCGCAACCTGCCGCAACTGCTGAAGGTCCTGCTCAGCCAGCGGCCGGCCGCCTCGTCACCACCGGCGGCGCCCGCCAGGCCGCCGGCGGCGCGGCCCGCCACCGGTGCCGGCAAGCGCCCGCCGGAAGCCGAGCTGCCGCAGGTGGCGGCCGAAGGCCTGTCGCCGGGCGAAGTGCCGCGCACCGGCACCACGTTCTGGGGCTGGCTGATGGCGGCGCTGCTGGCCTATCTGGCCTATCGCCTCTGGGGCGGCTGAGCCGGGACCGCGCTGCAGCCGACCCGGCCGCCCGCTGGCCACGGTGCCGGCTCGCCCTGCCGGCCGCCCCCGGCAGTCATCGAAGCCGGGTGAGGTCATGTCATCTTGGTTCGGCCTTGGGATGTCTTGAATGCCATTGGGGCTGAGCTTGTCGAAGCCCTGCGACAGGCTCAGGGTGAACGGTTCCATGGTCAAGATTCCGAAGCAATCGCTCATGCGCGCAGCGCAGGCGCCGCCTTCAGCCCGCGCGCGCCAGCTTCTTCAGCCGGTACAGCGCGTCCAGCGCCTCGCGCGGGCTGAGCTGGTCGGGGTCGAGTGCGGCCAGCGCCGCGTCGAGCGGCGAGGGCGCCGGCTCGGCCGCGGGCGGCGGCGGCGCGAACAGGTCGACCTGGACCTGCGCCGCGCTGGCGCCCTGTTCGAGCTGCGCCAGCGCGTGGCGCGCGTGGTGGACCACGGCGGCCGGCACGCCGGCCAGCCGCGCCACCTGGATGCCGTAGCTGCGGCTGGCGGGCCCCGGCTGCAGCTCGTGCAGGAACACGATGTCGTGGCCGCCCGAGCCCGCGGTTTCAGCCGCGGCGACGTGCACGTTGACGGCCGCATGGTGCGTGGCCGGAAACTCGGTCAGCTCGAAGTAGTGGGTGGCAAACAGCGTGAAGGCCTGCACCTTGTCGTGCAGGTGCGCGGCGATGCCGCTGGCCAGCGCCAGGCCGTCGAAGGTGCTGGTGCCGCGGCCGATCTCGTCCATCAGCACCAGCGACTGGGCGGTGGCGCCGTGCAGGATCTGCGCCGCCTCGGTCATCTCCAGCATGAAGGTGGACTGGGCGTTGGCCAGGTCGTCGGCGGCGCCGATGCGGGTGTGGATGGCGTCGATCGGGCCCAGGCGGCAGCTTTGGGCCGGCACGTAGGAGCCGATCGAGGCCAGCAGCACGATCAGCGCCACCTGGCGCATGTAGGTGCTCTTGCCGCCCATGTTGGGGCCGGTGATGACCTGCATGCGCGTCTTGGGGCCCAGCAGCGTGTCGTTGGCGATGAAGGGTTGGCCGCTGGTCTCCTGAAGGCGTGCCTGCACCACCGGGTGGCGGCCGGCGCGGATTTCGATGCAGGGGTGGGCCGTGAACTCGGGCGCGCACCAGTTCAGCGTCAGCGAACGCTCGGCCAGCGCCGCCAGCGCGTCGAGCGCGGCAATGGCGCGGCCCAGCCGGGTGAGCTGCGGCACGTGCGGCTGCAGCTGGTTTAGCAGGTGCTCGTACAGCCATTTTTCGCGCGCCAGGGCGCGCTCCTGTGCCGACAGCGCCTTGTCCTCGAAGGCCTTGAGCTCGGGCGTGATGAAGCGCTCGGCGTTCTTCAGCGTCTGGCGGCGCCGGTAGTCGTCGGGCACCTTGGCCGCCTGGCCCTGCGTGACCTCGATGTAAAAGCCATGCACCTTGTTGAACTGCACGCGCAGGTTGGCGATGCCGGTGCGCGCGCGCTCGCGCGCTTCCAGCTCCAGCAAAAAGGCGTCGCAGTTGTCGCTGATGGCGCGCAGCTCGTCGAGCTCCTGGTCCAGACCGGGGGCGATCACGCCGCCGTCGCGGATCAGCGCCGCCGGCTCGGGCAGCAGCGCCGCCTGCAGCAGATCGAGCGCCTCGGCGGGCGGTGCCAGATCCGCGGCGATCTGCATCAAAAGTGGCTCTGGCGCTTGCTGGACAAGCGCCAGCAGCTCTGTTTTTTGTAGTGTCTGGCGCAACGCCACCAGCTCGCGCGGGCGCACCTGGCCGAGCGCCAGGCGCGCCGTGATGCGCTCAACGTCGCTGCTGCCCTTCAGGTGGGCGCGCAGCTTCTGCCACAGGCCGCCTGCGCGCAGCGCGCCGATGGCGGCCAGGCGCGCGCTGGCCTCGGCGCGCTCGCGCGCAGGCGCCAGCAGCCAGCTTTTCAGCCGCCGGCTGCCCATGCCGGTCAGGCAGGTGTCGAGCAGCGACAGCAGCGTCGGTGCGTCTTCGCCGCGCAGGGTCTGCACCAGCTCCAGGTTGCGGCGCGTGCTGGCGGGCAGCTCGATCAGCGTGCCGGCGCGCTCGACCACCAGGGCGCGCACGTGCGTCAGCGCGCGGCCCTGGGTGTGCTCGGCGTAGCTCAGCAGGGCGGCGCAGGCGGCGTGCGCGTGCGGCAGCTCTTCGGCGTCCCAGCCGGCCAGGCTGGCGGCCTGCAACTGTTCCAGCAGCTTGCGCCGGCCCAGCGGGGCGTCGAACTGAAAGTCCGGGCGGCGGGTCAGGGCGGCGCGCGGGCCCTGCGACAGGGCCTGCTGCAGCGCCGGCGGTGCGTCCTGCGACAGCAGCAGTTCGCTGGCGCCGATGCGCTCGATCCAGCCCGGCAGCTCGCCGCTGGCGCATTCGGCCAGGTGCAGCTCGCCCTGCGTCACCGCCAGCCAAGCCAGGCCGATGCGCCCGCGCGCGCCGGGGTGGACGGCCAGCAGCAGCGATTCGTTCTTGTCGCTCATCAGCTCGGCGTCGGTCAGCGTGCCGGGCGTGACCACGCGCACCACCTTGCGCTCGACCGGCCCCTTGGCCGTGGCCACGTCGCCCACCTGCTCGCAGATCGCCACCGACTCGCCCAGCTTGATCAGGCGCGCCAGATAGCCGTCGACCGAATGAAAGGGCACGCCCGCCATCGGGATGGGCGCGCCGGCCGACTGCCCGCGCGTGGTGAGGGTGATGTCCAGCAGGGCCGCCGCTTTCTCGGCGTCGGCGTAGAACATCTCGTAGAAATCACCCATGCGGTAGAACAGCAGGGTGTCGGGAAAGTCGGCTTTCAGGCGCAGGTACTGCGCCATCATGGGGGTGTGCTGGCCTTCGGGCGGTTCACCCGGGCGCGCGGTGTGGGGTTGGGGCGCAGCGGCCTGCGCGGTCGGTCGGGGCATGGGCAGCATGGTAGCGGCGCGCTCGGGCGCGTCGCCGGCACGGCCCCTTGCGCGGGTTGGCGTGTGGTGCGTGCCGACCGGCTTCACGCCGGGCGGATGAAGAACGACGAATGACCTCGCTGCGCTTCGATGGCGGGAGGGGCGCCCAGGCTGCCGGCGCAGCCGGTGTCAGGGGCGTGCCAGGGGACGTTCAGCACGGGTCCACTGAAACCTTGAAATGGGCGGCGAGGGACACCCGAGACGGGAGGCGATGCAAGGCGCAAAGCGCAGCCACAGCCCCTGCTGTGGCGAGCATGGGCAACGCCGCAGCGTGCCCGTATCGGGCGGACAGCGCCGAACCGATTTCAGTGTTTCAGTGGACAAGGTTTAGTGGTCACCGGCGCCCCGGCGCAGGGCGTCCTGCTGCTCGCGCATCTGCACGCACTGCGGGTGCTGGCGCAGACCGGGCTTGCTGCACTCGTTCTGCAGGCAGACGGCGCGGTTCAGAAAGCGTGTGTCGGCGCACAGCTCGCGCGGCGGCGCCGGGCGGGCGGGCGCGCTGGCCACCGGCTCGGGTGGCGCAGCTGCGGCAGGCGGCGCCACCTCGGCCGGGGCGACGACGGCCGGCTCGGCGGCCGGCGGCGATGGCTTGCTGCGCCGCGCGGCGGTGGATGGACGCGTCGGCGCCGCCGGGGCCGCGCTGGAGGTGCTTGGGATCGGCGCGCTGGATGCCGCCGGCAGGGGCGGCGGTGCAGCGCTGGCCGCGCTGGCTGGCGACGCCGGCTCGACCGCGGCTGGCGACGAGGAAGCGGCGGCTCCCGCAGGCGTGGCGGCGGCCTGCGGCGGCGCCGTGTCCGGACGTGTGTCGCCGCGCCACAGGGCGCCGCCCAGGGCGACCACGGCCACCAGCGCCACCAGGCCCCACAGCCAGGCGTGGCGTTTGCGCGGCGGCGCCTCGGCCGGGCGCTTGCGGCGCCGGCGCTTGCGCGCCGGCTGCTCCAGCGGCAGCGGCTGGGTCGGCTCGCTCAGGGGTACCAGCTGATGCGCGCACTTCAGGCAGAACTTGGCGGCATCGCGGTTTTCCGCGCCGCATTGGGGGCAGAGGCGGGACATGCGAGGGCTGGGCGGTCCGGGGCGCAGCGATTAACCTGAAAGTATGAATCAGATGGTAACACCTTGCGGCGCCGACGCTGCCGCAGGCGCCGGCTGAGGCGGCGCCATCAGGCGCGCGATCAGCGCCTGCTCGGCCGGCCCATCGACCGGAATCCACACGCGCAGCGGGTTGCCGGGCGCCACGTCGATGGGTTGGCCGTCGGCGTTCTTCATGTGCTGCAACTGCACGGTGCGGTTGCCCTGCGGGTGGATGATTTCGATCCAGTCGCCGACGGCGAATCGGTTCTTGGTTTCGACCTCGGCCCAGCCATCGCGCACCGAACGGACTTCGCCCACGAACTGGCTGCGCTGGGCCACGGAATGGCCGGTTTCGTAGTTCTGGTAGTCCTGCGCCGGGCGGCGCTCCAGAAAGCCGCTGGTGTAGCCGCGGTTGGCCAGGCCTTCCAGCTCGGTGATGAGCTGCGGGTTGAAGGGGCGGCCAGCCACCGCGTCGTCGATGGCGCGGCGGTACACCTGGGCGGTGCGCGCCACGTAGTACAGGCTCTTGGTGCGGCCCTCGATCTTGAGCGAGTCGACGCCGATTTTCGCCAGCTTTTCCACCAGCTCGACCGCGCGCAGGTCCTTGCTGTTCATGATGTAGGTGCCGTGCTCGTCTTCCATGATGGGCATCAGCTGGCCGGGGCGGCCTTCTTCCTCGATCAGCCAGACCTTGTCGGCGGCCGGGTGGCGTGCGGCTCTGGCGCCGCCGTCCTGATCGGCGCGCTGCTGCTCGTTGGCGAAGTTGAAGCCGGTCAGTTGCTGGCCGCGCGCCAGCGCCTCGCCGGTGTTGGGATCGACGTCGGCGGCCTGGGTCGTGTAGTTCCAGCGGCAGGCGTTGGTGCAGGTGCCTTGGTTGGGGTCGCGCCGGTTGAAGTAGCCCGACAGCAGGCAGCGGCCGCTGTAGGCGATGCACAGCGCGCCGTGCACGAACACCTCCAGCTCCATGTCGGGGCACTCCTGGCGGATCTGCTCGACCTCGGCCAGCGACAGCTCGCGCGACAGGATGATGCGCGCCACGCCCACCGACTGCCAGAACTTCACCGCCGCCCAGTTGGTGGTGTTGGCCTGCACCGACAGATGGATCGGGATGTGCGGCCACTTTTCGCGCACCTGCATGATCAGCCCGGCGTCGGCCATGATCAGGGCGTCTGGCCGCAGGTCGATCACCGGCTGCAGATCGCGCAGGTAGGTGCGCAGCTTGTCGTTGTGCGCGATCAGGTTGCTGGTGACGAAGAATTTCTTGCCGCGCGCGTGCGCCTCGGCAATGCCCTGGGCCAGCTGCTCCAGGCGAAATTCGTTGTTGCGCGCACGCAGGCTGTAGCGCGGCTGGCCGGCGTACACGGCATCGGCGCCAAAGTCGTAGGCGGCGCGCATCTTGTCCAGGCTGCCGGCGGGCAGCAGCAGTTCGGGGGCTTTCATGGGGGCGTATTGTCGGCGCAGGGGGCCGGGCAGGGGCGCCAAAGGGCATCGGCTTGACGGCAGTCAAGAACCATCAACCCTGACTGGGCTAAGGTCAAAGCATCGAGAGATTCGTAACCCGTCCCAAGGAGAAAACCATGATCCGTGAAGTCGAAGGCGACATTCTGCTGAGCCAGGCTCAGGTGATTGCGCACGGCATCGCCACCCACGACCCGTTCGATTCCGGCCTGGCGCTGGCTCTGCGCGAGCGCTTCCCGTCGATGGTCAAGGACTATCGCCACGCCACCCATGCCAAGGCGCCCGACACCGGCGAGATCTGGGCCTGGCGCGGCGTCAACGAAGACGGCTCCACGCGCGGCATCGTCAACCTGCTGACCCAGGGCATGCAAAGCCAGGACAAGGCCGCGCGCCCGGTCAAGGCCAGGCTGGAAGACGTCAATCGCGCGCTGCGCGCCCTGGCCAGGCACCTGCAGGACGAAGGCGTCAAGAGCGTGGCGCTGCCGCGCCTGGCCACCGGTGTCGGCGCGCTCGACTGGGCCGACGTCAAGCCGCTGATCCAGCAGCACCTGGGCGGCCTGGGCATTCCGGTGCTGGTGTACGAGGTCTATCACAAGGGCATGAAGGCCGACGAAAAGCTCGCCGCCTGAGACGAGCCCCTCAGGCCTGCGTTCTGACGCTCCCGCCCGGGCCACGCGCGGCGCCGGGGTCGGCGCACCAGCGCCCGCACCGGCTTCGGTGCGGGCGCTTTTTTTGTACCATCGGCGCCCCACGCATCCTTTGCAAGGTCGATCGCTCATGAACAAGAAGCTTGCCGCGCTGCTGGCGCTCACCCTGCTGGGCACCGCCCATGCGCAATCGGGCCTGAAGGCGGGCCTGTGGGAAAACCGCACCGTCCGCATGATGGTGGACGGCAAGGACATGACGGCGGCCATGCGTGACGCGGCCGAGCTGCGCAAGCAGCAGATCGCCAAGCTGCCGCCCGCGCAGCGCCAGCAGGCCGAGGCGGCGCTGGCGCGCCAGGGCGGCGACCCGCTGTCGCGGCGCGTGTGCATCAGCGCCGAGATGGCGGCGCGCCAGCAACCCATGGTGCCGCGCCCGCCGCGCGCCGAGTGCGAGCCGCCGAAGTTCAAGCGCGACGGCCAGCGCACCACCTTCGAACTCAGCTGCACCCAGGAAGGCGGCAAGCTGAGCGGCAAGGGCGAGATCGTGACGACCGCCGATCTGATCACCACCCGCCTCGAAACCCGCAGCAGCGACGGCGCCGGCCAGGCCCACACCCTGCTGGCCGAAACGCAGATGAAGTACCTGGGCAGCGACTGCGGCGGGATCAAGCCGCTCGAAGCGCCGGCGCAACCGGCCTCGGCCGCCGCCGCGACCAGCCGTTCGCCACGCAAGCCGGCGCCCGCGAAGTAGCACCCGGCCAGGGCTGAAATGCTACTGAAAACGTAGCTGTCGGCGCTTGCCAGACAAGCGCAGATCGAGTTTCGGCTTTGGAATCAGGGTTGTGGCCCCGGGTGCTGGCCGGCCCCGCCCGGGCCTGCGACAATGACCTTGGGCGGCGCGGCGCCGCCATCGCCCATCGACCCAGGAGCACACGCCATGGCCACGCGCAACACCCATGCCTTCGCCAGCACCCGCAAGCGCTTTCAGACCGCGTCGGGCAGGAGCGGCGAGCTGTATTCGCTGCCGGCGCTGGCCCGGCGCTTCCCCAACGTCAAGCGCCTGCCGGTGTCGCTGCGGCTGGTGCTGGAGTCGGTGCTGCGCCACTGCGACGGCGTCAAGGTGACGCCCGAGCACGTCGAGCAACTGGCCAACTGGCGGCCGCGGGCGCCGCGCACCGACGAGATCCCGTTCACCGTGGCGCGCGTGATCCTGCAGGACTTCACCGGCGTGCCCCTGATGGCCGACCTGGCGGCCATGCGCTCCACCGCGCAGCGCCTGGGCCAGGACCCGAAGAAGGTCGAGCCGCTGGTGCCGGTGGACCTGGTGGTCGACCACTCGGTGATGATCGACTTCTACGGCAAGCACAATGCGCTCGACCTGAACATGAAGCTCGAATTCCAGCGCAACCGCGAGCGCTACGAGTTCATGAAGTGGGGCATGCAGGCCTTCGACACCTTCGGCGTGGTGCCGCCGGGCTTCGGCATCGTGCACCAGGTCAACCTGGAATACCTGGCGCGCGGCGTGCACCGGCGGGCCGACGGCGTGTACTACCCCGACACCCTGGTAGGCACCGACAGCCACACCACCATGATCAACGGCATCGGCGTGGTCGGCTGGGGCGTGGGCGGCATCGAGGCCGAAGCCGCCATGCTGGGCCAGCCGGTGTACTTCCTCACGCCCGACGTGGTGGGCTTCGAGCTCAAGGGCCGGCTGCGCGAAGGCTGCACCGCCACCGACCTGGTGCTGACGGTGACCGAGCGCCTGCGCCAGCACAAGGTGGTGGGCAAATTCGTCGAATTCTTCGGTGAGGGCACGGCCAGCCTGAGCGTGCCCGACCGCGCCACCATCGGCAACATGGCGCCCGAGTACGGCGCCACCATGGGCTTCTTCCCGGTCGACGAGCGCACCCTCGAATACTTTCAGGGCACTGGCCGCAGCAAGGCCGAGATCGAAGCCTTCGAAGCCTGGTTCCGGGCGCAGAACTTGTTTGGCGTGCCGCGCGCCGGCGAGATCGACTACTCGCAACTCATCACGCTCGACCTGGGCCAGGTCACCCCCAGCGTGGCCGGCCCCAAGCGGCCGCAGGACCGCATCGAGCTGGGCCAGCTGTCGGCGCGTTTTGCCGAGCTGTTTTCGCTGCCCATGAGCGACAACGGCTTCAACCGCCCGGCGGCCGAACTGCACCGGCGCCTGGAGGTGGCGCGCGACAACGATCCCGACAGCGACGAACGCGCCCCCGAGCTGGAGCCGCTGCCGCTGGGCGCGGCGCGCTCGGTGGTCGAGATGGTGGCCAACAAGCCGACGCTGGAGTCGGCCCTGTCCGAGGCCGACGTGGTCGAGCCGGTGTCGGCCAACCGCTACACGCTGGGCAATGGCGACGTGCTGATCGCCGCCATCACCAGCTGCACCAACACCAGCAACCCCAGCGTCATGCTGGCCGCCGGCCTGCTGGCCAAGAAGGCGGTGCAGGCCGGCCTGACGGTGCGGCCGCACATCAAGACCTCGCTGGCGCCGGGATCGCGCATCGTCACCGAATACCTCAGCCAGACCGGCCTGCTGCCCTACCTGGAGCAGCTGGGCTTTCCGGTGTCGGCCTACGGCTGCACCACCTGCATCGGCAACGCCGGCGACCTGGCGCCCGAGCTGAACGAGGCCATCACCCGCAACCAGCTGGTGTGCGCGGCCGTGCTGTCGGGCAACCGCAACTTCGAGGCGCGCATCCACCCCAACCTGAAGGCCAACTTCCTGATGAGCCCGCCGCTGGTGGTGGCCTACGCCATCGCCGGCAACGTGATGGTCGACCTGATGACGCAGCCGGTGGGCCGGGGCAAGGGCGGCAAGGACGTGTACCTGGGCGACATCTGGCCCAGCAGCGACGAGGTCAACCGCCTGCTGAAGTACGCCATGAAGGGCAAGGCCTTCCGCGACAACTACGCCAAGGTGCGCAGCCAGCCGGGCCAGCTGTGGGAGCGCGTCCAGGGCGTCGGCGGCGAGGTCTACGACTGGCCGACCAGCACCTACATCGCCGAGCCGCCATTCTTTGATCGATTTACTATCGATTCGATAGCTGCCAGCGCAGGCTACGAGCGCGCTGTAACCCCATCTGACCCGCATGCCGTGGAGGGTGCGCGGATCATGGCGCTGTTTGGCGACTCGATCACCACCGATCACATCTCGCCGGCCGGCAGCATCAAGGAAAGCTCGCCCGCCGGCCAGTGGCTGCAGGCGCACGGCGTGGGCAAGCAGGACTTCAACAGCTACGGCTCGCGCCGCGGCAACCACGAGGTGATGATGCGCGGCACCTTCGCCAATGTGCGCATCAAGAACCTGATGCTCCCGCCGCTGGCCGACGGCAGCCGCGAGGAGGGCGGCCTCACGCTGGCGCAGCCCTCGGGCCAGAAGATGTTCATCTACGACGCCGCCATGGCCTACCAGGCCGCCGGCGTGCCCACCGTGATCTTCGCCGGCGAAGAGTACGGCACCGGCTCCAGCCGCGACTGGGCCGCCAAGGGCACGCAGCTGCTGGGCATCAAGGCGGTGGTGGCCAGGAGCTTCGAGCGCATCCACCGCAGCAACCTGGTGGGCATGGGCGTGCTGCCCTTGCAGTTCAAGGCCGGCCAGTCGTGGGAGGCGCTGGGCCTGAAGGGCGACGAGCTGATCGACATCGTTCCGGCGGCCGACCTGGCGCCGCAAAGCGACGCGCGCCTGGTCATCACGCGCGCCGACGGCTCGAAGAAGGAAGTCCGGCTGACGCTGCGCATCGACACGCCGATCGAGGTCGAGTACTTTCGCGCCGGCGGCATCCTGCCCTACGTGCTGCGGCAGTTGCTGGGATGAAGGGCGCCGGTGCCGACCGCCAGCGGGCTGGGCGCGGCGTCCGGCGGCCGGCCCCTGGCCCGCGTCGGGTGCCCTGATTGACCGCGCCTTGTCTTACCGGCTTCACGCTCAGCCTGTCGCTCATCGTCGCCATCGGCGCACAGAACGCCTTCGTGCTGCGCCAGGGGCTGCGGCGCGAGCACCTGGGCCTGGTGGTGGCGGTGTGCGCGCTGCTCGACGTGCTGCTGATGGCGGCCGGGGTGTTCGGCCTCGGGGCGCTGGTCGGTGCCTCGCCGCGGGTGCTGGACGCCATCACCCTGGCCGGGGCGGCGGTGCTGGTGTTCTACGGTGTGCAGGCGCTGCGCCGCGCGCTGGCGCCGGGGCATCTGCTGGCCGGCCCGGGCGCCGCCGGCATGCCGCGCGCGCGGGCCTTGCGCGAGGTGCTGGCGATCAGCCTGCTGAATCCGCATGTGTACCTGGACACCGTGGTGCTGGTGGGCGCCGTGGGCGCCAGCCAGCCGGTGGCGCTGCGGCCGCTGTTCCTGGCCGGTGCGGGGCTGGCCAGCGCGCTCTGGTTTGCCGCGCTGGGCTATGGCGCGCGGTTGCTGACGCCGCTGTTCGCGCGTCCGGCGGCCTGGCGCGTGCTCGACAGCGGCGTGGCGGTGCTGATGTTCACCATCGCCTGGGGTTTGCTGCGCGGTCTTCGGATGTAGTATCAATTTGATAGCTGCCGACGCTTGTCGTGCAAGCGCTGGGGCCTGATCTGGCTTGATGGCTCGGATGCTTCCCACGACCTGATCGCCGCGGCCGTCGACTGGCCTTCGCGCGCGGCACAATCGGCGCCATGAGTTCGACCCAACAAGCCCTGATCGTCGGCGGCGGCATCGGCGGACTGGCGGCGGCGCTGGCGGCGCTGCGGGCCGGCTGGGAGGTGCGCCTGTTCGAGCGCGCCGCCAGTTTCAGCGAGGTCGGCGCGGGGGTGCAGCTCGGCCCCAACGTGACGCGCATCCTGCACGGCTGGGGGCTGGCCGACGAGCTGCGCGCGGTGGCCGCGTTTCCCCATCGCCTGCAGGTGCGCTGCGCCCTCACCGGCGCCGAGCTGGGCCAGCTGCCGCTCGGTCAGCGCGCCGTCGAACGCTACGGCGCGCCCTACGCCACCATCCACCGGGCCGACATCCACGGCCTGCTGCTGCACGCCGTGCTGCGCCAGGGCGGCGCGCAGCTCAGGCTCGACGAGCCGCTGGCCGGGTTCACCGACGACGGCAAGGCGGTGCGCCTGAGCACCGCCGGCGGCAAGGTGGTGGAAGGCGACGCGCTGATCGGCGCCGACGGCGTGCGCAGCCGCGTGCGCGAGCTGCTGCTGGGTGACGGCGCGCCGCGCCCGACCGGGCACCTGGCCTACCGCACCATGCTGGAGCAGGCCGCGCTGCCGCACGAGCTGCGCAGCGCCCAGGTCACGGCCTGGCTGGGGCCGCGTCTGCACCTGGTGCAATACCCGGTGCGCGGCGGCGCCTGGATGAACGTGGTGGCGATCGTGCAGGGTCAGCCGCCGGCCGAGCTTGACCTGTGGGACCACGCCGCCCATGCGGCCGACCTGGCGCGCGCCATGGGCGACACCTGCGCGCCGCTGCGCGAGCTGATCCGCGCCGCCAACATCGCCACCCTGAACCCGCATCCCTGGCGGCTGTGGCCGCTGGCCGATCGCCTGCCGGTGGGCGCCGCGCGCGAGATGGCGCAAGGCCTGGTGGCGCTGCTGGGCGACGCCGCCCACCCCATGCGACCCTACCTGGCGCAGGGCGCCGGCATGGCGATCGAAGACGCCGCCGAGCTGGGGCGCGCGCTGGCGATGGAAGCGGTCGACGTGTCCACCCGGCTGGCGCGCTACGCGCTGGCGCGCTGGCAGCGCGTGGCGCGCGTGCAGGCGCAGTCGCGCCGCAATGGCGGCATCTTCCACGCCACCGGGGCGGTGCGGCTGGGGCGCAACCTGTCGATGCGGCTGCTGGGCGAGCGGCTGCTGGATCAGCCGTGGCTGTACGGCACGGTCAGCTGAAGGGGACGGCGCATCATTCCGTCAGCGTTGTTGACCTGGGAATCAGCCGGTGGCTTCGGCCTTTGGATGTCTTGCATACCGTTCGGGCTGAGCTTGTCCAGGCCCTTCAACAGGCTCGGGGTGCACGGTTCGGATTTCAGGCTTGCGAAGCCATAGGGTGACACCGGCTGCGCCGGCAGGGGCCACGACCCATGGGTCATCGAAGCGGTCCGCTCAAGTGGTCAGCCTGGCCCCGCGCTTCTGACGGGGGGGCCGGATGCCGCCCGACCGAGAGCGCGCCGCCACGCGGCCAGTCGAGGCGCCACGCACCGCCGCCGCCCGGGCTGCGGCGAGCATCGGCCACGCCGGGCGGGTGTGGCGGTGTGGCCCAGGCGGGCATCAGGGGGCGTTGACGCCTTCAGGCCAGTTTGGCGGCGAACTGGACCAGCCGGCGCGCCTGGTGACCGATGGCGGCCTTGACGTCGCCGCTGAACGGCTGGCCCTGGGTGTGGCTGTAGCCGTAGGGGTTGCCGCCGACCTTGAAGATCACCGGGTCGGTGAAGCCGGGCGCCACCACGATGCCGCCCCAGTGCATGATGGTGGCGTAGAAGGACAGCAGGGTGGATTCCTGACCGCCGTGGGCGTTTTGCGCCGACGTCATGGCCGACACCGCCTTGTTGGCCAGACCACCCTTGGCCCAGACGACGCCCAGGGTGTCGATGAAGGCGCGCATCTGGCTGGCCATGATGCCAAAGCGCGTCGGCGCGACGATCAGGTAGGCGTTGGCCCACTCCATGTCGGCGGCCGTGGCCTGCGGCAGCTGCGCGGTCTTGTCGGCCTGCGCCTTCCAGGCCGGCTGGCCGGCCACCACGGCTTCGGGGGCGGTTTCGGGCACCTTCAGCAGGCGCACCTCGGCGCCGGCGGCGCGGGCGGCCTCGGCGGCGATTTCAGCCATCTGGTGGTTGGTGCCGTAGGTGGAGTAGTAAACGATGGCCAGACGAACGCTCATGAGGGCTCCTGTGAAACGGTTTGGAGAGGATCGAGGGGGTGTCAGCCTCCAGTCTATTGGGATCCTTTGGGGCCATAAATACACAAATCCAACTCATACAATTCCATGATTGGAACAATGGGTGCACCCATGAACCCCATCAGCCTGCCTGCCAACGACCTGATCCTGTTTGCCCACATCGTGGCGGCGGGCAGCTTCACGCGCGCTGCCGACCGCACCGGCCTGCCCAAGGCCACCCTGTCGCGTCGCCTGTCCGAGCTGGAAGACGCCCTGGGCGAGCGCCTGCTGCAGCGCAGCACGCGCCGCCTGGCGCTGACCGAGTTCGGCCAGCACATGCTGGAGCACGCGCAGCGTCTGCTGGAGGAGTCGGCCGCCGCCACGGCGCTGGCGCAGCACCGGCAGCTGACGCCGCAGGGCACGCTGCGGGCCTCGTTTCCGCCCGAGTTCAGCGCGCTGTCGCTGGTGAAGGTGGTGAGCGAGTTCGCGCGCCGCCACCCCGAGGTGCGGCTGGAGCTGGACCTGTCGGCGCGGCGCGTCGATCTGGTGGCCGAACGCTTCGACCTGGCGGTGCGCGCCGCCACCCAGTTGCCCGACGACAGCACCCTGGTGGCGCGCCACATCGTGACGCACGAACACGGCCTGTTCGCCAGCCCGGACTACCTGCGCCGCCATGGCACGCCGGCCACGCCGGCCGAGCTGGAGCGGCACGTCGGGCTGGCCATGCTGGGCAGCGGCGGCGAGCGCCAGCCCTGGCGCCTGACGCGCGGCAAGGAACGCTGGGAAGGCCTGCCGGCCCAGGTGCACTGCGCCAACTCGGTGGGGCTGCAACAGGCGCTGGCGGTCCAGGGCCTGGGCATCGTGGGTCTGTCGGCGCTGTTCGTGCGCCAGAGCCGCGACGCCGACTCGCTGCAGCGCGTGCTGCCCGACTGGTGCCTGCCGCCCACCGGGGTGTGGTGCGTGACGCCGGGGCGGCGCCTGCTGCCCAAGCGCACCAGCGCCTTCATCCAGATCCTGACCGAGGTGCTGGCCGAGGGCGGCGCCGCGCCCGCCCCGCTGGCCGCCGGTCACCGACCGCGCCGATGAGCGCCGGGCCTGCCGGGCGTGGGGGCGGCGCCGCGCCGCCGGCACCACCGGCGGGGCTGGCCCTACACTCGGTGGCATGAGCGCACCCACCTCACCCCAACGTCCCGCCGTGCTGGTGGCGCGGGCGATCTTTCCCGACATCGTCGAGCAGCTGTCGCGCCACTTCGAGGTCGAGTCCAACCCCGACGACACCCTGTGGCCGCGCGCCGAGCTGGTGCGCCGCCTGCAGGGCAAGCAGGGCGTGTTCACCACCGGCGGCGAGCGCATCGACGCCGAGCTGCTGGCCGCCTGCCCGGGGCTGAGGATCTGCGCCAACATGGCGGTGGGCTACAACAACTTCGACCTGCCGGCCATGACGGCCGCCGGCGTGCTGGCCACCAACGCGCCGGGGGTGCTGACCGAAACCACCGCCGACATGGGTTTTGCCCTGCTGATGGCGGCGGCGCGCCGCGTCACCGAGGGCGAACACTTTCTGCGCGCCGGCGCCTGGGACCGCTGGGCCTACGACATGCTGATCGGGCAGGACGTGCACGGCAGCACGCTGGGCATCATCGGCATGGGCCGCATCGGCCAGGCGATCGCGCGGCGCGGCGCGCTGGGCTTCGGCATGCGGGTGATCTACCACAACCGCTCGCGCCTGCCGGCGACCGACGAAGCCGCCCTGGGCGCGCGCTACGTCAGCAAGCAGGAGTTGCTGCAAAGCGCCGACCACGTGGTGCTGGTGCTGCCCTACAGCGCCGCCTCGCACCACACCATCGGCGCTGCCGAGCTGGCGCTGATGAAGCCCAGCGCCACGCTGACCAACATCGCCCGCGGCGGCATCGTCGACGACGCCGCACTGGCGGCGGCGCTGCGCGAAGGCCGCATCGCCGCCGCCGGGCTGGACGTGTTCGAGGGCGAGCCCAAGGTGCATCCCGATCTGCTGGCCTGCCGCAACGTGGTGCTGACACCGCACATCGGCAGCGCCACCGTGCCCACGCGGCGCGCCATGGCCCAGCTGGCGGCCGACAACCTGATCGGCTACCTGGTGCACGGCAAGCCGCTGACCCCGCTCAACCCGGAAGTCGCGGCCCTTTGATACGGCTTCGCGTTCGAACATGACCCACGACCGCTTGGTCTTCGACGCGCAACGAGGTCATGGGTGATGGGTCGTTCTGCAAGCGAGCTGGTGTGAAGCTTGCGATTGATTTTGGCCGCCGGCGCCCATCAGGCAAGCGCCGGTAGCTATCGATATAGTAGCAATCATGGACCTCTCCAACCCTGTCTGGCTGCCCTGGCTGGCGCTGGCCGCACTGTTGCTCAACCTGCTGCTGCTGCTGGCGCTGCTGCTGCGCCGCCCGCGCCGGCCGGCCGACGTGGCCGCGCGCGACGAAGTGCGGCAGTGGTTGGACCAGCAGGGCGAGCGGCTGGAGCGCGGGCTGCGCCAGGAAATGGGTGAGGGCGCGCGCAGCGGCCGCCAGGAGCTGGCGCAGGCGCTGGCCAGCTTCCAGAGCGCGGTCACGGCCCAGGGGGCAGAAGCCGTGCGCACCCAGAACGCCCAGGTCGACGCACTGGCCATGCAGCTGACCCAGCTGCGCGGCACCCTGGGCGACACCCTGGTCGGGCAGTTGCAGCAACTGGCCCTGACCATGACCCAGCAGGCGCAGGAGGCCACGCGCACGCAGAACGCGCAGATCGACGCCTTCGCCCAGCAGCTGGCGCACCTGCGCGGCAGCCTGTCGGAGACGCTGACGCAGCAGCTGCAGCAGCTCAGCGAAGCCAACGCCCGCCGCGTGCAGGAGATGCGCGCCACGCTCGAGCAGCAGATCGGCGCGCTGCAGGCCGCCAACAGCGCCAAGCTCGACGAGATGCGCCAGACCGTCGACGAAAAGCTGCACGCCACGCTGGAGCAGCGCCTGGGCGAGCGCTTCAAGCAGGTGGCCGAACGGCTGGAGCAGGTGCACAAGGGCCTGGGCGAGATGCAGACGCTGGCGCAGGGGGTGGGCGACCTCAAGCACCTGCTGGCCAACGTCAAGACGCGCGGCACCTTCGGCGAGGCGCAGCTGGGGCAACTGCTGGAGCAGGTGTTCGCGCCCGAGCAGTACGCGGCGCAGGTGGCCACGCGCCCCGACACGCGCCACGCGGTCGACTTCGCCATCCGCCTGCCCGGCCGCGGCGACGACGGCGCGCCGCTGTGGCTGCCGATCGACGCCAAGTTCCCGACCGAGGACTACGAGCGACTGCTCGACGCCCAGCAGCGCGCCGACGCCGGCGCGGCCGAGGCGGCCGGCAAGGCGCTGGAAGCGCGCATCCGGCTGGAAGCGCGCAGCATCGCCGACAAGTACGTCGAGCCGCCGCACACCACCGACTTCGCCATCCTGTTCCTGCCCAGCGAGGGCCTGTACGCCGAGGTGCTGCGCCGTCCCGGCCTGATGGAGGCGTTGCAGCGCGAACTGCGCGTCACCCTGGCCGGGCCGACCACGCTGCTGGCCATGCTCAGCAGCCTGCAGATGGGCTTTCGCACCCTGGCGCTGGAAAAGCGCAGCAGCGAGGTGTGGCAGGTGCTGGGCGCGGTCAAGACCGAATTCGCCAAGTTCGGCGACGTGCTGGCGCGCGTCAAGTCGCAGACCCAGACCGTGCTCAACACCCTGGACGCCGCGCAGACGCGCACCAACGTGATGAACCGCGCGCTGCGCCGCGTCGAGGCCCTGCCCGACGAGCAGGCGCTGCAGCTGCTGCCGGGCGGCGGCGACGCCGACGGTGCCGGGGGCAATTCTTGAGCGCTATCACATCAATAGCTGCCGGCGCAGTCTGCGCAAGCGCTGTAGCCGTTTTGAAGGCTGAACCGCGATGGCCCTGAGCGGCCGCCAGGTGCTGCGCCTGATGCTGGCGCAGGTGTGCGTGCACAGCGCCATGACCGGCACCCGGCTGGCGGCGCCGCTCTTGGCGCTCAAGCTCGGCTACAGCGCGGCGGCGGTGGGCGTGCTGCTGGCGCTGTTTGCGCTGTCGGCGGTGTTTCTGGCGCTGCCGGCCGGGCGCCTGGCCGATCGCCACGGTCTGCACCTGCCGCTGGCGCTGGCGGTGTCGGCGGCCATGCTGGGCGCCGGGCTGGCGGCGGCCTGGCCGGTGTTTGCCGTGCTGTGCGCCTCGGCGCTGCTGGTGGGGGCGGCGGCCAACGCGGCGCAGATCGCGCTGCAGCGCCACATCGGCCGCCTGGCCAGCGACGCCGCCGAGCGCAAGCTGGCCTTCAGCTGGATCGCCATCGCACCGGCGGCGGCCAACTTCGCCGGCCCGCTGGTGGCCGGGCTGCTGATCGACCGCGCCGGACCGCAGGCGGGCGATCTGATCGGCTACCGCTGGGCCTTCGGGCTGATGGCGGCGCTGCCGCTGCTGTGCTGGGCGCTGTTGCGCGGCACGCCGCGCGCGCCGGTGGTGCCGGCCGCGGCGGGCGAGGAGCGCGCCTCGGTGTGGGATTTGCTGGGCCACGCCGCCATGCGCCGTCTGCTGCTGGTCAACTGGCTGCAGTCGATGGCCTGGGACGTGCACATGTTCGTGCTGCCGCTGCTGGGGCACGAGCGCGGGCTGTCGGCGTCGGTGATCGGCGCGCTGCAGGGCGCGTTCGCGGTCGCCGCGGCGCTGGTGCGCATGGCGCTGCCGCTGCTGGCGCGCCGGCTGGCCGAATGGCAGGTGATCTACGCCTCCACCCTGCTGGCGGCCTGCGCGCTGCTGGCCTACCCGTGGATGCCGGGGCCGCTGGGCATGGGCGCCTGCTCGATGGTGCTGGGCGTGGCCCTGGGCGCGGTGCAGCCGATGGTGATGAGCCTGCTGCACGAGGTGGCGCCCATCGAGCGCCAGGGCGAGGCCATGGCGCTGCGCTCGCTGACCATGAACGCCTCCAGCTTCACCATGCCGATGCTGTTCGGCTCCATCGGCGCCGTCATCGGCACCGGCGGTCTGTTCTGGCTGGTGGCGCTGGTGCTGGCGCTGGGCGCGCGCAGCGTGCCGGCCCTGGGCGGGGCGGCGCGGCCACCGTCGGCCTGAGACCGAACCACCCGCCCGGCCCGGCCCACGCCGGCTTCGGGCACGGCGGCGCCGCCGCTGCCGGAACCGATCAGTCGACTTCGGCGATCAGCTCGATCTCGACGCAGGCGCCGAGCGGGATCTGCGCCACGCCGAAGGCGCTGCGCGCGTGCTTGCCGGCGTCACCGAACACCTGGCCCAGCAGCTCGGAGCAGCCGTTGGTGACCAGGTGCTGCTCGGTGAAGTCGGGCGTGCTGTTGACCAGGCTCATCACCTTGACGATGCGGCGCACCTTGCCCAGATCGCCCACCGCCGCCTGCAGCGTGCCCATCAGGTCGATGGCGACTGCGCGCGCGGCCTGCGCCCCTTCGGCGGTGGTCATGCTGGCACCCAGCTTGCCGACCCAGGGCTGGCCGTCCCGGCGCGCGATGTGGCCGGACAGGAACACCAGCGGGCCGCTGCGCACGAAGGGCACGTAGGCGGCGGCGGGGGTGCTGACGGGCGGCAGGCTGATGCCCAGGGCTTTGAGCTGCTCGGCGGGATGGGTCATGGTCGGGGTCTCCGGAAGAAGGGGCGGATCACCGAGCGGTGGCAACGGCTCGGACCGCGGGGCGGCCATTGTCGCACCGGCTGGCGTGGGCGCGGCGCCACGCCGGCGCGGCGTTTGCGGAGATACTGGCACCCAGGCGCTGGCCTGGCGCGCTCGCGGGCTTAGGCTCCCAAGCGGCCCTGGCGCTTATCTGGTCTGCGCCAGAAGCTATCGAAGCCATAGCGTCCGATGCGGTTTTCCGAACCCCCGCCAACCCCTGCCGCGCTCGGGCGCTGGCGCGGCCATGCGCTGACGGCGCTGCTGGCGGGCGGCGTGCTGGGCGTGGCGGCGCAGCTGCAGCAGGCGCGCCTGTGGCCGGCCTGGGCCTATGCGCTGACGGGCCTGCTGGCGCTGCTGCTGGCGGTGGCGGCCTGGCGCCCGCGCCGGGCCGGGGCGCGCGCGCTCGGGCTGTGGCTGCTGGCCGGGGCGCTGGCCGCCGGCGCCAGCACCGGCTGGCGCGCCGGGCTGCGCCAGGCCGAGCGGCTGGCGCCGGCGCTGGAAGGGCGCGACCTGCGGCTGACCGGCCGCATCGCCGGCCTGCCGCAGCGCGGCGAAGCCGGCTGGCGCTTTCGCTTCGACGTCGAGCGGGCCAGCCTGGACGGCGCGCCGGTGCGCGTGCCGCCGCGCGTGCAGCTGGGCTGGTACGGCTGGGTGGCGACGGCCGACGAAACCGACGCCGAGCGCCCCGTGGCCGCGGCGCTGCGCAGCGGCGACCGCTGGCAGCTGACGGCGCGGCTGAAGGCGCCGCACGGCAACCTGAACCCGCACGGCTTCGACCTGGAGCTGTGGCTGTGGGAGCAGGGCGTGGGCGCCAGCGGCTACGTGCGCAGCGGCCCGCGCGAGGCGCCGGCGCGCCGGCTGGAGGAAGGCGGCGCCTCGCTGCCGCGCTGGCGGCAGGCGGTGCGCGACCGCATCCTGGACGGCGCCGACGCCGGCGACGCCACGGCGCGCCGGCTGGCCGGCATCGTGGCGGCGCTGGTGACGGGCGATCAGAACGCCATCGAGCGCGCCGACTGGGACGTGTTTCGCGCCACCGGCGTGGCGCACCTGATGAGCATCTCCGGCCTGCACATCACCATGTTCGCCTGGCTGGCGGCGGCGCTGGTGGGTGCGTTGTGGCGGCGTTCGGCGCGCTGGGGCTGGCCGGCCGGCCGCAGCCCCTGCCTGTGGCTGCCGGCACCGACGGCGGCACGGCTGGGCGGCCTGCTGCTGGCGACGGCCTATGCGCTGTTCAGCGGCTGGGGCGTGCCGGCGCAGCGCACGGTGCTGATGCTGGCCGCGCTGACGCTGCTGCACGTCGCCGGCCTGCGCTGGCCCTGGTGGCTGAATGCGCTGGCGGCGGCGGTGGTGGTGCTGGCGCTGGACCCGTGGGCGCTGATGCAGCCCGGCTTCTGGCTCAGCTTCGTCGCCGTGGCGGTCCTGTTTGCTACCGATTCGAGAGCGGCCGGCGCACAACAGACGGGCGCCAGAGCCCGATGGCTTGCCTTGCTGCGGGAGCAGGGCGTGGTCACCCTGGCGCTCACGCCGCTGTCGCTGATCCTGTTCGGCCAGGCCTCGGTGGTGGGCCTGCTGGCCAACCTGCTGGCCATTCCCTGGGTCACGCTGCTGGTCACGCCGCTGGCGCTGCTGGGTGTGCTGTGGGCACCGCTGTGGAGCCTGGCCGCCTGGGCGCTGCGGCCGCTGGCGGCGCTGCTGGGCTGGCTGGCGGCCTGGCCCTGGGCCAGCGTGTCGCTGCCGGCGCTGCCGCTCGTGCTGGGGCTGGCGGCGGTGGCCGGCGGGCTGCTGCTGGCGCTGCGCTGGCCGCCGGCGTGGCGGCTGGCCGGCCTGCCGCTGGTGCTGCCGCTGGCGCTGTGGCAGCCGCCGCGTCCCGCGCCGGGCCAGTTCGAGCTGCTGGCGGCCGACGTCGGGCAAGGCAGCGCGGTCATCGTGCGCACCGCGCGCCACAGCCTGCTGTACGACGCCGGGCCGCGCTACTCGCTCGAAAGCGATGCCGGCCATCGCGTGCTGGTGCCGCTGCTGCGCGCCCTGGGCGAGCGCCTGGACAGCGTGGTGCTGAGCCACCGCGACAGCGACCACACCGGCGGCGCTCGCGCCGTGTTGGCGGCGCAGCCGCAGGCCGAGCTGCGCGCGTCGATCGAGGACGGGCACGAGCTGCAGGCGCTGCGCCCGGCCACCCGCTGCCAGGCCGGCCAGCGCTGGCAGTGGGACGGCGTGGCCTTCGAGCTGCTGCACCCCGACGCCGCCGACCACGCCCGCCCGCTCAAGTCCAACGCCCTCAGCTGCGTGCTGCGCGTGCGCGCGGCCGACGGCGCCGCCGCCTTGCTGACCGGCGACATCGAGCAGGCGCAGGAGCAGGCGCTGGTGGCGCGCACGCCCGAGCTGCGCGCCGACGTGCTGCTGGCGCCGCACCACGGCAGCCGCGGTTCGTCGTCGGCCGCGCTGCTGGCGGCGGTGCGCCCGCGCTGGGTGCTGGTGCAGGCCGGCTACCGCAACCGCTTCGGTCACCCGGCAGCCGAGGCGCTGGCGCGCTACGCCGCCGTCGGTGCGCAGCCGGTCGGCTCGCCGCGCTGCGGCGCCATGCGCTGGCACAGCGCGCAGCCCGGCGCGCTGCGCTGCGAACGCGACACGGCGGCACGCTACTGGCATCATCAACCGCCATGAAGACGCTGCTGATCGTCTACCACAGCCTGACCGGCGGCACGCGCCAGATGGCCGAGGCGGCGGCCCAGGCCGCGCGCCAGGAGGGCGGCGTGGCGGTGCGCCTGCTGACCGCCGCGCAAGCCGGCCCGCCGGACCTGCTGGCAGCCGACGGCTACCTGTTCGCCACGCCGGAGAACCTGGCGGCCATGGCCGGGCTGATGAAGGACTTCTTCGACCGCTGCTACTACCCGGTGCTCGAACGCATCCAGGGGCGGCCCTACGCCGCCATGATCTGCGCCGGCAGCGACGGCGCCGGCGCGCTGCGCCAGCTCGAACGCATCGCCACCGGCTGGCGGCTGAAGCAAGTGGCGCCCGGCCTGATCGTCTGCACCCACGCCCAGACGCCCGAGCGCATCCTGGCGCCCAAGACCATCGAGCCGCCGGACCTGGCGCGCTGCGCCGAGCTGGGCGCCGGGCTGGCGGCGGGGCTGGGGGCGGGGGTGTTCTGAGCGCGGCCGCGCCGGCCCCCGCTACGCGCCCAGCGCCGCCGCCACTTCCTGCCCCAGCTCGATCACGGCCATGGCGTAGTAGCTGCTCCAGTTGTAGCGGGTGATGACGTAGAAGTTTTCGGTGCCGGCCACGTAGCTGGGTTCGGCGGCGCCGTTCTGCAGCTCGATCAGCGCCAGCGGGCCGTCGTGGGCCTGGCCGGCGGCGTCCAGGCGGGCGCCCAGCTCGGCAAAGCGCGCCGGCCGGAACGAGGGCAGGATGTCGGGCGCCAGCAGGCGGTCCAGGTCGGCCTCGGGCGCCAGTTGCACCGGGTAATGCGTGGGCTGGCCGGGCTGCCAGCCGTAGCCCTGGAAGTAGTGCGCCACCGAGCCGATGGCGTCGCCTTCGCTGCCCCACAGGTCGATGTGGCCGTCGGCGTCGAAGTCGATGGCGTAGCGCACCCAGCTGGAGGGCATGAACTGCGGCATGCCCATGGCGCCGGCGTAGCTGCCCAGCGGTTGCTGCGGGTCCATGCCGCTGCGCTGACACAGCGACAGGTACTGCGCCAGCTCGTCCTGAAAGAACGCCTGACGCGCCGCCGCCCGCGGGTGCTGGGGCGGGAAGTCGAAGCTGAGCGTGGCCAGCGCGTCGAGCACGCGAAAGCTGCCCATGTTCTGGCCGTAGATGGTTTCCACGCCGATGATGCCGACCACGATCTCGGGCGGCACGCCGTAGTCCTGCTGGGCGCGCGCCAGCGTCGCGCGGTTGCGCTGCCAGAAGCGGGCGCCGGCGCGGATGCGCGTGGCATCGATGAAGCGGCTGCGGTAGGCGCGCCAGTTCTTGGCCGTGCCGCGCGCCGGCGGCAGCATCAGGCGCGGCACGTTGGGCAGGTGCTGGGCCTGGCCGATGGTGTCGCGCACCCAGTCGGGCGGCAGGTCGCGCCGGGCCGCCATGTCTTCGGCCCAGCGCAGGGCGTCGGGGCGGCTGGCGTAGCTGGACGGGGCGGCCTCGGGCAGGCGACGGCGTTTGGGGCCGTTCTGGGCTGCAGCGCTGACGGGGAGTGCGCCAGCAGCTATGCAAATGGTAGCAAGCAGGCGACGTCGATCAAAGGGCAGGCGGGGTGCGGTCATGGCGGGTGGGGTGGCGCGGCCAGGGCAGGCGGCGCAGTTCGCGTTGCAGTGTAGTCAGCCGGGGCGCCGCCGCCTGCGACGGGGCGTAACGCAGGGTTTCCAGGGCCAGCAGCCAGTCGGTGAGCGGCTGGCGCAGGGCCGCGGGCAGCGTGCTGTGCGCCACCTGCTGCGCCAGCGCGCGTGGCGGCGCCTGCGGCGGCGCATTCAGGCCGGCCTGGGCCAGCAGCCGGCGCGCGCGCGCCAGCAGGCGCAGCCAGGGGTCGTGCTGGCTGCGTTCCCAGCGCGCCCAGGCCATGCCGAGCAGGGCGGCGGCCACCAGCAGGCCAGCCAGCACCTTGCCCAGGTCGGTCCAGTTGGGGCTGGCAAAGCCCAGCTGGCGCAGCAGGTCGAGCTGTCGGCTCTGGGTGTAGTTGAGCACCCATTGGTTCCAGCCGTTGTTGGCCGCTTCCCACAGGCTGCGCAGCTGCGCCATCAGGGTCGGGCTGAGGGTGCCGAGGGCGCCGGCCACCAGGCCTTCCGGGCGGCGCAGCCGCTGCAGCTGGCCGATGCGCGCCGGCTGCACGGCGGCCGTGGGGTCCACGCGCAGCCAGCCGCGCCCGGGGTCCCAGACTTCGGTCCAGGCGTGGGCGTCGGCGTTGCGCACCACCCAGTAGCCGTCGACACCGTTGAGCTCGCCGCCCTGAAAGCCGGTGACGATGCGCGCCGGCACCCCGGCGGCGCGCAGCAGCACCACGAAGGCCGAGCTGATGTGCTCGCAAAAACCCGCCTTGGTGTCGAACCAGAACTCGTCGGCGCTGTGCTGGCCGCTCACGCCGGGCTCCAGCGTGTAGTGGTAGCCGCCGCTGCGCAGGCGCTCCAGCGCCGCCTGCACCAGGGCCAGGGTGTTGCCGGCGCCGTGCCGGTCGCGCAGCTGCTGGGCCAGCGCCAGCGTGCGCGGGTTGTGGTCGGCCGGCAGGCGCAGCTGCTCGTCCAGATCGCGCCGCGCCTGGCCGTCGCTGCCGACCAGGCCGTAGTGGAACAGCGGGTAGCTTTCGGCGCGGTAGCGCAGCAGCTCGCTCACCGGGCGCGGGCTGAGCCATTGCAGATCACCGGTCAGGCGCGCGCTGCGGCCTTCGGGCAGCTCGGGCGCGCGCGGCGCGACGTCGAGCGTGAGCAGCCAGGGGCGAAGGCTGGGTTCGAGCGTGACCTCATAGCGCACCGGTTCGCCCTGCACGCGCAGATCGGACGGCGGCGGCAGGCCCAGGCCTTCGAAGCCGGGGCCGCCGCGCGCCGTCCACTGCCGGCCGTCGAAGCGGCTCAGCACCGGCCCGCGGAAGTACAGCTGGCCCTGCGGCGGCGGCGGGCCGTCGAACTTCACGCGCAGGGCAATGCCGTCGTCCAGCGCCAGCTTGGCCACCTGGCCGACCTCCATGGTCGAGGACAGGCCGCTGCGACCGGTCAGGGCGTCGCTGGGCATGCCCCACAGCGGCGCCAGGCGCGGAAAGAACAGGAACAGCGCCAGCATCACCGGCGTGCCGGCCAGCGCCATGCGCAGCGCCACCGCGGCCGATTCGCGCAGGCTGGGCTCGCCCACCGGACGGTGCGCGTGCACCAGCGCCGTCAGCAGGCCCAGCAGGCCGATCAGCATGGCGGTGGCCACCGGCAGCGTCTGCGCGTAGAAGAAGTTGGTCAGCAGCGTGAAGAAGCCGAGGAAGAACACCACCAGCGCGTCGCGCCGGGCGCGCAGCTCCAGCGTCTTGAGCGCCAGCAGCACCACCACCAGCGTCACCCCGGCGTCGCGCCCCAGCAGCGTGCGGTGCGAAGTCCAGGTGCCGACCAGGGTCAGCGCCAGCAGCAGCACCAGCCAGGCGCGCCGCGGCAGCGGCCGGCTGCGCAGCGCCAGCAGACCGCGCCAGGCCAGCACGGCGGCCGCCAGCGCGCTGCACCACAGCGGCAGATGCGGCACCAGCGGCAGGATCAGCCAGCCGATCACGGCCAGCAGAAACAGCGTGTCGCGCGCTTCGCGTGGCAGGCGGCGGAGGGCGGTGAGCGTCATCGGGCGGCGGCGTGGGGCGGTGGGGGTCAGGCGCTGGCCAGCGCCTGCAGACAGCGCAGCCGCTGGGCGGCACCGCCGGCCGGGGCGATTTCGCGCCCGGGCAGGCGCAGGCCGTAGTCGAGCTGCTGCGCGTCGGCCGCCAGCACCCAGGCGGTCAGGCGCGCCAGGCGCGCTTCGGGGTCGAGCGCGCCGGCGCGCGCGTAGTCCAGCCACAGCGTCTGGCGCTGCAGGTGCAGGGTGTCGCGCGACACCGGCGCTTCGGCGCGGGCGAACTTCTTCCACACGATCAGGCGCGCCGGGTCGCCGCGCTGGTAGGCGCGCACGCCGTCGAATTCGCCACTGGCGCGCGCGCCGGCCGCCACGCCGCTGCCGGCGCGCGGCTCGCCCGGCGGCAGCGGCGGGGCCTGCGGCTCGGGCGCCGGATACACCAGCACCTGGGCGGCCGGGCGCCACACCGTCCAGACGCGGAAGTTGCCGAGCGGAAAGCGGGTCTCGACCGTCAGCGCCGGCACCCGGTGCAGGCCGCGCCGCGCCGGCTGAAAGCTGACCTGCACCGTGGCCTGCCCCTGCGCCGGCACGTCGGCCCAGGACCAGTGCGCGCCTTCCAGCAGGGCCACGCCGATGGCGTGGCGGGGCGTGCGGCGGGTGCTGGTCAGCTTGACGTCCAGCACCGCCAGCGCACCGGCGAACAGTGGCTGCGGCGGCAGCAGTTGCAGGTGCAGGCCGCGCAGCGTGTGGTGGCCGACCACCATGCCGGCGGCGGCGCTGCCGGCCAGCAGAAAGGTCAGCAGGTAGCCCAGATTGAGCTGGTAGTTGATGGCGGCGATCAGCAGCACGAGCAGCGTGGCGGCCAGCATCCAGCCGGCGCGCGTGGGCAGGATGTAGACGTTGCGCTGCGTCAGCAGCAGCGTGTCGGTCAGCGGCAGGCGCGACTGCCACCAGGCCCGCAGGCGTGCGCGCCAGGCCCACCAGGGGACTGCGGGTGCGGATTCAGAAGCCGGGCTGGAGCGCACGTGTCGAGCGGTGGGCGTGAGGGTTCGGGTCGTCAATCCAGCGTCCGGGCGCAGAGGTTTCGGAAGGGGCGCTGTACATGGATGTGGATGAAAGGGTCTGGCGCACCATGGGCCCATGGCCCGTCTTGGGTAGCCCGCAAGCGCCGTGGGTGTGGTCTGTCCGGCGTTCCTTGCGAATCCCTGGCGCTTTGCTGCGCATGGAGGTCGGGCGCCGTTCAGGCCAGTGGCACGGCGTCGATCATGGCGCGCACCTGCTCCAGCGCGCCGCGGCCGGACTGGCTGACCGGCACCATGCGGTGCGCCACGCATTGCGGCAGGATGGCCTGCACATCGTCCGGGGCCACGTAGTCGCGCCCGGCGATCAGGGCGCGTGCGCGGGCCGCGCGCACCAGGGCGATGCCGGCGCGCGGCGACAGGCCCTGCATGAACCAGCGGCCGCTGCGGGTGGCGGCGATCAGGTCCTGCACGTAGTCCAGCAGCGGCTCGGCCACGTGCACGCGCGCCACCGCCTGCTGCAGCGCGGCCAGCGCGCTGGCGTCGAGCAGCGCGGGCAGCCGGTCGAGCAGCTCGCGCCGGTCGTGGCCGGCCAGCAGGGTGCGCTCGGCGGCGCGCTCGGGGTAGCCCAGGCTGATGCGCATCAGAAAGCGGTCGAGCTGCGATTCCGGCAGGGCGTAGGTGCCCAGCTGGTCGAACGGGTTCTGCGTGGCGATGAGGAAGAACGGCCAGGGCAGGGGGCGGGTTTCGCCCTCCACGCTGACCTGCTGTTCCTCCATCGCCTCCAGCAGGGCCGACTGCGTCTTGGGGCTGGCGCGGTTGATCTCGTCGGCCAGCAGCACCTGGGCGAACACCGGGCCGGGGTGGAACACGAAGGCTTCCTTGCCGCGGTCGTACACCGACACGCCCGACAGGTCGCTGGGCATCAGGTCGGCGGTGAACTGCACGCGCGAGAACTGCAGGCCGAAGGTGCGCGCCAGCGCGTGCGCCAGGGTGGTCTTGCCGACGCCGGGCACGTCTTCGATCAACAGGTGGCCGCCGGCCAGCAGGCAGGTCACGCCGTCCTGCACCTGGGTCGGTTTGCCCACCACCACGGTGTTAAGCTGCGCCAGCACGGCTTGGATTTTGGATGTCACGTCCATGCAAGGAAGGTAACGGATATTCGGTGCCGTATTCTGTGCGCGTGGAGACTGCCATGAGTAGAACCGGATATTTCACACACCCCGACTGCCGCAAGCACGACATGGGCGCCGGCCATCCCGAGTGCCCGCAGCGGCTCGACGCGATCGAGGACCGCCTGCTGATCACCGGCGTGGCCGACGCCCTGGAGCGCCGCGAGGCCACGCCGGCCGCCATGGGCGATCTGCTGCTGGCGCATGGCCGCCGCCACGTGGCGGCCCTGCGCGGCCTGAACGACATCCTGCTGGAGGAGATGGACGCCGGCGGCCCCGACCGCTATTCGCTCGATCCCGACACTTCGATGAACCGCTACACCTACCGCGCCGCGCTGTTGTCGGCCGGCGCTGCCATCGACGCGGTGGACGCGGTGGTGGCGGGCGAGCTGACCAACGCCTTCTGCGCCACCCGCCCGCCCGGCCACCACGCCACGCGCAACCAGGCCATGGGTTTCTGCTTCTTCAGCAACGTGGCGGTGGCGGCCAAATACGCCTGCGAGCGCCACGGCCTCAAGCGCGTGGCCATCGTGGACTTCGACGTGCACCACGGCAACGGCACCGAAGACATCGTGGCCGGCGACGAACGCATCCTGATGGTGAGCTTCTTCCAGCACCCGTTCTACCCCGAAGGCGGCGCGCAGAAGCAGGACGCCAACCTGGTCAACTGCCCGGTGCCGGCCTACACACGCGGCATGGACGTGCGCGAGCTGGTCGAGCTGATGTGGATGCCGCGGCTGGAGCAGTTCCAGCCCGAGCTGGTGTTCATCAGCGCCGGCTTCGACGCCCACCGCGAGGACGACATGGGCCAGCTCGGCCTGACCGAATCCGACTTCGCCTGGATCACCGAGCGCGTCAAGGGCGTGGCCGAGCGCTTTGCCCAGGGCCGCATCGTGAGCTGCCTGGAAGGGGGCTACAACCTCAACGCGCTGGCGCGCAGCGTGGAGGCGCACCTGCGCGTGCTGGCCGAGGTGTGATCCGGAGATGTGAATAGAATCGGCTTCCAGCGGCCGATCGGCAAGCGCCAGCAGCTATCGTATTTGTAGTGCATGACGGCGCCGACGGGTCGCCGCCGGCCACCGGACGGAGCCATCACCATGAGCGCATCTCCAGCCATACCTGCCGAACCCCTGGTGCGCCATCAGCGCGATGCGCGCGGCGTGCACCGGCTGACGCTGAACCAGCCCAAGTCCTTCAACGTGCTGAGCGAGGCCATGCTGGCCGAGCTGCAGCGGCTGCTCGACCAGATCGGCGCCGACCCGGCCGCGCGCGCGGTGGTGATCGGTGCCGAAGGCAAGGCCTTCTGTGCCGGCCATGACCTCAAGCAGATGAAGGCCAGTCCGCGGCTGGACTATTACCAGGCGCTGTTTGCCCAGTGCAGCCGCATGATGCTGTCGATCCTCAGGCTGCCGGTGCCGGTGCTGGCACGCGTGCAGGGCCTGGCCACGGCGGCCGGCTGTCAGCTGGTGGCACAGTGCGATCTGGCGGTGGCGGCGCAGGGGGCGCGCTTCGGTGTCAACGGCATCGACGTCGGCCTGTTCTGCAGCACGCCCAGCGTGCCGCTGGTGCGCAACATCGCGCCCAAGCAGGCCATGGAGATGCTGCTGACCGGCGGCTTCATCGGCGCCGAGGAGGCGCAGGCGCGTGGCCTGGTCAACCGCGTGGTGCCCCCCGAACAGCTCGACGAGACGGTGGAGGCGCTGGTCGGCGCCATCCTGGCCAAGCCGCGTGCGGCCATCGCCGCCGGCAAGGAGCTGTTCTATCGCCAGCGCGAGCTGGGCATCGAGGCCGCTTACCAGCTGGCCGGCCAGACCATGGCCTGCAACATGATGCTGGACGTCACCCAGGAAGGCGTGCAGGCCTTCATCGACAAGCGGGAACCGGCGTGGCGCAAGACGGCGTGCTGACCGCGCTGGCGGCCGGTGGGCTGAGCGGCATGCGCCGGCTGCGCATCGACGACTGGAGCGAATGGTGGGCGGCCGTCACGCGGCCGGTGGTGCTGGGCGAGTTCCTGCTGATGCTGGCCAGCGGCCTGCTGGCCTGGGGCGTCACGGCGCTGCTGCGGCGCCACCGCGCGCTGCCGGCGCAGGCCCAGCCGGGCATTCTGTTGGGGCGCCGTGGCGTGGACGGCGTGCTGTTTCCGCTGCTGTGGCTGACCCTGGCCTGGCTGGCGCGCCTGGCCTGGCTGCGCTGGGAAGCTTCGGCACCGCTGCTGCGCGTGGCGCTGCCGGTGCTGCTGGCGCTGCTGGTGATTCGGGTCGGGGTCAAGGTGCTGCAGGCGGCGTTTCCGCGCGCGCGCTTCGTGCGCGCGCTGGAGCGCAGCATTTCCTGGCTGGTCTGGGGCCTGTGGGTGCTGTGGCTGAGCGGTTTGCTGCCGGTGCTGCTGGAAGAGGCCGACCACCTGACCTGGAAGGTCGGCGCGGCCACGCTCAGCCTGCGCAGCCTGCTGGAAGGGGGGCTGAACGTCGTCATCGCCCTGCTGCTGGCGCTTTGGCTGTCGTCGGCCATCGAGTCGCGCCTGCTGCGCGAGGTCGGCGGCGGCACCCTGTCGATGCGCAAGATGCTCGCCAACGCCACGCGCGCGGTGCTGGTGTTCGTGGCGGTGCTGGTGGCGCTGTCGGCGGTGGGCATCGATCTGACCGCGCTGTCGGTGCTGGGCGGAGCCATCGGCGTCGGCATCGGCCTGGGCTTGCAGCGGCTGGCGGCCAACTACGTGTCGGGCTTCGTGGTGCTGGCCGAGCGCGCACTGCGCATCGGCGACATGGTGCGCGTCGACGGTTTCGAAGGGCAGATCACCGACATCCGCGCGCGCTACACCGTGATTCGCAGCAGTTCGGGGCGCGAGTCGGTGGTGCCCAACGAACTGATGGTGACGCAGCGGGTGGAAAACCTGTCACTGGCCGACCGGCGCATCTGGCAGTCGACCACCGTCGGTGTCGGTTACGGCAGCGATGCGCGCCAGGTGCAGCAGTTGCTGCGCGATGCGGCGCTGACGGTGCCCCGCGTGCTGCGCGAGCCGGCGCCGTCGGCCTCGCTGTCGGCCTTCGGCGCCGATGCGCTGGAGTTCACGGTCGGCTACTGGATGAGCGAGCCCGAAGCCGGGGTGCTGGGCCTGCGCTCCGAGGTCAACCTGGCGATCCTCGACGCGCTGCGCCGCCACGGCATCGAGATCCCGTTCCCGCAGCGCGTGCTGCACCATCCGCCGCCTGCGCCGACGCCCGCTGAAAGCAGGGTAGAATGAAAAAGCACGATCGTTCGATTTTGGTGGATCTGTCGCTTGAGTGATGTCCGTCAGGCGGCCCGCCACAGGTCGTGAACTAGAATGATTTCGAGTCGCCACGCAGCGGGAAACTGCCGCGCCGGCAAACGTCAAGTGAACAGCAGCCCAGGAGATCTGTACCCATGAAAGCACTCGTCGCCGTCAAGCGCGTGGTGGACTACAACGTGAAGGTGCGCGTCAAGAGCGACGGCACCGGCGTGGACATCGCCAACGTCAAGATGAGCATGAACCCGTTCGACGAAATCGCGGTGGAAGAAGCCGTGCGCCTGAAGGAAAAGGGCGTGGTCAGCGAGATCGTCGCCGTCTCCTGCGGCGTCGCCCAGTGCCAGGAAACCCTGCGCACCGCCATGGCCATCGGCGCCGACCGCGCCATCCTGGTCGAAACCGATGCCGAGCTGCAGCCGCTGGCCGTGGCCAAGCTGCTCAAGGCTTTGGTGGACAAGGAGCAGCCCGGCCTGGTGATCCTGGGCAAGCAGGCGATTGACGACGACGCCAACCAGACCGGCCAGATGCTGGCCGCGCTGGCCGAGCTGCCGCAGGCCACCTTTGCCAGCAAGGTCGAGATTGCGGACGGCAAGGCCAGCGTCACGCGCGAGGTCGACGGCGGCCTGGAAACCCTGGCCCTCACGCTGCCGGCGGTGGTCACCACCGACCTGCGCCTGAACGAGCCGCGCTACGTCACGCTGCCGAACATCATGAAGGCCAAGAAAAAGCCGCTCGACACCGTCAAGCCCGAGGACCTGGGCGTGGATGTGGCGCCGCGCCTGAAAACGCTGAAAGTGGCCGAGCCGCCCAAGCGCGGCGCCGGCATCAAGGTGCCCGACGTCGCCACCCTGGTGGACAAACTGCGCAACGAAGCCAAAGTCATCGGATGACCGAATGACCGCGCGGCTTCGCCGCTTCGATGACGCCGCTGGCGCGGCGTGACCCTTGAACCCTTGGGCATTGAAGCGCGGCGAAGTCATCCGTCATTTGTCATCGCACCCCATTCCCGGAGATTTCTCATGACCGCACTCGTCATTGCCGAACACGACAACGCCTCCATCAAGGGCGCCACCCTCAACACCGTCACCGCCGCGGCCGCCTGCGGTGGCGACGTGCACGTGCTGGTGGCCGGCCACAACGCCGCTGCCGCCGCCCAGGCCGCCAGCCAGATCGCCGGCGTCGCCAAGGTGCTGCACGCCGACGCCCCAGCCCTGGCCCACGGCCTGGCCGAAAACCTGGCGGCCCAGGTGCTGGCGGTGGCCGGCAACTACAGCCACATCCTGTTTCCCGCCACCGCCGGCGGCAAGAACGCCGCCCCGCGTGTGGCCGCCAGGCTGGACGTGGCGCAGATCAGCGAAGTCACCAAGGTCGACAGTCCCGACACTTTCGAGCGCCCGATCTACGCCGGCAACGCCATCGCCACCGTGCAGTCGGCCGACGCCACCAAGGTGATCACCGTGCGTGCCACCGGCTTTGACGCCGCCGCGGCCAGCGGCGGCAGCGCCGCGGTCGAGAGCGTGGCTGCCGTGGCCGACAGCGGCAAGAGCGGCTTCGTTGGCCAGGAAATCGCCAAGAGCGACCGCCCCGAACTGACCGCCGCCAAGATCGTCGTCTCCGGCGGTCGCGCCCTGGGCAGCGCCGAGAAGTTCAACGAGGTCATGACCCCGCTGGCCGACAAGCTGGGCGCCGCCATCGGCGCCAGCCGCGCGGCGGTGGATGCCGGCTATGCGCCCAACGACCTGCAGGTGGGGCAGACCGGCAAGATCGTGGCGCCGCAGCTCTACATCGCCGCCGGCATTTCGGGCGCCATCCAGCATCTGGCGGGCATGAAGGACAGCAAGGTCATCGTCGCCATCAACAAGGACGAAGAGGCGCCGATCTTCAGCGTGGCCGACTACGGCCTGGTGGCCGACCTGTTCGAGGCCGTGCCCGCGCTGACCCAGGCCCTGTGATTGTCCGGCGCGGCACCAGAACGAAGGTGCGCGCTGGTCCACTGAAACATTGAAATGGGCGGCGAGGGACACCCCAGACGGGGGGCGATGCAAGGCGCCAGGCGCAGCAACAGCCGGTGCTGTGGCGAGCATGGGCAACGCCGCAGCGTGCCCGTATCTGGTGGACAGCACCGTTCCGATTTCAGTGTTTCGGTGGACTGGGATGTCTCGGTTCAAGGGCGTCGCATGCGATGCCCTTTTGTTTTGCATGTTTCAGGATCCCTGCCATGAGCTACAAGGCCCCCGTCAAAGACCTGCTGTTCAACATCGAGCATCTGGCCCGCATCGACCAGATCGCCGCCATCCCCGGCTTCGAGGATGCCGGCCTGGAGACCGCCCAGGCGGTGCTGGAAGAATGCGCGCGCTTCAATGAAGGGGTGGTGGCACCGCTCAACTTCGAGGCCGACAAGGCGCCGTCCAGCCACTCGGGCACGGCGGTGACCACCAGCGCCGGCTTCAAGGAGGCCTATCGCCAATACATCGAAGGCGGCTGGCAAGGCCTGCAGCACCCGGCGGCCTTCGGCGGGCAAGGCCTGCCCAAGACCATTGGCGCAGCCTGTGGCGAAGTCCTCAATTCGGCCAACCTGAGCTTCGCCCTGTGCCCACTGCTGACCGACGGTGCCATCGAGGCGCTGCTCACGGCGGGCAGCGAGGAGCTGAAGGCGACCTACCTGGAGCAGTTGGTGTCCGGCCACTGGACCGGCACCATGAACCTGACCGAGCCCCAGGCCGGCAGTGACCTGGCGGCGGTGCGCACGCGCGCCGAGCCGCAGCCCGACGGCACCTACCGCATCTTCGGCACCAAGATCTTCATCACCTACGGCGAGCACGACATGGCCGAGAACATCGTGCACCTGGTGCTGGCGCGCGTGCAGGGCGCGCCCGAGGGCGTCAAGGGCATCAGCCTGTTCGTGGTGCCCAAGTTCATGGTCAAGCCCGATGGCAGCTTGGGCGAGCGCAACGACGTGTACTGCGTCAGCATCGAACACAAGATGGGCATCAAGGCCAGCCCGACGGCCGTGCTGCAGTTCGGCGACCACGGCGGCGCCGTCGGCTACCTGGTCGGCGAAGAAAACCGCGGCCTCGAATACATGTTCATCATGATGAACGCCGCCCGCTATGCGGTCGGTGTGCAGGGCATCGCGATTGCCGAGCGGGCCTACCAGAAGGCGGTGCAGTACGCCGGCGAACGGGTGCAGAGCCGCCCGGTCGATGGCAGCACGCCGGGCGCCGCCACCATCATCCACCACCCCGACGTGCGCCGCATGCTGATGACCATGCGCGCCCTGACCGAGGGTTGTCGCGCCATGGCCAGCACGGCGGCAGCGGCCTACGATGCGGCCCACCACCACCCGGATGCCGACGTGCGCCGGCAGAACCAGGTCTTCTATGAATTTCTGGTGCCTCTGGTCAAGGGCTACAGCACCGAGATGAGCCTGGAGGCCACCAACCTGGGCGTGCAAGTGCACGGCGGGATGGGCTTCATCGAGGAAACCGGCGCCGCGCAGTACTATCGCGATGCCAAGATCCTGACCATCTACGAAGGCACGACCGCCATCCAGGCCAACGACCTGGTGGGCCGCAAGACGGCGCGCGATGGCGGCCAGACCGCCCGGGCGGTCGCGGCGCAGATCGAAGCCACCGAGCGGCAACTGGCCGGCGGCAGCAGCGATGCCCAGGCCGTGGCGCGCCGGCTGGCGACGGCCCGGCAGGCGTTTCTGGACGTGGTCGACTTCATGGCCGCCCAGGCGCGCGCCAACCCGAACGCCGCCTACGCCGGCAGCGTGCCCTACCTGATGCTGACCGGCAACCTGGTGGCCGGCTGGCAACTGGGCCGCGCGCTGATCGCGGCCGAGCGGCAGAAGGCCGCCGGCCACGACGCCGCCTTCATGACGGCCAAGATCGCCACCGCGCGCTTCTACGCCGACCACATCCTCACGCGCGTGCCGGGGGTGCGCGACGCCATCGTCGAAGGCGCCGACAGCGTGACCGCGCTGGCGCCGGACGCGTTCTGAATTTGCTACTGAATTCATAGCTGCTGGCGCTTGTAGAACGGGCGCTGGAGGCCATTTTTATATTCCATCTGGTTTCCTGAGAGGATCGCCATGTCCCGTCTGCCACCGGTGCTGCAACGCCTGAAGTTCCCCGTCATCGGATCGCCGCTGTTCATCATCAGCAACCCCAAGCTGGTGATCGCGCAATGCACTTCGGGCGTGGTGGGGTCGATGCCGGCGCTCAATGCGCGCCCGGCCTCGCAGCTGGACGAATGGCTGGCCGAGATCACCGAGGCGCTGGCCGCGTGGGATCGCGCCCACCCGGACAACCCGGCCGCACCCTTTGCCATCAACCAGATCGTGCACAAGAGCAACGACCGGCTGGAGCACGACATGCAGTTGTGCGCCAAGTACAAGGTGCCGATCATCATCACCAGCCTGGGCGCACGCGAGGACGTCAACCACGCCGTGCATGGCTGGGGCGGCGTGGTGCTGCACGACGTCATCAACAACGTGTTTGCCCACAAGGCGATCGAAAAGGGCGCCGATGGCCTGATCCCGGTGGCTGCCGGCGCCGGCGGCCACGCCAGCGCCAAGAGCCCGTTCGCCATGGTGCAGGAAATCCGCGAATGGTTCGACGGCCCGATCGCCCTGTCGGGCGCCATCGCTTCCGGCGGTGCCATCCTGGCGGCGCAGGCCATGGGCGCCGACTTTGCCTACATCGGCTCGGCCTTCATCGCCACCGAGGAGGCGCGTGCCGTCGATGCCTACAAGCAGATGATCTGCGACTGCGATTCCGACGACATCGTCTACAGCAACTTCTACACCGGGGTGCTGGGCAACTACCTCAAGGGCAGCATCCGTAACGCCGGCATGGACCCGGACAACCTGCCGCAGAGCGACCCCAGCAAGATGAACTTCGGTGGTGGCGGCGGCGCCAAGGCCTGGAAGGACATCTGGGGTTGCGGCCAGGGCATTGGCGCCATCCGCCAGGTGGTGCCGACCGCAGTGCTGATCGAGCGCTTCAAGCGTGAGTACCAGCAGGCGCGCGAGCGGCTGGCGCTCTGATCGAACGGAGCACCCTCACAGCCACAGCAGAAAGCCCGGTCATGCCGGGCTTTGTTGTGACGAGGAAGGCCCCTGGGGGCGCCGGGCTGCAGGACAGGGTCAGAGACGCAGGCCCAGCGCCACCACGGTGCTGGCCGGCTTGGCGCGCCGCGGCTTGCGCGCGCTGGCGCTCGGGCGCGGCGCCGCAGGGGAGGGGGCTGCTTCAGCCACGCGCTGCTGGATATGGGCCAGCGCCTCTTCCACCTGGTCGATCAGGATCAGGCACAGATCGCCAGGCTGGAGTCGGCCCAGCGCGCGGTCGATGGCCTTGAATTCGCCACGGATTTCCTCCACGTGCCGGGTGCGTGTGGCGCCTTCCAGACCCTGACGCAGCAGCGCCAGCACCTCGCCGTCCTGCCGGCCACGCTGGCAGGCGTCCTGGTAGAGGATGACGTCGTCAAAGGCGGCCCCCAGCAGGCGGGTCTGACCGCGGATGTCTTCGTCGCGGCGATCGCCTGCGCCGCTGATCACCACCGAGCGGCGGCTGGCCGGCATGTTCTGCACGCCGGCCACCAGGGCAGCGATGGCGTCCGGGTTGTGGCCGTAGTCGGCGATCAGGGTGGCGCCGCGGTAGTCGAACACGTTGAAGCGGCCGGGCACACCGTGCAGGTCGCTGATGAAGCTCGCCAGGCCTTTCTGGATGGCGTCCCAGGACACACCCAGCGCCCAGGCCGCCGCCACCGAGGCCATGCAGTTTTCGACCTGGAAGCCGATCTGCCCCTTGCGGGTCAGCGGCACACGCGACAAGGGCAGGCGGCGCAGGCTGTCGCCTTCGGCGCAGACGATGTCGCCGCGGTCGACGAACACCACCCGCTTGCCCTGGGCCCGGTGCGTGGCGATGACCGGGTGGTGGCCGTCCAGGGCAAAGTAGGTCACCTGACCGGGGCAGTGCGGCGCCATCGCCACCACCGCCGGGTCGGCGGCGTTGAGCACCGCGGTGCCGGTGGGCGCGACGTTGAGCACGATCACGCGCTTGAGCACCTTCAGGTCTTCCAGCGTGGTGATGTAGTTCAGGCCCAGGTGATCGCCGCCGCCCAGGTTGGTGACGATGGCGACGTCGCACTGATCGAAGGCCAGGCCTTCGCGCAGCATGCCGCCGCGCGCGGTTTCCAGCACGGCGGCATCGACATCGGGGTGGGCCAGCACGTTGCGCGCGCTGCGCGGTCCGGAGCAGTCGCCGGAGTCGATCTGCCGGCCATTGACGTAGACGCCGTCGGTGTTGGTCATGCCCACCCGCAGACCGCTGGTCTTGAGCAGGTGCGCGGCCAGGCGCACGGTGGTGGTCTTGCCGTTGGTGCCGGTGACGGCGATCACCGGGATGCGGCCATTGCCACCGTCAGGGAACATGTGGTCGATCACCGCCTGGCCGACGTCGCGGCCCTTGCCGTAGGACGGGCTCAGGTGCATGCGCAGGCCGGGCGCGGCGTTGACTTCGACGATGCCGCCGTTCTGCTCTTCCAGTGGCTTGATGACCGTCTCGCACACCACGTCGACGCCGCAGATGTCCAGGCCCACGGTCTGTGCGGCCTCGATGGCCCGCGCCGCCACCAGGGGGTGGACGCTGTCGGTCACGTCGGTGGCGGTGCCGCCGGTGGACAGGTTGGCGTTGTTGCGCATCACCACGCGCTGACCTTTGGTGGGCACGCTGTCGGGCGTCAGGCCCTGGGCCGCCAGGCGAGCCTCGGCGATGGCGTCGATGCGGATCCTGGTCAGCGAGGTGCCGTGACCTTCGCCACGGCGCGGATCCTTGTTGACTTCGGCCACCAGTTCGCGCACCGTGTGTTCACCGTCACCGACCACCAGCGGCGGCTCGCGGCGCGCTGCCGCCACCAACTGGTTGCCTACCACCAGCAGCCGGAAATCATGGCCGGGCAGAAAGCGCTCGACCATCACCGTGCCGTACTGGGCCGCGGCCTGGTAGGCGATGTCGAAGTGCTCGCGATCAAGGATGCCGACGGTCACTCCCTTGCCCTGGTTGCCATCCTGGGGTTTGACCACCACCGGCAGGCCGATCTCCTGCGCGGCTGCCCAGGCGTCCTGCAGATCGCTGACCGGGCGGCCCAGGGGCACGGGCACGCCGGCGGCGTGCAGCAGCTTTTTGGTCAGGTCCTTGTCCTGGGCAATCGATTCGGCAATCGCGCTGGTGCCGTCGACTTCGGCCGCCTGGATGCGCCGCTGGCGACTGCCCCAGCCCAGCTGCACCAGACTGCCGCGCGTCAGCCGCTTGAACGGGATGCCACGCCGCACGGCGGCGTCGACGATGGCGCCGGTCGAAGGGCCCAGGCGCTCGTCTTCGTCGAGTTCGCGCAGTTCGGCCAGGGCGGCGCCGACATCGAACTGGCCGCCTTCAGCTGCGGCGCGGCACAGCAGCTGGGCCTTGTCGAAGGCCAGGCGGCCCACGGCTTCTTCGGTGTACTGGACGGCAACCTGGTACGTGCCTTCGATTTCGGTCGGTGTGGTGCGGCTGAACGTGACCGGGCAACCCGCCTGAGCCTGCAGGGCCAGGGTCACCAGCTCCAGCGCGTGGGCCATGGACAGGGGCGTGCTGGGCGCCGCGGGCTGGTTGACCTGAAGCGTGCCTACATGGGGAAACAGCTCACGCAGGCGTTGTTCGAAGGTGGGCTGTTGGTGCAGGTCGCGCTCGGCTGCGTCGCAGGTGACCACGGCCTCGATGGCCGTGTGGCGGCTCCACAGGTTGGGGCCGCGCAGCGCGCGAATGCGGGTGATTTCCATGATGGTCCTGGAAGGAATGGGCTGATCTACGCAACGGCTGAGCCGGTGGCTCAGTGGACAGCGCCGGCCGGTGCCGCTTCACAAAAGTGCAACAAACCGGCACGGATCAGCTCCACCGGCACGCCCAGCGACCAGGCCGTGGCGACGGCCGCCAGCACATGCGGGCGCACGTCGGCCGGCGGTTCCTGGGCGATGGCGGAAAACTCGGGCGCCGACAGGTTGACCAGCGCAAACTCCTCCGGGCCTTGCGCCAGCACGATGCGATCGCCGCGGGCCAGGGCGACGCGGCCCTTGCGCGCGCGGTGCGCCTTCAAGGCCGGGCTCTGCGGGTCGAGGCTGTAGAGCAGCACTTCGCCGTCGGCGTAGTCGGCCAGCGCCAGCACTTCGGCGTCGTCGGCGTTCAGCACCGCCGCCCCTTCGGGCAGCACCACGTCGACCTGGGTGCGCACGATGTTGGGCATCTGGTCGGCCTCGGTGATGTACAGATCCTCCAGGCCCTGCGGCCCGGGCATGCACATGACCACACCGACCTGGCAGCGGTCGTAGGGCAGGCCTTCGGTCAGGATGTGGCGCGGCGAGGTTTCGAACACGGCGGCCTGCACCGTGCGGTTGATGAGCATCCGCTCACCGATGTCGTAGCCCAGCGCACCGCCGCTCGCCAGCCGGCGCTGGCCGAGGAACAGGCCATCTCGGCAGCCCAGTGCCGTCTGCAGGCCGTGCAACTGCATCAGGGCGGCGGTCAGGCGCGCCGCCAGCGCGCTTTCGCCGTCGCCGATGATGCCGACGATCGGAATGCGCCCGCTGGCTCCGGCGGGGAACAGATGGTTGACGATGGCGTCGCCCACCGGCTGGGCGCGGCCGATGGCCGGTTTGAGGTGCATCAGCAGGCCGGGCCCGGCGTTGACTTCGACGATCGCGCCGCCCTGCGGAATCAGCGGCTGGCCGATGTCTTCGGCCACCAGGTCGATGCCGGCGATGTCCAGCCCGACCACGCGGGTGGCCATTGCCACCAGCTCGGCCACGTCGGGGTGCACCTGCCCGGTGACGTCGATCGACATGTTGCCGGTGCGCTGCACCTCCGCCGATTCGCCGCGCGGCAGCACGCTGTCGATGCCCAGGCCCTGGCGCTCCAGCAGCAGCAGCAGCACCGGGTCGTCGTGGCGCAGGGTTTCCAGCGGCAGATGTTCTTCGACGCCGCGCCGCGGGTCGGTGTTGACGTGGGCGTCGATGAGCTGGCCGATGCTGGAGCGACCATCTCCGCTGACGCGGATGATTTCGCCACGCGTGGCCGCCACCACCTTGCCACCGACCACCAGCAGCCGGTGCTCCTGGCCGGGAATGAAGCGCTCGACGATCACTTCGGAGCCTTCCTGTTCGGCGGCGGCGAAGGCGCGCACGACCTCGTCGCGTGTCTTGAGGTTCAGCGACACGCCGCGCGCATGGTTGCCGTCCGACGGCTTGACGGCCACGGGCAGGCCGATGTCCTCGGCGGCGTCCCAGGCGTCGTCGGCACTGCTGACGGTGCGGCCCTCGGGCACCGGCACGCCGGCGGCCGCCAGCAGCTGCTTGGTCAGGTCCTTGTCGCTCGCAATGCCTTCGGCGATGGCGCTGGTGCGGTCGGTTTCGGCGGTCCAGATGCGGTGTTGCGCGGCGCCGTGGCCGAGCTGCACCAGGTTGCCGTCGTTGAGCCGGATGTTGGGAATGCCGCGTTCCACCGCGGCGTCGACGATGCAGGCCGTGCTGGGCCCCAGGCACTGGCGATCGACCATCTCGGTCAGTCGGGCGATGGTGGCGGCGACGTCGTAGGGGCGGTCGTTGATGGCCGCCATCACCAGATCGCGCGCCGAGGTGATGGCCAGCCTGCCGACGGCTTCGTGACGGGTGCGGATGACCACCTTGTAGACGCCACGCTCGTGCGTCATGCGGGCCTTGCCGAAGCCGGTCTTCATGCCGGCCTGGGTCTGCAGTTCGAGCGCCACGTGCTCCAGGATGTGGCCCGGCCAGGTGCCGTCGCGCAGGCGCATCAGAAAGCCCCCGCGACGGCCGACGCTGCAGCGGTGCTCGATCAGACCGGGCAGCCAGGCCGTCAGGCGGTCGTAAAAGCCGGGCAGGGTGTTGGAGGGGAAGTCTTCCAGTTCGCCGATGTCGACGATGGCCTCGATCACCGCGCGGTAGGTCCAGATGTTGGGGCCGCGCAGATGCGCCATGCGGCGGATGATGATGTCGGCGAACTGGCGATCGGGCGGTGCGGCCGACGCCGGCGCCAGTTCGGCGGCGGCTTGTGGGGCGCGGACATACAATCCGCCACCGTTTGCCGAGCCGTGTTCGTGTTGATCGATTCGCCTCATGGGGCCCTGCGCTCGCTTTCCGTGTTTCGTTGCTGTCTGAAGGGCTGCCTTGCCGGAACCCACGTCGTCCGATCCCCGCCTGGCCATGCCGGCGGGTGACCCCGCGCCTGCCATCGAAGAGGCGCCACCCCTGCGACCCACAGAAAACGTGCTGGGCTCGCTGGACGTTGACCTGACGCGCCAGCTGCGCTTTGGGCGCGGGGTGATTCTCATTACAGATCAACGGCTTGTCACGCGGTTTCCGGATGCAACCGGCTGGCAGGCCTGGGACTTGCACCCCGGGCTGTCGCTGGCGCACCACGACCACGCCGGGGTGGGCACGCTGGAGCTGCACGACGCGCAGGGAAGGCTGGCGGTCTGGCGCTACACCCTGGGGCACAACCCGGCGGCGCTGCGCCTGCTGGGGCAGTTCGAGCGCGCCCGTGAGGCGCTGGCCGGCGGCGCGCCGTCGGCCAGCGAGGACGTCGCCCCGGCCGACCAGGCCGAGGATGAAGAGGGCGTGCCCGACCAGCCGCCGTCCACCTGGACCCTGCTGCGCCTGTGGCGCTTTGCCAGGCCCTACCAGTGGCAGCTGCTGGCCGGTTTCGTGCTGATGCTGGCGGCCACCGCCGCCACCCTGGTGCCGCCCTACCTGACCATGCCGCTGATGGACAAGGTGCTGATCCCGTTCCAGAGCGGCCAGCAGATCGACACCGGCTACGTCGCGCTGCTGCTGACCGGCCTGCTGGGGTCGGCCTTGCTGGCGTGGGGCCTGGGCTGGGCCAAGACCTACATCCTGGCGCTGGTGTCCGAGCGCATCGGTGCCGACCTGCGGACAATCACTTACGAACACCTGCTCAAACTTTCACTTGAATATTTCGGTGGCCGGCGCACGGGAGACCTGATGGCGCGCATCGGTTCGGAAACCGACCGCATCAACATTTTTCTGTCGCTGCACCTGCTGGACTTCGCCACCGACGTGCTGATGATCGCCATGACGGCGGCGATCCTGTTTTCCATCGACCCGACGCTGGCGCTGGTGACCCTGGTGCCGCTGCCGATCATTGCGTGGCTGATCCACGTGGTGCGCGACCGCCTGCGCACCGGCTTCGAGAAGATCGACCGCGTCTGGTCGGAAGTCACCAACGTGCTGGCCGACACCATTCCGGGTATCCGCGTGGTCAAGGCCTTCGCCCAGGAAGACCGCGAAGCGAGTCGCTTTCGCGATGCCAACCGCCACAACCTGGCCGTCAACGACCGCCTGAACCGCCTGTGGTCGCTGTTTTCGCCCACCGTCACGTTGCTGACCGAAATCGGGCTGCTGATCGTCTGGGCCGCCGGCATCTGGCTGGTCAGCCAGCAGCGCGTCACGGTGGGGGTGCTGACGGCGTTTCTGGCTTACATCGGGCGCTTCTACACCCGGCTCGATTCGATGAGCCGCATCGTCTCGGTGACGCAGAAGGCGGCCTCGGCCACCAAGCGCATCTTTGAAATCCTCGACCATGTCTCCAGCGTGCCGGAGCCGAAAAACCCCGTGCCGCTGCCACGCGTGCAGGGCCGCATCGACATCCGCAGTGCGGCGCTGCGCTACGGCAACCGCTCGGTGCTGCGCGGCCTGGACCTGCACATCGAACCGGGTCAGATGATCGGCCTGGTGGGCCACAGCGGCTCCGGCAAGAGCACGCTGGTGAACCTGATCTGCCGCTTCTATGACGTGAGCGAGGGCGCCATCGAAGTCGATGGCGTGGACCTGCGGCAGGTGCGGGTGGCCGACTGGCGCCGCCACATCGGCCTGGTGCTGCAGGAGCCCTACCTGTTTTTCGGCACCATCGCCGAGAACATCGCCTACGGCAAGCCCGACGCCACGCGCGAGGAGATCGTGGCCGCCGCGCGCGCCGCCCACGCGCACGAGTTCATCCTGCGGCTGCCGCAGGGCTACGACTCGCTGGTGGGCGAGCGCGGCCAGGGGCTGTCGGGCGGCGAGCGCCAGCGCATCAGCATCGCCCGCGCGCTGCTGATCGACCCCAAGATCCTGATCCTGGATGAGGCCACGGCCTCGGTCGACACCGAAACCGAACGCGAGATCCAGAAGGCGCTGGACAACCTGGTGCGTGGGCGCACGACGATTGCCATCGCGCACCGCCTGTCCACGCTGCGCAAGGCCGACCGGCTGGTGGTGATGGACAAGGGCGTGAAGGTCGAGGAGGGCACGCACGAAGTGCTGCTGGGGCGCCGCGGCGCCTACTGGCGCCTGTACGAGGCGCAGGCGCGGCAGGAGAAGGCCGAGCGCGAGCGCATGCTGGTGGTCGACGATGCCGTGCTGGCCGGTGAGCCGACGGCGGTGCCCGCCATTGCCACGCCGACGCACCGCGGCGACGTCAGCACGGCCGAGGCCCGGCGCCAGGAGTCCCAGCCATGAGCGCGCCCGACTTCGATCTGCAGCGCGACGCCTTCGGTCGCCTGGTGCTGACCGACGCCCAGGGGCATGCGCATGTCGGCGTGGCGGCCGTGCGGGCGTTTCCGATCGGTGCGCCCGACGAAGGGATCAGCCTGGTCGATGGCGACGGTCATGAACTGGCCTGGGTGCCGCGGCTCGGCGCATTGGACGAGGACCGTCGCGCCCTGCTGGTCGAGGCGCTGGAGCAGCGCGAGTTCATGCCGCGTCTGCTGCGCGTGAGGGGCGTGAGCAGTTTCGTGACGCCGAGCACCTGGGAGGTCGACACCGACCGCGGTCCGACCCGCTTCGTGCTCAAGGGTGAGGAAGACATCCGCCGTCTCGGGCCCGGCCTGCTGATCGTCAACGACGCCCATGGCGTGCAGTACCTGATCCAGGATCTGATGGCCATGGACCGCCACAGCCGGAAGTTGCTCGACCGCTTCCTCTGAGCGCTACAACAAATATAGCTGCTCGCGCTTGCCAGGCATGGGCCAGAGGTCGTTTTGACTTGAAATCGTTGGGGCGGCAGCGGTGTTGCGACGTCCTTGAGCGGGGCGGTCGCGCCGGGGCGCCGGTCAGGCGCCGAAGAAGCTCTTGAGGCGGTCGGTCCAGCTTTCGGTGCCGGGTGAGTGCTTGGCGCCGCCTTTTCGCAGCGATTCGTCGAACTCCTTCAGCAGCTTGCGCTGGTGCTCGGTCAGCTTGACCGGCGTTTCGATGCTGATGTGGCAGTACAGGTCGCCCGGGTAGGACGAGCGCACGCCCTTGATACCCTTGCCGCGCAGACGAAACTGCTTGCCCGCCTGCGTGCCTTCGGGAATGTCGATCGCCGCCTTGCCGCTGAGCGTGGGCACCTCGATCTCGCCGCCCAGTGCCGCGGTGGCGAAACCGATCGGCACCACGCAGTGCAGGTCGTCGCCGTCGCGCTCGAAGATGTCGTGTTTCTTCAGGCGGATCTCGATGAACAGATCGCCCGGCGGCCCGCCGTTGCTGCCCGGCTCACCGTTGCCGGCCGAGCGGATGCGCATGCCGTCGTCGATGCCGGCGGGGATCTTCACCTCCAGGGTCTTCTGGTTCTTGACCTTGCCCTGGCCGTGGCAGCTGGTGCAGGGGTCCTTGATGACCTTGCCTGTGCCGCGGCAGTGCGGGCAGGTCTGCTGCACACTGAAAAAACCCTGGCGCATCTGCACCACGCCCTGGCCGTGGCAGGTGGTGCAGGTGCTGGCGCTGGTGCCGGGCTTGGCGCCGGAGCCGTGGCAGGTGTCGCAGTCGTCCCAGCTCGGGATGCGGATCTGCGCTTCCTTGCCGGCGGCAGCCTCTTCCAGCGTGATGTCCATCGCGTAGCTGAGATCGGCGCCGCGGTACACCTGCCGGCCACCGCGCGCGCCACCGCGGCCGCCACCGAAGATGTCGCCGAAGATGTCGCCAAAGGTCTCGGCAAAGCCGCCGAAGCCTTCTGCTCCGCCGCGCATGTTGGGGTCCACCCCCGCATGGCCGTACTGGTCGTAGGCGGCCTTCTTCTGCGGGTCGGACAGCATTTCGTAGGCTTCCTTGGCCTCCTTGAACTTGGCCTCGGCGCTCTTGGCGTCACCCTGATTGCGGTCCGGGTGGTACTTCATCGCCAGCTTGCGATAAGCCTTCTTGATCTCGTCCTCGGACGCGTTCTTGGGAACACCCAGGACTTCGTAGTAATCGCGCTTGGCCATCTGCGTTCTTTCCATCTCTCAAGCAACAACGCCGCGCAGGGTGGTGTCTGTTGCCAGACCTCCTCTGCGCGGCGGGCGCGCGCCGGCCTTTGCGCTGGCCGGCGGCGCGTTCATGGGCGTCAGTCCTTCTTGACTTCCTTGACCTCGGCGTCGACCACGTTGTCGTCGGCGGCCGCGCCGGCTTGCGCGCCTTCCGGGGCAGCGCCGGCGGCCTGGGCGGCGGCTGCGGCGTCGGCATACATCTTCTCGCCCAGCTTCTGGCTGGCCGTCATGAGGGCCTCGGTCTTGCTTTCGATGTCGGCCTTGTCGTCGCCCTTGACGGCTTCTTCCAGGGCCTTGATGGCGGTCTCGATCTTGTCCTTCTCGCCGGCGTCGAGCTTGTCGCCGTGCTCACCGAGCGACTTGCGCACGCTGTGCACCATGGCGTCGCCCTGGTTGCGCGCCTGTACCAGCTCGACTTTCTTGTGGTCTTCGGCGGCATTCAGCTCGGCGTCCTTGACCATCTGCTGGATCTCGGACTCGGACAGGCCCGAGTTGGCCTTGATGGTGATCTTGTTTTCCTTGCCCGTGCCCTTGTCCTTGGCGCTGACGTGCAGGATGCCGTTGGCGTCGATGTCGAAGGTTACTTCGATCTGCGGCAGGCCGCGCGGTGCGGGCGGAATGCCTTCCAGGTTGAATTCGCCCAGCAGCTTGTTGCCGCTGGCCACCTCGCGCTCACCCTGGAACACCTTGATGGTGACGGCCGGCTGGTTGTCGTCGGCGGTGGAGAAGGTCTGGGCGAACTTGGTCGGGATGGTGGTGTTCTTGGTGATCATCTTGGTCATCACGCCGCCCAGGGTTTCGATGCCCAGCGACAGCGGCGTGACGTCCAGCAGCAGCACGTCCTTGCGGTCGCCCGACAGCACCTGACCCTGGATGGCGGCGCCCACGGCCACCGCCTCGTCGGGGTTGACGTCCTTGCGCGGCTCCTTGCCGAAGAACTCCTTGACCTTGTCCTGCACCTTGGGCATGCGCGTCATGCCGCCCACCAGGATCACGTCCTGGATGTCGCCCACGGCGATGCCGGCGTCCTTGATGGCGGTGCGGCAGGGCGCGATCGAGCGCTCGATCAGGTCTTCGACCAGGGCTTCCAGCTTGGCGCGCGTGAGCTTGATGTTCAGGTGCTTGGGCCCGCTGGCGTCGGCCGTGATGTAGGGCAGGTTGAGGTCGGTCGAGGCGGTGCTCGACAGCTCGATCTTGGCCTTTTCGGCCGCTTCCTTCAGGCGCTGCAGGGCCAGCACGTCGTTCTTCAGATCGACCCCTTGCTCTTTCTTGAACTCGCCGATCACGTAGTCGATGATGCGCTGGTCGAAGTCTTCGCCGCCCAGGAAGGTGTCACCGTTGGTGGCCAGCACTTCGAACTGCTTTTCGCCGTCGACGTCGGCGATCTCGATGATGGAGACGTCGAACGTGCCGCCGCCGAGGTCATAGACGGCGATCTTGCGGTCGCCCTTGTCCTGCTTGTCCAGGCCGAAGGCCAGGGCCGCGGCGGTGGGCTCGTTGATGATGCGCTTGACATCCAAGCCGGCGATGCGGCCGGCGTCCTTGGTGGCCTGGCGCTGGCTGTCGTTGAAGTAGGCGGGGACGGTGATGACGGCCTCGGTGACCGGCTCGCCCAGGTAGTCCTCGGCGGTCTTCTTCATCTTGCGCAGCACCTCGGCACTGATCTGCGGCGGCGCCAGCTTCTGGCCGCGCACTTCCACCCAGGCGTCGCCGTTGTCGGCCTTGACGATCTTGAAGGGCATCAGGTCGATGTCCTTCTGCACTTCCTTTTCGTCGAACTTGCGGCCGATCAGGCGCTTGGCGGCGTAGATGGTGTTCTTGGGGTTGGTGACGGCCTGGCGCTTGGCCGAGGCGCCCACCAGCACCTCACCGTCTTCCTGGTAGGCGACGATGGACGGCGTGGTGCGCGCGCCTTCGGCGTTCTCGATCACGCGGGTCGAGTTGCCTTCCATGATGGACACGCAGCTGTTGGTGGTGCCCAGGTCGATGCCGATGATTTTTGCCATGATGGTTCTCCGCGAGGGGTAGATGAATGAGGTTGTGGTTCAGGTGGAGGGCCGGCGCGCGAAATTCAAGCAGCGTCGCCAGGCCCGCGCATCAGACGGTGGGTCGATTACTGGGCCACGGTGACCAGGGCTGGCCGAAGCACGCGTTCGGCGATGGTGTAGCCCTTTTGCAGCACGCTGACGACGGTGCCGGCCTCCTGAGCGGCCGCCACCATGCTGATGGCCTGCTGGCTGGCAGGGTCGAAACGGGCGCCGGGTGCGGGGTTGACTTCGACCACCTTGTTGCGCTCCAGCACGCTGAGCAGTTGCCGCAGGGTGGCGTCGGTGCCTTCACGCAGCTGTTCGGTGCTGGCGCTTTCGATCTTCAGGCCAGCCTCCAGGCTGTCGATCACCGGCAGCAGGCTTTCGGCGAAGGACTCGACGGCGAACTTGCGGATCTTGGCGATCTCATCGTCGGCGCGCCGGCGGGCGTTCTGGGCCTCGGCCTGGGCACGCAGCGCCTGGTCGGTGAGGGCGGCGACCTGCGCTTTCAGGCTGTTCAGCTCGGCCAGTGCGCTTTCCTGGGCGGCGGCGGCATCGGCCTCCTGGGCGGCGGCGGCCGCCTCCAGCTCTTCGGGGCTCATGGGAGGGTCGAATGGGGGTGGGGAATGGAGCGAGTCGGACATGCAGGCTGGTGAAAAAAGGCGAACAGACGGAACAAACCCCCCTCAGATGGCCCCGGAACGCGGGTTTTCAAGGGCAGGGCGGCCCGAAAACCGGCGATCTGGGGAGCGCCACTTGGCTGCCATGGGTTCCAGAACGGAAACCGCCGCCCGCAGGCGGCGTTGCAGGGGGTGGCCCAGGCTCAGTTCGAGACGGCGAGCAACTCGACGTCGAACTTCAGCGTCGCATGAGGCGGGATCACGCCGCCGGCGCCGCGGGCGCCGTAGCCCAGTTCGGGCGGGATGATCAGGGTGCGTTGGCCGCCGACCTTCATGCCCGCCACGCCTTCGTCCCAGCCACGGATCACCATGCCGGCACCGAGCGCGAAGCGGAACGGTTCGTTGCGGTCGCGGCTGGAGTCGAACTTGGCACCCTGCTGCCCGTTCTGGTAGAGCCAGCCGGTGTAGTGCACGGTGACGGTCTGGCCCTTGCGGGCCTCGGCGCCGGTGCCGGGCAGGGTGTCGATGGTTTGCAGTCCGGTGCTCATGAAATACTATAATTTTGATAGCTTGTGGCGCCTGCCAGATAAGCGCTGGGGCCGGATTTGGTTAGAAGAACCGGGTTGGCCGGAGGAAGCCCCGAGCGCGCCGCCGCGGCCTCACTTCTTCTTGGTCTGTGCCGCCACCCACTTGGTGGCGAAGGCCTGCAGGTCGGACAGGCGCTTGGTCAGATCGGCGCCGCTGGGGGTGAGGCTGTAGCCGTCGCTGCCGTGGGTGACCAGGTTGGCCGCGCGCAGCTCCTTCAGGCGGGTGTTGAGGGTGTTGGGCGTGATGCCGCCGACGCTGTCTTGCAGCAGGCGGAAGGTTTGCGGATGGCCGTCGCGCAGGGCCCACAGAACACGAATGGCGTATCGCGCTTCAAGCAGCGCCAGCAGCTGACTGGTGGCGGAATTTTCTTTGGAACTCATGTCGGGGTTCTCCTCGGGTTCGCTCGGTGCGTGAGGGGACTATATCGCAAATCTGTAGCACGCTAGCAGTTTCATAGCTCCCGGCACTGCCGGGCCGTGGATGTGGCGCTACAAATAGTGGAATCGACCGAAGCGTCGGCCCGGGAAAACCCTTAGTCTTGATAGACCTTCTGCAGCAGCCGGATCAGGGTCTGCCTTTCGTTCACCGTCAGGGCGGCGGCGGCTTCGTTCTCCAGCGCCACCACGGTGGGTTCGGCGCGCCGCATCAGCTCAAGGCCTGCGTCGGTCAGGTGCAAGGCCTGGGCGCGGCCGTCGTCCGGGTGGGGTCGGCGCAGCAACAGGCCGCGTCGTTGCAGGGCGTTGACCTTGCCCACCAGGTTGGGGGGCAGCAGATTGAGCGCGTCGCACAGCTGGCGCGAGGTGATGCCGGGGTTGTGGTGGATCAGCGACAGTATCGAAAAATCGACCACCCGCAGCTCAAAGGGCGCCATGCGCGGGATGAACTGGCTGATCACCTTGAGCGTCGCCATGCGGGCGTTGAAGCCGACCAGCGACTGCAGAAAGCGCCGATCCACCGCCTCGGTGCCGGAGGTGGGCGTTGCGGTGGCGGCGGGGGAGCGGGTGGGCGAAGGCACGGGGCGCGGGCGGCTGGGGGCAGGGCGGATGATCGCACAGCGCTTGCGGGCGGCGCACACGACGGCGCCCTCCGGCAAGCGCTGCAACAAGCCCTGGCGCTGCGGTCTGCCCGCGGCCCCGTGGGGTGGGTGCCGCGCGGTCGTTACTTTTCGACCTTGAACTGACCGTCCACCACCTTCATCATCACGCCGGTTTCAGGCGCGTAGCCCCAGTGGTCCTGCGCGGTCCAGTTGAGCACGCCGTGCGAGAGCACGGTGCGGCCCAGCTGCTCGAAGGCGTCGCGCAGCGCGGCGCGGAATTCGGGCGTGCCGGGCTTGGCGGTCTTCAGGGCGATCGGCAGCGCCTTCTCCATGATGATGACCGAGTCGTAGGCGTGGGCGGCAAACTGGTTGCGCGAGCCGGGGCCATAGGCCTTTTCGTACTGCTGCACGTACTTGATGGCCTCGCCCTTGGACGGGTGAGAGTCGGGCAACTGTTCGGCCAGCACCGCCGGGCCGGAGACCACGAAGGTGCCTTCCACCGCCTTGCCGCCCACGCGCATCAGGTCACGTGTGGCGGCGGCATGGGTCTGGTAGATCGTGCCCTTGTAGTTGCGCTCACGCAGCGCCATTTCGGGCATGGCGGCGCCGCTGCCCGAGGCCACCACCAGGATGGCCTGGGGGTTGGCCGACACGAGCTTGAGCGCCTGCCCGGTCACGCTGGTGTCGGCGCGGGCAAAGCGCTCCACCGGGCCGACCTGGATGCCGGCTTTTTCGGCCATGGGCTTGAAGTCGACCAGCCAGGTTTCGCCATAGGCGTCGCTGTAGCCCAGAAAGCCCACCGACTTGATGCCTTGCTTCTTCATGTGCTCGATCACCGCATGGCTCATCACGGCGTTGGACTGCGGCAGGCGGAACACCCATTTGTCCTTGCCCGAAGGCAGCGCCACCGGCGACCAGGCGATCTGCGCGGTGCCCGATTCCTCGGCCACCTGACTGATGGCCGCGGCCACGGGCGTGGCGACCGAGCCCATGATCACATCCACCTTGTCTTCGGCCACGAAGCGCTTGGCGATTTTGACGCCATTGGTCGGGTCGGTGGCGTCGTCCATCACGATCACGTTGACCTTCTGGCCGGCGATCTCCTTGGGCCAGAGCTTGACGTGGTTGCCCACCGGAATGCCCAGGCCCGAAGCCGGCCCGGTGAGCGGGGCGATCACCCCGATGGTGACATCGGCCAGCGCCGCGCCGCTGGCGGCCAGGGCGGCGGTGGCCACCAGGGTTCTGAAGGAATGGCGTTTCATGGTTTGTCTCCTTGGGGTTGGGTGGAAAAAGCTCGGCACGGACACATCACGAACAGCGCTCGCGAATGAAATCGGGCACAGCTATCGCCTGCAGCCGTCCGCCCTCGGGGTGGACGCAAAAGGCCCGCGTCTCGCGGCCTTCGCACAGCAGCTCCTCGCCCTTGAACACCTGGTGCTTTTGCACAAAGGTCTTGGCAGCCCAGGACTCGACGCAGGTGCGCACCTGCAGCGTGTCGCCGTAGGTGGCGGGGCGCATGAATTTGGTGTGGATTTCCAGCAGGGGCGTGCCGATGATGCCGTGGCTTTCCTTCAGTTCGCGCCAGGGCGGCACGCCGCACTGCATGAAGAAGTCGAGCGACGAAGCGTCCATCCACTTGCTGAAGTTGGGAAAGAAAACGATGCCGGCCGGATCGCAGTCGCCGAACATCACCCTGAGCTCGTAGGTGGTGGTCTTGCTCATCGTGCGGCCATCCGGAGCGCGCCGTCCAGGCGGATCACCTCGCCGTTGAGGTGCCCGTTGGTGACGATGTGGCAGGCCAGCTCGGCAAATTCGCTGGGCTTGCCCAGGCGCGGCGGGAAGGGGATGGACGCGGCCAGCGAGGCCTGCACCGGCTCGGGCAGGGTGCGCATCAGCGGCGTGGCAAACAGGCCCGGGGCGATGGTGCACACCCGGATGCCGTGCTGCGCCAGATCGCGCGCCATCGGCAGCGTCATGCCGACCACGCCGCCCTTGCTGGCGCTGTAGGCCTGCTGGCCCACCTGGCCGTCGAAGGCCGCCACGCTGGCGGTGAACACCATGGCGCCGCGCTCGCCGTCTTCCAGCGGCTCCAGCTTGGCACAGGCCGCGGCAAACAGGCGCGCAGCGTTGTAGGTGCCGATCAGGTTGACGTTGACGACGCGGATGAAATCTTCCAGCGGCGCGGCGCTGCCGTCCTTGCCGATCACCCGCTTGGCGGTGCCGATGCCGGCGATCTGCATCAGGATGCGCGCCGGCCCGTGCGCCGCGGCGGCCTGCTCGATGGCGGCCTGCATGGATTCGCCGCTGCTCACGTCGGTCTGGATCGCCAGGCCGCCGATGTCGGACGCCACGCGCCGGGCGTTGTCGAGGTTGAGATCGAGCACCGCCACCCGGGCGCCCAGGCGCGCCAGCTCGCGCGCCGTGGCCTCGCCCAGGCCCGAGCCACCGCCGGTGACGAGGGCCGATTGTCCTTGGATCTGCATCGTGAATACTCCTGAATGAATAGCTGTTCGCGCTTGATGGACGGGCGCTGGAGGCCGATCTGGCTTGAAAATCAGGCGGCCGGGTTTTCCAGCAGCAGGGCCATGCCCTGGCCGCCGCCGACGCAGGCCGAGCTGATGCCCCACTTCACCCCCGCGCGCCGCATCTCGCGCGCCACGGTGAGGGTCAGGCGCACGCCGGTGGCGGCCAGCGGGTGGCCCAGGGCAATGGCGCCGCCGTTGACGTTGAGCTTGTCCAGATCGAGCCCCAGCTCGCGCGCCACGGCCAGGGTCTGCGCGCCCTGCGCCTCGTTGATCTCGATGCGGCCGATGTCGGACAGGGCCAGGCCCGTGCGTTCCAGCAGCAGGCGAATCGCTGGCGCCGGGCCGATGCCCATGATTTCGGGCGGCACGCCCACCGCCGCCGCGCCGACGATGCGCGCCAGCGGCTGCTTGCCCTTGGCCTTGGCGTAGGCGCCCGAGGCCACCACGGCCGCCGCCGCGGCATCGACCAGGGCCGAGGAGTTGCCACCGGTCTGCACGCCGCCTTCGAACACCGGGCGCAGCTTGGCCAGCACCTCGGGCGGGGAAGGGCGCGGGTGCGTGTCCTGCGTCAGCTCGGTGGTCTTGCCCTGCAGCTTGATGCCGCGTGGTTTGTAGCCATCCAGCGCGAATTTTTCGCTGACCACGGGCACGATCTCGCCGGCCAGAAATCCGCTGGCCTGCGCCGCGACGGCGCGGGCAAACGAGGCCGAGGCAAAGGCGTCCACTTCCTCGCGGGTGATGCCGTATTTCTTGGCCAGGTTCTCGGCGGTCTGGATCATGTTGATGCCGGGCGCCGGGTCCTTCAGGGCCTCCCACATGTAGTCCTTGAAGCCCACCGGCGCGCCGAGCCTGAAGCCGGTGCGGTGCTCGAACGCGGCAATCGGGTTGCGCGTCATGTTCTCGGTGCCCACCACCAGCGCCGCCTCGCAGGCGCCGCCCTGCACGTGCTCGCCGGCCTGGCGGAACAGCTCGAAGCCGGTGCCGCAGATGCGCTGCGCCATGATGGCCGGCACCTCCACCGGCACGCCGGCGTACAGGCCGATGTGGCGCGGCAGGAAGAACTGGTCGAAGTCGCCCGGCGCCATGTTGCCGCACACCACCGAGCCGATGTCGCTGCCGGGCACGCCCGCGCGCTGCAGGGCCGCGCGCGCCGCCTTTATCCCTAAGTCGGTGGGCGAGACGTGGCCCAGCGCGCCGCAGTAGTCGACCATCGGTGTGCGCACGCCGTCGAGCAGCCAGACGTCATGGAAGGCGTTGAAAAATCCCTTGTGGGCCATGTGGGTCTCCTGGTTCAGAAGCGGCTGTCGGGCTTGATCACGATGTGCCCCGGCGCCTCGTCGTACAGCGCCTGCACCAGCGCGTCGCGCTCCTTCAGCACGGCGCGCTGGTTGATGCTGCCCTTGTCGGTGACTTCGCCCTTGTCGATCGAAGGGGGTTCGGCCAGCAGCATCAGCCGTGCGACGCGGTTGGCGCTGCCGGTGGCCGTCAGCGACAGATCGACCACCAGGCTGTGGAACTTCTGCAGCACCGCCGGGTGGCGCAGCACATCGGTCATCGGTGCGTCGGCGGGCAGCGGCGTCAGCGCGCGCACGGCTGGGGTTGGAAAGATCAGCGCACCGACTTCGGCCCGGTTCAACCCGGTGATGACCACGTCCTGGATGTAGGGCGCACCGCCGGTGATGACGCGTCCGCGCAGCGGCCCGACGCTGACGAAGGTGCCGGTGGCGAGCTTGAAGTCCTCGGCGATGCGACCGTCGAAGCGCAGGCCCAGATCGGGCTCGCGCGGGTCGATCCAGGCGACCGCGTCGCCGGTGCAGAAGAAACCTTCGTCGTCGAAGGCTTCGGCCGTGGTCTCGGGTGTGCGCCAGTAGCCGGGCGTGATGTTGGGGCCCCGATAGCGAATTTCGAGTTTGTCGCCCTCGGGCGCCAGCTTGAGCTCAAGGCCGGGCGCGGGAAGGCCCAGATCGCCGGCGCGCACGTCGGGGCTGGTGACGAACAGGCCAAACGGGCTGGATTCGGTCATGCCCAGGCCGCTGGCCATGACGATGCGCTCGCCCACCTCGCGCTCGGCGCTGGCAAACAGGCTGTCCCACACCGGCTGCGCCAGCGAGGCGCCGGCATAAAAGAACATCTTCACGCGCGACAGCAGGGTCCGGCGCAGCTGGTCGTCGTGCTGCATCGCATGGGCAATCGCCTCGAAGCCGGTGGGCACGTTGAAGTACAGCGTGGGCGCGATCTCGCGCAGGTTGCGCAGCGTCTCCTGGATCAGCGCCGGTGTGGGCTTGCCCTCGTCGATGTAGAGCGCGCCGCCGTTGTAGAGCACCATGCCGACGTTGTGATTGCCGCCGAAGGTGTGGTTCCAGGGCAGCCAGTCGACCAGCACCGGCGGCTCCTCGGCCAGCACGGGGATTGACTGGCGCATCTGCTGCTGGTTGGCGCACCACATGCGGTGGGTGTTGATGACGGCCTTGGGCAGCTTGGTCGAGCCGCTGGTGAACAGGAACTTGACGATGGTGTCAGGCCCGGTGGCGGCCTGCGCGGCGTCGACGGCCGGCGTCGCTTCGGTGGCCAGCAGATCGCTGAACGCGGTCGTGCTGCGCCCCTGCAGGCTGGGCGCGTCGCCGTGGCGCGAGAGCACCAGCTCGCAGTCTGGCGGCGCGGTGGCGGCCATGGCCGCGCCGTAGCGCGCGCCGTCTTCGGCCCAGATCAGGCCGGGGGTGAGCGTGCCGACGATGTGGCGCAGCTTGCCGTAGTCCTTGCTGATGAGCGAATAGGCGGGCGAGGCCGGGCACCAGGGCACGCCCGCCCACATGCAGCCCAGCGCCAGCAGGGCGTGCTCCAGGCTGTTTTCGGACAGGATCAGCACCGGCCGCTCGGCCGACAGGCCGCGCGCCAGCAGCGCCTGGCCGATGCGGCGCGCGCCATCCAGCGCCTGGGCGTAGCTGATGCGGCGCCAGTCGCCAAGCTGGCCGTCGGCTGCGCGCACGCGCTGGGCCAGAAACGTGGCCTCGGGCGTGGCCTGCGCCCAGTGCCGCAGGCGGTCGGACATGCGCTCGGCAAAGGGCTGCAGCGCCTGCTCGGCATTCAGGTACTGCACGCCGCCGGCGCCGCCGCGCACGCGCGCCTGGGTTACGCCAAAGCGCAGCGGACGATAGCGCGGAGCTGCCGCAGCAGCGGCCCGAGGGATGCTCATGGCGGTTTCCATTAGCTTCTGGTTTGATAGCTGCTGGCGCTGGATGGGCAAGGGCTGCAGGCCGATTTGGCTTGAAGTCAGCCCTTCTTGACCTTGGTGCCCGCCTTGCCGGCCAGAAAGTCGCGCACGCGCTCTTTGGCCTCGGGCGCCGACTGGGCGATGGCGCTGATCAGCGCCTCGGTCAGCAGGCCGTGATCGGCCGGCTGCTCGGCGATGCGCGGCAGCGCGTGCATCAGCGCGTAGTTGGTCAGCGGCGCGTTGGTGGCGATGCGCTCGGCCAGCTCCAGCGCCTTGTCGAAGGCGTTGCCGGCGGGCACCAGGTACTGGGCGAAGCCCAGACGCTCGCCGTCGGCAGCGTGGTAGACGCGGCCGGTGAGCATCATGTCGGTCATGCGCGCCACGCCGATCAGCTTGGGGATGCGCACCGAGCCGCCACCGCCGACGAAGATGCCGCGCGAGCCTTCGGGCAGGGCGTAGAAGGTGGTGTCGTCGGCCACGCGGATGTGCGCCGCGCAGGCCAGCTCCAGCCCGCCGCCCACCACCGCGCCGTGCAGCGCGGCCACCACCGGCACCGCGCCGTACTGGATGGCGTCCAGCGCCACATGCCAGCTGCGCGAATGGTGCAGGCCGGCACCCGCGTCGCGTTCCTTGAGTTCGGACAGATCCAGCCCGGCGCAGAAGTGCTCGCCCTCGCCGGTGAGCACGGCGGCGCGCACGCTGGCCGGCAGGTTCTGAAAGGCGTCGCGCAGGGCCGCGACCAGGCCGTCCGACAGCGCGTTGCGCTTGGCCGCGCGCGTCAGGCGCACCACGGCCAGGTGTTGCGCGGGGCCCAGCAGTTCGACCGAGAGATCGTGGGTGACGTGCATCGTGAGGTATCTCCAACGGCCGTTATTGTTTATGATGAATAATTAAATGCAAGGCTCGCGGGCACATCTTTGCTAGGGGTAAACACGGGTGCCGGGCAGACGCTGGCGGGTGCGCGGGCGTAGACTCCAGACCCGCCCGCCGCCTTGCTGCGTCCACCCTCTGTCCGGAGATCCATCTCATGCAACGTCGACACCTGCTGGCCGGTCTGGCCGCCGTCACCCTGACCTTTGGCCCGGCGTGGGCCAACGGCTTTCCCTCCAGGCCGATCCGCATCGTGGTGCCCAACGCGGCCGGCGGCGCGGCCGACATCACCGCGCGCACGGTGGGCGAGCACATGGCGCGCACCCTGGGCCAGCCGGTGGTGGTCGAGAACAAGCCCGGCGCCGGCGGCGTGGTGGCCGGGCAGGCGGTGGCGGGCGCGGCGCCCGATGGCCACACGCTGCTGCTGATCTCCAGCGGCACGGCGGTGAGCCAGGCGCTGTTCAAGTCATTGCCGTACGACACGCTCAAGGCCTTCACGCCGGTGGCGCCGCTGGCCAGCTTCGATCTGGTGATCGTGAGCAAGGAGGGCGGCGCCTTCAAGTCGCTGGGCGATCTGATCGCCTATGCGCGCCAGAACCCCGGCAAGCTCAACATCGGCACACCCAACATCGGCACCACGCAGAATCTGGCGGCCGAGTTGTTCAAAAGCGCCGCCGGGCTGGACCTGCAGGTGGTGCCGTTCAAGGCCACGCCGGACGTGATCGGCGCGATTCGCGGCGACCAGATCCAGGCCGGGCTGGACATCGTGCCGCCGCTGCTGACGCAGATCCAGGCCAAGGTGCTGCGCCCGCTGGCCGTCACCGGCGCCAAGCCCTCGCGCGTGCTGCCGGGCGTGCCGACCGCGCAGGAGGCGGGTGTCAAAGGCCTGAACGCCGCGTCCTGGAACGGCCTGGCCGTGCCGGCGGGCACGCCTGCGGCGGTGATCGACAAACTCAATCAGGCCGTCAACGCCGCCCTGCGCGACCCCGAAGTGGTCAAGAAGCTGCAGACGCTCAACCTCGATCCGCACCCCGGCAGCGCGCAGGATGCGCTGGCCATGCTGTCGGGCGACATTCAGCGCTGGAACCAGGTGATCGACAAGGCGCGCATCGAGCGCAAGTGAGCGCTATCGAGCGGTCGAACGCCGAACCGCCGAACAACCGTACGCAGAGGGCGCGAAGGATGCGCAGAGGACGCGACAGAACAGCCAAGGCTCTGTTGTCTGGCTGGTCGGTGCGCGGGGCGTGATTCACGGGGCTGGTGATGACATTTGCCGTGACATTGGGCGAGTTTCAAATTCGCCTGTAGCGCAACAGGGGCAAGCGTCATTAGCTATCGAATCAGGAGTATTTGATCATGTCGCAAACCGTCCGCATCGGGCTCATTGGTTATGGGGAAGTCGGCAAGATCTTCAGCGCCGGCCTGCTGAAGCAGCCAGGGGTGGCAGGCGTGAGCGCCTGGGACCTCAAGTTCGCCCGGACTGACACGGCGGCGGCCGAACGCCAGCACGCGGCGCTGGCGGGTGTGCAGGCGCAGGACTCGGCGGCGGCGCTGTGCGCGGCAAGTGATCTGGTGATTGCCGCCGTCACGGCGTCCAGCACGCTGGCCGTGGCCGGCGAGGCCGCGCGCCACCTCCGCCCGGGCAGCCTGTACCTGGACCTGAACTCGGCCTCGCCCGGCACCAAACGGCAGTGCGCGCAGCTGATCGACGGCGCCGGCGCGCACTACGTCGAGTCGGGGGTGATGACCTCGGTGCCGCCCTATGGCATTCGCGTGCCCATGCTGCTGGGCGGCGCGCACGCCGCCGAGCTGGCCGCGCGGCTCGGCGGCTGGGGCATGGACGCCAGGGCGGTGAGCGCCGAGCTGGGCGTGGCCAGCGCCATCAAGATGTGCCGCAGTGTGATGATCAAGGGCCTGGAGGCGCTGGTGATCGAAAGCTACACGGCGGCGCGCGCCTATGGGGTGGAAGAGCACGTGCTGCCCACATTGCAGGAAACCTTTCCCGGCATCGACTGGAGCGCGCAGGGCGCTTACTTCTTCAGCCGCGTGGCGCAGCACGGCCAGCGCCGCGCCGAGGAAATGCGCGAGTCGGCGCGCACGGTGCAGGAGGCGGGCTTCGAGCCGCTGATGACCGCGGCGATTGCCGCCAAGCAGCAGTGGGTGGCCGACCAGGCGCGCGCCGGGGCGTTCAAGCCGATCGTCAAGGGCGAGCGCTGGCAGGACTTTGCCGACGCGCTGCTGCGGCAGCGTCAGGCCTGAGGGAGCCTTCGCTTGCTCGACATTCTGGCCATCACCGGCCCCATCTACCTGTGCGTCGCGCTGGGCTGGCTGACCACCCGCGCCGGCCTGTTCGCGCGCGCCGACATGCGGGTGCTGGGCCAGTTCGTGCTCTACATCGCGCTGCCGGCGCTGCTGTTCGGCGCCGTCGGTCAACGGCCGATCGCCGACATCTTGGACTGGCACTACATGGCGGTGTTCGCCCTGGGCGGTCTGGCGACCATCGGCCTCGGGCTGTTCTGGGCGCGCCGCCTGGCCGGGCAGGCGCCGCTGGCAGGCGTGGTGCAGGCCATGGGCATGAGTTGCCCCAACTCGGGCTTCGTCGGCTACCCGATCAACCTGTTGGTGTTGGGCGGGCCGACCGCCGGCGTGATCCTGGGCATGAACATGCTGGTGGAAAACCTGCTGCTCATCCCGCTGCTGCTGGCGTTGGCCGACAGCGCCAGCGGCGGCGGCCACTGGCGCGCGGTGCTGCGTGGTGTGGCGGTGGGCTTGTGGCGCAACCCGTTGGTGCTGGGTCTGGCGGCCGGGCTGGCGGCGGCGCTGCTGGGTTGGCGGCTGCCGGGCCCGCTGGAGCGCACCGTGGGTCTGCTGGCGCAGTCGAGCGCGGCGCTGTCGCTGTTCGTCATCGGCGGCTCACTGGCCGGGCTGCGGCTGGCCGGCATGGGGCGCACGGTGGCGCGCATCGCCGCCGGCAAGCTGATCGCGCACCCGCTGCTGACCCTGGGGGCGCTGTGGCTGCTGGCAGCGCTGGGTGCGCCGCTGAGCGACCCGGCATTGAAGAAGGGCGTCGTGCTGGCCACCGCCTGCCCGATGTTCGGCATCTACCCGATTCTGGCCGGCCGCTTTGGCGCCGAAGGCCTGGCCGCCGCCGCGCTGCTGGGCACCACGGTGGCGTCGTTCTTCAGCATCAGTGCGCTGCTGTGGTGGCTGGGATGAGGCGCCGCACCGGGTTCAGATGCCGGTCTGGCGCCGCCCATGCGTGGCCATGCCCCGTGTCGGGAGTTTGGAGTCGGGCCCGTCCAGATGGCCTTCAGAACCAGCAGAGCGACGAGGGGGTCCGCCGGCCGCGAATGGTTCATGCGTCGTGCGGGACGCAGCCGTTGTCATGGGCCATTCGCCATTCTTCTGAACAGCGGCATCAGGGTTCGAGCCGCTCCGGGTGCAGCAGGAATTCACGCAGCGCCACGGCGTTGTTCAGCGTGTCGGTGCGTGCGGCATAGATCAGCGTGACGACGCCGGCGCGAGCGCGCTGGCGCAGCGCTTCGAGGGCCGCGGGTTGCTGGCGCAGCTCGGCCGCGTAGCGCTGGCGAAAGCCGTCCCAGCGCGTCGGCTCGTGGCCGTACCACTGACGCAAAGCGGTGCTGGGCGCCACATCGCGCGCCCATTCGGTCAGCGCCAGCGTCTGCTTGCTCAGGCCGCGCGGCCACAGGCGCTCGACCAGGATACGCGCGCCGTCGTCGGCTGACGCTGGTTCGTAGGCGCGCTTGAGGCGGATGCGGTCGGCGAGGATCCTGTGCGTCATTGCCGGGCGGGGCCGAGCTCGGATGTCGAGTCAGGATACGCGCACGCCAGTGAGGACGGTGACGGCAGATGTATTGCCCCTTTCCACAGAGGGGCGAGGGGCCGGGCGCTACTCAGGGTTCATCGGTCACCCGTTGACCAGCACCAGCTTGCCCTGCACCTGGCGCGAGCCCATGCGGGCATAGGCGGCCTTGAGCTCGCTCATCGGCATCTGCCGATCGATCAGCGGCTTGATCTTGCCCTGCGCGTACCAGGAGGCCAGCTCCTGCATCATGGCGGCGTTGGCCTGCGGTTCGCGGCGCGCGAAGTCGCCCCAGAACACGCCGACGATGCTGGCGCCCTTGACCAGTGCCAGGTTGACCTTGAGTGCCGGAATCTCGCCGGCGGCAAAGCCGATCACCAGATGGCGGCCGCGCCAGGCGATGGAGCGGAACGCCGGCTCGGTGAAGTCGCCGCCCACCGGGTCGTAGATCACGTCCGGGCCCTTGCCGCCGGTCAGCTCCTTCAGGCGTTCGCGCAGGTCCTGGGTGCTGTAGTTGATGGTGTCGTCGGCGCCGAGCTGGCGGCAGAACGCCAGCTTCTCTTCGGTGGAGGCGGCGGCGATCACGCGCGCGCCGGCGATCTTGGCAATCTGGATGGCCGACATGCCTACGCCGCCGGCGGCGCCCAGCACCAGCACGGTTTCGCCCGCCTTGAGCTGGCCGCGATCCATCAGTGCGTGGTGGCTGGTGGCGTAGATCATGATGAAGGCGGCCGCGTCGGCCGGCGGAAAGCCCGGCGGCAGCGGCATGCACAGCTTGGCCGGCGCCAGCGTGTGGGTGGCAAAGCCGCCGGTGCCCGACAGGCAGGCCACCGCCTGGCCGACCTTCAGCTCGGTCACGCCTTCGCCCACCGCCTCGACGACGCCGGCGTACTCGGAGCCGGGCACGAACGGCAGTTCGGGCTTGAACTGGTACTTGTTCTGCACGATCAGCAGATCGGGAAAGTTCAGGCTGGCGGCCTGGATGCGGATCAGCACCTGCCCTTTGCCAGGCTGGGGCGTGGGCAGCTCCTGCCAGGTGAGGGCGTCGACGCCGACGGGGTTTTCGCAAAGCCATGCGTGCATTGAATAGCGCTCCTTGAGGTTCGCGGCAAGGGTGATGGGGCGCCGCGGTCTGCACTCGATCATAGGAGCATGGGCCGGGAGCGCCATGTCCCAACCGTGACGGTGAAAATCCGGCGGCGGGGCGGGAAGGGCAGGCCTACAATCGGTTGCATTCGCGCATTCGCGCCTGACCCGCCCATGAGAATCCTGCTCTGCAACGACGATGGCTATCAGGCCGCCGGCATCGTAGCCTTTCACCGGGCCCTGGCCGCGTTGCCCGGCGTGCAGGTCGAGGTGGTGGCGCCGGAGCACAACAACAGCGCCCAGTCCAACGCGCTGACCCTGCGCGCGCCGCTGTATGTGAACCAGGCGGCCAACGGTTTTCGCTACGTCAATGGCACGCCGGCCGACTGCGTGCACATCGCCCTCACCGGGCTGCTGGACTACCGGCCGGATCTGGTGGTGTCGGGCATCAACAATGGCGCCAACATGGGCGACGACACCATTTATTCGGGCACCGTCGGCGCGGCCATGGAGGGGTACCTGTTCGGCATCCCGGCGCTGGCGTTTTCGCTGGTCGACAAGGGCTGGGCCCACATCGACGCCGCCGCCGTGCGCGCCGCCGAGCTGGTGGCGCGTTTTGGTGCCCACCCGCCGGGTGGCGGCAAGCCGTGGCTGCTGAACGTCAACATCCCGAATCTGCCGCTGGCGCAGATTCGCCCACCCAAGGTGTGCCGGCTGGGCCGGCGCCATGCCGCGCAGTCGGCCATCACCATGACCAGCCCGCACGGCGAAACCATGTACTGGATCGGCGGCGCCGGTTCGGCCGCCGACGCGGCCGAGGGCACCGATTTCCACGCCACCGCCGAGGGCCATGTCGCCATCACTCCGCTGAAGGTGGACCTGACCGACCACGATGCGCTGAGCTACTGGGCGCAGGGGCTGGGGCACCTGCTGGCGGCTGGCGCGGCGGGAGGGGCAGGCTGATGGCCACGCCGCCGCGGCCCGGCTTTCCGGCGCGCATCGACCTGGGCACGGGCGGCAAGTCGGCCGTCCGCCCGCCGGCGCGCCCGGCCGGCGTGGCAGGCACCAGCGCCAACCCGCCGCTGACCAGCGCCACCGCACCGCAGGCGGCCAGCATGGCACGCGACCCGATCCCGGCGCGCGCCCGCATGGTGCAACTGCTGGCCGCCGAAGGCATCCGCGACCCCCAGGTGCTGCGCGCCATGGGTGCGGTGGACCGCCACCATTTCGTCGACGGCGCGCTGGTGCCGCAGGCCTACGAGGACACCGCGCTGCCCATCGGCCTGGGCCAGACCATCAGCAAGCCCAGCGTGGTGGCGCGCATGCTGGAGCTGCTGATGCAGGGCGCCGTCCGTGGCCCCGACGGCCGCCTGGGCCGCGTGCTGGACATCGGCACCGGCTGCGGCTACCAGGCGGTGGTGCTGGCCCAGCTGGCCAGCGAGGTCTACAGCATCGAGCGCCTGCGCGACCTGCACGACAAGGCGCGCGCCAACCTGCGACCGCTGCGCCTTGCCACCGTGCACCTGATCCTGGGCGACGGCATGGCCGGCTTTGCCAGGGGCGCGCCCTATGCCGGCATCGTCGCCGCTGCCGGCGGTGAGGCCGTGCCCGAAGCCTGGATCGACCAGTTGGCCTGGGGTGGGCGCATCGTGGCGCCGGTGGCCACGGCGGCGGGACAGCAGGCGCTGATCGTGATCGACAAGTCGCGTCAGGGGGTGCAGCAGACGGTGCTGGAAGCGGTCAACTTCGTGCCTCTAAAATCCGGTATCGCTTAGCGGATTTCCAGAGCGCTTCAAGAAGGGTTTGTATGTATTTGACGGGACGCAGGATTTTGCTGGCCGCCACGCTGCTGGGCGGGGTCGTGCTGGCGGGCTGCTCCGGCACCCCACTCACCCCGGCGCCGGTGGAAGACCGCGACACCCGCGGCACCCCGTCGCGGGTCGATCCGGCCACCTTGCCCGGCTTCGAAAACGCCGGCAAGCCGGGCTACTACACGGTGCGTCCGGGCGACACCATCATGCGCATCGCCACCGAGGTCAACCACCCCTGGCGCGACATCGCACGCTGGAACAACCTGGAGAACCCGAACGTGATCGAGGTCGGCCAGGTGCTGCGCGTGGTGCCGCCGCAGGGCGCAACCGCCGGCGCAGCCACGCCGATCACCGCCGTGCCGCTGCCCGCGCCGCCGGTCGCCGCCAGCGGTGCCAAACCTGCGCCGCCGCCGGTGCCGGTGGCCACGCAGACCACGCCGGGCGTGAGCGCGCCCGCGGCGCCGACGGCCGCGCCTGCGTCGGCACCGACGCCGCCCGCGCCCGCACCCGCGCCAGCGGCGGCGCCGCCGTCGGCCGGGGCCGACAACGTCGACTTCATCTGGCCCGCCAGCGGTTCGGTGGTGGCCGGCTTCGACGAAGCCAAGAACAAGGGCCTGGGCATCGGCGGCAAGGCGGGCGATCCGGTGCTGGCGGCGGCCGACGGGCGCGTGGTCTATGCCGGCGCCGGTCTGCGCGGCTATGGCAACCTGATCATCCTCAAGCACAACAACACCTTCCTGACCGCCTACGCCCACAACCAGAAGCTGCTGGTCAAGGAAGACCAGGACGTCAGAAAAGGCCAGAAGATCGCCGAAATGGGCTCCAGCGACACCGACCGCGTCAAGCTCCACTTCGAGATCCGCCGCTCCGGCAAGCCGGTGGACCCGGCGCGCTATCTGCCGGCGCGCTGATTCCGGGCCCGCGGGCCGGCCAAGGGCGCTCCGGTGAGCGCCCTTCGTGTTTCGGCGGCCCGTGGGTTGCTATAATATCAATAGCTCCTGGCGCTCGCCAGATAAGCGCCGGAGCTTCTTTTCATCATGAACCTCGAGCCCGATCACAGCCGCGACGCGGCACTGCCCGAAGGCTGGCTGCAGGTCGATTCGATCGACCTCGAAGCCCAGGGCATCGCGCGCCGGCCCGACGGCAAGGTGGTGTTCATCGACGGTGCGCTGGCCGGCGAGCTGGTGTCGGTCAGCGTGCACCGGCGCAAGAACCAATGGGAAGCCGCCACCCTGACCGAGTTGCACCGCGCCAGCAGCCTGCGCGTGCGCCCGCGCTGCCCGCATTTCGGCCTGCACCAGGGCGCCTGTGGCGGCTGCAAGATGCAGCACCTGGACGCCAGCGCCCAGGTGGCTGTCAAGCAACGTGCGCTGGAAGACCAGTTGTGGCATCTGGGCAAGGTCAGGCCGGCGCTGATCCTGCGCCCCATCGAAGGCCCGGCCTGGGGCTACCGCTGGCGCGCGCGCCTGTCGGTGCGCTACGTGGCCAAGCGCGGTGAGGTGCTGGTCGGTTTTCACGAACGCAAGAGTCGCTACGTGGCCGACATGCGCGAGTGCCCGGTGCTGCCCGCCCACGTCAGCGCGCTGCTGCTGCCGCTGCGCGCGCTGATCCATGGCATGCAGGCGCGCGACAGCTGCCCCCAGATCGAGCTGGCCTGCGGCGACGAGGTCACGGCGCTGGTGCTGCGCCACCTGGAGCCGCTCAGCGCCGCCGACCGCCAGCGCCTGAGCGAGTTCGGCCGCCAGCACGGCGTGCAGTGGTGGCTGCAACCCAAGGGCCCGGACAGCGTGCAGCGGCTGGAGCCGGGCGGCCCCGAGCTGGCCTACGCGCTGGCGGAATTCGGTCTGCGCATGCCGTTTCGACCGACCGACTTCACCCAGGTCAACCCGCACATCAACCGCGTGCTGGTGGGGCGGGCGCTGCGCCTGCTGCAGGCCCAGCGGCACGAGCGCGTGATCGACTGGTTCTGCGGCCTGGGCAACTTCACACTGCCGATCGCCACCACCGCTGGCCAGGTGCTGGGGGTGGAAGGCAGCGCCGCCCTGGTCGACCGCGCCCGCCAGAATCATGAACAAAATCGTGCTGCAGCGCGCACTGGATCTGCGCTGGCAGCTACCGAATTTGTAGCGCGCAACCTGTTCGACATGAGTGCCGCGCAACTGGTGCAGGACGGCAGCGCCGACCGCTGGCTGGTGGACCCGCCGCGCGAAGGTGCGTTTGCGCTGGTCAAGGCGCTGGCGGCCATCCACCAGGGGCGCCTCGGTGCGCCGGACGCCGAGCCGCTGCCCGCCGGTGCCGACGGCTGGCGTCCGCCGCGCCGCATCGTCTACGTCAGCTGCAACCCCGCCACGCTGGCGCGCGACGCCGGCCTGCTGGTGCATCAGGCCGGCTACCGCTGCAGCGCCGCCGGGGTGGTCAACATGTTTCCGCACACCGCGCACGTCGAAAGCATGGCGGTGTTCGACCTGCAGGACTGAGGCGGTACGCCGACAAGCAAAAGCCCCGCACAACTTGTGCTGTGCGGGGCTTGCTGTTCTTTGGCTCCCCGACCTGGGCTCGAACCAGGGACCTACGGATTAACAGTCCGGCGCTCTACCGACTGAGCTATCGGGGAACAAGCCTCAAATTATATACCGGATTTTGGCGACTGCGCCGGCCCCCCGGTGCGCATGGCTCGCAAAACCACACTCACGGGCGGCCGCGCTCGCAGCGGAAGGTCAGGCGCACGCGCTCGAACTGGACCACGCCGCCGGTGGCGTCGCGCCCGGGCGCGCGCTGGCGCTGCACGTCCAGCACCTTGGCGTCCAGGCTGGCGCGGCCGCACTGCTGGCCGGCTTCCTGGCGGGCCAGCTCTTCCGGGGTGCGACCAACGTCGCTGTTGGAAATCGGGCCTTCGCGCACGATCACGCGCACCGGTGATTGGTCGCGCATCGCCGCTTCGTACTCCTGCTGCGTGCTGGTGCCTGGGCGCGGATGGCCGCCGCCGGCGCAGGCGCCCAGCAGCAGTGCGCCGGGCAGGGCCAGGGTGAGCAGAGTTCTGACGTGGGTCATGGCTGGCGCCTCCTTTCCGGCTATTATCGGTCGCAACTCCGGGGTGCCCGCGCGAGCGAGCTGAGACGGCTTGGCAGCAAGTCGAACCCGTCAACTTGATCCGGTTAGCACCGGCGTAAGGAAGAGCAGCAGCGCGCCGCACGCCATCCCTCGGATGCAACCCGGCGCAGGCGGCCCCGGAGCCCGATTGTCTGTGGCCCTTGCAGGAGACCGCCCGATGCATCCCTCCGCTCTGATCGCTCCCTGGTGGCGGCGCGCGCCGGCGTCGGCCGTGTGCCGCGGCACGCCAGGGGCACGTCCATCATGAGCCCGCCCGCGCTTTCCATCGGCATCGCCGGCGCCGGCCTGCTGGGGCGATTGCTGGCCTGGCAGCTGTCGCGCCGCGGCCATCAGGTGTCGGTGTTCGACAGCGCCGCCGGGCCACAGCCGGTGGCGCGCAGCCAGGCCGGCGATCCTTATGTGCCCACGGCCGCCGGCTTCACGGCGGCCGGCATGCTCAGTCCGCTGTCCGAGCTGGACAACGCCGAGCCGGCGGTGGCGCACATGGGCTTTCGCTCGCTGGCGCTGTGGCCGGGCATCCTGGCGGCGCTGCCGGGCGCCCCTGAATTGGTGGTGCGCGGCAGCCTGCTGCTGGCGCACCGTGCCGATCTGGGCACCGCCCGGCGCATGCTGGATCGGCTGCACGTCGCCACCGCAACGCCCGAATGGCGCCACCTGCAGCTGCCGGCGGGCGAGCAGCCGCTGTCGCCGGCCGAGCTGCGTACGCTGGAGCCCGCCATTCAGGGCCCGGCCCATGCCTGGCTGCTGCCGGGCGAGGGCCACATCGACACCGTGGCGACCATGATCGCCCTGCACGCCGGTGCGTCCGGCGTGGACTGGCACTGGGGCGTGCCGGTGCGGGCGCTGCAGGGCGGCGACGCTGGCGGCACGCTGCTGCTGGCCGACGGTCGCGCGCTGGCGTTCGACGCGGTGGTCGACGTGCGGGGTGCCGGTGCGCGGCCCGAGTTGCCGGTGCGCGGCGTGCGCGGCGAAGTGGTGTGGCTGGACTGCCCGGGCCATGGCCTGACGCGCCCGGCGCGCCTGCTGCATCCGCGCCACTTCGTCTACATGGTGCCGCGCTCGTCGCGCGACGTGGTGGTCGGTGCGAGCGAAATCGAAAGCGAAGACCGCTCGCCGGTCAGCCTGCGCACCGCGGTCGAACTGATGGCCGCCGCGCACAGCGTGCTGCCCGGTCTGGCCGAGGCGCGCATCCTCAAACTCGACGTCAACCTGCGCCCGGCGCTGCCCGACAACAACCCGCTCATCGAGCACGCCGGCCGGCTGCTGCGCATCAACGGACTGTTTCGCCACGGCTGGCTGCTGGCGCCGGCGCTGGTCGAGCGCGCGCTGGCCGAGGCGCCCTGGCTGGATACCGCGTTGGCGTCCGATGGGCGACCGTCCCGCCACGGTGCGGCAAAGGCGCAGGCCTGATGAGCGTGTCATGAAAACACCCCGCGCGTACGCAGAAGCCGCAAAGCTTGCGCAGAATTCGCAGACTTCGCAGATGCGCCAGAAAGCGCGGTTTGCGACTTCTGCGCAAGCCTTGCGTCCTCTGCGCAAGGATGTCTGAAACCCGCCGACCCCCATGCCCAGCCATTCATCCGACGCCGCCACGCTGCACATCCTGCTCGACGGTCATCCACATGCCATTCCGGCCGGCAGCACGCTGGCCGACGTGGTGGCGTCGCTGGGGCACGCGCCCGAGGCCGTCAGCACCGCGGTCAACGGTGCCTTCGTGGCTCGACCGGCGCGCGCCACGCAGCGGCTGGCCGAGGGCGATCAGGTGCTGCTGTTCCAGCCCATCGTCGGCGGCTGATACCGGCTGGTCTGCATGAATCCGCCGAAGACGACCAAGCTGCGCGTGGGCGCACTCACCGCCCTGGTGGTGGGCTCGATGGTGGGCGGGGGCATTTTTTCGATCCCGCAGAACACCGCGGCCAGCGCCGGTGTCGGTGCCACGGCGATCGCCTGGCTGATCACCGGCGTGGGCATGCTGGCGCTGGCCTTCGTGTTCCTGAACCTGGCGCTGCGCGAGCCCGAACTCGATTCGGGCATCTACGCCTACGCGCGCGCCAGCTTCGGGCCGTTCACCGGCTTCAGCTCGGCCTGGGGCTACTGGTTCATGGCGGTGCTGGGCAACGTGGGCTACTACGTGCTGCTGTTTTCCACCCTGGGGCATTACTGGCCGGTGTTTGGCGACGGCAACACGCCGCTGGCGGTGGTCTGCGCCTCGGTCATGCTGTGGGGCACGCATGCGCTGGTGTTGCGTGGCATCCGCGAGGCGGCGCTGATCAACCAGGTGACGACGGTGGCCAAGCTGGTGCCGCTGCTGCTGTTCGTGCTGCTGGTGGCGCTGGCCTTTCAGCCCCAGGTGTTCCGGGCCGATGTGTGGGGCCGTGCCAACCCGCAGCTGGGCAGCGTGCTGGAGCAGGTGCGCGGCATGATGCTGGTGACGGTGTGGGTGTTCATCGGTGTCGAAGGCGCCAGCGTGTATTCGGCCCACGCGCAGCGACGCATCGACGTCGGGCGTGCCACGCTGGCGGGCTTTCTGTTCGTGCTGGCGCTGCTGGTGGCGGTGAGCCTGCTGTCGATGGGCGTGATGGCGCAGCCCGAGCTGGCCGGCTTGAAGAACCCGTCGATGGCCTATGTGCTGGAGCGCGCGGTCGGGCACTGGGGCGGGGTGCTGATCAGCGTCGGGCTGCTGATTTCGCTGTCGGGGGCGCTGCTGTCCTGGCTCATGCTGTCGGCCGAGACGCTTTATTCGGCCGCGCGCGACGGCGCGGCGCCGGACTGGCTGGCCGGTCAGAACGCGCGCGGCGTGCCGTCTCACGCGCTGTGGCTGACCAGCGCCTGCGTGCAGGCCTTTCTGCTGCTGACGCTGTGGAGCAATTCGACCTACCTGTCGCTGGTGAACCTGGGCACGGCGATGATTCTGCTGCCCTACACCTGGGCCGCCGGCCATGCGCTGAAGATCGCGCTCAGTGGCGCGCGCTACGGCGTGGCCGAAGGCGGCCGGCGCCGGCGCGACGCGCTGCTGTCGCTGCTGGCGCTGGCCTATGCGCTGTGGCTGGTGTATGCGGGCGGCATCAAGTACCTGTTGCTGGGCGCGTTGCTGTACGCGCCCGGCGCACTGCTGTACGCCTGGGCGCGGCGCTCGCACGGCCGGGCAGTGTTCTCGCGCCGCGAGTGGCTGGGCTTTCTGGCCATGCTGGCGGCCGCCGGTGTGGCGGCGCTGGGTCTGCAGCGCGGCTGGCTGAGTCTCTGAGAACTTGCGGACAAGCACCAAGGATGGACCGATATGCATGACAGTGACCACGACACCTGGGCGGTGGGCGACGTGCGGCTGGACAGCCGCTTTCTGCTGGGCACGGCCAAGTACCCGTCGCCCCGGGTGCTGGCCGACGCCATCGCGGCCTCGGGCACGCAGATCGTCACCGTCGGCCTGAAGCGCCAGCTGGCCGCCGGCGGCGACAACAGCTTCGTCGAGATCATTCGCGCCGCCATGCGCACGCAGGGCGCGCGCCTGCTGCCCAACACCGCCGGCTGCACCACGGCGCGCGAGGCGATTCAGCTGGCCCACATGGCGCGCGAGCTGTATGGCACGGCGTGGGTCAAGCTGGAGGTGATCGGCGACGACTACACCCTGCAGCCCGACCCGCAGGAGCTGGTCGAGGCGGCGCGCCAGCTCACGCGCGACGGCTTCACGGTGTTCCCTTACTGCACCGAGGACCTGGTGACCGCCCGGCGCCTGCTGGACGCCGGCTGCCCGCTGCTGATGCCCTGGGGCGCGCCGATCGGATCGGGCCAGGGCCTGGTCAACCGGTTCGCGCTGCGCCTGCTGCGTGAGCGCCTGCCGGACGTGGTGCTGATCATCGACGCCGGCCTGGGCGCGCCCAGCCACGCCGCGCAGGCGCTGGAGATGGGGTTTGACGCCGTGCTGCTCAACAGCGCCGTCAGCCAGTCGCCCGATCCGGTGCGCATGGCCGGCGCCTTCCGCCTGGCGATCGAGGCCGGGCGCGCCGCCTATCGTGCCGGGGTAATGGCGCGGCAGGATTTCGCGGTCGCCACCACGCCCGTCACCGGCAACCCGTTTCTGATCGGAAATGCGCCATGACGCCCATGGGACAAGCGCCAGCAGCTACAAAATCAGTAGCTCAACCGATCGTCTGGAGTGTCGCCGGCAACGACTCGGGCGGCGGCGCGGGCCTTGCCGCCGACCAGCGCGCGGCGGCGGCGTTCGGCGTGCATCTGTGCCCGGTGGTGGCGGCCATCACGGCGCAGCACTCGCAGGCCGTGACGCGCGTCGAGCCGGTGGCGGCCGACCTGCTCGACGCGCAACTGGCGGCACTGGCGGCGGACCTGCCGCCGGCCGCCATCAAGACCGGGTTGCTGGGCAGCGCCGACAACGTGGCCGTGCTGGCGCGCTGGGTCGACCGGCTGCGCCAGCGGGCGCCGCTGGCGCTGGTGGTCGATCCGGTGCTGGGGGCCAGCAGCGGCGCCGCCTTTGCCGACGAGGCCGTGCTGCGCGCCTACCGCGAGCTGCTGCTGCCGCGCGCCACGCTGGTCACGCCCAACGAGCACGAGGCGCGGCGGCTGCTGGGTGGCGCACCGCCGAACCCGCGCCCCTCGGGGCAGAGGGCTGGGGTGGTGGGCCAGCCCGGCGAGCCGAGCGACGTGCCGGCGCTGGCCGTGGCCCTGCGCGCGCAGGGCGCGCAGGCGGTCGCCATCACCGGCGGCGACCGCGTGCACGCGCCGGGCTGGGCGCTGGACTGGATCGATACCGAGCACGCCCGTGGCTGGCTGGCGCTGCCGCGCCTCGAATCCCGGCACACGCACGGCACCGGCTGCACCTTTGCCAGCAGCGCCGCGGCGGCGCTGGCGCTGGGCTTCGTGGCGGCCGACGCGCTGGTGCTGGCCAAGATGGCCACCGCCCACGCCATCGCCCACGGTCACGCGGCCGGGCAGGGCGCCGGGCCGGTGGCGGCGCGCCCCGGCTTTGCCGTCGAGCCGGCGCGCATGCCGCTGCTGTCATGCTCCGAATTGGATAGCTGCTGGCGCTTTCTGGGTGCGCGCCAGAGCCCGATTCCGCTTGAAACCCAGGCGCCTGGCCTGTACGCCATCGTCGACAGCGCCGAGCGCGTGCGCCAGGTCGTTGCCGCGGGCGCGCGCACGGTGCAGTTGCGCATCAAGACGCCCGCTGCACCGCCCGCCGCCTGGCAGGACGAATTGCGCTGCGCCATCCGGCAGGCGCTCGGCGCCTGCCGCGAGGCCGGCGCCACCCTGGTCGTCAACGACCACTGGCGGCTCGCCGCCGAACTGACGGCCGGCGCGGCGCGCGGCATCGCCGTGCACCTGGGCCAGGAAGACCTGCTGGCCCTGGGCGACGCCGGCCGCGCCGAGCTGCAAGCCTGCGGCCTGCCGCTGGGCATCAGCAGCCACAGCCTGTGGGAGCTGGCGCGCGCGCGCAGCCTGGCGCCATGGTACGTCGCCTGCGGCCCGGTCTGGCCGACCCTGACCAAGGCCATGCCCTGGCGCGCCCAGGGCCTGGACAACCTGAGCTGGTGGGTGCACATGGCCGGTGTGCCGGTGGTGGCGATCGGCGGCATCCTGGAGCCCGCCCAGGCCACGCAGGCGACGCGAAGCGGCGCCGCCGGCGTGTGCGTGGTGCGTGGCCTGGGCGCCGACCCGGCCGCCACCCTGCCCGTGTGGCAGGCCGCCATCGCCGCCGGCCGCGCCGCGCCGCGCCTGCCGGTGCCGGCGCTGCCGCACCCAACACTTCCGAATCCATAGCTGCCTGCGCTTTGCAGATCGGCGCTGCAGCCCATTTTGACTGTGAAAACCATGACGCAGCAATACGTGCGCGTGCTCACCATCGCCGGCAGCGACTCGGGCGGCGGCGCCGGCATCCAGGCCGACCTGAAAACCTTTGCCGCCCTGGGCTGCTACGGCATGAGCGCGATCACCGCGCTGACGGCGCAGAACACCCAGGGCGTGACGGCCATCCACGGCGTGCCGCCGGACATGCTTGCCGCCCAGATCGACGCCGTGCTGAACGACATCGGCGCGCAGGCGGTGAAGATCGGCATGCTGCACGCGCCCGACATCGTGCACACCGTGGCCGCCGCCATCGAGCGCCACCACATGACCCAGGTGGTGCTGGACCCGGTGATGGTGTCGGCCACCGGTGCGCGGCTGATCGAGGCCGAGGCCGTGCAGGCGCTGGTGACCGCGCTGTTTCCGCGCGCCAGCCTGATCACCCCCAACCTGGACGAAGCGGCGCTGCTGCTGGGCCGGCCGGTGCAGGCGGTGGCCGACATGGCGCCGGCGGCGCAGGCGCTGCTGGCGCTGGGCGCACGCGCCGTGCTGCTCAAGGGCGGCCACCTGAAAGGCCAGCAGGTGCATGACCTGCTGCTGGTGCGCGGCGCCGAGCCGCTGCACATGTGCTCTGCGCGTCTGGCCACGCGCAACCTGCACGGGGCCGGCTGCACACTGTCGTCGGCCATCGCCGCCCACCTGGCGCTGGGCCTGGGCCTGAGCGACGCGGTGCAAGCCGCCCGCCACTACGTGCAGCAGGCGCTGGCGGCCGGTGCCACGGTGCAGACCGGCGAGGGCGTGGGGCCGCTGAACCATGGCTTTGCGCCCCGAACCATGGTGACCCTGGGGCGCGATCAGATTACTTCCAAAGACGTAACTTGATACGAGTCTTGTGTACCTAATACATACACCGATGAGGATGCTTCCTAACATCCGGCTCAGGCTGCGTCGCTGACGACCCGGCCCGTCCAGGCAAGCGCCGGGTCAGGCGCCCGGTCCTACAGGAGCAGCCCTTGGCCGACAGTCGCATCGATCCCATGCCTGCGCCCGCGCCGCGCGCGGTGTGGATCGATCTGCGCTGCATGCCACAGCCGCATGGGCTGTACCAGGATGCCCGGCCGCATGGCGTCATGGCCCGCATCACGCAGCTGGCCGACATCGTTGGCGCCATCGCGCGCTGGCGGCCGCACTTCGTCTGCATCGACTACGACTACCCCGACGGCGCGCGCCTGGACGCCGTGCCGCGCGTGCGGCGCGAGTTCCCGCAGCTGCCGGTGCTGATGTTCACCGACTACCACACCGAGGCGCTGGCCGTGTGGGCCCTGCGACACCGGGTCTGGGACTACCGGGTCAAGCCGGTCACCGTCAGCACGCTGCGGCGTCTGTTCGAGGTGCTGCGCTGCGGCGGCGCCGAGGCGCGCGCCCCCGGTGGCTGGCCGGCGCCGGCGTTGCCGCCGGAGTTGCGTGAGCCGGCGGGCCACCTGCGCAAGTCGCTGCAGGCCAGCGCGCGCACCGCCGCCGCCGTGGCCTGGATCGGCGAACACTACGGCGAGCCGTGTCCGATCAAGCTGATGGCCGAGCTGTGCCACCTGTCGCCGTCGGAGTTCAGCCGCGCCTTTCATCGCGAGCAGGGCGTGCCGTTCTGTCACTTCCTGCAGCACCATCGCGTGACCATGGCGCGCGAGTTCCTGCGCGAGCCCGGTGCCACGGTGTCGCAGGTGGCCTATGCGGTGGGCTTCAACGACCTGTCGTACTTCGGCCGCGTGTTTCGGCGCCTGGTGGGCGTGCCAGCCACGCAGTATCAGCGGCTGAAGGCGCCGCCGCAGGGCAAGGCATAGCGGCTGGCCGCCCTGGCCGCAGGATCGTTGCACTCCCGCGCAATTCGGTGCTAACCGGCATGGCCCGCCTCAGCCGATGCTGGAGGCGGCTTCCGCGTCTCACAACAACAAGCTGTCAGGGTCCGGTCTGCTGTCGCTCATGTCCGCCACGGCATTTAAGGAGACCATCATGCCCGACACGAAAGAAAGCTCCCTTGCAAGGATCGAGTGCTGCCCGGTGCTCGAACGTCAACCGGTGTGTGACCGGCTCGACTTTCGCTATCGATTGCCCTACCCGGTGCGCACGGGCGATCGGCAGACGGTGCGGGTCGATCTGATCGTGCATTTCCGTCTGGAGCGCTGCTCCGGCCCGCTGGTGCTGGGCGATCCCGTGTACTCGACCACGCTGCTGCCGGGCGAGCAGGTGCGGCTGTTTTCCAGCGACCGCCATACGCGCTGGTCGTACGACGCCGAGTCCAAGCTGGCCTATCGGCATGAAACCACGTCCGAAGAATCGTTCTTCACCTACGGCATGGCGCGTGCGGTGAGCGACTTGACCATCACCGAAGGCGGCTCGGCTTCGTCGAGCTACGACGAGTCCTGGGCCGAAGGCGGTGGCGGTGCCAGCGTCAACCTGTTCGGCATCATCGAGATTGGCGGCGGCGGCGGCGGTGGCAGCTACGACGCGCATTCGGCCAGCAGCTTTGCGCGTTTTCTGTCGCAACACGCGCAATCGGCGTCCTCTTCGGTGGCGGCCGGCGTGCGGGCCAAGAGCAGCACGGCGGTCGGCGAAGTCAGCACGCGCGAGCACAGGGAGGGCGAATCGTCCGACCACTTCGAATCGGCTTCGCGCATGTTCCGCAACCCCAATCGCTGCCACGCCGTCACCTACCTGTTCTACCGGGTGAGCAAGGTTCAGAAGCTGCGCTTCCGGCTGGTGGCGATCCAGCGCGTGGTCAGCGATCCGGCGGCGCCGGTGCTGAGCGATCAGCGGCCCTCGGTGGACGTGGCCGGCCGCATCTCGGTGCTGCCCGAGGTGGTCAGCGCCAGCAGCCCGCAGCGCCTGGCGATCGAGGAGCGGGCCCGCGCCAGCGCGCTGTCGCGCCTGAACATGACCGGCGGCAACGTGTCGCTGCTGGCGCGCCCGCTGGTCGGCGCCGCCGCGCCGCTGGGTGTGGACGTGCGCCAGGCCGCGCTGGCGGCGGTGGACAAGGAGCTGGCTGCGGCCGGCGTGATCGATCCCAAGACCGGCCAGGTGCATGACAAGCTGGTGGCCGAGCTGTCCTGGGAACGCGAAGAGGTGCTGCCCACCCCGGGCATCCTGGTCAAGGGGTGCCTGGACGACTGCGCCACCTGCGAGCCGGCGCTGCAGCGTGAGATCGAGCTCGAACTCGAACGCAAGCGGCTGGACAACGAGAAGCTCAAGCGCGAGATCGAGCTGCTCGATCAGGCGCAGCAATACCGCTGCTGCCCGGTCGGCGAGGCCGAGGACGACGACGATTGAGTCCCGCGGCGGCCGGCGGCCCGTGCGCCGCCGGCGCCGGCAAGGGTTGGACGGTGAACGCAACGGAAGGAGAACATCATGGCCAGAAATCCTGACAACGCGGGCGGCTCGGGCAAGGTCGAGCTGTCGGTCCATGTGCAGCTGCAGGAGGTGGACGATCGGCAGGCCGCCCCCCAACCGGCGGTCTATGCCTATTCGGCCGGCGGCAAGCTGCTCGCCATGCAGCCGGCGGATGAACGCGGCCAGGCGCGGCTGGCGCTGGCCGTCGGCGCCGAGGACACGGCGGTGCGGGTGCTGGTGGGGCCCACGCTGGAGCGGCCCGAGGCCAGCGAGTTGCTGCGCCGCGGCGCGGTGGCGCGGCCACTGCGGTTGTCGCTCAAGGACCCGCGCCCGAAGCTGGTGCTGCCGATCGATCCGGACAGCTGGCGCTGCTGGCTGCTGGGCCGCTGCGTGGTGCGCGGGACCTTGCTCAAGCGCGTGGTCAGCGGCGGTCTGCCGCTGGAACTGCCGGTGTGTCACGCCAGCGTCGACGTGTGGGAGGTCGATCCCTGGCCGGTGCTCGTGCCGCGGCTGCCGCCCTGGGTCATCGACGGGCTGCGCAGGGTGATCGTCGAGCCGCGCCCGCCCTGGCCGGAGCCGCCCGGACCGTGGCCGATCGACGGGCCGGGGCCCCTGCCGCCGCCCGGCCCTGGACCGGACCCGGTGCCACTGGCACAGCGCCGCGCCATGCGTGCCGGGCGCACCCCCGGCATCGGCAGCGGCGCCGCCGTGCTGGCGAGCTTTCATGCCGCGCCACAGGCCGGCGAGCTGAAGACCCTGGCGCAGATCGGCAACGCGCAGCAGTTTCAGCAGGCGCTGATCCGTCACCCCGAGCTGGTGCGGCCGCTGCTGTGCTGGTTCTATCCGCACATCGTCACCAAGCAGAAGGTGGCCACCGCGGTGACCGACGAATGTGGCCAGTTCCGCGCCGTGTTCTGGCGCGGCTGCCAGAGCAGCGATGTGCCTGACCTGTACTTCACGGCCCAGCAGCGCCTGTTCGGCTGGCTGAACGTGAGCATCTACGAGCCCACCCCGGTGCCCTGCCACACGCACTGGAACTACGTCTGTGGCACGCCGGTGACGCTGATCACCACCAGCCCCTGGGCCATCGCCTGCTCGCCCTGCCGGCCCTACCACCCGGGCGACAACTGGGTGCTGTTCACGGCGGTCGGCAACACCTCGCTGAAAGCCATCCACGGCGGCGGGGCCCCCGGTGCGACGGGCGACAACCTGGGTCTGCTGCAGAGTGGCGCGCCCTGGGGCGGCGTGCTGCGGCCGCGGCTGGACTTCGATAACGCGCTGCGCGAATCGCTGGGTGTGCGCTACTACCAGCTGTCCTGGCGCAAGGGCATGGCCGGTGACTTCAAGCCGCTCAGCGTCGAGGTCAACCGCCACTATGCGCACATGGTCGGCACCGACCTGGTGATCGACCCCTACCGGCTGGGGCCCAACCACATGGTGGTGGGCGATCAGACCCTGGAGCTGTACGAGATTCCACCGGCACTGCCGCCGTTTGGCCAGTGGACCATAGCCAATGCCGTGCTGGACACCGAGAACGGAGAGTTCGACAGCCGGGTGTTCTCGCGCGGGCTGGCGTTCGAAGAAGACGGCGATGTGGTGCCCGGCAGCGTCGATGAGAGCGGCCTCTACCAAATCAAGCTCGATCTGTACGACGCGGCCGGCAACCAGATCGACATCGCCGCCAAGGGCATCGACTACTACGTGCCCGACAGTGTGAGCCTGAGCGGCTCGATCCCGACCGTCAAGGCCAGCTCCGTGACGCAGCCTGGCGGCGGCAGCCTGGTGCAGGGCAACAGTCTGGTGCTGACCCTGCACGTGGACAACAACCACTGCTGGGCCGGCGTCGGCGCGCCCTGGACGCCCAGCGGCGCGGCCGATCCGTGCTGCGGCGTGTTGCGCTTCGCGCCGGGTGCTTCGGTGTCCATGCCGTACGTGGCCTACCACCCGCATGGCTTCGCCACCCATGCTTTTTCAGTGGTGCGCAGCGCAACGCAGATCCTGTCGCCGTCGGGCGGCGTCGGCAGCTTCGTCATCACCCGCACGGTGCACGACATGATGACGCTGAACCTGCCGGCCGCCTGCGCGGGCAAGCCGGAGTGCACGACGGCGGCGTTCGGTGAGCGGCTTGACGTCTACGAAATGGCCACCGACGGCTGGGGCAGCGACCTCGGCTACGAAGCGTCCGACCTCCGGGCATTCGCACTGTCAACCCACTGAGCCCGAAGGTGGCCGTGGGACGCGTGCGCCCGAACATGACGGGCGGCCAACGGCTGCCCTCAGGCTGAGGGCAGGCCCGCGCGGCCGGGGTGGGCGCGTGCCGTCGCCCGCCCCGGTGTCGGCCCCGCCGAGGTGCTGGCGACAGCCTGGGATGCCCTAACATGGGCGCTCGCCGCGCGCACACGCAGCCCGGCCGCCACCGATGCTGATCTTCACCACCGCCGAACAGGCTGACCACGACCCGGCGCACGAGATTTTTCGTGGCCAGCGCGTGCCCTGCTTTGAAAATCCCAGCCGCGCAGCCTTTGTCGAGCAGGCCCTGCGCGCCGCCGGCCACACGTTGCGCCGTCCGGACACCGACAGCGCCGATCTGCTGTCGCAGGTGCACTCACCGCGCTACCTGCAGTTCCTGCGCACGGCCTGGGACCAGTGGCTGGCGCTGGACGCGGCCAACGCCGGCGTGCAGCCGTTTCCGTCCGTGTGGCCGGTGCGCACGCTGCGCAGCGACGTGGAGCCCGCCAACTTCATCGCCCGCCTGGGCCTGTATTCGATGGACAACGGCAGCCCCATGGTGGCCGGCACCTGGGTGGCGGCCAAGGCCGCTGCCGACGCGGCAGCCAGCGCCGCGCGGGCGCTGGGGCAGGGCGAGCGCGCGGTGTTTTGCGCCACCCGCCCGCCCGGCCACCACGCGGGGCCGGACTTCATGGGTGGCTACTGCTTCATCAACCACGCCGCCGTGTGCGCGCAGGCGCTGCGTGCGGGCGGCGCGCAGCGCGTGGCGGTGCTGGACGTGGACTACCACCACGGCAACGGCACGCAAGCCATTTTTTACGAGCGCGCCGACGTGCTGTTCGTCAGCATCCACGGCGATCCGCGCACCGAATACCCGTTTTATCTGGGCCATGCCGACGAGACCGGCGCCGGCGCGGGGCAGGGCTGCAACCTCAACCTGCCGCTGGCGGCGGGGGCCAGCGTGGCCACGTGGTTCGACGCGCTGGACACCGCCTGCGCGCGCGTGGCCGCCCATCGGCCGGACGCGCTGGTGGTGTCGCTGGGGCTGGACACCTTCGCGGGCGACCCGATCAGCCGCTTTCAGTTGCAGACCGGCGACTTCCGGCGGCTGGGCCGGCGCCTGCAGCAGCTGGGCCTGCCCACCGCCTTCATCCTGGAGGGCGGCTACGCGGCGGCCGAGCTGGGTCAGAACGCGGCGCAGGTGCTGCAGGGCTTCGAGGAGGGCGGACGATGAGCGTGGAGCAGGTCGATTGCGTGGTGATCGGCGCCGGCGTGGTCGGGCTGGCGGTGGCGCGCGCGCTGGCGCTGACCGGGCGCGAGGTGCTGGTGCTGGAGGCCGAAGAAACCTTTGGCACCCAGACCAGCGCCCGCAACAGCGAGGTCATCCACGCCGGCATCTACTACCCGCCCGGCTCGCTGCGCGCCGGTCTGTGCGTGGCGGGGCGGCAGCTGCTGTACGACTATTGCGCCGCGCGCGGCGTGCAGCACCGGCGCTGCGGCAAGCTGATCGTGGCGGCCAACGCCGCGCAGCAGGCCGAGCTGCGCGCCATCCAGGCGCGCGCCGTGGCCAACGGTGTGGACGATCTGCAATGGCTTGCGCGCGATCAGGCGCTGGCGCTGGAGCCGCAGCTGCAATGCGAGGCGGCGCTGTTGTCGCCCTCGACCGGCATCATCGACAGCCACGGCCTGATGCTGGCGCTGCTGGGCGATCTGGAGCACGCCGGTGGCACGCTGGCCACGCATTCAAGGGTAAATCGCCTTGTAGCGCTTGACGGACAAGCGCCAGCAGCTATCAAAATTGAAGTATCCAGCGACCAGGAAACCACCGTCCTGCACGCCCGCAGCGTGGTCAACTGCGCCGGCCTGGGCGCCATTGCGCTGACCCACGCCACGCAGGGGCTGGCGCCCGCGCACCGGCCGCCGCTGCCGCAGCGCTGGGCCAAGGGCAGCTACTTCACGCTGAGCGAGCGGGCGCCCTTTGCGCGCCTGATCTATCCGGTGGTCGAACGCGACTCGCCCAGCCTGGGCGTGCACCTGACGCTGGACCTGGGCGGTCAGGCCAAGTTCGGGCCGGACGTGCAGTGGGTGGCGAGCCCCGACGATCTGCAGGTCGATCCGGCGCGCGCCGACGCCTTCTACGCCGAGGTGCGGCGCTACTGGCCCGCGCTGCCCGACGGGGCGCTGCAACCGGGTTACGTCGGCTACCGGCCCAAGCTCTCCGGCCCGGGCGAGCCGGCGGTGGATTTCCGCATCGAGGGCCCCGGCCAGCATGGTGTGCCGGGACTGGTGAATCTGCTGGGCATCGAGTCGCCGGGGCTGACCAGTTGTCTGGCGATCGCCCGGCACGTGGTGGGCGTGCTCTGAGTCACCGCGCAGTCGCGCCGCGACGGCTGCTCGCCGTCGCCGGGCGCGGGGTCGATGTCTGCAAGGCGAGGTGGCCTTCAGCGGACGGTCAACGCGGCCCCGGCGGGTGGCTTGCGACGTTCGGATAGGCGCCGGTGAACCCGAGCGCGCGCGACATCTGCTCGCCGCAACGCACGACCAGTGCCCGAAACTGAGCGGCGTTGCGCTCATAGCGGGCTGTGGGCCCAGCCAGGCCGACGGCACCCAGCAATGAGCCGTCGCGGTCGAACACCGGAGCAGACACGCCGGTGGCTCCCTCGATGGAGCCACTGCTGCACGCGCAGCCTGCGGCGCGAATGCGGCGCAGCGCCTGCTGCAGAGCGCTGCGACTGGTGATGGTGTGGTGCGTCACGGCGTCCAGGCGGGTCGATTCGATGTAGTGGCGCTGGCGTTCGGTCGAGGTGAATGCCAGCATGGTCAGGCCCAGCGAGGTGGAGTACAGGGGGCGACGCGCACCCACGTTGGCCGAGTACCGCAGCCAACTGCTGGCCTCGATCACATCGACATAGATCAGCTGCGTCCAATCCTTGGAAGGCACGCCCACCAGCACCGTCTCCTGGCAGGCCTGGTGCAGTTCGTTCAGCCAGGAACGCACATTCCCGGGAAAGCCGTCGATCTTCTGGATCAGCGCAGCCAGGCTGTACGTTTCCTGCCCCAGGCGATGGTGGCCGTTTTCGGACATCACGTAGCCGCCTTCTTCCAACGCGCGCAGCAGGCTGAACAGGCTGGTCTTGGGCAGCTGCAGCACGTCGCTGAGCTGCGCGAGCGACAGGCCGTCGCGGTGGTTGGCCAGGGCGGCGATGACCTGCATGACCCGCACGGGGGCGCGGGGTGGTGCGGTGCGGTCGCGATCCTGATCGATGGCAGTGGTGGTCATGGCGGCAGTGTGGGATCGGGGTGATGCGTTCAAAGCTCGGGAATAACCCGAAGAGGCGTTGACAGCGAGGGAGCTCGATTCTCATAATTCTCTTATCAGAACACATATTCCGATATCAGAACAAACCCCAAGCCATGTCCTTCGAATCCACCCCCGAGCAACAAGCCATTCGCGAAGCCGTGCTGCAGTCCTGTGCCCCCTTTGGTGAGGACTACTGGCTCGAGCACGACCGCACCGGCGAGTTTCCGCACCAGTTCTACGCCGCCATGGCCCAGGCGGGCTGGCTGGGCATGGCCATTCCCGAGGCCTATGGCGGCTCGGGCCTGGGCGTCACCGAAGCGGCGCTGATGATGCAGACCGTGGCCGAGACCGGCGCCGGCATGAGCGGCTGTTCGGCCTTTCACATCAACATCTTTGGCCTGATGCCGATCGTGGTGTTCGGCACTGAAGCGCAGAAGCAGCGCTTTCTGCCCCCCATGGTGCAGGGACAGGTCAAATCCTGCTTTGGCGTGACCGAGCCCAACACCGGCCTCAACACCACCCAGCTCAAGACCCGCGCGGTGCTGAAGGGCGACCGCTATGTGGTTCACGGGCAGAAGGTGTGGATCTCCACCGCCCAGGTGGCCGACAAGATCCTGCTGCTGGCGCGCACCACCCCGATCGAGGAATGCAAGAGCCACAGCCACGGCCTGTCGCTGTTCTACACCGACCTCGATCGCAACAAGGTGGCGGTGCGCCTGATCGAGAAGATGGGGCGCAAGGCGGTCGACTCCAACGAGCTGTTCATCGACGGCCTGGAGATTCCTGTGGAAGACCGCATCGGCGAAGAAGGCCAGGGCTTCAAATACATCCTGCACGGCATGAACCCCGAGCGGATCCTGATCGGTTCCGAGGCCATCGGCATTGGCCGCGCCGCGCTGCGCAAGGCCGCCACCTACGCCCAGGAACGCGTCGTGTTCGACCGCCCGATCGGCAAGAACCAGGGCATCCAGCATCCGCTGGCCGCCAACTGGATGGAGCTGGAAGCCGCGCACCTGATGATGCTCAAGGCCGCCTGGCTGTACGACCAGGGGCGCGACTGCGGCGCCGAGGCCAACGCCACCAAGTACCTGGGTGCCGAGGCCGGTTTTCATGCCTGCGAGCGCGCCATCCTGACGCACGGCGGCTTCGGCTATGCCAAGGAATACCACGTCGAGCGCTACCTGCGCGAAGTGATGATCGCGCGCATCGCGCCGGTCAGTCGCGAGCAGATCCTGTCGTACATCGCCGAGCGCGTGCTGGGCCTGCCCAAGTCCTACTGAGCGCAGACATGGGCACCCCTACCGACATCCTCACACCCGAGCGCAGCTGGCTGGAAGCGCTGGCCCAGGGCCGCTTTCTGCTGCAACGCAGCGCCAGCAGCGGCCAGTTCGTGTTTCCGCCACGCGTGGCCGAGCCGCGCAGCGGCGCCACCGATCTGCAGTGGGTCGAAGCCAGTGGCGCCGGCGTGGTCCATGCCGTCACCGTGATTTCACCCAAACCACCGGCAGCGCCGTATACCGTGGCGCTGATCGATCTGGCCGAGGGCGTGCGCGTCATGGGGCGGGTCGAAGGCCTGCCGCCTGATCAGGTCGCCATTGGCCTGCCCGTGCAGGCCCGCGTGGGCCAGATCGAGGGCGTACCGGCGCTGCTGTTTCACCCCCGCGAGGCCGCCCATGCGTGACGCCTTCCCTCGCGCCGCCACGGCCATCGTTTCCACCGCCACCTACGGCATCGGCGAGGCGCCTGGCCAGACTTCCATGGAACTGGCCGTGCGCGCCAGCGTGTCGGCCCTGGCCCGCGTCGGCCTGAAGCCGGCCGACGTCGATGGCCTGTTCGTCTGCCTGCCGACCGACTTCTTCTCGGGACTCGGCCTGGCCGAATACCTGGGCATACACCCGCGCCTGACCAACAACAACCGCGTGGGCGGCTCGGCTTTTCAGACCTACGTGCTGTGGGCCGCGCTGGCGCTTGCCGCCGGCCAGTGCGACGTGGCCCTGATCACCTACGGCAGCAACCAGCGCACCGCCAGCGGCAAGCTGGTGCGCTCGCTGCTGCCGTCGCCCTTCGAGGCGCCGTACCAGGCCCTGGTGCCGGCTTCTGCCTACGCGCTGGCAGCCTCGCGCCATATGCACGAATTTGGTACCACGCGCGCGCAGCTCGCCCAGGTGGCGGTGGCGGCACGCCAGTGGGCGCAGCTCAACCCCGAGGCATTTGTCCGCGAAACGCTGAGTGTTGAGCAGTGCCTGTCGGCACGCATGCTGTCGTCGCCCCTGAGTGTGCGCGACAGCTGCCTGGTGACCGACGGCGCCGCCGCCCTGGTGATGACGCGCGGTGACCGCGCCCGCGATCTGTGCCTGCATCCCGTCTACGTGCTGGGCGCGGCCGAGGCCACACACCACCGCATGATCTCGGCGGCGCCCGATCTGACGACCACCGCGGCGGTCGAATCCGGGGCGCGGGCCTATGCCCAGGCAGGCATCACCGCCGCCGACGTCGACGTGGTCCAACTGTACGACGCCTTCACCATCAACACCCTCCTGTTCCTGGAAGACCTGGGTTTTTGCCCCAAGGGCGAGGGCGGGCGCTTTGTCGAAGGCGGACGCATCGCGCCCGGCGGCGCGCTGCCGGTCAACACCAACGGCGGCGGCCTGTCCTGCGTGCATCCGGGCATGTACGGCCTGTTTGCCCTGGTCGAGGCGGCGCGCCAGCTGGCGGGCGAGGCCGGCGAACGCCAGATCGCGGGCGCCGAGATCGCGCTGGCTCACGGCAACGGTGGCGAACTGTCCAGTCAGGCCACGGTGGTGCTGGGCAGCGCCTCAACGGTTTGAACCCTCTCGATTCAGGAGTCCCTTCTTGACAACGAACAACATGCTCAACGGCAAGGTGGTGATCGTCACCGGCGCCGGCAACGGCATCGGGCGCGCCATCGCTCTGGCCATGGCACGCGAAGGCGCAGCGGTGGTGGTCAACGACATCGGCACCGGTCTGACCGGCGAAGGCCGCGACAGCGGGCCCGGCCAGCAGGTGGTGGACGAAATCCGCGCCGCCGGCGGTCGCGCTGCGCTCAGCACCGACAGCGTGGCCGAAGCCAGCAGCGCCGAGCGCATCGTGCAAAGTGCCATCGACCACTTCGGGCGCATCGACGCGGTGGTCAACAACGCCGGCATCCTGCGCGACCGCATCTTTCATCAGCTCAGCGTGGCCGACTGGGAGGCCGTGATCCAGGTGCACCTGAACGGCGCCTTCTACATGAGCCGCGCCGCCGCGCGCTGGTTCAAGGAGCAGCAGTCGGGCAGCCTGATCCACATGGTCTCCACCTCCGGGCTGATCGGCAATCTGGGCCAGGCCAACTATTCGGCCGCCAAGCTGGGCATGGTGGCGCTGTCCAAGTCGATCGCGCTGGACATGGCGCGCTTCAACGTGCGCTCCAACTGCATCTCGCCGTTTGCCTGGAGCCGCATGACCAGCTCAGTGCCGACCGATACGCCCGAGAAAGCCGCGCGCGTGGAGCGCAACAAGCAGATGACGCCAGACAAAATCGCCCCCGTGGCGGTGTATCTGGCCAGCGACGCGGCGCAAGCCGTCAACGCCCAGGTCTTTGCCGTGCGCAACAACGAGATCGTGCTGATGAGCCAGCCGCGTCCGCTGCGCTCGGTGCACCGGGGCGAGGGCTGGACGCCGCAAAGCGTGGCCGAGCACGCCATGCCGGCGCTGCGCGCCAGCTTTGTCGGTGTCGATCGCTCCAGCGACGTCTTCTGCTGGGATCCGGTGTGAGCGCCGCGGCCGATTTCCCGAGCAACCTGCGCTGCCTGATGGCGCCAGACAGCGTGGCGGTGATCGGCGCCTCGTCCGACCCAAGCCGCATTGGCGGGCGGCCCATCGACTGGATGCGGCGCGCCGGATTTCAGGGCGCCATCTACCCGGTCAACCCCACGCGCGACGAAGTTCAGGGACTGAAGTCCTACGCCTCGATCGATGACCTTCCCGCCACACCGGAGGCGGCCATCGTGGCGGTGCCGGCGCCCCAGGTGCTGGCGACGGTGGAGGCGCTGGGCGCGCGCGGCGTCGGCGCCGCCGTGGTGTTCAGCTCCGGTTTTGCCGAGGTCGGTGGCCAGGGCAACGCCGCACAGCAGCAGCTGGTGCAGGCCGCGCGCCGCCATGGGATGCGCCTGCTGGGCCCCAATTGCCTGGGCCTGTTCAATGCCCCGCTGGGTTGGTATCCCACCTTCACCTCCTCGTTCGAAGGCGGTTGGCCACTGTCTGGGCGCATTGGCGTGGTGAGCCAGTCGGGGGCTTTCGGCTCCTATCTGGTGACGCTGGCGCGCAACCGCGGCATCGGCACGCCGCAGTGCGTCACCACCGGCAACCAGGCGGATGTGACAGTCGGCGAGATCATTCACTGGTACGCCCAGGATCCGGCGGTGGATGTGATCGCCGCCTATGTCGAGGGGGTGACGCGTGCCGACGTGTTTGTGAATGCGCTGAATGCCGCCCGGCAGGCGCGCAAGCCCGTGATCCTGCTCAAGGTCGGGCGCAGCGCCGTCGGCCACCACGCGGCCCAGTCACACACCGCCTCGATGGCGGGCGACGACGCCGTCACGGCGGCGGTGCTGCGCGAGTTTGGTGTTGTGCAGGTGCGCTCGGCCGAGGAGCTGCTGGACGTGGCCTATGTCGCCACGCGCCGGGTCTATCCGGCCGCCAACACCCTGGGGGTGGCCACGGTCAGCGGCGGCGTCGGCGTGCTGATCAGCGACATCGCCGAAGACGAGGGGCTGGCCATGCCCCCCATGCCCGAAGCCGCCCAGCAGAGCCTGCGCGCGCTGCTGCCCTATGCCTCGCCGGTCAATCCGGTGGACTGCACGGCGCAGGCCGTCAACGATTCCAGCCTGGTGCAGCGCTTCACCGAAGCCATGGTGGAGCAGGGCGGCTACACCTCGGTGCTGAGCTTTTACGCCCAGTTGGCCGACGTGCCCGTGGTTGGCGATCGCCTGCTGGCGGACCTGAGCGCGGTACGCCAGCGCCACCCCGACCGGCTGTTCGTGGTGTCGGCCACCATGAGCGACGAGCGCCGGCGCGCCTACGACGACGCCGGCCTGGTGGTGCTGGAGGACGCCGCTCGCGCCACCCGCGCGATCGCCGCCATGGGGCGCCTGGGCGAGGCGTTCGCACGCCCTCCCGCTCAGGCCGCTGCGTCGATGGACCCCATCGCGCTGTCGCCCGCGCCGCTGTCCGAATCGCAGGCCAAGCAGCTGCTGGCCGAGCATGGCATGGCCTGCTCGCCCGAACGGCTGTGCATCGATCAGGAAGCTGCGGTGCTGGCTGCGCGCGAGTTGGGCTGGCCGGTGGTGCTCAAGATCGTTTCTCCCGACATCGCCCACAAGACCGAGATCGGCGGGGTACTGCTGAACGTGGACAGCGAGGCCGCCGTGCGCGCCGGCTTCGACACCTTGCAGCAACGCGCTGCCCGGCACGCCCCCGATGCCCGCATCGACGGTGTCTTGGTGGCGCGCCAACTGCAGGGCGGCGTCGAATGCCTGATGGGCGTGCAGCGCGATCCGGTATTCGGCCCGGTGGCGGTGTTTGGCCTGGGCGGGATCTTTGTCGAGGCGCTGCAGGATGTGGTGTTGCATCGCTGCCCGTTCGACGAGCGCGAGGCCGAGCGCATGATCCGCTCCATCCGCGCCGCTGCCGTTCTGACCGGCATGCGCAACCGCCCCCCAGCCGACATACCGGCGCTGGCCCGCATGCTGTCGCGCCTGTCGGTGTTCGCCCACCGCGCCGGCGACACGCTGGAGAGCATCGATCTCAACCCGGTGCTGGCTCTGCCTGCGGGGCAGGGCGCCTTCGCGCTGGATGCCCTGGTGCAGACCCGCGATCCATCACGCGAAGTGAGCAACCCATGAGCGCGCGCTACGACTTTCAGGGCTGCAACGTGTTCGTCTCCGGCGGCACCAGCGGCATCAACCTGGGCATTGCCGAGGCCTATGCCGCCGCCGGCGCACGCGTTGCGGTGATGAGCCGCAACGCCGAACGCGTGGCCGACGCCCAGGCCAGGCTGGCAGGCCACGGCCAGCCCGCCCTGGGGCTGGTTGGCGATGTGCGGGATCCGGCACGGGTACAGCAGGTATTGGCCGAAGTGCATGCCGCCTGGGGCGCCATCGATGTGCTGGTGTCGGGTGCGGCCGGCAATTTTCTGGCCCGCGCGCTCGATCTGTCGCCCAACGGCTTCAAGACCGTGATCGACATCGACCTGATGGGCACCTTTCACGTGCTGCGCGCGGCTCACCCGTTCCTGCGTCAACCGGGCGCGTCGATCATCAACATCTCGGCGCCGCAGTCCTACAACCCGGCGCCCCTGCAGGTCCATGCCTGCGCCGCCAAGGCCGGGGTGGATCAGGTCATGCGCGTGCTGGCGATGGAGTGGGGCAGCCACGGTATCCGTGTCAACTCCATCGTGCCGGGCCCGATCGAGGGCACGACGGGGCTGGCCAAGCTGGCCTCGGACGACGCCCGCGCCCGCATGGCGGAGCGTGTGCCGCTGGGTCGCCTGGGCCGGCTGAACGACATCGCGGCCATGGCGCTGTTTCTGGGCTCCGAGGACGCGAGCTATATCACCGGCGCGTTGATCCCGGTCGATGGCGGCATTTCCTTGCTGGGCGCGCGAAATCACGCCATCGAGTCCGGAGCACAGGCATGACCGACAGCATCTTGCACGCTGAGGCCTTCGATGGTGTCCTGCAGTTGCAGCTGCGCGCGCCCGAAGTGCGCAACGCCCTGAGCGCCGAGATGAAGCGGGCGCTGCATGAGCAGGCGCGCCGCTTCGTCGAAGACGACGGCCTGCGATGCCTGCTGATCACAGGGTGCGACGCGGTGTTCTGCGCCGGCGGCGATCTGCGCACCATGCAAAGCGATCGCAGCACCGTCGGCGTGCGCCGACGCATGGCGCTCACGCACGCCAGCGTGCGTCTGCTGGCCGAATGCGAGAAACCCATCGTCACCGCCGTCAATGGCGCCGCGGTGGGCGCCGGCCTGTCCCTGGCCCTGATGGGGGACGTGGTGGTGGCGGCCGAAGACGCGTATTTCATGGCCGGCTTTGCCAACGTGGGGGTGCTGCCGGACATGGGCGTGCTCTACCACCTGCCGCGTACCGTGGGCCGCGTGCAGGCCAACGACCTGCTGCTCAGCAATCGCCGGGTCAACGCCCAGGAGGCGCTGGGGCTTGGCCTGGTCAGCCGCGTGCTGCCAGCGGATGGATTTCTGGCGCAGGCCCAGGCCCTGGCCCGTTCCATCGCCGCTGGCCCGGCCGTCTCGTTTGGACTGGCGCGCGCCCTGATGGCCGGCGCCTACAAGGACAGCTTTGGCGAGTTTCTGCTCAAGGAAAGCCTGGCGCAGGCCGTGGTGTTTGGCACCGACGACTTTGCCGAAGGCGTCAGCGCGTTTGGCGACAAGCGCAAACCCCGTTTCACCGGCCGCTGAGCGCGGCCTTCATCACCTCAACCAGGAGACACCATGCAAGCCTTGATCAAAGTCCTGTGCTCGGCCGCCTGTGCCGGCGCGCTGTTGCTGGCCGGCGCCGCCCATGCCAACTACCCCGACCGCCCCGTCAAGCTGATCGTGCCGTATGCGCCCGGTGGCATCACCGACAACCTGGCGCGTGCCCTGGCCGAAGGTGTGAGCCGCGAGCTCAAGCAACCCATCGTCGTTGAAAACAAAGCGGGCGCCAGCGCCATGATCGGCACCGGCATGGTGGCCAACGCGCCGGCTGACGGGTACACGCTGCTGATGGCGTCCAACGGCAACATGACGGTGACGCCGCTGGTGATGAAAAAACTCACCTATGACCCGATCAAGGAACTGCGCGTGATCGCCATCGTGGGCGAGTTGCCGACCGTGGCGGTGACCAACCTGCAGACGCCAGCCACCGACCTGCGCTCGTTTGCCGCCTATGCAAAAGCCAACGACGGCAAACTGAACTTTGCCTCTCTCGGGCAGGGTAATGTGCTGTATCTGACGGCCCGCAAGATCGAGGGCGAGTTGGGCATCCGCATGACCGAAGTGCCCTACAAGGGCAGCGCACCGTCGCTGACGGCGCTGATGGCCAACGATGTGCAGTTCTACATCGACGTGCTGCCAGGGGCGCTGCCGTTCATTCAGAGCGGCAAGCTCAAGGCCCTGGCGGTACCGATGAGCAAGCGCATTTCGTGGCTGCCTGACGTGCCGACGCTGGAAGAAGCAGGCTATGGCGCCTTCCACGCCGCCAGCTGGTTGGGCTGGGCCGTGCCGGCTGCCACCCCGCCCGACGTGGTGGCCCGCCTGCAGGGCGCCATTGGCCGCTTCGCACAGGACGAAAAATTCCGCGCCACCTTCACCAAGGCCGGTGTGCTGATGCTGCCGGCCATGACCCCCGCCCAGGTCGACGAATACCTGAAGGCCGACCGCGAGCGCTGGGGCGCGCTGATCCGCCAGCACAACATCACCATCGACTGACGCGCCATGCATGCCCACGATCTGGACGCGGACCGCGCCCTGCGCGAAGAAGTGCGCGCCTTTCTGCGCGAGGCCCTGCCCGACACCCTGCGAGCCAAAGTGCTGGGCCATGCCCCCCTGACCAAGGACGACTACGTCAGCTGGCAGCGCATTCTGAATGCGCGCGGCTGGCTGGCGCCAGCCTGGCCGGTGGCGCGCGGTGGCACGGGATGGACGCCGCGCCAGATCTACATTTTTGAAGAGGAGTGCTGGCTGGCAGGCGCGCCCGAGGTGTTCGCCTTCGGGCCGAAGATGCTGGCGCCGGTGTTGATGCAGCACGGCACGCCGGCGCAGCAGGACGAGTTTTTGCCACGCATTCTGAGCAGCGAGGACTGGTGGTGTCAGGGGTATTCGGAGCCGGGCGCCGGATCGGACCTGGCCAGCCTGCGCACGCGTGGTCGCATCGAAGGCGACACCCTGGTGATCGATGGTCAGAAGACCTGGACCACCTACGCGCAATACGCCAACCGCATGTTCTGCCTGGTGCGCACCGACCCCCAGGCCAAGTCCCAGGAAGGCATTTCCTTCGTGTTGCTGGACATGGACATGCCGGGCATCACGGTTCGACCGTTGATCCTGCTCGATGGGGGTCACGAGGTCAATGAAGTGTTCCTCGACCAGGTCCGCGTGCCCCTGAGCCGGGTGGTTGGTCCCTTGAACCAGGGCTGGACGGTGGCCAAGGCGCTGCTCGGGCATGAGCGCTTCAATGTTGGCAAGATCGGCCGCTCGCTGCGCGAGCTGCGCCTGCTCAAGCGCCTGGCGGCGCAGCCCGATGCGCTGGGGCGCTCGCTGCTGCAGGATGTCCGCTTTGCCGAGCGCATTGCCGCCGTCGAAGTCGATCTGCTGGCGCTTGAGCAGACCACCCTGCGCCTGATCGCCGAAGTACAGGCGGGTCGGAGCGTCGGCGCCGAGGCGTCAACGCTGAAAATTCGCGGCACCGAGATCGCCCAGCAACTGTCGCTGCTGCTGGTGCAGGCGTGTGGCGATTGCACGGCGCCGATGGGCGATGGCCTGCCCACTCCGATGGCGCTGGTGCGCCAATACCTGAACTGGCGCAAATTGTCGATCTACGGCGGCTCCAACGAGGTTCAGCACAACATCATTGCCAAGTTTGCGCTTGGCATCTGACGAGCGGATGCAATCGATGTCTTTCCACCAAGAGCACGACGCGCTGCGCGAGAGCGCAAACCGATTTCTGATCGAACAGTGCGGCTTTGAACGGCATAGGCAGCGGCAACAATCGGCCGACGCCGGGTCCAATCTCGCCTTGTGGCGACAAATGGCTGAGCTGGGTTGGCTCGGGATCACGCTGGGCGAGCCATGGGGCGGCATGGCCCAGTCGCCCCGCGCCGCGCTGTCGCTGATCGAGGCGATGGGCGCCCAGTTCGTTCCCGCGCCTTACGCCGAAGCCCTGGCCGCCACACATCTGTTGCAACTGCTGGGACGGCCCGATCAGCAGGCGACATGGCTGCCCCGCCTGTGCGAAGGCGCCGCCTTGGGCCTGGTCGCCCACGTCGAGCCCGGAGCCCGATACGAGCTGGACTGCGTGAGCACGCGGGCCGACAAGGTGGAGCAGGGATTTCGGTTGAGCGGCCGCAAGAGTGCCGTGCCCTGGGGTGACGCCGCCGATCTGCTGCTGGTGTCAGCCCGTACCGGAGACGCGCCAGGACAACGCGGTGACCTGTCTCTCTTCGTGGTCGAACGAAGCACCGCGGGCCTGCGCTTCGAGGGCCACGCCGGAATCGCGGATGAACGATGGGCCGATGTGATTCTGGACCACGTCGTGGTGCCGCAGGACGCGCTGCTGGGCCCCGCCGGGGAGGCGCAGGATGCGCTCGATGGCACCCATGCGTTCCTGGTGGCAGCCGATTGCGCCGAAGCCGTGGGCACCATGGATGCCGTGCTGCAGGAAACGCGCGAGTACGCCAGCACGCGAAAGCAATTTGGCACGCCGCTGGCGCGCTTTCAGGTGATTGCCCATCGCCTGGTGGACATGTTCATTCAGGTGCAGTTGGCGCGCTCCATGGCGCAGCTGGCTGCGTCCATCGTGGACGATGGCCCGAACACCTCCGCGGCACGCCTGCGATTGGCAGCCTGCAAGGCGCAGATCAGCCATGCGTGCCGTTTCGTTGGCGAGCAGGCGGTGCAGATCCACGGCGGTATCGGCATGACGGACGAACTGGCGCTGTCGCACCGGGTGCGTCGCCTGCTGGCCATCGATCGGCGGCGCGGTGATCAGTTTCATCACCTTGGCACGCTGGCCGAGAGCGTTCAGCAAGGCGTGGGGCTTTATGCCTGAGACAGGATGGATCAACGCATCATGAATTCGGCCCGCCCCCGCGCAGATCACCAGGCCGCCCAACCCCCGCTGCATGGCATCCGGGTCATCGACATGAGCTCGGTGCTGATGGGGCCGTTTGCCTCGCAGGCGCTGGGCGACATGGGTGCGGATGTCATCAAGATCGAGGCGCCGGCCGGTGACGTGGTGCGCCAGATCGGCCCGGCCCGTCACGCGGACATGGGCCCGATCTTTCTCAACACCAACCGCAACAAGCGCAGCGTGGTGCTGGACCTCAAACATGCCGATGGCGTGGCGGCCCTCAAGCGATTGCTGGGCGATGCCGACGTGCTGCTCTACAACGTGCGGCCCCAGGCCATGACTCGGCTGGGACTGGACTACGACAGCGTGCGGGCGCTCAATCCCCGGTTGGTCTACGCCGGGGTGTTCGGCTTCGGTCAGGACGGCCCCTATGCGGCGCGCCCTGCCTATGACGACCTGATCCAGGGCGCGGCCACGCTGCCCTACCTGATGGCACGCGCCAGCGGCGACATTCCGCGCTACGTCCCCACTGCCGTGGCCGACCGTATCGTCGGCCAGGTGGCCGTTGGCGCCATCCTGGCCAGCCTGCTGGCGCGCCAGCGCACCGGCCTGGGCGACCGCGTTGACATCCCCATGTTCGAAACCATGGTCGGCTTCGTGCTGGGCGACCATCTGGGGGGCCTGACATATGACCCGCCGCTGGATGGTGGCGGCTATGCCAGGCAGCTCTCCCCCGAACGCCGGCCGTACCGCACGCGCGATGGCTACATCTGCGCCCTGGTCTATAACGACAAGCAGTGGGCGGGATTTCTGCGCGGCATCGGCCGCAGCACGCTGCCGCAGGAAGACCCCCGCTTTGCCAGCTTTGCCAGCCGCGCCGCGCACATCGACCATGTTTATGGCTGGCTGGCGCAGGTGTTCGAGCAGCGCAGCACGCAGGAGTGGTTTGACTTGCTGCAGGAGGCCGACGTGCCCTGCATGCCGATGCACGATCTGCACAGCGTGCTGAGCGATCCGCACCTGCTGGCCACCGGGTTCTTTCAGACCATGGAGCATCCCAGCGAAGGAACGGTGCGCTCGATGCGCCTGGCGCCGCGCTGGCAAACCGCCCAGATTGCGACGCCGCGCCCGGCGCCGCGCCTGGGAGAGCACACCCGACAGGTACTGCAGGAGTCGGGCTTCAGCACCCCGGAAATCGACCGCCTGCTGCATGTGAGGGCGGCCATTGCGGCTGCGCCGGAGGAGTCCGCATGAACCGGGCAGGGCCGCTGCAAGGTGTGCGCGTGGTCGAATTCGTCGGCATTGGCCCGGCGCCGCTGTGCGGCATGCTGCTGGCCGATCTGGGGGCCGAGGTGTTGCGGGTGGAGCGGCCAACGCCCAGCGGCCTGGGGATCGAGCGGCCGGCGCAGTTCGATCTGATGCGGCGTGGCAAGCGAACCCTCCGGCTCGATCTGAAGGCTGCCGCCGGTCTGGACCTGGCGCGCGCGCTGGTGCGCAGGGCCGATGCGCTGATCGAGGGTTTTCGCCCCGGTGTCATGGAACGCATCGGATTGGGGCCGGAGGTTTGCCTGCAGGACAACCCGGCGTTGGTGTACGGCCGCGTCACCGGATTTGGCCAGCACGGGCCGCTGTCGCAGACGGCCGGGCACGATCTGAACTACATCGCCCTGACCGGCGCGCTGGACGCTATCGGCCGGCAAGGGCAGCCGCCCACGCCGCCCCTGAACCTGCTGGGGGACTACGCCGGTGGTTCCCTGTTTCTGGCTCTGGGGCTGCTGTCCGCTCTGTTGCACGCCCGCAGCAGCGGCGAGGGGCAGGTGGTGGATGCCGCGATGATCGACGGTGTGGGTGCGCTGATGGCGCCGTTCCACGGTCTGCAGGCGGCTGGGCTGCATGCCGGACCGCGCGGGACCAACGTGCTCGATTCCGGCGCCCCTTACTACGACGTCTATGCCTGCGCCGATGGCGAGTTCATCTCGATCGCCGCTATCGAGCCGAAGTTCCGCGCCGAGTTGCGCGAGCGCCTGCGCGTGGCCGGTGCTGCTGTCGACGATTTGCCGGATTTCGACGATCGAGGGCGCTGGCCCGAGCTGCGCACCCGATTGGTCGCCCTGTTTGCCAGCCAGACGAGCGCGTACTGGTGTGCGCAGCTGGAAGGGTCCGACGCCTGCTTTGCCCCGGTGCTTTCGGTGGGCGCCGCGGCGCAGCACCCCCATCACATCGCGCGCGCCAGCTTCATGGTGGTCGATGGCGTGACGCAACCCGCGCCGGCGCCGCGGTTCAGCGCCACCCCCTGCGGTGTGCCCAGCGGACCGACACAGGGCGGCGACGCCAAGGAATGGGCGCTGGCCTGGGGCGTGCCGGCGGAACTGATCGCACACATGGACTGAGGAGCATCATGGCAGGTCTCTACTTCGAGGAATTTCACGTCGGTCAGCAGTTTGTTCACCCCTGGTCGCGCACCGTGACCGAGATGGACAACACGCTGTTTTCCCTGCTGACCATGAATCCGCAGCCGCTGCATCTGGACGCCCACTTCGCGGCTCAGACCGAATGGGGGCAACGCCTGTTCAACAGCCTGTACACGCTGGGCATCCTGGTGGGCATGAGCGTCAACGACACCACGCTGGGCACCACGGTGGCCAACCTCGGCATGACGGACGTGCGCTTTCCCAAGCCCGTGTTCCATGGCGACACGCTGCGCGCCCGCACCGAGGTGATCTCGGTGCGCGCCAGCCAGTCCCGGCCCGAATCGGGCCTGGTCGAGTTCGAGCACACCGGCCTGAATCAGCGGGACGAAGTCGTCGCGATCTGTCGGCGTACGGCCCTGATGCGCAGAAGGCCGTCTGCATAGAGCGTCCGTTGTGTCTCTCGATTCGAAAGGCTGACCGATGAATCAAGGTGATCCTGAAGCACCCGTGGCGCCCGCCTGGTACCGGCATCTGAGAGCTTGTGAATTTTTCAAAACACCGGTCAGCTGATCCATGGGTTGGTGCGTTCTACTGCCATGGGACCTGAATCCAACGAGAACGAGCGCAGCGGCGAGTTGTTCGATGGCTTGCCGCTGC